>Ga0310826_100202_pt1 | contig 84982 bp, 87 predicted proteins | sample WT_ome_FD_201306 | JGI IMG/M metagenome (GOLD analysis project Ga0310826, IMG submission 201306) | Sorghum-adapted microbial communities enriched on wild type (WT) sorghum from Joint BioEnergy Institute, Emeryville, California, United... ... | reverse complement strand
CAACATGATCATTTGTCCGGGAAGGCGACCGGCAGGGAGACTTTCCGGTCTTACCTACCATACGTCAAGTCATCAGGTCCATGTTGTCTATCAAAGGGGAATTTACACAATAATTTGGACTTGACCTAAAGCAATGTCGAGAAAAACTTGACACATACAACTGGCAACTGCTGTTGGCGATTTTTGCAAAAATGGGGTACAATCATGTTATGAAACGGATAAAAGAAATAAAATAAGGTCTAAACCTGGTCACTTGCACATTTTCAAGCGATGAAAGGAGATCGGTATGAACGAGCAACAACGCGCGTCCGGCAAAATCACGACGGAAGCATCTCCGGCGGACAAAAAATCCGCAACGGGAGAAAAGGATTACAGCAAATATTTCCAAAGGGTTTACATTGCCCCTTCTTTAAAGGACGCCAAAAGGCGGGGAAAAGAGGCGGTCCGATACTTGAAGGATTTTTCCATTCCCGACCATTTGCGGGGAATGGGCGACGGAAGAAAGTTTTATATCCGCACGTACGGCTGCCAGATGAACGAACATGATACGGAAGTGATGGCGGGCATCTTTATGGAATTGGGCTATCAGCCGACGGAGGAGCCGGAGGACGCCGACGTCATCCTCCTGAACACCTGCGCCATCCGGGAAAACGCCGAAAACCGGGTGTTCGGCGAACTCGGCCATTTGAAATCGCTGAAGCGGGAAAAACCGGATCTTTTGCTCGGGGTTTGCGGCTGCATGGCCCAGGAAGAATCCGTCGTGAACAAAATCCTGGAAAAGCACCAGCATGTGGACATGATCTTCGGCACCCACAACATCCACCGGCTTCCCCATATCTTGTACGAAGCCTACATGTCGAAGGAAATGGTCGTGGAAGTCTGGTCGAAGGAAGGGGACATCATCGAAAACCTGCCGAAGGCGAGGAAGGGGAACATCAAGGCCTGGGTGAACATCATGTACGGGTGCGACAAATTCTGCACCTATTGCATCGTCCCCTATACCCGCGGGAAGGAAAGAAGCCGGCGTCCGGAGGACATCATCCGGGAAGTCCGGGAGCTCGCGGCCCAAGGGTATAAGGAGATCACCCTCCTCGGGCAAAACGTCAACGCCTACGGCAAAGATTTTACCGATATTCAATACCGTTTCGGGGATTTGATGGACGATTTGCGGAAGATCGACATCCCCCGCATCCGTTTCACCACCAGCCATCCCCGGGATTTCGACGATCATTTGATCGAGGTGCTGGCGAAGCGGGGAAATCTGGTCGAACATATCCACCTGCCGGTGCAATCCGGTTCCAACCAAATTTTGAAGATCATGGCCCGCAAATATACCCGGGAGCAATATTTGGAGCTCGTCCGCAAGATCCGGGCGGCGATCCCCGATGTTTCCTTGACGACGGACATCATCGTCGGCTTCCCGAACGAAACGGAAGAACAGTTTGAAGAAACCCTGTCCCTTTACCGGGAAGTGGAATTCGATTCCGCCTACACCTTCATTTATTCCCCGCGGGAAGGCACGCCCGCCGCGAGGATGAAAGACAACGTCCCGATGGAAGTGAAGAAGGAGCGGCTTGAGCGGCTGAATAAGCTGGTCAGCGAAATCTCCGCGAAAAAGATGAAAGAATACGAAGGAAAAGTCGTGGAAGTTCTGGTCGAAGGGGAATCGAAGACCAATCCGGACGTGCTCTCCGGTTACACGCGGAAGAATAAACTGGTGCATTTCAAAGGACCCAAATCGGTGATCGGCCAGCTGGTGAAGGTGAAGATCACCGAGGCCAAGACGTGGACGTTAAGCGGGGAAATGGTCGAGGAAAACGTACCGGTCGAGGTGAAATGAATGGGGAAATATACGAAGGATGACATCGTGCAAAAGGCGAAGGAATTGGCGGAAATGATCGCCCAAACCGAAGAGGTGGATTTCTTCAAGCGGGCGGAAGCGAAAATCCACGAAAATCAAAAGGTCCGGGAAAAGATCGCCAGCATCAAAAGCCTGCAAAAACAGGCGGTGAATTTCCAGCATTACGGAAAGACGGAAGCCTTGAAGCAGGTGGAGGCGAAAATCGAAGCCCTGGAAAAGGAAATTGACGAAATCCCGATCGTCCAGGAATTTAAAGAATCCCAATACGAAGTCAACGAGCTTTTGCAAATGGTCTCCACGACGATCGCCAACACGGTGACCGATTTGATCATCGAATCCACCGGCGGAGACAAATTGCAGGGGAAAACCGGGGCCCATTTGAAATACGAGGCCAAGGGCGGCTGCCATTGACGGCGCAGGGGACGAAGGAGGCCGCGCCTGCAGGCGGCTTCCGCCGCCCGCCCTTCCGGAGGCGGAAGGATGCGGGGCCGCCCCGCCCCGTGCTGCGCCCGGACATATTCAATGGCGCAAGCGGTGTTTTTGGTGCCTGTTTGCGGAGGATCCGGGCGCATCTGGAGCCGTCCCGCCTCTTTTTCCAAGGATGTTAAAAGACTTGGCGGAGCTTTCGCTCCCGCCTTTTTCTTTTTTCAAGGCACGGCGGATCTTCGTTCGTGCTTTTTCCATGGTTCTTTATCACAAACGGCGTGACGGGCGCATAGGATGAAGTGATAAAAATCTTGAGGAGGTTTGCGCTCGCATGACGAAACATAGAGAGATCATAACAAAAGCTGTCGTCGCCAAAGGCAGGAAATACACCCAGTCCAACCATGCCATCCGTCCCGTCCACGCGCCGTCATCCATTTTAGGCTGTTGGATCATCAACCACTCATACGAGGCCAAAAAATCCGGAAAATCGGTAGAAATCCATGGATCCTATGACATTAACATATGGTATTCCTATAATGATAATACGAAAACGGAAGTGGCATCGGAGAAAGTGTCCTACAAGGACGTCATCAAGCTGAAATACAGGGATGAAAATGCGATCGCCGACAAGGAAGTCATCGCCCGTGTTTTGCAGCAGCCCAACTGCCAGGAAGCTGCCATTTCGAACAAAGGGAACAAGATCTTGGTGACGGTGGAAAGGGAGTTTCTTGTCGAATTGATCGGGGAAACGAAGGTCCACGTCCAATTGAGCGATAAGGAAGATGAGGACGACGATTGGGAATTGGACGTCGACGATGAAGAACTGGAAGAAATCGATCCGGATTTTTTGGCCAATGAGGAAGAAGAATAGGCATCAACGGCTCTGCCTTGCATCCGGCAGGGCTTTTTTCCGGCAAAATACGGATTGTGGGATTTGAAGGTTCGGAAAAGCCTTTCCGGAGAATTTTCCGGACGGCGAGAACGGCCCGGGCAGGGGCTTTACGGAGTTGCCGTTTTTAGACGGCTCATCGCGGGGCCGGTATCCGGGCGATGGCGGCCTTTTTTCCGCCGCGGACGCGGGTGTTTCACGGCAACCCATGCCAAAACGTATATTTATACAGCAGACGCAAAAAGGGACGTATTGTGCGGCCGGGCGGGATTTCCCGGGAGTTCGCTTTCTCCGCAGGACGGCAAGCCCGGGGAGAAAGGGCGAAAGTCCGGGACGGCCGGAGCGGGACGGACGATTTCCTCTTTCCCGCAAGCGAAGAGGAAGAACTGATTTCCTCCGCCCCGCCTAAGGAAGAACGCCGAAAAAAGCCGGGAGAAGCGGCAATGAATCGACGAACCCTTTCTTTCAAGGGATTCTGACGATTCGTCAGCTATGGCTTGCCAAATGAATCGACGATCCCCTTTTCTTTCAAGGCTTCGTAAGCGGCTTTTTCATTTTCCTCTTTGATTTGATATTCCAAAGTCCCGTCCACGATTTTCGCGCAGCGGCCGCCGAAAGGCTTCAAGGATTCCTTGATTTCCTTTATATCCGCCGCTGTTTTCAAAGGATACTGCACCTTCATGCCTGGTCACCTCCCGCTACCACTATAACAAACGGGCCGGCTTTGTCAATAAGGCGGGCGCCTCCCCGATTTGGAAACTTCCCCGTTTGTGCCCTCATCCCGCAGGCCGAACCTCATCAAAGTTTTTCGCCTATGCTATAATAAAAAAGAAAAACCGTTCGAAAAGGTGTTGTTTGCATGAAGCAATATACCCCGATGATCCAGCAGTATTTGCAAATCAAGGCAGATTATCCGGATGCCTTTTTATTTTTCCGGCTGGGCGATTTTTATGAAATGTTTTTCGACGACGCGATCAAAGCGTCGCGGGAACTGGAGATCACCCTGACGTCCCGGGACGGCGGCGCGGAGGAAAAAGTGCCGATGTGCGGCGTCCCATACCATTCGGCCCAAACCTATATCGAAAGGTTGATTGAAAAAGGATATAAAGTGGCCATCTGCGAACAGATGGAAGATCCGAAGCAGGCGAAGGGGGTCGTGAAAAGGGAAGTCATCCAGCTCATCACCCCGGGGACGATGATCGAAGGGAAGGGGATCCGGGACAAGGAAAACAATTTTCTCGCCACGATGACGCCTTTTCCCGACGGCACCATCGGTTTCGCCTATGCGGATCTGTCGACCGGGGAAAGCAAGGTCACCTTATTCGATTCGGCGGAGGATTGCTTCAACGAAATCTCCACCATCCGCGCCAAGGAAATCGTATTATCCGAGGATTTCCCCGAAGATTGGGAGAAGCGGCTGAAGGATTTCGGCGTCCAAACCATCTCCCGCGAGGAAGACACCTCCTCTTCGCCTTCCTTCGAGAAGATCCTGCGTCCCGTCAGCGGGGAAAAATTGCAGCGGACCCTTTGCCGGCTTCTCCATTATATTTTCCGGACGCAGAAAAGGAATCTGGAACATCTGCAGCCCGCGGAATTTTACCAGATCCGCCAATACATGAAGATCGATCATTTTTCGAAACGGAATCTGGAATTGACGGAAACGGTCCGCACCAAGGACAAAAAGGGCTCCCTCCTATGGTTTTTGGACGAAACGATGACGGCGATGGGGGGAAGGCTTTTAAAACAATGGATCGACCGGCCGCTGTTGTCGAAAAAGGAAATCGAACGGCGGCATCAGATGGTGGGCGCCTTGAAGGACGCCTATCTGGAAAGGGAAGAGTTGAGGGAATCGCTAAAGAAGGTCTATGACATCGAACGGCTGTCGGGGAAAATATCCTTCGGGAACGCCAATGCCCGGGATCTTCTCCAACTGAAACAAACCCTCAGGGAGATTCCGGCGATCAAGGAGATCCTGCTGCGGATTCCCGACGAAGCGGTCCATGGCTTGGCCGAAACCTTGGATCCCTGCCCGGAAATCGCCGAATTGATCGAAAAGGCCATCCGGGATGACCCGCCCCTTTCCGTCAAGGAGGGGAACATCATCCGCGACGGTTACAATGAAACATTGGACAAATACCGGAGCGCCATGCGGGATGGAAAAACATGGATCGCCCGGCTGGAGAAGGAAGAGCGGGAAAAGACCGGAATCAAATCGCTGAAGGTCGGCTACAACCGGGTTTTCGGCTATTATATCGAGGTCACGAAGGCGAATCTCCATCTGATCGACGACCGTTACATACGGAAGCAAACCCTTGCCAACGCGGAACGGTTCATTACCCCCGAATTGAAGGAAATGGAGTCTTTGATCCTGGAAGCGGAGGAAAAGAGTGTCGAACTGGAATATGAGCTGTTTATCGGAATCCGCGACCGGGTGAAAAAGGAGATTCCCCGGTTGCAGAAACTGGCCAAGCGGATCAGCGAGATCGACTGCCTGCAATGCTTCGCCAGCGTCAGCGACAAGAACCGCTTCGTCCGGCCGATTTTCTCCGACGACCGGAGGCTGGAGATCAAAGAAGGGCGGCACCCGGTGGTGGAAAAGGTGATGGAACGCGCCACCTACGTGCCCAACGACTGCTACATGGATGAAAACCGGGAAATTTTGCTGATCACCGGCCCGAATATGTCGGGAAAAAGCACCTATATGCGGCAGATTGCCCTGACCGCCATCATGGCCCAGATCGGCTGCTTCGTCCCGGCCAGCCGGGCGGTGCTGCCGATCTTCGACCAAGTTTTCACCCGCATCGGGGCGAGCGACGATCTCGTGCACGGGCAGAGCACCTTCATGGTGGAAATGCTGGAGGCGCAGTACGCGATCGCCCACGCGACAAAGGACAGCCTCATCCTGTTCGACGAAATCGGGCGCGGCACCTCCACCTATGACGGAATGGCCCTCGCCCAGGCGATCATCGAATACGTCCACCATAAAATCGGGGCGAAAACCTTGTTTTCCACCCATTACCATGAATTGACCGTCCTGGAGGAACGGCTGCCGAAGCTGAAGAACGTCCACGTGGCGGCCGTCGAGCAGAACGGCAGCGTCGTCTTCCTCCATAAAATCTGCGAAGGGGCTTCCGATGAAAGTTACGGCATCCACGTGGCCAAATTGGCCAAGCTCCCCGATGAGCTCATCGAACGGGCGGAAGAAATTTTGCGGAGCCTGGAAGGGAAGGAAGAAAGGACGGAAGGGGAGGAAACGGGCGCAGAGAAGCGAAAGGGCGGCCCCGCCCCCGCTTCCCCGGTCGCCGCTTACGCCCATGATCCCGGCGGACCGGAAGACGGCGAGGGAGCCGACGGCTTTCAACTGTCCTTTTTCGGTGAAGAAGAAATGCCCAAGAATTCTTTTACCCTCAAGGAAAGAAAGGTGCTTCAGCAATTAAGATCCCTGAACGTGCTGGAAATGACCCCGATGGACGCGATGAACGCCCTGTACGAACTGCAAAAAAAATTGAAAAAATAACGGCCATCCTTCAGCGGAGGAGGAACTGCGAATGGGAAAGATCATTCAATTGGGGGATTCGATCGCCGACAAAATCGCCGCAGGGGAAGTGGTGGAACGGCCGGCCTCCGTCGTGAAAGAGCTGGTGGAAAATGCCATCGACGCCAACAGCACCGTCATCGAGGTGGAAGTGGAAGAAGCGGGGTTGGCAAAGATCCGCGTCATCGACAACGGGGAAGGGATGGATGAGGAGGACGTGGTCATGGCCTTTGAACGGCATGCCACGAGCAAGATCAAAGACGAGGCGGATCTTTTCCGCATCCGGACCCTCGGCTTCAGGGGGGAAGCCTTGCCGAGCATCGCCTCCGTTTCCCGCATGGAGGTGGTGACGGGCACCGGGGAAGGGCCCGGGTCCCGCCTCGTCCTGGAAGGCGGAAAGAAGGTCCTGCTCGAGCGGGCTTCCAGCCGCAAAGGAACGGATATCACCGTTTCCGATCTGTTCTTTAACACCCCCGCCCGCCTGAAGTACGTCAAAACGATCCACACGGAGCTGGCCCACATCACCGATTTGATGAACCGGCTGGCCCTGTCCCGGCCCCATATTGCCATGAAGCTTTCCCACAACGGGAAGGTGCTTTTGCAAACGAACGGAAACGGCGATCCCCGACAGGTGCTTGCCGCCATATACGGCGTGGCCAACGCGCGGAAGATGATTCCGGTGCGGGGGGAACATCTGGACTTCCGCCTGGAAGGCTATCTTTCCCTGCCGGAACTCACCCGCTCGTCCCGGAATTCCATTTCCGTTTTTGTCAACGGAAGATATGTCAAAAATTACGGGATTTCCAACGCCGTGATCCAAGGGTACCATACCCTGCTTCCCGTCGGCCGCTTCCCGGTCGCCTACCTCCATTTGACGATGGATCCGGAGCTGTTGGATGTCAACGTCCATCCGGCGAAACTGGAAATCCGCGTGAGCAAGGAAAGGGAACTGTACGAATTCATCGAAAGGAGCATCCGCTCGGCTTTTCAGGATAAAAATCTGATCCCCCGGCCGGCCGAACAAGTCAAATCCAAGCCCCGGCCTTCCCGGCAGCTCCAATTTCAGCTGGACCATGCCGGAAAGGGGAGCGGGGAACGTCCGGGACCGCTGACGAAGGAAGAACGGGAAACGGTCAAAAGGTGGATGGAAGACTTAAAGAAGGATATGGAAAGGGAAGATCCCTTAATCCGGGAAGAATACCCGGAAAAAGGCGGAGAAGTCCCCCGGTTTTCCGGAGAAGAGGCGGGGGCCGTGCCGCCGGAGGGCGGTCTTTTCCCCGAAACGGGCTTCCATCCTCCGGAAACGGATGGCCATCCTCCGGAAATTTCCCGCGGCCCCGCAGACGTCGACGAAGCCGTGAAGAAGGAAACGGGCCTTTCCTTCCTCCGGGAAGAGGAGGCGGCCGGGTCTCCGGCAAAGGAACCGGATGGGGCGGATGGGGGCGAGGAGCCGGCGGAAGGGCGTTTTCCGCCCCTTTATCCGATCGGGCAAATGCACGGCACCTATCTTTTGGCCGAAAATGAAAACGGCCTGTACATCATCGACCAGCACGCCGCCCAGGAAAGGATCAAATATGAATACTATTATGAAAAACTCGGGCATCCCCCCGATGAATGGCAGGAACTCCTCATCCCGATCACGCTGGAATTTTCCAACCAGGAAGCGGTAAAAATCGAGGAGAATTTGCCGGAATTGAAAAAGATCGGCTTAAATCTCGAGCCTTTCGGAACGAACGCGTACATCATCCGCAGCCATCCCGCCTGGTTCCCGAAAGGCAGCGAAAAAGAACTGATCGAAGACATGATCGACCAGGTGCTTTCGATGAAAAAGATCGATTACCGCCGCCTCCGGGAAGAAGCGGCCATCACGATGAGCTGCAAGCGCTCCATCAAGGCGAACCACCGGCTGCGCAAAGAAGAGATCCAAAGGCTGCTGGACGATTTGCGGCAAACGAAAAATCCCTTTACCTGCCCCCATGGCAGGCCGGTCATCGTCCATTTCTCGACCCGTGAGCTGGAGAAAATGTTCAAACGGATCATGTAGCCGGGCGGCTCTGTTGCCGGGCAAACTTGTGGAAAAGGATGAGGGCCAACCCTCTTGATGCCTTCCCGGTATACGGAGGAAAGAGATGGGAAATACTAAATGGATACTTAACTTATTTTCCGAAATATGGTAAACTGAAAAATAATCTGTCTTCCTGAACTTCTTCTTGAAAGCGGGGAAGAGATTGGGCAACAAGGAAAAACTGGCAGTCATCGTCGGTCCGACCGCTGTCGGCAAAACGAAGGTAAGCGTTGATGTGGCCAAAAAACTCCGGGGGGAAATCATCAGCGGCGATTCGATGCAAATCTACCGGGGCATGGACATCGGCACGGCCAAGATCAAGAAAGAAGAGATGCAGGGTATCCCCCACCATCTCATCGATATTAAAGACCCCGAAGAATCTTTTTCCGTGGCCGAATTCCAGCGGATCGTCCGGGAAAAAATCAGCGAGATCTCCCGAAGGGGACGTTTGCCGATGATCGTGGGCGGCACCGGCCTCTATATTCAATCGGTGCTCTATGATTACCGGTTCTCCGGAAAAGGGAACACCGGCGGGCTCCGCAAGGAGCTGCAGGAACGGCTCCGGCGGGAGGGAACGGAAAAGCTTTACCGGGAACTGTCGGGCATTGACCCCGATTCAGCGATAAAAATCCATCCAAATGACGGGAGGCGGATCATCCGGGCGCTGGAGATCTATTACAGTACGGGCGTGACTTTGACGGAACATTTGCGGAAACAAAGGAATGAATTGCGCTACGATGCGGCCATCGTCGGGTTGACGATGGACCGGGAACGCCTTTACAGGCGGATCGATGAACGGGTGGACAGGATGATCGAAGCAGGGCTGCTGGAAGAAGCCAGGCGCTTCTACGATCGGGGCCTGCGCGGCTGCCAGTCCATCCAGGCCATCGGCTACAAAGAACTGTACGCCTATTTTGACGGTACATTGTCCCTTGCGGAAGCGATCGCGCTTTTGAAAAAAAATACCCGGAATTACGCCAAGAGGCAATATACCTGGTTCAAAAACAAAATGGACGTTCAATGGTTCGATGTGGAAGCATATCCCTACGGCGTCTTAATCGAAAAAATAACCGAGCATATAGCAGGAAAGCTGAAGATTTCAGCGAAATAAAATAAATAGAGAAAATGAAGGAGGACATAAAATGAAGCAAATCAATATTCAGGACCAATACCTAAATCAGCTGCGCAAGGACAATGTACCCGTGACGGTTTTTTTGCTGAACGGTTTCCAAATCCGCGGAACGGTCAAAGCTTTCGACAACTTTACCGTGCTTTTGGAATCGGACGGCAAACAGCAATTGGTGTATAAACACGCCATTTCCACCTTTGCGCCGATTCGGAACATCCCGATCGAATTTGAACAATGAGAAAAAACGATCCTTACATAATCGATGATCGAGGGCTGAAAACGGAGAGGTTTTCAGCCCTTTTTGCCGTTCGCTAATCGAACGCGTCCTTCGCCTGCCGGCGCTCCATGCGGCCGGCTTTTTTTCCGGCGCGGAATGCGGCAAAGCCCGGACAACGGGCATGACTTCGGCCGTTTATGAATAAATATAGTTACACCCTGGGTCTTTTTGCCTTGAGCGGCCGATTATTTCTCGGGAAAGCGCAATTTTTGACAAGCTTTCCGCCTTTGTCAAAAAATCGGGGAATTTGTTCGGCCGCAAGTTTCAGATGGGCGTTTGTCACCTTTTTTGCACCCGGACGTACACTGGGATAGGAAGAAAGCCGAGGTGAACGTATGGAACAGCCATTCCGCATGAAAAGCAACGGACAAATTAACATCGTGCTCCATTCCAAAAACAAACCGGAACCGAAGGCTGCCCGCCAACAGGAAATGGCGAAGGACTCGAAGGAACTGGAATTCCTCAAGGAAATCGATGAGGAATTGAATCATCTGGTGGGCCTGGAAGAAGTGAAAAAGGTCATTAAAGAGATTTACGCCTGGATCATCGTGAACAAAAAGCGGGAAAAACTGGGTTTAAAGACCGGGAACCAGGTTTTGCATATGATGTTTAAAGGAAATCCCGGGACGGGAAAAACGACGGTGGCGAGGTTCCTGGGAAAACTTTTTCATAAGGTGGAGGTTTTGTCGAAAGGCCATTTGATCGAAGCGGAGCGGGCGGATTTGGTCGGCGAATATATCGGGCATACCGCCCAAAAAACGAGGGATTTGATCAAAAAGGCGAACGGGGGGATTTTGTTCATCGACGAGGCCTATTCCTTGGCGAGGGGGGGAGAAAAGGACTTCGGGAAGGAAGCCATCGATACCCTCGTGAAACATATGGAGGACAAATCCCATGAATTCGTCCTGATTTTGGCCGGATATTCCAAGGAAATGGATTATTTTTTGTCCCTGAACCCGGGGCTGGAATCCCGGTTCCCGATCATTTTGGAATTCCCTGATTACACCGTCGACCAGCTGATCGAGATCGGAAAAATCATTCTGCAGGAAAGGGAGTACGTCCTTACCCCGGACGCGGAAAGAAGGCTGAGGGATCATCTTGTCCGGGTCAAATCCCGGCTGCAAAATGGCCGCTTTTCCAACGGAAGGTATATTCGCAATATCATCGAAAAATCGATCCGTGTCCAAGCGATGCGGCTCGTCCTCCATAACGATTTCAACCGAAAGGAATTGATGACGATCCGAAGCCGCGATCTGCTCTTTCCCGACGAGGATTGACGCGGAGGGGAAACCTTCGCCGGCATCCGCCGAAAATCCCGGAAGGTGCGGGAGTCCGAAATTTCCGGATGGCCTTTCGGGGAGAAGCCGCAAGAAGTATGCCGGCGGACAATCCGGCCGCTCGCTCTATTTTGCAAGGGCGGCTCTTTTCATGGCCAATCCGCCATCGGTGGCGGCTGGCCAATCCGCCATCGGTCGTCGCGGGGAGCCGGGGCCGGAGGAAGTTCCGCCCGGTTCCCTTTTAAGGGGGAATGAGCGGCCGTTGGTCCGATCGGGGAAATCCCCGGCATTTCCTTTGTTCCAGGAGAACAAGACGGACCCTTTGCGACTCGAAGCGATCCATCATCGCCGGCATCCCCATGTTCCCGGAGGAAACCCGGGTTTTTCTGCTTTCGGCGGCGAGGATTCCTTTGCAAAAAGGCCCCATTTGTTTTTTCGGACGGGGACAAGTTATAATGGGTATTGATCCTAGAAGCGGAAGGCATTCCTTCTGCAAATTTCATGCGGAAAACGGGGGTACTATGGAAAAGGCGATCCTTGTCGGATGTCAATTGCCGAATACCGATGATTCCAGATTCAGCTATTCCATGGAAGAATTGCGTTCCTTGGCGGATACGGCCCAATTTCGGACGGCCGCGGTCCTTTCCCAAAAACGGGAAAAAATCGACGGGAATACCTATCTCGGCAAGGGGAAATTGGAGGAGCTGAAAGCCCTGATCGGCGAACTCGGTGCGGATCTGGTCATCTTCAACGACGAATTGTCGCCGGTGCAGGTCAGGAATTTGTCAGAGTTGCTGGATGCCGAGATCCTCGACCGAACCCAGTTGATCCTGCAAATTTTCGCCAAGCGGGCCAGATCCCGGGAAGGGAAATTGCAGGTGGAATTGGCCAGGCTGGAATACATGCTCCCGAGGCTGACCGGCCGGGGAAACGAGCTTTCCCGCCTCGGCGGCGGAATCGGCACGCGCGGTCCGGGGGAAACGAAGCTGGAAGCGGACCGCCGCCATATCCAAAAGCGGATATACGAAACGAAAAGGCAGCTGGATGCGGTCATCAAACACCGGGAGCGGTACCGGGAGCGGCGGAAAAAAAACGGGATGTTCCGGGTGGCCCTGGTCGGCTATACCAACGCGGGGAAATCGACGATTTTCAACCGGCTGACCGATGCGGACGCCCTGGCGGAAGACCGGCTGTTCGCCACCTTGGATCCGTTGACCCGGAAGATGGCGCTGCCGAGCGGATACCGGGTTCTCCTCAGCGACACCGTCGGCTTCATCGAAAAATTGCCCACCGCGTTGATCGCCGCCTTCCGTTCCACGCTGGAGGAGGCGTTGGAAGCGGACCTTCTGCTCCATGTCGTCGACGGTTCCAATCCCGACCATGAACAGCAGGAAAAGACGGTGCAAAAAATTTTGGCGGAATTGGGGGCCGGCCATATTCCCCAATTGACGGTCTATAATAAGGCGGATCGGATCGACGGACCGTTTTTCCCGAGCATCAGCGGGGATTATTTGCTGATCTCGGCCTTCGAACCGGAAGACATCCGCCGCTTGAGAAAAAAGATGGAGGAAATGGCGGTCCGGGAGATGGAAAGATATCAAATCCTGCTTCCTTTCCCGGAAGGCAAACTTTATTCCCGTCTGAAGGAAGAAACGGTTCTCGAGCATTTTTCCGTGATGAAAGAAGGAGAATGCTACCAGGCAAGCGGCTATATTTTGCCCGGGCATCCGTTAAAAAAGGAAATCGAAAGGTTTTCCAAAATCCGCGCTTAGGCGGGGAGGAGCCCGGTCTTTTCCGGCAGCCGATGACAAAAATGCAGGCAAGAAGGAGATTACGGAAGATGGAAAAAGCAACTGCGATGCTGGACTTGAAACACGCTTCTGTATTGGGACCTCTGGTGGAAGAAGTGGAAAAGCAAATCGAACCGGTCCATAAAGCGATCGAACGGACCGCCGAATACAATCAATACCGGGTTTTGCAAAGTTTCCGCAGGCACCGGGTCAGCGAATCCCATTTCATCCCGTCGACCGGTTACGGTTATGACGATTACGGCCGGGAGACGCTGGAGGCCGTCTACGCCGACTGCTTCGGCGCCGAGAGCGCCCTCGTCCGCCCGCAGATCATGTCCGGCACCCACGCCATCACCCTTTCCTTGTTCGGCGTCCTCCGTCCGGGAGACGAGCTGTTGTACATCACGGGGAAACCATATGATACCTTGGAGAAGGTGATCGGCGCCTCCGGCGATGGAACAGGCTCCTTGAGGGATTTCGGGATCGGGTTTCGCTATGTGCCCCTGGCGGATAACGGGTTTCCCGATTATCCCCGCATCCGGGAGGCGATCTCCGAAAGGACGAAGGTGATCGGCATCCAGCGTTCCAGGGGATATGCGGACCGGCCGTCCTTCACCATCGCGGAAATCCGGGAAATGATCCGCTTTGTCAAGGAAATCAAGGAGGACTGCATCGTATTCGTCGACAATTGCTACGGGGAATTTGTGGAAGAGAAGGAACCTTGCCATGTCGGCGCGGATCTCATCGCCGGTTCCCTCATCAAAAACCCCGGGGGCGGCATCGTAAAAACCGGCGGCTATATTGCGGGAAAAAAGGAATTGGTGGAAAAATGCGCCAATCGCCTGGCGAGCCCCGGGATCGGGAGGGAAGGGGGAGCCACCCTGTACAGCCTGCTGGAAATGTACCAGGGGTTTTTCCTTGCGCCCCATGCCGTCAGCCAGGCTTTGAAAGGAGCGGTTTTCACGGCGGCGGTTCTCGAAAAACTGGGAATGAAGACGAACCCGGCCTGGAACGAGAAACGGACGGACATCATCCAATCCATCCAATTTTCCGATCCGAAGCGGATGGTTTCTTTCTGCCAGGCGATCCAGAGCGCCTCTCCCGTGAATGCCCACGTTCTGCCCGAGCCGAGCGAAATGCCCGGCTATTCGGATGAAGTGATCATGGCGGCGGGGACGTTCATTCAAGGGGCGAGCCTGGAATTGACCGCCGACGGGCCGATCCGGCCGCCATACATCGTGTACATGCAAGGCGGCCTGACCTATGAACATGTGAAATTGGCCGTCTGCGCGGCCCTGGATCGATTGCTGGAACAAGGTTTGGCGAGCCCGGCGCGCTAAAAACGCATCTTTTCTCCGGCATCCGGGAGGGATTTCAAAAAAACCATGCGTCAAAGGGGCCCCGGTGAATGGGGCGGTCCCCACGCGGGTGCGATCCCGGTGAAAGGGGCGCCGGTTTCCGCCGCCTTTCATCCGCCGGATTGGCTGAGCCTGTCCGGACGGAGGAGGAGTGGCGGGGCTTTCCCGGGGGACTGACGTATGCCGAAAGGGATTCCTTGCGCGCCGTGAAGTTTGAACGGCTTTCCCCCGCGAAAGGGGTCCCGGCCAAGTAGGATCCCGGACCGGCGGAAGCTCCCGGTTCCGGGATCTAATGGTGAATGGCGAAAGCGAAAAAGGACAGGGGAACGGTAAACCCGATTTTTTTCCACAGGGTTTTTTTGTCCCTTTCGTGGATGCAGATGATTTTTTGATAATACCGGATCGCCGTTTTGTATTTTCTGTTTTCGTAAAAATACTTGCTCAAGAGATGATAGGCTTCGACGGCCAAGTCCCATCGACCGTCTTTTTCCGCCTTTTGCGCCAGCTTGTCCAATTTGTCGAGGTATTCGCCGATTTTGTCCGGATTCATCTTGACGTACAGATAGAAAAACTCCTCATCATCCGGTTCCACTTGCTGATACCAATGGGCGAACTTTTCTTTGTCGTCGATTTCGGCAAACATGTCGAGGATCGACCAAAGGGAATTTCTCGGAAACTGGTTCGCTTTCCGATGCAATTCGATGGATTTTGCGAGCATCTCCTCGGCCGTTTCATACATTTTCAGCGATTTATAGGTGATTCCCAAGTTGTGGTATACCCTGGATTTGGTATCTTCGAACTTGAAGGTTTCCGCCAATTCCAGCGCCTTTTTCCCGTAATTTAACGCCGTTTCATAGTCTTCTTCCGTCCAGTAAATGGCAAGCAGGATGTTGTATGTCTCGGTCACAAACTTCCATTGGTGGTTTTGAAAAAAGATTTTCAACCCTTTTTCCGCCTGCTTGACGGCCAAAATCCGCTTCCGCAGATGAAACAGGATGATGAGCAGGTGAAATTGGATGGTGGCGTAGACGGAGGGCGGCAGATTGTATTTTAAAAAGATTTGGATGTAGTGGTAGCATTTCTCGAAATCGCCCTGGCGAAAAGAGATCTGTTCCATCAGGTAGGCGTAGCATTGATGGACGTAGCTCGGGTATTCCAGTTCATCCCCGCTGACCAACAGATTTAATTTTTCCAGTTCCTCTTCGTAAGGGAGATTTTTTTTGACCAGCATGCAGGTGTGCAGGATGTTGTATTCCAACTCCTGCTCGAGATGGGGAATGAATCCCTTTTCCCGGACTTTCTTCAATCGGGTCTCCGCTTCCGCCGTCTTGTCGGTAATGAGGAAAAACAGGACTTCTTTTAACGGCTGGTCGATCTGCGGATCCTTTTTATCGTAGGCGAGCAAATATTTTTCCGGGACATTGTATTTTTTCGCCAGCAATTGCAGGATTTCATCGGAAGGCTGGAAACGGCCGTTTTCGATGTTGCTGAGATGGGTGGAGGAGACGATGCCCTGGGCCGCCTGTTCCAGGGATAATGAATTTTTTTTACGCAAATACAATAATCTTTTGCCGATGTGCAATAGAATCACCTGTTCCGCTTAAATTAAATGAATGTTTGCCGAAATATTATTGAATTTATGAAAAAATCTTTCAGATACGTCAAGATTCGTTATAATAAAAAATGAAATATCATTCCAATAAACTAATCCTTCAACCTCCTAGTTCGCACCAATGATATTTCAATCATTACCCTCTGTTGATTGGCCTGCTGCTCCCTGGTGACAGCAGGCGCTTTTTTTCCCCGGAAACGGAATTTTCAACACCATTATTGCACAAAAAACCTCAATTTTCCACTTTTTCCTGAGTTTTACATGAAATAAAATTTTTTTATAAAAGAAAAACGCCTTTCGTTGATCTCCAGGCGCTAAAGATGATGGATGTGTTACCCGTCGATATACCGGAATACCCCGATCACTTTCCCCAGAATCGTCACGTTCCGGACGATGATCGGTTCCATTTGGCTGTTGGCGGGCTGCAAACGGATATGGTTTTTCTCTTTGTAGAATCTTTTCACGGTGGCTTCATTTTCCTCCGTCATGGCCACGACGATTTCCCCGTTTTCGGCGGTGTTTTGCTGCCGGACGACGACGTAATCCCCGTCCAAAATCCCCGCTTCGATCATGCTGTCGCCAACGACTTCCAGCATGAACACGTTCGCATCTTTCGGGGCGATGTGTTCCGGCAAAGGAAAATAATCCTCGATATTCTCAACGGCCGTAATCGGAAGGCCGGCGGTTACTTTTCCGATCACCGGCACGGGCCGCGAAGGCGCAAAAAGGGAGCCGTTTTCGTCCTTTTCCAGGATTTCGATCGCCCTCGGCTTCGTCGGATCCCGGCGGATGAGCCCCTTATTTTCCAGCTTGGCGAGATGGCCGTGGACCGTGGAACTGGAAGAGAGCCCGACCGCCTCGGCGATTTCCCGCACCGAAGGGGGATACCCTTTCTCTTTCACGTTCTTTTTTATAAAATCAAAGATTTCGATCTGCCTTTTGGACAATTTGGACATATTTTCCACCTTCCAGCCGTATTTATTTACTAGTATAGCATATCTCCATGCGGCGAACAAACATCCGTTCGCTTTTTCCTTGACACAAAACATATGTTCGGTATATGATAAATGCGAACATACATTCGTACGGGGTGATAGGCGTGTCGGTTTCCAAGGTGTTTGAAAAATATGGCTATGTGATTCTGCTGTTTGTTGTCGCCTTTATTTGCATGCTGTTTTTTGTCGAGACGTTGGAAAAGGGAGATCACGGTTCTTCAAGCGAGACGGCGGTTCTTTGGAAAGCGGCGGACGAAAGCGGGCAATGGTGATCGGCAAAATGCATCGGCCTGTCTTTCGTTCTTTTTTTATGCTAAAATGATAGGGATAAACGGGAAGGCATCATGAATCGAAAAAGAAAAGAGGGAAAGGCATGCTGTCGAAGGAGAAGATCGAAAGGATCAACGCGCTGGCGCGGAAAAAGAAGCGGGAAGGGCTGACGCCCGAAGAGGAAATCGAGCAGAAGAACCTGAGAAAGGAATACCTCGCCGATTTCCGCCGAATGATGGAAATGACCTTGGAAAGGGTCACCGTCTACGACCCGCTGGGAAATGACGTGACGCCTGAGGCGGTTAAAATAAAAAAGAAGAAATTTATGCAATGATTTCGGCCGATTGCGGGGATCCCGTTTTCGGCGGCGGTCGGACCGCATGCGATTGTCCGCATCTTCGCAGCGGAACCGCCGGCGCGGCCGTTTGGTTTTTTCCCCCATTTCCCCCTGAAGCCCCCCGAGCCGGAAGGCGGTCACTCCGCCGCCTTTTCGGTGCGGCCCGTTCTTCCGGCCGAACGGGGCCGGAAAAAATTTCCCGAAAATGGTTTCCCGTCCCGCCGGAAAAACAGCCGGAGGGCGGAAAATGATCAAATTGGTAAAATTCTTTTAACAGCCGATGATTTTTCCGTTTTTATCTTGTTGGAACGGACGAGGAAAGCTAATATTAGAAATGAAGGAACAATCTGGAGGAAAGGGCTGATTCCATGTTTACCGAAAAAGATCAATTGGCCGTCGCGACGATCCGCGCCTTGTCGATCGATGCCATCGAGAAAGCGAATTCAGGCCACCCCGGCATGCCGATGGGAAGCGCGCCGATGGCCTATTGCTTATGGACCCGTTTCATGAACCATAACCCGAAAAATCCGAAGTGGTTCAACCGCGACCGGTTCGTATTGTCCGCGGGCCACGGTTCGATGCTGTTATACAGCCTTCTTCATCTGTCCGGCTACGATGTGACGATGGAAGACATCAAAAATTTCCGCCAATGGGGCAGCAAGACCCCCGGCCATCCCGAATACGGCCATACCCCGGGCGTTGACGCGACCACCGGTCCCTTGGGACAAGGGATCGCGATGGCCGTCGGCATGGCGATGGCGGAACGCCATTTGGCCGCCCTGTACAACAAGGACAATTACCCCGTCATTGACCATTATACATACGCCATTTGCGGGGACGGGGATTTAATGGAAGGCGTTTCGGCCGAGGCTGCCTCCCTCGCCGGCCATTTGAAACTCGGACGCTTGATCGTCCTGTACGACTCCAATGACATCTCTTTGGACGGGGACTTGAACAAGGCCTTTTCCGAGAGCGTCAAAGACCGTTTCATCGCTTACGGCTGGCACTATCTCCGCGTGGATGACGGAAACGATTTGGAAGCCATCGCCAAAGCGATCGAAGCGGCCAGGGAGGAAAAGGAACGGCCGACCTTGATCGAAGTGAAAACGGTCATCGGGTACGGCGCCCCCAACAAGGCCGGAACGAGCGAAGTTCACGGCGCGCCTTTGGGCAAAGAGGAGGCGAAACTGGCCAAGGCGGCCTATCGATGGGAATTTGAGGAATTCCACGTTCCCGATGAAGTGTATGAACATTTCCGCAGCCAAGTGCTGGCGAGAGGGGAACAGAAGGAAAAAGAATGGAATGAACTGCTGGAAAACTATAAACGCGCCTTCCCCGAGCTGGGACGGGAACTGGAACTGGCCATCGAAGGGAAATTGCCCGAAGGCTGGGACAGCGAGATCCCCGTCTATGAAGAAGGGAAAAGTTTGGCGACCCGCGCCTCCTCCGGCGAAGTACTGAACGGGATCGCGAAGAAATTGCGCTATTTCTTCGGGGGATCGGCGGACTTGGCCAGCTCCAACAAAACGACGATCAAGGGAGACAAGGATTTTCTCCCCGGCTCCTACGAAGGAAGGAATATTTGGTTCGGCGTGCGGGAATTTGCCATGGGCGCCATATTGAACGGGATGGCCCTCCATGGGGGATTGAAGGTTTTCGGCGGTACTTTCTTCGTCTTTTCCGATTACATGCGTCCGGCCATCCGCCTTGCCGCGTTGATGGGACTCCCCGTCACCTACGTCTTAACCCATGACAGCATCGCCGTCGGGGAAGACGGGCCGACCCACGAACCCGTCGAACACTTGGCCTCCTTCAGGGCCATGCCCAATCTCTCCGTCATTCGCCCGGCCGACGGCAACGAAACGGCGGCGGCGTGGCGGCTGGCCCTGTTATCGGAAAAAACGCCGACGGCGCTCGTCTTGTCCCGGCAAAATCTGCCGAATTTGAAAGGGACGAAGGAAAAGGCGGCTGAAGGCGTTTCGAGGGGCGCCTACATCCTTTCGCCTTCGGAAAAGGAGATCCCGGATGTCCTCCTGTTGGCCTCCGGATCGGAAGTTTCCCTGGCCGTCTCCGCCCAGGAAAAATTGCGGGAATCCGGCATCGACGCCGCGGTCATCAGCATGCCTTCCTGGGACCGCTTCGAGGCCCAGCCGGAAGCATACAAAGAAGAGGTTTTGCCGAAACGGGTGAAAAAGCGTCTGGCGATCGAAATGGGTTCATCCCTCGGCTGGCACCGTTATGTCGGAGAGGAAGGAAGGGTGCTGTCCATCGAACGGTTCGGCGCTTCCGCACCGGGGGAAACCATCGTCAAAGAATATGGGTTCACGGTGGAAAATATCGTACGGATCGTAAAGGAACTGCTCGCCTGAGCGGAAGGAACCTTCCGACGGTGTCCCAAAAGCGTTCGCGTCGCGTTCGCTTTTGGGACATTTTTTTGGGAAACAAAGAGGAAAACCGTTCCTTATTGGTGGAATGGAGTCACAACGCCGTCCTCTTTTTCCCCCATTCACGGTTCATACTCAAATCAAAGATTCTGACGGAAGAATTTTATGGGCTAATCCATAAGCAACTCAAGATTTGTTTGTAAAGCCGGCAAACTTTAGGTCTCTCGGAACACGAACCCCATACGAGGCTGGGCCTCACTGGACGAGTCTGCGAAACAACTTAACAACTTTTCATGCACATCGAAAAGCACCCGTCGTGGTGTTTTTTCTTGTGCGCCCGGCATAGGTGCCATCTAGCGGGTGAAAATCCCGGACCGCGAAGGAAGAAGCGGCGATCAGCCAACGAAAGGGTGTACGCGGCGGAGCGGAATCCGAAGGAGGCGGGCAAAACGGATCTTTTCTTTGCCGAAGGGGAGTAGATAAATAGAAGGAAAGATTGCGCCCTTGCCCGGGGAGGTCTGACCGGTACGCCGATCGAGTCGGTAAGCCGTCCGGAAATGGGCTGTTGAGCAACAGCAGCGGTCATGGGACAAATGAAGTTGCTCCCTGCTTGGAAGGACCGAACAACCAAAGGGAGTGTCGCGCAGACAGTGGCGGAGACAATCCGGAAGGACTTCCTCGGAGTCGGCAGCGGGGAAAACCTTCCCCGGGCGTCGCCTTTTCCGATGGGGAAGAAAAAGGGGGAAAAGGTTTTCGGATTTCCCGTTTCTCCGGTACATATGTTCGGTTTTCCCCTCGGTTATTTTTTTGTATACTAAAAGAAAAATCCCGCTTTTTTGGCAGTAAACCGGGGTCGTTTTGCCGATTCCGCCGATGGGGTTTGGTTCCCGTTTGCGGGATTTCCTCCGCATATCCGGAAAATTTTTCCTAAATATTCGGACAGGCTTTTTTATTCCTTCATTTTTGCTCTTCGCTGATCGAAGCCCCGTATCTTTCCACGGTTTATCTTGGCTTCCTGGGATGTTCCGTTTGCAGCCGGACCGGATCAACATCGGGATGAGGGTGGATGAGATGAAGCGATATGAAATGTATCTGATCGATGAACAGGTGGCCGATTTTTTTTACGGCAGGGAAAGGAAATTCTATAACCTGTTTAAAGAATATGAAGGATCTGCACCTCCGAAAAAAGAGATTTTGGAAAAACAAATCGATTTCATCACCAAACCGATCCCCGTCTTAACAATCCACTCGCAAATCATCCGGCTGCTGGAAGGCCGGCAGGATTTTTACATCCGCCAAGGCAAATTGGTGATCGAAAACCATCGCGGGAAGGCTTGCCTTCAAATCGATCAGCGCGCCATTCTCCTCGAATCCAACGGATATGGGGAAGGGGAAAACACCTTTCTGGATTTGCTGAAGAAAACGGAGTACAATTTTTTGGCCATCGACAGGGAAAACGGGCGGTACGGCTGGCTGAAACCGTTGAAAAGGGGCCTGCGCCTGTAACGGATCCTTCCGGTGTATGGGAAAAAATAACGGTTCCCGTATTGTAAAATGCCCGTACGTTTAGTACACTTGAAAATAGACAACATGAAGGAGGAAATGGTATGTGGGAGCTCGTTCTAGTAGGTATTCTGGCATTGCTCGCCGGAGTAGCGCTAGGATTTTTTATCGCAAGAAAATATATGATGAATTACTTGAAAAAAAACCCGCCCATCAATGAACAAATGATCCGCGTCATGATGATGCAAATGGGCATGAAGCCCTCGCAAAAGAAAATCAATCAAATGATGCAGGCAATTAACAAACAAATGTCAAGCAAATAAATGTTTGGTTTCCGCGAGAAGCGCAAGGGATCGATCATCCGTTCAAGAAAAATCGCCTTTTCGATTGAGGATTTATTCGTCAATGAAAAGGTGATTTTTTAATTTTTGCAGGAAAAAGTCAATCTTCCTTCTTGTGTGAAAATTTGTTAAACTATTGAACATGAGTAACGCAAATGGCGGAGGATCCACATGCGAATCTTTATCGATTTAGGTTGGTTTTTCAGACAGGAGAAAAAATCCTATCTTATCGGGGTGACGCTGCTTCTGGTCATCGCCGTACTGCAGCTGGTCCCCCCGAAAATCATCGGGTATGCCGCGGATGCGGTGGCATCCAGGACCATCGGCCCGAAAACGCTGGCCTTCTACATCGGCACTTTAATCCTTTGCGGCGGGATCATGTACGTGCTCAGGTATTACTGGCGGATCTACATCTTCGGTTCGAGCCTGAAGCTCGCCCGTCAGCTGCGCAGCCGCCTTTATGCCCATTTGACGATGATGAGCCCGTCTTTTTACCAAAGGAAAAGGATCGGAGACCTCATGGCCCATGCCACGAATGACATCCAGGCGATTCAGATGACCGCCGGATCCGGCGTTTTGACGCTGGTTGATTCCCTTGCCACCGGCGGTTTTGTCGTCGCGGCCATGGCGCTGACGATCAGCTGGAAACTGACGGCCATCGCTTTGATTCCGATCCCGCTTCTCGCCGTGCTGACGAGCTGGTACGGGAAGAAGCTCCATGAACGGTTTGACAAGGCCCAGGCGGCCTTTTCCGAGCTGAACGATAAAACCCAGGAGAGCATATCCGGCATCAAGGTAACGAAGGCTTTCGGCCAAGAACGGGAGGAAGTGGCCTCCTTTTCGGAACTCTCCGGGGACGTGGTCAAAAAGAATATCGCCGTGGCCCGGATCGACGCCCTCTATGATCCGACGATCACGGCGGTCATCGGCGTCTCTTTTTTCCTTTCCGTCGCCTTTGGGGCGAAATTTGTCGTTGACGGCGAGATGACCATCGGGCAATTGATATCTTTTACCACCTATTTGGGGATGCTCATTTGGCCGATGCTGGCATTGGGCTGGTTTTTCAACATCGTGGAACGGGGGAGCGCCTCCTATGCGCGGGTGTCCCGGCTGCTGGAGGAAGACATCGAGATCCGGGACCGGGAGGGGGGCCATGAAATTGAACGGAAAGACCTCAGCTTTCACATCCGTTCCTTCGCCTACCCGAACAACCCGGAGCGGATCGTGCTGGAGGATATCCGTTTCCGCCTGGAGGAAGGCCAAACCCTCGGCATCGCCGGGCGGACCGGTTCGGGAAAGACCGCATTATTGCGGTTATTGATCCGGGATTTTGAAGGGTACGACGGGGAGATTTTGCTCGGCGGGAAAAGGATCCAGGATTATCCCCTGGAAACCTACCGCAGCCTGTTCGGCTACGTGCCCCAGGACCATTTTCTCTTTTCCGCCTCGATCCTGGAAAACATCGCCTTTGCCAAACCGGACGCGACGATGGAAGAGGTCGAACGGGCCGCGAAACTCGCCTGCATCCACGAGGAAATCCTGTCTTTTCCCGAAGGCTATCAAACCCTTGTCGGCGAACGGGGGGTATCCCTCTCCGGCGGACAAAAACAGCGCATTTCCATCGCCCGCGCCCTGTTATTGAACCCGGAGATCCTCATTTTGGACGACTGCCTCTCCGCCGTTGACGCGAAAACGGAGGAAGCGATCCTGCAATCGTTAAAGGAAATCCGGAAAGGCAAGACGACGATCATTTCATCCCATCGGATCAGCGCCATCCGCCATGCCGATCTGATCCTCGTCCTCGAAGGGGGAAAAATTGTCGAGCGGGGCACCCACGGCGCGCTGATGGCGGAAAACGGCCGTTACAAAAAGATGTATATGCAGCAGCAACTGGAAACTTTGGTGGAGAAAGGGGGGTAAGGCGGTGGAAAACGTTACGGCGGAAAACGGCCGGAAGGACATGCGGGAAAAAACCGGCCATTTCAAGGTGTTTCTGCGGCTATTGAAATATGCGAAGCCCCATGCCAAAAGCATGGCCGCGGCCTTCTTCCTCCTCGGGTTGGCCACCCTTGGGGAAGTGATCGGCCCGATCTTGATCAAGATATTCATCGACGACCATGTGGCGCCGCGAAATTTTGACTGGCAAAGAATCGGCCTTTTGGCCGCCGGCTTTCTTTTTATCCAGTTCGCCAACAGCGTCATCCTCTATTTGCAATCGTTAAAATTTCAGACGATCGCCTTAAAGATCATCCAGCAGCTGCGGATCGACGTGTTTGCCAAGGTGCAGGCCCTCGGGATGAAATTTTTTGACAGGACCCCGACGGGCGCCATCGTCTCGCGGGTGACGAACGATACCGAAGCGATTAAAGAGATGTTCGTCAGCGTTTTGGCGGTATTTATCCAGAGCGCCTTTTTGCTGATCGGCATTTTTATTGCGATGTTTTCCCTTGATTTTGTCCTGGCCTTGTATTGTTTGCTGTTTTTGCCGCTCATCTTCCTGATCATTCATTTTTACCGGAAATTCAGCTCCAAATTTTATCAGGAACAAAGGGAACGGCTGAGCCAGTTGAACGCGAAGCTGAACGAATCGCTGCAAGGGATGGGGATCATCCAAATCTTCCGCCAGGAAAAGCGGATGCGCCGGGAATTCGACGCCATCAACGAAAAGCATTTTGACGCGGGGATGCGGACGGTAAAGGTGAACGGCCTCCTGCTCCGCCCCGCCGTCGATTTGGTGTATATCCTCGCCGTCATCATCCTGCTCACTTATTTCGGCATCACCTCTTGGTCCGAATCGGTGGAAGTGGGGGTTATTTTCGCCTTTGTCAACTACATCAACCGATTTTTCGAACCGGTCAACCAGGTGATGGAGCAATTGAGCTTTTTTCAGCAATCGATCGTTTCCGCCGCGCGGGTGTTCCGCCTTCTCGACGAAAAGGAAATGTCCCCGGAACAGCATCCCGAAGGGAAGGCCGTCATTGAAAGGGGAGAAATCGAATTCAGAAACGTTTCCTTTTCCTACGACGGCAAGAAGGATGTGTTAAAAAACATCAGCTTTACCGTCCGGCCCGGGGAAACGGTCGCCATCGTCGGGCAGACGGGAAGCGGGAAAAGCTCGATCATCAATTTGTTTATGCGGTTTTATGAATTCGACAGGGGAGACATTTTGATCGACGGCCGGTCGATCAAGAGCTACGGAAAGGAGGAGCTGCGGAAAAAGATCGGCCTCGTCCTCCAAGATCCCTTCATGTATTACGGATCGATCAAATACAATATCCGCCTGAACAACCCGGAGATCAGCGACGGGGAGATCGTGGAGGCCGCCAAATTCGTGCAGGCCCATCCGTTCATTGAAAAACTGCCCGGCGGTTACGACCACATCGTTTCCGAACGGGGGTCGACCCTTTCCACCGGCCAGCGGCAGCTGATCACCTTTGCCAGGGCGATTGCCGCCAATCCGAAGATCTTGATTTTGGATGAGGCCACATCGAATATCGACACGGAAACCGAAGAGGCGATCCAGACGGCGCTGGAGAAGATGCGAAAGGGACGGACGACGATCGCCATCGCCCACCGGCTGTCGACGATTCAAAATGCGGACTTGATCCTCGTCCTCCATAAGGGGGAAATCGTCGAAAGGGGAACCCATCCGGAGCTTCTGGCCAAGAAGGGGCTTTATTATAAAATGTATTTGCTGCAAAACGGCTTGACCGAGAAAATGGATGAATTGTTGGTCCAAGGGGAAAGATGATAGCCGCGGCGCCCGGGCGGGGCTAAAAATGCCCTCCGGGAAACCGCGGCTTTTCTTCAAGTCTTCTTTCGGCTTCCTCCCCGAAAAGCGGGAACTTACGTCCCGTTCCGGATCCGGGAACATTTGCCGGGATACGGGACAGGCCACCCGGAATTTCGAACCTTCCTCCGGAGAGGCTTGCGCGGCGAGACTGGAAATAGTTTCTAAAAGGGGGCGGGGGATTGATCCGATGCCGGCATGCGCCGCGGTGCCGAGAAATCGTTTCCAGCAAATGGACGGGGCGGGATGCCGGGGCAAGGGCCCGCGCCGCATGCCGGATGAAGATTGTCCAGCGGCCGTCCCGGATCCTGAACGGCGCTCCCAAACTTGAGAGGATTTTGGTGTATAATAAAAGTGCCTGTTTCCTGCATCCGTTCCGGCTGCGGAAAGGATGAGAGGGAGAAGGAACTTGGGAAGCGTAAAAGGGGCAGGGACGGGGCGATTCCGAAACGGGGATGACAGGATTTCAGGAAGGATGCTTTCGAAAACGGAAAAACGTCATTCATATTGGGGTGAAAGGCATGGATTTTGCTCCGATAACGATCTTGAATTTGGATGATACCTATCCTTCCCAGAAACGGCTGTTGACACTTCCCCACCGGTGGATCGACATGTCGGACATCCGCTCGACGAACATGATCGCCGACCCGTTTTCCGTCAAGGCGATCCAATCCCGGCTTTCCCGATGGGAAGGGCCTTCTGTCGTATTTTTGGGCAGCGGGAATTACCACTATATCACCTATCTTCTATTAAAAAAGATAACCGTCCCCTTCACCCTTGTCCTCTTCGACCGGCACACCGACCTCGGCCAAATGGAAGACGATTATCTTTCCTGCGGTTCCTGGGTTTCCTTCGCCTTGAAAATCCCTTTCTGCCAAAAGGTGCTCATCATCGGTCCTCCAAAGAATGTCCGTACGCCGAAGCTCTCCGTTTTTTCCGCCGATCAAGCCGACCTGAACAAAAAATTTTTGCGGGAAATTGCCGGGCGTGATATTTACATCAGTATCGATAAAGATGTTTTGTCGGAAACTTGCGCGGTGACGAATTGGGACCAGGGGGAGCTCACCCTCGATGAATTGCTCGCTTTTCTGGAAGCCCTGTTTGCCGAAAAGCGGGTCATCGGGATGGACGTATGCGGGGAATACCCGAAAGCTTCCATATCCCCGTGGGACCCGCTGGTGATGCGGGCGACAAAAATCAATGAAAAGGCAAATTTACAAATCGCCCGCCATTATTTACAATATATGAAGAAAAACGGGAAAATCGTTTAATACGATCCCCCCGCCGGACCGTTATGTTTCCTGTGGCTTACAAAGCGACAGTCCCAGGGACTCCGCTGCCTTCCGGTCTATTCTTTTTCCCCGGGGACGCTGTTTTCGCCGAAAGATCCAGGAATCTATTGAAGAAACAGGTGCAGCTTAATGAAAATAAAAGGATTATTGTTTTGGACGCCGATCCTTTGGCTTGCTTTCCATCCCCAGGCGGCGTGGGGGGAAGAACGAGCGGATCTCCCCATCCAAAGCGATTCCGCCGTTTTGATGGAGGCAAAATCGGGAACGGTCCTTTATGAAAAAAACGGGCATAAAAAGGAATATCCCGCCAGCATAACAAAGATCGCCACGGCCATCTACGCCATCGAAAAGGGGAACCTTTCGGATACGGTCGAAATCAGCGAAAGGGCGACGCAAGTCGACGGGACGAGGGTCTATTTGGAGCCGGGGGAGAAAATGACCCTGGAACAGCTGATCACCGGGATGGTCATCAATTCGGGGAATGATGCCGCGGAAGCGATCGCCGAATACCTGGACGGGTCCGTTGAGCATTTTTCCGCGAATTTGAACCGCTTTTTGACGGAAAAAACGGGCGTCATCAATACCCATTTCACCAACCCCCACGGGCTTTACGATCCCGGCCATTATACGACCGCTTATGACATGGCGCGGATCACCCGCTATGCCATGGAAAACGGAAAATTCAGGCGGATCTTCGGTTTAAAGGAATATCCGTGGAACGGAAAAGGCTGGAAGACGATCTTGCATACCCACCACCGGCTGCTGAAAGGCGAATTTCCCGCCGAAGGCATCACCGGGGGGAAGACCGGATTCGTCAACGAATCGGGGCATACCCTCGTAACGACGGCGGAAAAAGACGGCATGGCGCTTATTGCCGTGACGATGAATACGCCTTATAAAAACGTTCCATATACCGATACGCTGAAAATGCTGGATTACGGCTTTCAAAATTTTACGGTGGAGAAGGTGACGGGCCAAACGCTATTCCCCGCGGAAAACGGCGAATACTTCCTGCCGCACGACGTGTACTACGTCTTGCCGAAGGGGGAAAGGGCGGAAACGGAGGTGGACCGTTCCGGGAATTTATTGATCAAATCCGCCGACGGGACGATTTTGCAGGCGGCGCCTTTGGAGAAGCTCAAACCGGCGGGCCGGGGAAAAATAGAAAAAGGGCCGGAGGAACATCGGGAACCCACCTCCTGGAACGGCATGTCGATTTTTTCCGGATTGTTGCTGCTTTTTACGTTCATTTTCGGAGGCCGGCTGCTGTTGAAATTATAGCGGGGAAGGTAACCGGAGGGGAGGCGCCTGCGGTCGTCCGGGCCGTCCCGGGATCCTGTTCAAAAAAATGTAACAATTCCCCGTTGCATTTTTCTGGGCATTTCCTCGGATGTTTTGTAAAATCAATGTAACGATTGGTGCCACAGCGGAAAGGGTGTCGGGATTGGTTGACATAAACGTCTTTCTTGCGTTCGGAGCCGGTTTTTTAAGCTTTATTTCCCCGTGCTGCCTCCCTCTGTACCCGGCGTTCTTGTCTTACATCACGGGCATGAGCGTGGGCGAATTGCAGGAAGAGAACGCGCTGCTCCAAAAGCGGAGCCTGCTCCATACCTTGTTTTTTTTGCTCGGATTTTCCGTCGTTTTTATCGCCCTCGGCTTCGGGACGTCCTTTATCGGTTCCTTCTTTACCCAATATAAAGACTTGATCCGGCAGCTGGGGGCCGTCTTCATCGTTTTTTTCGGGCTGGTGATCCTCGGGCTGTTTCGCCCGGCCTTTCTCATGAAGGACCGGAGAATCCAGTTCAGCAAACGCCCTTCCGGTTATCTCGGGTCCGCGGTTATCGGGCTCGCCTTTGCGGCGGGCTGGACGCCCTGCACCGGCCCCATTTTGGCGTCGGTCATTTTTCTCGCGTCGACCAATCCGGGTTTCGCCGTCCTTTATATGATCGCCTATGTCCTCGGGTTCTCCCTTCCTTTCCTTCTTTTGTCCTTCTTTATCGGAAAACTGCAATGGATCCGCAGGCACAGCGCGCAGATCATGAAGGCGGGGGGAGCCCTCATGGTGGCTGTCGGCGTCATGCTGTACTTTGATTGGATGAACCTTTTCATCCAATGGCTGAATCCGTTGTTCGGCGGCTTTACGGGTTTTTAACCGGCGAATCCCTGCATGCAAATGGGAGGAAGGCTTCGTGGGAAGAATCCTGATCGTGGATGATGCAAAATTTTTGCGGATGACGTTAAGAAGGATCATTGAAAAGACGGAACACATCGTCGTCGGGGAGGCGAAAAACGGGGAAGAAGCGGTTGAACTGTACCGGGAACTTCTCCCCGACCTCGTGTTTATGGATATCACCATGCCCGTAAAAAGCGGCTTGGCGGCGTTGAAGGAGATCCGGGAAGCATTCCCGGATGCGAAAGTGATCATTTGTTCGGCCCTAAGCCAGCAAAAGATGGTGTACGAGGCGATTAAAGCGGGGGCGAAGGATTTTGTCGTCAAGCCGTTTGAGGAATCCCAGATTTTGGACGCCATCCAGCGGATATTTGAAAAAAATCCATGACATTAAAAAATACCCAACATTAAAAGAATGCTGGGTATTTTTTATTGGAATAAATGTTCATAAGGTTTCGTGTCGATCTGCAGTTCCGCCAATTTTTTCCTTAAAAATTTATGGTCCCGTTTCGGCGTGGCGATGATGTAGCCCCGGATGATCAAATCCAAGGTCATTTGTTTCGCGTTTTCCTTGAGCGCCAATTCCCCGATTTTTCCCGCGATTTTTTGTTTGGCGACGGGGCGGAACAATTCGGGAACCGGCTTCACCAGTTCCTCTAGAAACTCTTTCTGCTCGTCATTCCATAAATGCAGCGTCTTTTCCACATAATACCTTTCCCAGTCGAGATCGGATTTCCCATCCTTTTTCGGCATGCTCTTCAGAAACTTGCGGAACATAAAAAATCCGCCGACGGCAAAGGAAAACAGCAAAAAAAAGATCCAGAACAGCATAAACCAAAGAAACCAGCCGGTCAACATCGTTACACACCCCAAATACTCCGCTTCCGTTCATCCTTAATTATAATTCCTGTCTTCCGGGAAGGCAATTTTTCCGCGCAAGCATCCTTCGTCTCCCCATAGCCCTTATCGGACGGTCTTTCCTATATATAAGATGAAAGGGGGTGGGAGAGGTGGCAGCTTCCTCGTTGATCGATGCGAATCTCCGGCTCGTGTATGAAGCCGGCCGGAACGAAAAAGGGGAGCCGGTATTGAAGACAAAGGGGTATAACAATGTGAAGGTTTCGGCGACGACGGATCAAATTTTCCAAGCCGCCCAGGCGATCGCCTCCCTTTGCGCATTGCCCCTGTTTACCATCGAGCGGACGAACGTGGAGGAAATCTTGGGATGATGGAGAGGAAGGAGGGGAAAAGATGGCGAAAACATTGATGCTGTATTTTTTGACCGGGTCGGGAAAAACGGTGAGCCTGTCCGTCAACGACCCGAAGGAACCCCTGAACGGCGACGAAATCAAAAGCGCCATGGAGCAAATCATAGCCGCGGACGTTTTTGAAGCGAAGGGGGAATCCCTGGCTGCCGTAAAAGAGGCCCGGCTCGTCGACCGGAACGTGGAAATTTTCCCGATGTCGTAAACTTCCGTCAGGGGAACGGCCGGTCTGTTGACCGGCGTTTCCCCCGTTTATCCGATGAAAAGGAGGTTCCCCATGGCCGACTGGCTGCCCTTGATCAGCGATTTCGGCTTTCCCGCGGCCGTGACGCTGTTTTTGCTTCACCGGATCGAAGCGAAACTGGACCAGGTGATCCGATCCATCGAAACGATGGCTGCCAAAATGGAAAAGCCGTGATCAACAAAAGAACGCCCCGTTTGGCGTTCTTTTGCCATTTCGGGAATGAAATTCCGGAAACGGAATAGCGTCTATTGTTTATATTGGGGTTCTTCGCTTTCGATATAGGCTTGCCGGGATTTTAAACTTTCGAGGATCAATTGCTGCTGTTGGGCCAGGTTTTTAAACATCTGTTTTACGTTTTGATCCTGGGTGTCAAGGGTAAAGGAATGAAGGTTGGCAAGCACGGATTCACAGTTGGCGATGGTTTGGGCGATTTTTGTGCCGACAGTCATGATTTCACCTCCCGTCCTATTCCTATTTTCGCAATCGCCGCAAGTTCTATTCTTCCTTTATATTGTCAGTTATTGCCGGGATTTTTTCCACGGAAGGAGGGGGAATAGTAGTAATAGGAAAGCGTGGAAGCGGAAGTGAGATCAAGGCAGGAAGGTGAAAAAAATGGAAGTGATCGTCAGCCTCTTCATAAAGCCCGTCCTCGTCTTTTGCCTCGGATTTGCCGCCATTTACCTTTTCGGGAGAAAATCGGTGGCGGCGATGGACAATTTTGAATTGCTGCTTGTCATGATTGCCGCAGGCTTGTTCAGCGCTTCGCTGATTTCCTTTCGGATGTCCGCTGCTGTTCTGGCGCCGTTGGTGCTTGCCGGGCTTTATCTCCTTTTCCAATATCTTCTCTTGAAGCCGGCGGCGAAAGAATGGCTCGGCAGCCAGCCGACCGTCCTGATCAAAGACGGGGCGGTCGATTACCAGGCGCTGAAGAAGATCCGGATGCCCGTCGAGGATCTGCTTTCGCAAATCCGCTTGAAAGGGTTTTCCGATCCGAAGGACTTGGCTCTGGCTGCTTACGAGAACAACGGGATGATCAGCGTCATCCCCAACAGCCGGATCCGGCCGCTGCAGCCGGGGGATATGCAGATGGATCCCGAGCCGCCCTTCATCCCGATTCCCCTCATCGTCGACGGGGAAATCGTGGAGATCAATTTGCGATTTTTGAACAAGGATAAGATCTGGCTCAACCAGCAGTTGATGGCGAACGGGAGAAATCTGGATGATCTGGCGGATATCGCCCTCGCCCTGTACAATCAGGATGGGACGGTACAAATCCATTGGAAGAATCAAACCCCCGGGCTGACCTCCGGACCCTATGGCTATAAGCCGGGAATCGAAAAGGGATGATGGGAGGGGAATTTGGCCGTGGAGGGGAGAGATTTCCGCTCCTTCAAAATGAAGCGGGGATAAAGGCCGGCGCGGAAGGAACGGCCCGTCCCCATCCGGCCGAAAGAAAACTAAGTGCCCTTTTCCGTTTCCGGTTCGATATGGATATGGGCATAGGTAATATGATGTTTTTTCGCCAGCGTCTCTTCCACGAGATCGGCGATATCGTGCCCTTCTTTGATGGAAAGTTCCGGGTTGACGGAGATGGTGATGTCCACGAACGTCCGGTTGCCGAGCATTCTCGCCCGCAAGCTTTTCACGTCGAGCACCCCGTCGATCGACCGGACCGTTTCATGGATGGCGCGCAGTTCCTTTTGATCGAAGCCGTCCGACAAAAAGTACAGGGTCTGCCGGAAGATGTCCCAGGCGGTTTTTAAGATGACGAGCCCGACGACGGCGGCCGCCAAAGGATCGAGCCAGGGCATGCGGAAGCGGGCGCCGATGATTCCGATCAGGGCGCCGACGCTGACCAGCGTATCGGAAAGGTTATCGTAAGAAGCGGCGAGCAGTCCCTGGCTGTTTATTTTCTTTGCCAGGCGGAAATTCAACCGGAAAACGAGCAGCATGACGACGGCGCCGAGCAAGGCGACCCAAGCCGTCGACCAATCGGGGGGAACCTGCTCCCCGGAGAAAAATTTGCGGAAGGCGTCATACAGGACTTTTCCGCCGACGAAAAACATGAAAAAGGATGCGAACAAGGAAGCGATCGTTTCCGCCCGGAAATGGCCGTAACGGTGATCCTCATCCGGCGGCTTCCTGGCGATGATCAGCCCGGCCAAAATGGCCGCGTTTCCGATCACGTCCGACAAGTTGTTGAGCCCGTCCGCCTTCAATCCTTCCGAATGGCCGAGGCCGGCTGCGATGATTTTGACAACGGCGAGGCCGATGTAGGCGGCGATGCTGATCCAAATGCCTTTTTCCCCGATTTTCAGGTCCTCGTATTTTTCCAACATCCATTCCTCCAAAGTCTGCTTCGCGGGAGCGGTTTTCTCCGCATTTCCGCGGCGGACAGGTCCGCCGCCGTAAAAGCCGGTCCGCCCGCACCCGACTGCCTTCCTAGCATAACAGATAAGTGGGGAGTGGGTCTACAGAAAAAGTATTCACGCCATCCATAAAACCTTCCGCCTTATAAAAATGTTGGCCGAGGCAAATCCCTTTTTCTGCGAAATGCCGGTATTTTGCCGCGGCGGATCGTACGGTGCCGTTTCTTCGGGGACTCTGAACGGGCCCCGGTTGTTGATTATTTGCCGAAAGGAGCGACCGTCCGGCGGGCGGCCCGTATCGTCTCATGCGGAGGATCGGAAATCGGGCAAAGGAAGGATGGACGGATCCGCCTTCCCCGGGGCCGGGCAGCATATTTCCCGATCGGCGCCAAGCCCGGCAGTCTGACCCTTACATTAAAAAAACCTGAGGCGTGAAAATGACGATTTTCCTCAGGTTTGATATGAAATGGGACGGCAGGGCGGCGATTGGAAAATTGGGGGGTTCGTTCCTGGCCGGTCTGGTCCAAGGCGGTTCATTTTCTTAACGAACCGGGGTCGCCGTCGATGTTGGCCGCTGCTCTTTCCGGTTTTTCACCGGTCATCCGCAGCAAGGCATAATTGATCAACCAAAAAACGGCGGGCGTGTAGGAAAACAAAAACAATTGATACGCCAATGCGGGTTCCGGCATATTTCGTACATGGCCCCATCCGAATGAAGTGATCCAATAGACAAGCACGCCCAATTCAAAAAGAATCATATGAAGGATAAAAGAGATTATATTTTTGTCGAGTTTCATTTTTTTTAAAAGGGAATCGATCAAAAGAGAAACGGGAATACCGATCAGAAAAATCAACGGCACGACAGATCCAATCGTAATGATGAACACCTTTTGTATGATATCGAGAAAGTGTATTAAAAAGTTGCCGTTTCCGGCGGATTGGCTATTATTCGTTTCAATGACATAATATAAAAACCCGGAATTGAATGCGGTTAATATGCCGGCGATCATTTTGCATTTGAACTTTCTGGGCATGGCGTACACCTTATTTCCAAATAAGAAATGAGGAGAACGGGACCGTACTCCTGTTTTTCTTGGAACGACATCCCTGCTCATTTGTTTTGGTGGGCCTGGCCCTCCCATTGGCAGGGGATGTCTATCATCCATCCCTTGGCACTTTGACGTGTCCCGCAAAAAACCAATACCGGATCAGAACCGATCGGGGGGACGCCTGCATTCTCCATCATTTCATTGCGTTTTTATAATCCTCATTCGTGAAAAGACGGGTCATTCGATCAAGTCCTCCTATCTGTGTAAAATCCTGCTCCCAGTCAAGGGAACATCGCCTTCCGGAAATGGAACGGCTTTGCGCCCGCTTCTTTTTACACAAATTCCTGGACTTCATCGATCATTCGCGCCCGGCAGGAGCCGGCCTACCGGAAAAACGGCTTTTTGCTTGGCAGCGGCTATCTGCCCATGAAAAGCGCAGGGAGAAGACCGCCAGGGGCCCGTAAGGAGGGGGCGGGTGACGGGGCAGGCAGGCCATCTGCCCCGAAAACGGGCTGGTGCGGATCGGCCATTCCTTCGTTCCCGTTCCCGGCGGAAACTTAGGCGTTTGTCCATGGGGAAGGAAATCCGCCGATTTCGGGTCCGCCGGGCAGCTTATGAACCGGGTTCATTTTTTTTGCTTCCCTGCTGCGGGGCGGAGCTTCCGGGAGCCATCGGCTGGGGTGCATTGGCCACCTGCAGGCCTTCTTCTTCCAAAATTTGCAGGATGTTGAGATTGATTTCCTGTTTAATATCCAAATAATCGCTCCATTCGCTTGACTTCGTGAAAAAGTTGAAAATCAACACCATTTTTCCGTCCCGGATTTGATCCAGCTTGACGAAGACGTCTTCCGGCTGGATGCCGGGGTGGCGATGGAGCATTTCTTCCAGTCGTTTTACCGCCCTTTCCAGCTTGTTCCTGGGCGCCCAAAGGATCTCCAGATTAAAGGAAATCTTTCTTTTGCCAATGCGGCTGTTATTGGTGATCGGTTGGTTCGCCAGGATGGAATTGGGAACGGTAACGAGGGCTTGGGAAGGATTCCGTATTTTCGTGCTTCGGAAGGTAATGTCTTCAACTGTCCCTTCTACGCTCGGCGTCGTGATCGAATCCCCGATGGAAAAAGGCCGTTCGAAGATGATCACGATTCCCCCCAGCAGATTGGCGAGGACTTCTTTGGCGGCGAGGGCGACGGCCAGCCCGCCCAATCCCAACCCGGCGATGAACCCGCTGATATTGTAATTAAACTCCTGGGCGATGATCGTGATCGATATGGCGACGATCACCAGGCGGATGGTCTTGGACAAAAAGGGGATAAAAATTTGATCGATATCCACGTTCATCCGTTTCTTCAAGTTTTCGAACATGGAGGATGAGGTGGAAGAGAAGTTGTAAAATCCCCAGGTGAGCAGGACGATGAAAACGGAACGGGCGACCTTTTCAAGGAAAAGCTGGCCGATATGGACAAACGGGAAGATATGAACGGCCCAAATCAGACCGGCCGCAATGAGCCCGACTTGGATCGGCCTTTTGAAGGATTCCCACAGGTAGGGCAAAAAGCTCGACGGGGTTTTTTGCAGCAAAGCCAATACCCCTTGAAAGATCCATTTTTTGAAGATCCAGTAGAGGAAAAGAAAAAGGGCGAAAACGAGAAGTCCGTCCCTGATTTGGATCGTTTCTTCAGCAAGGAGTGAATTCCACATGTTCGGGATCCCCTTTTCATTCAATGGTTGCGGTTTTATTGTAACAAATCCCCCGGAAAAATGCGAATGTTACCAAGAAACGGCAAGCGGCAAGGGATGACCGAATTCTTCGGATTTCCGTTTTTCACAGAAACGTTTTGTCAGGATCCCGGCCCTTTGGCCCGGGGGATGGAGGACTGGTTCCATTTCGCCTTGTTTTTTGCCAATCGTTTGGGCCGGGAGGATTGTTGTTTAACGAAGCGAAGGAATGACGAACGTTCTTTTTTGGGCGTGAATGTCCAACATGCCCTTTTCCATCGGATGCGGATGGTTCCGGGAAAAAATGTCCGCCATTTTTGGAAAAACGTTCAATAAAAGATTCCTTTGGCCAACATCTTGGTAAAACGTTTAACATCCGTTTTGGCTCCGACGGATGGTCCAACAATTCAATCGGATCGATTAACATCTGAAAAAAATTGTTCAACAACCCATGGGACCGTCCGACATTTTCAACGATCGGTTCATCATTTTAACATTTTTGTTCAACATGAAAAATCATTTAACCGACATGGAAGAGAAAATAACCATCATCACGGAAAAAACGTCCATCACCGCAAGAAAAATGTCCATCATCGCTTCCGGCATCCAACATCCGATGCGGAATGTCTAAAATCAGGACCCTAATCCGCCCGAGAAGGAGGCCGGCAGTGCCGGAAACTCGTCCTTGAAAGGGTGTGAGGATCGGAAAGAGCGGTAAAAAACTTCGGCAGGCAGGCGAAAGCAAAAGGAAAGCCGTGAACCGTCCGCATGCAGAAAATCAGCGAACAGCGATCCGGACCGGCAGGCGCCGCCGCCTTTTTCAGCGCAATCCATGAAGATCCGGTTTGCCTGCCGCTTCTCCATGACGGAGGAAGAAATGGGCGAGGAGCGGGTTCAAAAAAATTGATTTGCGTGTCGGCCCTTTACTTTCGATTCGGAACGGAAAGGATCATACGGTCGTCAATTCACCTCCCGTCCCATTCCGGTTTCCGTTTTGACCCTGGGCGCAGAAAGCAAAGGAATGCAGGCCGGCAAGCACTGATGGGCAGTGCGATGGGTTGGACGATTGTTGTGCCCGAATGCGGACTGACTGGGACGGGCGAACTGTTCCTTCCAATTTCTCCCAACGATCGTTGTGCCCGGATGCGGACTGGCACCGAAAAATTTTTTCCGATGCCATGGAGCGTCCCGCATGCCATGCGAAAGAATTTAAAAAATGTGTGAAGCCACCGAGATACTTGCCTTGTCCGTTGGTTTTCCTCTGCATAACCTGTTAATGGCAGAGGGGAGGTGTTGTCATGAGCGGTTACGGAGGCGGCAGCGGCTTTGCTTTAATTGTCGTGCTGTTTATTTTGCTGATCATCGTAGGTGTGGCTTTCGTAGGGTACTAAACTAACACAGCCGTTCGGCTGAAGATCGCCGTTTCAAACACTTAAAATTCCCATTTGGTCCTAGAACGCGGGGAGCTGCCCGAAAAGCCGGCGATGCGGCCTTTCGGCAGCTTTTCTTTTTTCTTTAAGGATTTGCTATAATGGTACCACAAAAATTTTCCAAGAGGTGTCAACAATGGAAGAAAAAAAGGTGCTGATGAAGGATACGAAAGCCGTTAAAACCGCCAGGGTTTTTCCGCAGGACACGAATAACCACGGAACTCTGTTCGGGGGGAAATTAATTGCGTACATAGACGATATCGCATCCATCTCTGCGCAAAAGCTGTGCCGTTCACCCCTTGTGACGGCATCCATCGATTCGGTGGATTTCCTTCGCCCGATCAAACTCGGGGATGCGGTCACTTTGGAAGCCATGGTCACATGGACGGGCAAAACATCCATGGAAGTGCTCGTTAAAGTCACTTCTGAACATTTGCTGACGGGAGAAAGCCACATGGCCGCCACGTCCTTTCTGACCTTTGTCGCCCTTGACGAACAAGGCAGGCCGAAACCGGTTCCCCAGGTAGTGCCGGAAACCGAGGAGGAAAAATGGTTGAACGAGACCGGAAAACAAAGGGCGGAATTCCGGAAGAAGCGCAGGATCCAAAGCAAGGAATTGATCGAATTTTTGCAAGCCCGATAGGATTCCGGCCGGCCGGGAATTTCCTGATCAAAATTTCAGGACGGGAAAATTCCGGGTGAGGGAAAGGGGCCCGGATTCAGGAATCTTTTTTTGCCCGAATGGGGAGGGGGCCGCCGATCCCGGGAAGGGTTGCGCCGGATGCCGGAAATGGGCGGCAGGATGGGGGAATGGCGGGGATGTTCAAGCACCTTATGGCAAACCGTCTCATACTTTTATCATGAAAGACAAAAGGAGGAGGGTGCTTGAATGTATTATTATTCTCCCGATTTTTCCATCGATGAGGAATTAGAAAGACAATATTTCGGCGGATACCACGGCCATCCTCACCATGGCGGCCATCCCCACGGTCACCATTTCGGGCATCATCACGGCCACCATTTTTGGCCCGGGCACGGATGGCATGGCCATTTCCCCCACTGGGGCCATCCCTGGTATCCCCATTCTTGGGGCCATCCGGGCTTTTACCGTTAGCGGTTCCCTATCCGATATCCCGCAAGATCCGGGATATCTTTTTTTTGTCCGTTCCTCGGGCGGGCCTTGCGTTTCTGCCCGCTTCGGTCCGGTCAGGTTTACGGCTGGCGGTGGCTTTCCAGAGAAAGGGGATACGTTTTCAGCGGGTTTTGGATGACTTCTCCTGCCAGCCGTCCAAGTTTTCGCCAGGATTTCGTTTCAGTGGCGGGCATCGGGGCGGAAAATGGGGAGGCGGTCAAAGGCAGAGTAAGGGGGCGGCTTTTTTTCGAATGCGAGCCCGGATCCGTGCGGCCATTGACATTGAGAATGATTTTCATTATTATATTATTAATCTGCCAACTTCAGGAAACAGAAAGGCGGAATCCGAAGTGGAAACGAAGTTTCGCGAGCAGTTTGCCGCGTTGCTGGAAAAATATACGGAATTGCTGCTGGGGAAAGCGGATGAGGAACTGCAGGAAAAGGTTAGATTTTGGATTTTGTACCAGCATATTTCCAAATCGATGCCGAATTTGGCCCGCCATTGGAATGCCCTTTATCCGGAGGCGAAGGCGGAACTGCGGAACCTCATCCTGGAGATTAAGCAAATGAACGAAGATCACCGGAAAAGAACCCACGGCAAAAAGGACGGGGAATAGGTTTCGCCCTTTTTTGCCCATTCCTCGGATAAAGGCGGCCCGGGAAAACGGGAGGTGAATTTTGCCCGGCACTCCCGACCGTTTCCCCGGCCGCCGTCCCATTCCCATGAATGCCGGAAAAAGCGGGGCGGAAGAAAAGCTCTTCCTGCCCCGCTTTTTATATCGCCGTTAAACGGATTAAACGGGAAAAACATGATGAGTATCAGGAAATATTGGCGGAACCCTTCAGAGCAAGAAAAAATGTGTAAATTCACTTGGAAATCACATCAGCCATTCCGAAAGGAAAAATAAAAAACGCCGCAGAAACGTTGAAAGATCAACATTTCTGCGGCGCCTGCCGGCTGCTCGCTCCGGCAGATTCCTTAGTCATTACGTCCCGGGCGAGAATCGAACTCACGACCTACAGCTTAGGAGGCTGTCGCTCTATCCTACTGAGCTACCGGGACATTCCACTATTATTATACGTGTATAAAAAAAACTTTCAAGTCTTATTCAGGGAATTTCTGAAGAAATCTGTAATGATCCGCACCGGTTTTTATTCGTTCCCGCCGGATATTTTTTTTGAAAAAATATCGTCGAAGGCCACCTCCGCCAGTGTGGCCAGAAGGGCAAGGACCGTTTGGACGGCAAAACTGAGCTGGATATTGTCCATGAAGCTGTCGGCCAAATAAACCGCGAGGCCGTTCCATTGGAAATAAAAGAGAAAGAGCAAGACGGCCATTTGGGTTTTATGCAGGGGCAAGTATTCCATTGCAAATTTTCCCCCGTACTTCAACAGATCAAAGATGGTATCGATAAAGAGGAACCAAAGGACGAACCAAAGGACGTCCCCGTTGTCGCAGCGGACGCCGAAGAGAAAAAATAGCCCCTTCACCGCAAGAAAAAAGAAAAGGAACAGGCCTCCCAGCGCAAGGAGGATGGCCAGGCCGATCAGCGAAAAAATCATCACTTTTTCATGAACCGGAACGTTTTTCAAGGAATCTTTCTTTTTCATCCGTTTCGCACCCTGCTTTTTCTCATGGGCGGAACATGCCCGTATAAGTCAAGTATAAAAAAAATCGGCCCATGTGAAAACCATCATTTAAACTGTCCGACTTGAGCGATAATACAGAAAATAGGGAAATGAGGAATGGGACGAATCGTTTCCGTACGGCGGGGAAAAGATGGGAAAGGATTGATCTTCCGGAAAGCGCGCCTTTCCTCCATAAAAACAGCAGCGACACACGCCGGTCGTCCGGAATGTCTTCTGACAAGATGATTGACAATCCGGCGGATATCCCCTATACTAACAATTGACTATAAACTTACATAAAGTAAGTAACTTTTAGGAGGTATATATATGGGAAAAAGTAAATGGGTATTGGACACTGCGCACAGCCAAGTGGATTTTTCGGTAAAGCACATGATGATTTCGCGGGTTAACGGGACGTTCCAACGTTTTTCCGCGAATATCGAAGCGGACCCCAACGATTTAACGACGGCAGACATCGAGTTTTCCGTGGAAGTGGACAGCATCGATACGAGAAATACCGACCGGGACAACCATCTGAAATCCGCCGATTTCTTCAACGCGGAACAATATCCTTATATCACCTTCAAAGCGACGGAAATTACCAGAAAGGACGATTCCAGCTATCATGTCACGGGGGATTTGACGATCCGCGGCGTGACCCGCAAAGAAACCTTCGTTGCGGAATTTGAAGGCCTGGCCAAAGATCCGCTGAGCGGCAACGAAAAGGCGGGATTCACGGTCACCGGCACCATTAACCGGAAGGATTACGGCCTGGTATGGAACGTGGCTTTGGAAACCGGCGGTGTGCTCGTGGGCGAAGAAGTGAAAATCACCGTGCACATTGAAGCCGCAAGGGGCTGAATAAGCGGAAGCAAAACCGCACCCTGGACCGTCCATCGGACGCCGGGTGCGGTTTTTTCTTTGATGATCCAAGGGCGGTGCTCAAGACAGGGTCGGCGCGGCAGAGAGCCGGAAAATAATCCCTTTTGCAAGGGGGAAACGGCTTCTTTCTCCTCCGATTTTTAATTTTTTTGCTCATGGATATGGATACGGCCAAACGGTTCCGGCGTTCCTGGGGCGCCGGATGAACCGGGGGGGGAGGGGCGGCCCGGTCCGCAACGGCCGTATGCAGCGGCAGGCCGATTTTAACTTAATGAAACCGATTGCAAAACAGCTTATAAAATCCTAAGCACTTTCCGGTCTAACCGGCGGGAAAAAGGCCCGATCGTTTCCGTCGCCGATGCCGGCGGGGTTGCGGATCTTTCCCGGATCCCTTCCCGGATTTTTTCGGGCTTCCCCGGAAGCCGTCCGGTTTTTTCCCAAAGGAACCGGAAGCCTCCGTCACGCCCCGGAACGGAATTCGCCTTTCCCATACCCTGAACCCTTTGGTCCTGCCGGTTCAAATCTCCGGACCGTCTTCCGGTGTTGGTGGCCATCTCCGTTTTTTTCCGCACATCCCCGGATAAGGGGGCGGACGATCCGTATTTTTCGCCTCTGCCGCATTTCCGGCAAAACCTTTGGCGGCCGGGCAGGCCTCCGGTCTTGGGCAGCCCGGGAACGCATCCGGAAGCAGCCGTCAGAAACGGCGTCCGTGATTTCCGGCGGAATTCGCCGGCCGCCTTCCGTTTCCGCGGTGCGCCCAACCCCGCAAGCAAGGGATGCCGGGCATCCAGGAGGGACGCAACGGAACGGGCGGAAGGGGTTTATGCCCGTCCTCCTTCTCCCGACAGGTGGTCTTTTTCCCCAGTGAAGGTGAAACCGAAGGGAACAGGGAGGCATCCCGGCCCCGGACCCGCCGCCGTATCCGGTTTTGGCGGAAAACGACGGTTTATCCGGTATTTTCAGCGTTTGCTGACGGGCTGCGGATCGACCTCCATATATTTTTCGGCCCATTTTTGGATCTCTTCCATGATCGGCCGAAAGGCTTTCCCTTTTTCCGTAAGGGAATATTCCACCCGGACGGGCACCTCCGGAAAGACTTTCCGGGAGACGATTCCTTCATGTTCCAGTTCCTTCAGCCGTTCCGACAAAAGCCGCCCGCTGATCGGGATGGCGTTTTCTATTTCACAAAAACGCTGCGGGCCCTTCAGCAGTTGGAAGATGATGAGACCCGTCCAGCGTTTGCTGATCATTTCCAGCGTTTTTTCCATCTTCGGGCAAAGCGAACTTTTCATAATTCCACCTCCAACCCTGAAACTCCCGTCCACCCCTCGTTATTAAAATTATACCTTCTTACCAATAGTAAGTAAATGGATCGGCTTTACATTTTCTTGTTGGCCGGGAACGGCCGTTCGTTTCCCTTGAAAATCCGGGGGAAAGAGAGAGCGCGGGATCTGCTACCCCCCAAAAGCGAACGCGAAATCTGCCGGAAAGGCTGCGCGCTTCCCGGCCGCGGTGTATGGCGGAAAAAGCGGCCGCCGTTCGGTCCCGATGATTTCCGGCGAAGAATGGACGGAAACTTCGACGAAAACCCGGCGGCGCAACCCTTTTGCCCGGTACGCCCTTCATTTTGCATCTTCCCTTTCGGTCCGGATTATTCTATAATGGATGTGAAAATTGAATCGACGTTTCCACAGGGGGAGCTGTTTTCGGCTGAGAGTGAACTTTTTTAAGTTCAGACCCTTCGTACCTGATCTAGGTAATGCTAGCGCAGGGATTGTGGAAAGCGAACGGCGGGTTTATCAGGGATAAGCCGTGCCTTTTTCAGCTTTCTCCTATGGAACGTTCAAAAAAATCATAGGAGGTTTTTTTATGCGAAAAAAAATGAGTTTGCAGGCGCTGATTGAAACGGCGATCATGGCGGGGCTCGCCTACGTGTTGGATATTCTCCCGTCCTTCAATCCCACTCCGAACATTTCCATTTCTTTCGCAATGGTACCGATCTTTCTTCTCGCCTTTCGTTGGGGGATGACCGCGGGGTTTGCCGGCGGATTTTTGTGGGGCCTGCTTCAGGTGATCACGGGGGACGCTTATATTTTAACGCCTCTGCAAGGGTTCATCGAATATTTTGTCGCCTTTTCCTGCATCGGCTTTGCCGGGGTTTTGAAAGGGGCCGTCCAAAAAAGTTTCCGGGAAGGAAACTGGAAAGGGCGGGCGTGGCTTTTGTTCGCGGCCGTATTTATCGGAAGTTTTGCCCGTTATTTCTGGCATTTCATCGCCGGATTCATCTTTTGGGCGGAAGCCAGTTCCACGCTGTGGGGAGCGATCGTCTATTCTTTCGTCATCAACGGGATGACCATGCTCGGATCGGCCTTGTTCTGCTATATCGTCCTGATCCTGGTTTTAGGCACTGCGCCCCGCCTTTTGACCCAATCGGTGAAATGAAGGGTGCCCGAAACATCGGGCACCCTTTTTGGTTTGGCGTACATTCGTTATATCGCTTGTTCGTTCATTTCGAGGATCTTGTATACCGCCTTGCTGAACCCGTGGTTGTCGTTTGTGTCCGTGACGTAATGGCAGATTTTTTTGATATCCTCCGGCGCGTTTCCCATGGCGACGGAAAAGCCCGCCCGTTCCAACATGGAGACGTCGTTGTAGTTGTCCCCGATGGCCATCGTCTCCTTTAATGACCAGCCTTTTAAGGCGACGAATGTTTCCAGGGCGATCCCTTTTTGGGCCCGGATATCGGTGATCTCCAAATTGTTGTGCCATGAGGAGCTGATGGCGATTCCGCCGATCCTTTGCAGTTCCTCTCTTGCCCGTTCCAGTTTTTCCTCGTTTAAAGAAAAGGCGATGATTTTATAGATTTCGTAGGAGGGATCGGAAAAGATGGGCCCGTAGTCCCCGACGAATTTTATTTTTCCTTTGGCGAAACGGGTGATGACCCCCTCCATCACCTTCTTGAACGAGGGGAAATTGCCGATTTTGGAAAGGATGTCGGCCACCGTGGCCACCGCATGTTCGTATTCGGTGGAAAGCTGCCCTTTGTTCGTATACATCTCGTAATAGATTTGATATTTTTCGAGGATCGGATGGACGCTCCGGACGATTGCCGGATCGAGGGGAATGGAAGAAAGGATCTCCCCGTCAAAGGTGCGGATTTGGGCGCCGTTCATGCAGATCAGGAAACATTCCAGCCCGGCTTCCGTCAACGGAAAACGGGCGCCTTCATAGGACCTCCCCGTACAAACGATGACTTCGACGCCCCTTTTCCTGGCCGTCCGGATCGCCTCCGCGTTCTCTTTGCTGATGGTTTGATCCATATTCAAAAGGGTGCCGTCCATGTCCGTCGCAATGCATTTGATCAATTTTCTCACACCTTTTTCTTTTTCTTGAAGCGGAACCGTTCCTTCCCCATTATAACGGTTTTCCCGGAACGAAAAAAGGCGCAAAAAGGCGGGTAACGGGGAAAAATCCCCGTCACCGGAGGGAATTATTCAATTCATGCCAGTAGATCGAAAGGGTCAACAGGCCTTTGTCGAAGTTTTCCAGATGGAAGTGCTCATTCGGGGAGTGGACGTTTTCCGAAGGCAGTCCAAAGCCCATCAGGACGACGGGAAGGTTCAGCAGTTTATGGAAGGTGGCGACGATGGGAATGGATCCGCCGCTTCTCGTGAAGGTGACCGGCACCTTATAAACCTTTTCATAAGCCCTGGCCGCCGCTTGAATGGCGGGATGGTCCAGCGGCGTTACGAACGGTTCCCCCTTGTCGAAACGGGTCACTTGGTATGTGACGCCCTTCGGCAAATGTTTTTCGATATGTTTTTCAATCAATTGCAAGATTTCTTCCGGATCCTGGTCGGGCACGAGGCGGCATGTGATTTTTGCGGTGGCCTTCGCCGGCAGGACGGTCTTGATCCCTTCGTCCTGGAATCCGCTGAACATGCCGTTGACTTCCAATGTCGGGCGGACCGACGTTCTTTCTACGTAGGTATACCCTTCTTCGCCGTAAAGTTCGGGCACGCCCAGCTCTTTGCGGATCTCTTCCTCATCCAAGTCTAGGGCGGCCAGCGCCTTTCTTTCCGCCTCGGAAATTTCAGCCACCCGATCGTAGAAGCCTTCCACCGCCACCCTTCCCTTTTCGTCGTGGAAGGATGCGATCAGCTCCGCCAGGGCGTGGGCCGGATTTTGCACGCCGCCGCCGTATTGGCCCGAGTGCAGATCCTTCTTGGGCCCAGTCAAATCGATTTGCAAACCGGCCAGTCCCCTCAATCCGTAGCAGATGCTCGGCCGTCCTTCGGCGATCATGTCCGTGTCGGATATCACCAGGCAGTCCGCGGCAAGAAGCTGTTGATGTTCCTCGACAAATTCGGGCAGATGGGGGCTGCCGATTTCCTCTTCCCCCTCGATGATCAGCTTGACATTGACCGGAAGCTTGCCCTCCGTCTTGAGCAGGGCTTCCAGCGTCTTGATATGCATGAAGACTTGGCCCTTGTCGTCAGAGGAGCCCCGGGCGTAAATTTTTTCATCCCGGATGACGGGCTCAAAAGGTGGCGTTTCCCATAAGTCGAGGGGGTCGACCGGCTGCACGTCGTAATGGCCGTAAATGAGGACGGTGGGAGCCCCTTCCGCATGGAGCCAATCGGCATACACGACGGGATGGCCTTTCGTCGGAAACACCCGGACGTTTTCCAGGCCGATCGATTGGCATTGATCCGCCAGCCACTCGGCGCATTTTTGCACGTCTTCTTTATGTACCGACAGGGAGCTGATGCTCGGAATCGATAAAAATTCCTTCAGCTGCCGGAGATGCTCATCCCTGTTTTTCCTGAAGTATTCTTGAACGTTTTCCATCCTGAAGACCTCCGTTTTTTCCTTAATATTTTAGTTTGATTTTACGACAATCGGGCGGATTTTTCCAGAAATATTTCCGGTTCCGAAATTTTTCGGGCCGGCTGATTTGAATCAGACCGCCGCCAATGTATGACATCCATATGAATATTCTGAAAAACTTATTTACAGATGCCGAAACTTGTCCTACAATTACTTCTAGGAATTTCGGCTTATTTAGGAGGAAAATAATGAATATTCGACCAAAGACGATTTTTTTCATCGTCACTGCGGCGATGTTTTTTGTCATGATGGCCGGTTTTCTGGCATCGAGGAACGCGAATGAGGAAACGGCCAAAGAAAGGCCGACCCATGCGGCGAAAGTGAAAGAAGTTCGGGTTTCGGCGAAACTTCCCGACGAAGCGGAAGCCGATCCGGATGCGAAGGAAAAAGGGAAGGGGAAAATTTACAGGATAGGCGACCAGCAAAATTTGAACGGGTTGACGGTGAAACTTTTGCGGGTGCGGGAGATCATCGTCGGGCATATCAAAGCGAGCCGGGGCAAATTTATCGGGCTCGAATTTGAAATTGCCAATCATGGCGACCGGGAGGTCAAAATCACCCCGCTGCCGCTGCTTTCGCTCCTCGCTAACGATGAAAAGCAGGATCTCGCGTTGATAGAAACGAAGGGGGATATCAGCCGTCTGTTGAAACCCGGGGAAAAAATGACCGGTGAGGTCGCCTTCGACAGCGCCGTTTCCGACCATTACATCGTGGACTTCAAAAATCCGTTGAATGAAAACATCTCTGCGGTTTGGATGTTTACGGAAAAGGACATCAAAAAATAAGGGGATGCGGGTTCATGCAAGCCGCAGCGGAGGGTTTTTGCTTGATTTGCCGCTTTCCCGAACCGCCCGCTTGAGCCGGTGAACCGTTTAAGATAAAAGGAAGGATGGCTTGCGGATCCGGAAGGCGCAAGACAAGGGCGGGAGGATTCGTCTTTTTCCGGCCCATGGATGGCTGCGCGGAGCCGAAGGCGTTTTCGCCGAGGTTTTGCCCGGATTCAGGGAAAACGGGCAGGCGAACCGTTTGGTTTCATCCTTTCAGGGCCTATGTTTTTTCGCCGCGGGAAGCAGGCGTTTTTTCGAGAAATTTTTTTAAAACAACGATTGATCTTTTTGATTTATTATGTTAATATAATCACTGTTGAATGACGGGGCATTAGCTTAGCTGGTAGAGCAGCTGACTCTTAATCAGAAGGTCGCAGGTTCGAATCCTGCATGCCCCATACGCATAGGCAGCGCTCCCGGTAAAACGGGAGCGTTGCTTTTTCTTTAAATGATAAGTTTTATTTATAAAAAACGATAACGTTCTTTTCATTTACTTATATATAAAAATATATTAAGATAAACAATGGAGAAAAAAACCTGTCGAAACCGTCGCCGTTCGACAGGGGGAAGAGCAAAGGGGGAGTCTTTTTGGCAGAACAAAATTTGTATAACGCGAGACAAACCTTTGAATTAAATGGGAAACGGTATCATTATTACCGGTTAAAAGCCATCGAAGAAGCGGGGGTCGCGAAGATCGGCCGTTTGCCGTATTCGATCAAGGTCCTCCTGGAATCGGTATTGCGGCAGGTGGATGGGAAAGTCATTACGAAGGAACATGTGGACACCTTGGCGAAGTGGGGGACGCCGGAGGCATCCGAGGGGGAAGTCCCGTTCAAGCCTTCCCGGGTCATTTTGCAGGATTTTACCGGAGTGCCGGCGATTGTTGACCTGGCTTCCCTGCGCAAGGCGATGGCCGACATGGGCGGAGATCCGGAACTCATCAACCCGGAAATTCCGGTGGATCTGGTCATCGACCACTCGGTCCAAGTGGATAAATACGGCACGCCCGATGCCTTAAAGGTCAATATGGAGCTGGAATTCGAACGGAACAAGGAACGGTACCAATTTTTGAACTGGGCGCAAAAAGCGTTCAAAAATTACCGGGCGGTACCGCCGGCCACCGGGATCGTCCACCAGGTCAACCTGGAATATTTGGCCAGCGTCGTGCATGTCAAAGAATTGGAGAACGGGGAATATGAAGCCTATCCGGATACGTTGGTGGGGACCGATTCCCACACGACGATGATCAACGGCCTCGGCGTGCTCGGCTGGGGCGTGGGCGGCATCGAAGCGGAAGCCGGGATGCTCGGTCAGCCGTCCTATTTCCCGATTCCGGAAGTGATCGGGGTGAAATTGACCGGCGAATTGCCCAACGGGGCGACGGCGACCGATTTGGCGTTAAGGGTGACGCAGATGCTCCGGCAAAAGGGAGTCGTCGGCAAGTTCGTCGAATTCTTCGGGCCCGGCGTTTCCAAGCTGCCGTTGGCCGACCGGGCGACGATCGCCAACATGGCGCCCGAATACGGGGCAACCTGCGGATTTTTCCCGGTCGATAAAGAATCGCTGGATTATTTGCGCTTGACCGGCCGCAGCGAAGAACATATCCAACTGGTCGAAACTTATCTGAAATTGAATGACATGTTCTTTACGCCCGATAAGGAAGATCCCGTCTATACGGAAGTATTGGAATTGGATCTTTCGACCGTCGAACCGAATTTGTCCGGACCGAAACGGCCGCAGGATCTGATTCCCCTTTCCAAGATGAAGGAATCGTTCCAGAAGGCCATTTCCGCGCCCGCGGGGAATCAAGGTTTCGGCTTGGATCCGGACGAATTGAAGAAAGAGGTGACCGTGGAACTTTCCGACGGGTCAAAGACGGTCATGAAAACCGGTGCCGTCGTGATCGCCGCGATCACCAGCTGCACGAACACGTCGAATCCTTACGTGATGCTGGGGGCGGGGCTCCTTGCCAAAAAAGCCGTGGAAAAAGGGCTCACCGTCCCGAAATACGTCAAGACCTCCCTGGCGCCGGGATCGAAGGTCGTTACCGGATATTTGCGGGATTCCGGCCTGTATCCCTATTTGGAAAAACTCGGGTTCAGCCTCGTCGGTTACGGCTGCACGACCTGCATCGGCAACTCCGGGCCGTTGAAAGAGGAGTTTGAAAAGGCGATCACCGAAAACGACCTGCTGGTCGCGTCCGTCCTTTCCGGCAACCGGAACTTTGAGGGCCGGATCCATCCTTTGGTCAGGGCCAACTATTTGGCTTCTCCGCCGCTGGTCGTCGCCTATGCCTTGGCCGGCACCGTCAATATCGACTTGACGAAGGAACCGATCGGCAAAGACAAGGACGGAAACGACGTCTATTTGGACGATATTTGGCCTTCCGCCGATGAAATCAAAGAATATGTGCAAAAGACCGTCACACCGGAATTGTTCCGGAAGGAATACGAACGGGTATTCGACGGCAACGAACGCTGGAATCAGATCGAAACCGGCGACGAGCCGCTGTACCAATGGGACGAAAATTCCACCTACATTCAAAACCCGCCTTTCTTCACGGATATTTCGCCCCATCCGGAAGAAATTAAGCCGTTGACCGGATTGCGGGTAATCGCCAAGTTCGGCGACTCGGTGACCACGGACCATATCTCGCCGGCGGGGGCCATCGGCAGAAATACGCCGGCCGGCAAATATTTGCTGGAAAAAGGGGTCAGCGTCCGGGATTTCAACTCCTACGGATCCCGCCGCGGCAACCACGAAGTCATGATGCGGGGAACTTTCGCCAACATCCGGATCCGCAACCAGATCGCTCCGGGCACCGAAGGGGGCTATACCACCTATTGGCCGACCGGCGAAGTGATGCCGATCTACGACGCCTGCATGAAATATAAGGAAAACAATACGGGACTGGTCGTCATCGCCGGCCACGATTACGGCATGGGCTCATCCCGCGACTGGGCGGCGAAGGGAACGAATCTGCTCGGGATCAAGGCGGTCATCGCCCAAAGCTTCGAACGGATCCACCGTTCCAACCTGGTCTTGATGGGCGTTTTGCCGCTGCAATTTAAACCCGGCGAAAATGCGCAAACCTTGGGTCTAACGGGAGAAGAAGTTTTTGACATCCAGATCGACGAAAACGTGAAACCCCGTCAGATCATAAAAGTCGTTGCCCACGGGAAAGACGGGGAGAAAAAAGAATTCGAAGTGCTGGTCCGGTTCGACTCGGAAGTGGAAGTGGACTATTACCGGCACGGCGGCATCCTGCAAATGGTCTTGCGGGAAAAATTGGCGAAGACGCCGGCATAAGCAGCGAATCCGGGCAAAAGGGGATGTTCCATGGGACATCCCCTTTATTTTTTCGGAAAAAGGTTTTGGGCGGAAAGGATGGGAATAGCCGGAACCGGGCGCCCGGTTTCGCCGCCTTATCCGTCGATTGGGTCGGTTATTCCATATTCTTCTCTTTTTCGGGCCCTTCGTTCCCCTTTCGTCTTTTTTGTAACCGCCGGAACCAATCCTTGGACAAAGGAAAACCATTTTCCCTTCGCCCCCTCCTATTTCCGGCGAATCGGGCAGGGCTTGTTCCGCCCGGGTTCCGGATCGCACGCACCGGACAGAGGATATTCCGTGAATCTTAACGGAAAGGAAAATTTTCAAAAATTTGTCATAATTGAAACGGAATTTGGAAATAATAGATGCTATAATGAAACCGAAGGAGTGATGGTGCGATGAGGAAGTTGAAAAGGCTTTCTTTCACGGAATTGGTTCAGGCAAACAAAACGGAAATCCTGAAAAACCAAAAAGAACTGGAAAAGATTGAAAAAATGATCGAAAATAAGATGTTGCGAAAATCCAATTGATTTCACATATTTCCCCCCTCCCCGGGATGAAGGACGGGGAGGGGCCGTTACCGTTATCCGGCTTGCTTCCGAACAAGCCGGACGCTTTCCAAAGCTGGATTTGCAGGCAGGATTTTCACCCGAAAGCCGCCGGGCCGGCATCCCTTTTGGCCCGGCGGCTTTTCTGTTTCAACGTGCGGTGAAATCCGATGGATTATTCCTCCCCTCCGGGTGAAGACCAGCCTTCATATTTCTTCCCGTTTTGGACATAGTAAGAATGACATCTTATCAGCGAAGGAGGGTCATTATGGAAAACCGGCCGAAACCGGATGATCGTTCGGACAATGTGGAAAAATTGCAGGAAATGGTCCAAAATACGTTGGAGAACATCGAAAGGGCCGAAGAGTCGGCAGATACGGCCAACCCCGAACAAAAACGGGCCATCGAAGAGAAAAATGAACGGCGGCGGGAAAGCATCCGGGGAATGCGGGAAGAAATCAAAGATGAATACCGAAACGCCCACGAGGAATAAACGGGAAGTGTGGGGACGCCCCTTCCGGCAGCCGGCGGTTCATGCGCCGCATCCGGAAGGGGTTTTTCATGCCGGAAAAGCGCCCGAATGGGTGGCGGCGGAAGGCCGTCCTGCCGGAGCCGGTCGGATTGGCAGACGGGTTTTCCGCTGTCCGGGAATCGTTGCGGAGCAAAATGTCTCAAGATCGGATATAAAAGGCGGACTTTTCGGACCGGTTTTGCAAAAGGACCGGTCTTGGCATCGGGCCTCTGCGTTGCCGATGGAAAAAGCCAGGAAAACCCGGGCGCGGAACAATCGCTATCAAGCCGGAAACATGAACGGCGGGCAACCGGTGTGATACAATGGAGACGGGCTTTGCGGCCATCGACAAGACAGAACAATCGGCAAAGAAGGTGTCTCCTGTGGCGTTTGGAATCACCCGGAAACAATTGGAGGAATGGAAAAGGAAAATCGATGAGGGCCAAATCGCCTTCATCACCCATTTTTGGTACGACGAGCGGTTTCCCCGGGCGAAAACGGTGACGAAAGTGGGCTGCAAAGATCTGGACAAATTGGCGGAGTGGGGGAAAAAGTACGGATTGAAGAGGGAATGGATCCACCGGCGGAAGGACGGCTATTCCCATTTTGATTTGATCGGGGACTTGGAGAAGAAAGTCCTGGAAAAGGAAGGGATCGATCCCGGGGCCGTCCTGTTCCGCAAACTTTCAACAACGGAAAAGGAAAAATAAGCATTCCTTTAACGGCAAATAAAGAAACGGGGAAGGGTCCGGGCCATCCCGTTTTTTCAGGCCGGATGAATGCCGGTCCGCATTCCAAAAAGCGGAAACGGACCGGCCGACCGGCCCGTTTGAGACGGGGCGCACTTGCCGCGGAACTTGGATCGGGCCCCTTTCCCGCACCGGAAACTCTGCTTCAAGGATGGATCCATTGAAACATATGTTGCAGAATTTCTTCCTGTTTATGCCTTGCGTCCGGCAAGCCGAACCTTCCCGCATCCTTCAGCGGGACGATGCGGTACCGGTGAAGATGTTGATTGGAAACGTAGGTGGGAAAGAATTCCGGAGAATGCAATTCGATTTTCGTCCCGCCCCCATCGACGGTTTTTGTCACTTGAATCTTCACGATCCCCCCGATGTCCTTGTAATCCCACATCTGTCCGGAAAGAAAATTCCCCAGGGAGTAGGCGACAAAGACCTTTCTTCCTTTCGTTTCGATCCATTCGAAAGGCTGGAGGACGTGGGGGTGATGGCCGAAAATGATATCCGCTCCGCTTTCGGCCAATTCCCGGGCGATCTTTTTTTGTTCCTCCGACGGAAAACGCTGATATTCGTTTCCCCAATGCAGGCTCATGACAACAACGTCCGCTCTTTCCCGCGCCCGTTTGATTTCCCGCTTCATCGCCTCCAAATCGATCAAATTGACCAAATAGGGTTTCCCTTCCGGCACGGGGATGCCGTTCGTTCCGTAGGTGTAGGCCAGAAATGCGAAGGATATGCCGTTCGCCGACAAAATCCGCAAGGTTTGCCGGTCGCTTGCGCTTTTAAAATGGCCGACGTAGGGAAGGCCGGCCCTTTCATAATAGGCGATGGCATTCAAGATCGCCCGTTCGCCCCGGTCGAGGGTGTGGTTGTTGGCGGTGGAGACGATGTCGACGCCGCTGTCGATCAGCGCATCGCCGACTTCCTGCGGGCTGTTGAAGGTGGGGTAGCTGGAAAGCCCCAGCTCCACGCCGCCGAGAACCGTTTCCTGATTGGCCAGCAGCAGATCCGCATTTCGCATCTCGTCCTTGACATATTGAAACATCGGTTTAAAGTCATAGCCGCTTCCGGTAAATGCGTCTTCATAAAGCCAGTCGTGGATCAGGATATCTCCGACAGCCCCGATTTTCGCGGTCTGTTTCCATGACTTGAAAACCGATTCCGTTGTCATGATTCCCGTATTGCCGCGAATTTTGAGGCCGGTGGCGGACGCCGGCAGCGCCTTATGGCGGATCGACAGGACCGTCGTCAGGGACAGGGCCGCCATGCAAAGAAGGACGGCCAGAAAGATTGCCAATTTTTTCATGGAAAATCTCCTTCATACTGATTTTCAGGAAAGGGTGCCATTATCTCCATTGTAATATATGGGATGCCAGGAGAATAGAAGAAATTGCATCCTTCGGCAAAATCCGCCAAAAGGGGATGCCGGCGTTCCGAGGGCCGATTGCCGTGCGCTGATATTCAAAAATAGAAATTATACGCATATCATATTCTTAATTAGAAATATTATGTTAAAAAAATTTTCTTCCGGGGAAAGTCTACTGGGCGATTTCGAACAATTTGGAAAAGATCCGCTGGTACTCCATCCGGTTGTTCATGACGAGCATGATCATGCAGAGAGCCGTCCGCTCCAGCTGTTTTTTCAAAAGGTGGGGAGGCGTGGCGGAGGTGATCTTCGTTCCGTTCCGGAAGGTGACGACGGACCCGTAAGCATTCGTATTATTTGCAATATGGAGGATATTATTGGCGAAAAACCACTCGCATTCCGGCGAAGTAATCGATGCGGAGGGATAGGCGAAAATATATTTTTCAGGCGAGATGGGGATGGGGGTCTTAAAGGGATAGTCGAACTGTTCGATGACGGCCGTTCTCCGCCCGGAAAGCGAACTTCCGTAAATGATGCAGGCTTCTTCGATGAGCCTGATCGGCTTTTTTTCCACAAGGAAGATCCCTTCTTCATCGAAAACGACGGAAAAATTTTTCTCGAAGGCCCAAGGCTTGATGGCATACGTTTTCGTCCGGATATGGTAGCCGTTATCTTTGGTCACATCCTTTGAAACCGCGTAATCCATGTTTCATCCCCCTTTTTATTATCGTTTAATAATAAAATTTTCTACTATTTAATATATTACCATAATTCTGTTATATCAAGACAATTTTATAAAATTATGTAATTAATTACATTTTATGGAATGAACGGACGTTCTTGTCGAAAAAGAAGATATCCTGTCTTTTCCTGCCTGTTGCCGGCCGAAGGACGGGGGAGAAGTGCCGAAGGGACCGCGGGAAGGAACGGGACGGGATGGAGATCGGTTCTGCCGGAAGAAACGAGGGCCCGGGCCGTGTCCGCCCGCGAAAGTAGCGGGCCTTCCGCCGCCGGCCGTCGTTTGGATGACAAAAATAAAAACGGATCCGGAAAAATTCGGATCCGTTTCAAAGGGCGCATGGGGATCTTCCCGGGGTTTTCCCTCCGGAGGAGGAAGATCCCGGCCGCCCTTTTATTTTTTTTGCGGGGATTTTTTATGCCTGTTTTCTTTTCCGCCCGGCGCTTGGTTATCGGCTTTTTTTCCGGTCCCGTAGGCTGCCTCCAGCTTCGGCTGGTAATAAAGCTTTGTGAAATAGGTCTGGATGATCAGGAACAGACCGCTGACCACCCAATAGAGGGCGAGGGCCGAAGAGGTGGTAAGGGATGCGACAAAGATCATGGCCGGCGACAGGAACCCGACCATTTTCATTTGCGCCTGCTGTTCGGCCGGGATGTTAAACAAGGAAACTTGGAACTGGATATAATAGGCGATGGCCGCGATCACCGCCAAAATCGTATCCGGCTTCCCCAGATTGAACCAAAGGAAGGAATGGGAGTAAATTTCCGGGGACAGGCGGATGGCGTAATAAAGCCCCGTCCAGATCGGAATTTGCAAAAGCATCGGAAGGCATCCCATCGAGAAGGGATTAAAATTATGCTTTTGGTACAACTGGATCATTTCTTGCTGGAGCTTCGCCTGTTCTTCCTTTGTTTTCGCCGCTTTCAGCCGCTTTTGGATCGCCTCCATTTCCGGACGGATGATCTCCATCTTTTGTTTCATGATCTGCTGCTTTTTCGTCGTATGGAGGACCAGCGGCAGCAAGGCAAAACGGACGATGAGGGTGATGGCGATGATGGCCAGGCCGTAATTGCTGTTGAAAAAGGTCCCCAGGGCTTTGATCATCATGATGAACGGGGCCACGAAATAATCATGGAAAAAGGCGCCTTCCGTTTCGGCGCTTTTACAGCCGGAAAGTGCCATTGCGGCAAGGATCAGGACAATGGTGAGCGTTCTTTTTTTCACAACTATTCCTCCTCATCTTATTCGTATGGAAGATGCGCAAGGATGAAGAAGAATAGTTCCTTCCTCCGAATCTTCTTTCGCATAGACCCTTCGGCGGACGGTTTTATGGATCCGGCGGATGAACAGGGAATTCATATCCGTCCGGTCCGTTGGCAACTGCTTCCTTTCGAAAATGCGGAATTTTTCCACCGCCCCGCATTCCTGCTCCGGCGCGTGGAGAATCCAATGGCAGGAGAGCAGGAAGATGTAATGGAGAACCAGGCTTACGCAGAAAGAGTAGAGGAAAAATTCCTGCCAATGTTCCATGAACAGCTCCATCATGGAAAAAGACTCCTTTGACTCAAAGTGATTCAATTTTAATTTTTTTTTCCCCATCCGTCAAGAATCTTTCACTTCAGGGCTTCCCGATGAGAGAAAACAAGTTTTGGTCAAGGCCAAATCTTTGTGAAACTTTCGCGGCCCGTCCCTGGGACTCGGGCTTGCCCAAAGAACCGTTTCGCGCCGCCATTTACACGGTTTCTTGGACTTCATTCAAGTTTTTCTTCTAAAAGTTTTGCAGCTCTCATATGAATACTATAAACGAAATTTGGCAGGGGATAAAGAGGATGTGGAAAGGAATCTCGTATCGGTCGCTGCTTGTTTTTATCGTGGCCTCGATCTTTGCGCAAGTTTTGTTGAACCGTTCCAGCCTGTTTTTCGGCTCCTTTTTTCAAGAGCCGGGAAAAGGGGCGGTCGAAACGGAAAATTTAATGAGAATCGTGGCGTCGGAAAATCTATATTTTTACCCGTCTCTCTTGGAAGAAAATCAATTTTTGTTTTCCAATGCGTTAAAATTGGCGGTCAACATTAACCTGAAGGATGTCCGCAGCTTCATCTTCCACGAAATTCCCGGTCTGTATGCGATGAGTTCGGAAATCGTCGTCGCCGGAGACGGGACGGACTTTACGAATTTGCCGATCGAATCGGGACCCCCTTTGGAAGAATTGCTGAGGGAGAGGGAGGTGGCCGAGGAAAGCCTGGATCAAGTGGATGAGGGGAAGGAAAACGGGGACGGTCGGGAAGAAAAGAAACAGCCGGAGAAATATACGGTATTTATTTTCCATACCCACAGCCGGGAATCCTTCATCCCCCATCTGAAGAACTCCAAGGACGCCCAATCGGCCCAGCATAAGGAAGTCAACATCACATTGGTCGGCAAGCGTTTCGGGGAGAAGCTGAACGAAAAAGGGATCGGCGCCATGGTGGACACGACCGACATCCCGACCCTTTTGCAAAAGAAGCATTGGGAGTACTGGCAATCCTACGACGCTTCCCGGGGGATCGTCCAGGAGGCGATGGCCAAAAACAAGGAGCTTGCCTATTTCTTTGACATTCACCGGGACAGCGCGAAACGGAACGCAACGACAACGAAGATCAACGGGAAGACCTATGCGAAAATCTTTTTTGTCCTCGGGCAGGGCAATCCCCATTACAAGGAAAATGAAGAATTTGCCGTGAAGCTTAACGACATGATTAAGAAAAAATACCCGAGCCTGACGCGGGGGATCGTGAGAAAACCGAAGACCGCGGGCACAAACGGGGTCTATAACCAGGATTTGGCCTCCCATGCGCTGGTCATCGAAATCGGGGGGATTGAAAACACCTTGGATGAAATGTATAACACCGCCGATGTCCTGGCGGATATTTTCGCCGAATATTACTGGCAAGACGCGGTGGAAACGAGCGGCTGAGGGGAGAGGAAAGGATTCCTTACGGGCGGGGATGGCCGCCGCATTCCGCAGGAGAAATCCTAAGATTTGGCCCCAAGGATCCGGCGGGCAAGAATCCGTTCCTTCCGGGCCGAGACGTTTCCGCCGGCGAAAAAATCCCTTCAAGCCGCGGATGATCCTGCGGCCCGAAGGGATGAATTTCAAGGAAAACCTGGGGTTTTCATCGATCCCATGCCCGGTGACCGGTTTACAGCCACTTAATTTTCGGCTCCGTCTTCTTTTTGATCCGCTCGATATTGGCCCGGTGGCGGTAAATGATCAGCGCGGCCAAGAAAAAGACGATCACGATCAATGGCCAGTCTTTCGTAAACAAGGTCAAAATCATCGCCACGACGGAGGTAACCATCGAAGAGAGGGAGACGTATTTGGAAAAATACAAAGTGATGAAGAAGGTAAGAACGAGCAGAAAAAAGATCAGCGGCTGATAAAACAGCATGATGCCGCCGGAAGTCGCCACCGCCTTGCCTCCCCGGAATCCGGCGAAAAGCGGGTAAGTATGCCCCAGCACGGCGAACAGACCGACAAAAAGCGGATGCATGTCCACATGAAAGATGGCGGGAAGCGCCGCGGAAAGGGTCCCTTTCAAAATATCGGCGAAGGTGACGACGAGCCCGGCCTTCACCCCGAGGACGCGAAAGGTATTCGTTGCCCCCAAATTCCCGCTGCCGTGTTCCCGGATATCGGTTTTGTAAAAAACCTTCCCGATGATCAGGCCGGAAGGAATCGAGCCCAACAGGTAGGCGATGATCGGCAAAATTCCATACATCATAACGGATCCCCTTCAGTTTTTTTATGGCAATAGCCCCATTGCCCCTTTTTCAAAGTTAATAATACTTTGTGAAAGCGGCATTTTCCTTTATGTACAAAAAAATTTCTGTTCATTTCAGGAAAGATCAACCGATATAGAAAAAAGAACGGGACGGGATCTTGCGGCTGACCGGCCGGAAAGCGCCAAAAGCCTGAAAACCGTAAGGGATGCTTTTTCAGTTCCGGCTTTCCGGGGTGAGCCCATTTTCATTTTAATCAAATCGCGGGGAAAGTGTAAACGGGGAACCGGTGCCGTTTTGGAAAATAAAAAATAGTCGAAACCGATTTTCGACTAATGCTATAATAAATAATAATTCTTTCGGAACTATTCGTCCTGCATGTCTTTGCTGAAGGACAATCCGTCAAGGAAGCCGAGCTTGTAGATTTTAACGTCATACTCGTCCATCATCGCAAGCAGCGATTTTCGCACATCCTCGGCCAGATATTTTTTGTTTTCGGGAAGGTGTCTCTCGATTTCTTCCAAGTCCCGGAGGGCTTGGGAAAAATGGGGGGAATCCTTGCCGTTCTTTTGAAATTTAATGCGAACAGATTCAATCCTTTCGAGGGCTGCCTCCTGAAAATGTTTGTCAAAGGCCGGATTATGCATGGGAAATCCACCTTTATTATTCTTATATTGAATATTTATTAAAAACATATTTGTATTTAGAATAATATATATTTATTTTTTTGTAAATACAGGAAAAAAAGTTGCAGATTGACAAACCAATAAGGGAGTTGAATCGTGAAAATGGTGACGGAAGCCCAAATTGGCGAGCTCATGCGGGAAATCCGCAAGGAAAAGGGATTTACGTCGATCGAAATTGCCAACCGTTTGAACATTTCCCAGCCGAAACTGTCCAGGATTGAAACCGGCACCCAACCGGTAACCATATCCCTTTTGAGCCGATTTTGCGATTTGTGCGGAATTTCCCTTTCCGAATTTTTTCGCATCCTGGAGGACAAAATCTCTTTTCAGACCCATATTAAAGAAAACGCCAGGGACTATTGCGGAGAAATTCCGTCCATTTACCGGCTGTTTACCGATTTGACCCGGGAGGAAAAGGAAGCGATCATCGTTCTCATTCAAGCCTTCAAAAAAAGCGGATGAATCCCCCGTGCCGAAACGGACCGGAATGGCGGACGGCTTTCCCGTCTCCCCCTTTCCTTGGTAAAATTCAATTGACAGGAGGTTGAGAAAAATGATCGAAAATCCCCCATTGGAAGAGATCGCAAAGATTTTAAGGCGGGCGAAACGGATCGCCGTCGTCGGATTGAGCGACAAACCGGACCGGACATCCTACCAGATCGCGAAAGAAATGCAGAACCTCGGCTATGAGATCATTCCCGTCAATCCGATGATCGATGAGGCGTTGGGCGTAAAAGCCGTCTCCTCCTTGAAGGAGATCGAAGGCCACGTGGATATCGTCAATATCTTCCGCAAGAGCGAATACCTGATGGAGATCGCAAAGGAATTCGTGGAAATCGATGCGGATGTCTTTTGGGCCCAACAGGGAATCGCCGATGAAGAAACCTATCGTTTTCTGAAAGAACGGGGAGTTACGGTGATCATGGACCGGTGCATCAAAGTGATGCACAGCCTGACAAAAAATATGCCCTTAACCGGAGAATAGTTTTTCCGTATAATAGGGGAGAAACGCGGAAAAGGTGATACAATCGGAGTTGTTTCACCTTTTCTTTATATGCGGAAAACGGGGGAATCCTTTTCACCCGTTGCGAAAACAAGTATGATGGATAATAGATGCCTGTCGCAAGCGAAAGATTTTGAAAGGGGAATTCGATTTGTCTGTCAGTCGCCCAATGGAATACAATGAAGATTCCATACAGATATTGGAAGGATTGGATGCGGTCCGCAAGCGGCCGGGCATGTACATCGGCAGCACCGACGCCAGGGGATTGCATCATCTCGTGTACGAAATCGTGGACAATGCGGTCGACGAAGCCCTGGCCGGCTACGGAGACCATATCATCGTCAAGATCCACCCCGACCAAAGCGTTTCGGTGACCGATTTCGGTCGGGGGATTCCGACCGGGATGCACCAGTCGGGAAGGCCGACGCCGGAGGTTATTTTCACCGTTTTGCATGCCGGAGGAAAATTCGGGCAGGGGGGCTACAAAACGAGCGGGGGTTTGCATGGGGTGGGCGCCTCCGTCGTCAACGCCCTTTCCGAGTTTTTAACCGTCACCATCAAGCGGGACGGCTGGGTATACCGCCAAAGCTTTGCCGACGGCGGGAAGCCGGTGACCCCCTTGGAAAAAATCGGGCGGGCGAAGGAGACGGGAACGACGGTCCATTTTAAGCCGGATCCGAAAATTTTTTCCGTAACGTCGTTCCAATACGATCTTTTGAGCGAACGGCTCCAGGAATCCGCTTTTCTAGTCAAGGGCCTGAAAATCGAGCTGATCGACGAACGGACGGGAAGGCGCGACGTCTTCCGGTACGAAAACGGAATCGAGGCCTTCGTCCAATTTTTAAACGAGGACAAGGATGTCCTCCACCCGGTGGTCAGCTTTTCCGGAAAGCAAAGCGAGATCGAAGTGGATTTTGCCTTTCAATATCATGACGGGTTTTCCGAAAACATCCTTTCCTTTGTCAACAGCGTCCGCACCAAGGACGGAGGGACCCACGAAGCCGGGGCGAAAGCCGCTTTCACCCGGGTGTTCAACGACTATGCCAGAAAAAACGGCCTTCTGAAGGAAAAGGATAAAAACCTGGAAGGCTCCGACGTGCGGGAAGGGCTGTCGGCCATCGTTTCGGTGAAGATTCCCGAACATTTGCTGCAATTTGAAGGGCAGACGAAGGGGAAACTCGGCACAAGCGAAGCCCGTTCCGCCGTGGAGTCGATCGTTTCGGAAAAACTGACCTATTTTTTGCAGGAAAATCCGGAGATCGGCGGGCAGCTCGTCGGCAAGGCCATCAAAGCCGCCCAGGCGCGGGAAGCGGCGCGGAAGGCCCGCGAGGAAGCGAGAAGCGGAAAAAAGAAAAGACGGGGAGATGCCCTGTTATCGGGAAAACTGACGCCGGCCCAGTCGAAAAACCCGCAAAGAAACGAATTGTTTCTCGTGGAAGGGGATTCGGCGGGCGGTTCCGCCAAGCAGGGCAGAGACCGCCGGTTCCAGGCCGTCCTGCCTTTGCGGGGCAAGGTGATCAATACGGAAAAGGCGAAGCTTTCAGATATTTTCAAGAACGAGGAGATCAATACGATCATCCATACGATCGGAGCCGGCGTCGGCCCGGATTTCCGGCTGGAGGAAGCCAATTACGACAAAGTGATCATCATGACCGACGCGGATACGGACGGCGCCCACATCCAAGTCCTTTTGCTCACCTTCTTTTACCGCTACATGAAACCGTTGGTGGAAGCCGGGAAGGTGTATATCGCCCTCCCGCCCCTGTACAAAATTTCCAAGGGGAGCGGCAAGAAGGAGATCGTCAAATATGCCTGGACCGATGAGGAACTGAAGGAGATCACGAAAACTTTCGGCAAAGGCTACCACATCCAGCGGTATAAAGGTCTCGGAGAAATGAATCCCGACCAATTGTGGGAAACGACGATGAACCCGGAAACGCGGACGCTGATCCGGGTGCGGATTGAAGATGCGGCCCGGGCGGAGCGGAGGATCACCACCTTGATGGGGGATAAGGTGGAGCCGCGGCGGAAATGGATTGAGACCCATGTCGACTTCGGCCTGGAAGATGATGCGAATTTGTTGGCGAACGCAAACATCTTGAAGGCGAACGAGGAGGAATAACATGAAGAACATCGCGGAAAACCTGCACGATCTGCCCTTGGAGGAAGTCATCGGCGACCGCTTCAGCCGTTACAGCAAATATATCATTCAGGACCGCGCCCTTCCGGATGCCCGCGACGGCTTGAAGCCGGTCCAGCGGCGGATCCTGTACGCCATGTATGTGGAAGGCAATACGGCGGACAAACCTTACCGGAAGTCGGCGAAGACGGTGGGGAACGTGATCGGGAATTTCCATCCCCACGGCGATGTTGCCGTTTACGACGCGATGGTCCGGTTGAGCCAGGAATGGAAGATGCGCCATCTGCTGATTGAAATGCACGGCAACAACGGCAGCATCGACGGCGACCCGCCGGCGGCCATGCGGTATACCGAGGCGAGGCTCTCCCAGATCAGCACTGAGCTTTTGAGCGACATCGACAAGGACACGGTGCCTTTCGTTCCGAATTTCGACGATACCGACAAGGAGCCGGCCGTTTTGCCTTCCCGGTTCCCGAATCTCCTCGTGAACGGTTCGACGGGAATATCGGCCGGGTATGCGACGGATATTCCTCCTCACAATTTGGCGGAAGTGATCGACGGCGTCATCATGCGGATGGAAAATCCGGAATGCACCGTGGAGGATCTGATGCGGGTGATCAAGGGCCCGGATTTCCCGACGGGCGGGATCATCCAGGGGATCGACGGAATCAAGAAGGCATACGAAACGGGCAAGGGGAAAATCGTCGTTCGCGGCAAGGCGGAGATCGAGCGCTTGCGAAACGGGAGGGAACAAATCGTCATTACGGAGATCCCTTTCGAAGTCAATAAAGCCCAACTGGTCAAAAAAATCGACGAGTTCCGTTACGAAAAGAAGGTGGACGGGATTGCCGACGTCCGCGACGAAACCGACCGGACGGGCTTGCGCATCGTCGTGGAATTGAAACGGGACGCGGACGCGGAAGGGGTTTTGAACTATCTCTACAAAAACAGCGATTTGCAGATCACGTACAATTTTAACATGGTGGCCATCCACAACCGCCGCCCGAAGCTGATGGGCCTTACGGATCTGCTGGATGCCTACATCGAACACCGGAAAGAAGTGGTGGAAAACCGCACCCGGCACGAACTGAAAAAGGCCCGGGACCGCAAGCATATCGTGGAAGGGTTGATGAAGGCCGTCTCGATTTTGGACGATGTCATCCGCACGATCCGGGCGTCCAAGGATAAAAAGGACGCAAAAATGCGGCTGATGGAGGAATTTTCTTTTACCGAGCCCCAATCGGAAGCGATCGTCAACTTGCAGCTGTACCGGCTGACCAATACGGATATCACCCAATTTCGCAAGGAAGACGAAGATCTGGCGAAAAAAATCAAGGAACTGTCTTCCATATTGGACAGCGATAAGAAGCTTTCCAAAGTCATCATCAAGGAATTGAAAGAAATCCGGGAAAAATACGGGGATGAAAGACGGACGGCCATCGAAGAGGAAATCGAAGAGATCAAAATCAACCTGGAAGTTTTGGTAGGAAATGAAGACGTGATCGCCAGCGTCACGCGGGAAGGGTACGTGAAAAGGACTTCGCTGCGTTCCTTTGCCGCTTCCAACCTCGAGGATTTCGGCATGAAGGAAGGGGATCATCTCCTTTCGGCCTTTGAAATGAATACGACGGACGTGCTGCTTTTGTTTACGAACAAAGGAAACTTTTTGTATTGCCCCGTGCACATCCTGCCGGACATCCGCTGGAAGGAGCCGGGCCAGCACATTGCCAATCTCATCCCCGTGGAAAGGGACGAAGCGATCATCGGCGCCGTGCCGGTAAAGGATTTCAATCAGCCGGTATATCTTCTGTTTGTCACGAAAAAGGGAATGGTGAAAAAGACCGGGCTGAAAAATTACCGGGTGAACAGATATTCCAAACCGATGGCGGCGATCCTTCTGAAAGAAGGGGACGAATTGGCCGCCGTGCATGTCACGGACGGAACGAAAGAGCTCTTCCTTTCCACCTATTTCGGCTACGGATTGCGTTTTCACGAGAGCGAAATCAACCCCACCGGGGTGCGGAGCGCCGGGGTGAAGGGCATCAATTTGAAAAACGGCGACTTCGTCGTCTCCGGCCATCCGATTGAGGATGAACGGCAAACGATCGTCCTCGCCACCCAACGGGGGGCGGTCAAACGGATGCCCCTTTCGGAAATGGAAACCTCTTCGCGGGCAAAACGCGGGCTGATCATGCTCCGGGAATTGAAGAAAAATCCGCACCGGAACATCGGAACGGCTGCGGTCTATGATACGGATACGATCGCCGTCCGGACGGAAAAGAATGAAAAGGTGACCGTCCCGGTCAAGGAGATCCGGCTGGGCGACCGGTATTCGAACGGCTCCTTTGCCTTCGCCGCGGAAGACAAGGGATACGGGAAACAACTGTGGATCGAAAGGAACGGACCGGTCAAGGCAGGGGGCGGACAGCGGGCCTCGGATTTGGAGAATCAAGGGGAAGGAGAAGGCCGATGACGGATTTTTGGCGGGTGAGCGAAGAAAAAATACGCGAAGCGTATCAAAACGGGGAGTTTGACGACCTCCCCGGCTTCGGAAAACCGTTGGAACTGGAAGATTTGTCCTCCGTACCGGAAGAATTGCGGCTGGCCTACCGGCTGCTAAAAAACGCCAATTTTACCATCAGTGCCGAGGAGGATAAACTGAAACAGGAAATGCTGACGATCGAAAAGCTGATCCAGGCGTGCGGCGATGAAACGGAACGGGCCCGGCTGCAAAAAAAATTGACGGAAAAACTGCTGCGGTACAATCAATTTCTTTCCAAACGGCGGATCAAGACCAATTCCTCCGTTTTCAAAAATTACGCCGAAAAACTGGAAAAACGCTTTTTATGATGCGGATCAGGGAAAACGGCTTCGCTGAAAATTTAATATAAAAATATTATGTAAACTATCGGGAACGGAAGCCGGGAAAAGTGGGAATCTGCCAATTCCGGAAGGGGATTGGCGGATTTTTTTATAGCCGGAAGCCGGCTCTCCGGCCCGCGGCCGCTTGAAGCCGATGGGCCATGCGGGGGAAAGAAGGGAAGATCCGGCGCGAATCCTTTGACAGATTTATCGGTTTAGATTTAAACTGAAAGCGGGAGGATTGGAAATGAACGGTAAATTTCCGGGAACGACGCGGGATGAACGGCTGGGGATATTGCTTTGGTACCGGCTGTCGAGATTTTACAACCAAAGCGTCCGGCTGTCCAATCAACATTTGAAAAAATGGGGATTGACCTTGGCCCAATTCGATTGTCTGGTCCATATCGGGACCAACGAAAAAATCTGCCAGCGGGACTTGGCGGAAAAACTGCTGGTGACGAAGGGAAATATCGCCCAAATCCTGGCCAAGATGGAGAAGGCGGGCTGGATTAAAAGGGAAAAGGAATGGCGGACGAATTATCTTTCGTTGACCGAAAAGGGAAAAAAGCTCTTGGAAGCGGCGCTCCCCGAGCAGGAACGCTTCCAGGCGGCCCAATTTTCCCCCTTGACGGCGGAAGAGAAAAAAAGAATGCTTACGCATTTGCGCAAGCTGCAAAAACAATGGGGAGGACGAAAATGATCTTGAAAGGGCTCCACCACGTCTCGTCGATCACGGCGGACGCGGCAAAAAACTATCATTTCTATACGAAGGTTTTAGGGCTCCGGCTCGTGAAAAAATCCGTCAATCAAGACGATATCTCCGTCTACCATCTTTACTACGGGGACGAGATCGGAAACCCGGGAACCGTGATGACTTTTTTTGAAATCCCGATGGCCGGGCGGAACCATGAAGGCGTCAACAGCATTTCCGCCGTATCCTTCCGGGTGCCGGATGATGAAGCTTTACACTTCTGGAAGGAAAGATTCGAACGATTGAACGTTCAGCACGAGGGCATCCGGGAAAGGGCCGGCCGGCTGACCTTGGCCTTTCGGGACGGGGAAGGGCACCGGATGATCCTCGTATCCGATGAAAATAATCGCGGGGTCCAGGGAGGAAGGCCGTGGGAACGTTCGGTTGTTCCGCGGCAATACGCCATCCGCGGGCTCGGCCCCGCGAAGCTTACGGTGGCCGATGGGGAAAAAACCGCCGCCGTTCTAACGGAATTATTAGGCTTCCGGAAAAAGGGCGAATACCCTTCCGATGGCCCCGGCGGGTCCCGGATACAAGTTTTTGAAACGGGGGAAGGGGGAACCGGCGCGGAAGTCCATGTGGAGGAAAGAAAGGATCTTCCCAGGGAACGTTTGGGGCGGGGCGGTGTCCATCATGTCGCCTTCCGCGTGGAAAATGAGGAAGAGCTGCATGAATGGGTGAATATTTTGCGCGAACGGAACATTCCCAATTCCGGCTTCGTGGACCGTTTTTACTTCCGTTCCCTCTATTTCAGGGATCCGAACGGCATTTTGTTCGAATTGGCCACGGACGGCCCGGGATTTGCCAACGACGAGGAATTCGAGCATCTCGGCGAATCCCTCTCCCTGCCTCCATTTCTGGAGCCGATGAGGGAACGGATCGAATCCGTATTAAAACCGTTGGCTACGGTCTGGAAGGAAGACGAATAAGTAGAGAGAAAGAGGGACGGCATTCCATGCCGATCATGTACGAAAAAACCTTCAGTCAAAGGTGGCGGGAGGATGAAACATTTTTACCGTAGGGGAAAGAGGGACGGAAGCCCCGTCTTGCTTCTGCTCCATGGAACGGGCGGAAACGAGTGCGATTTGCTTCCCTTGGCGAATATCCTGGATCCGGAAGCCGGCGTGCTCGGCGTCCGCGGTGAAGTGTGGGAAAACGGCATGGCCCGGTTTTTCCGCAGGATCCGCGAAGGCGTCTTCGATGTGGAGGATTTGGTTTTCCGCACCCGGCGATTGGCGGAATTTCTCGATTCCGCCGCGGAACAATATGCCTTCGACCGAAAGCGGGTCATTGCCGTCGGCTATTCCAATGGGGCGAACATGGCGGCAAGCCTCCTTTTCCATATCCCGGGCAGCCTGAAAGGAGCCCTCCTTTTCCATCCGATGGTCCCGCGGCGGGGAATCCCCCTTCCCGATTTAAGCGGGACGAAGGTGTGGATTGCCGCCGGGGAAGCGGACCCGATCTGTCCGAAAGAGGAAGCGGAAGAGCTGGCAAGCCTGTTGCGGGACGCCGGAAGCGACGTGACCGTCCATTGGGAAAAAGGGGGGCATTCGATCAAGAAATCGGAAGTGGAACAGGCGCGGCAATGGTATCAAAAGCAGTTTTAACGGAAGACGGGGGAGCGAAAGCTTCCTCGTTTTTCCTTTGTTGACGGGCATTTTTCAGCGGAGGTGAGCAGTGCAAAGGTTAATTTATCATAAAAATATTATGTAAACAAAAAAAGAGGGAGGAAGACCTTTTTTGTCGATGATAGAAATGTCGATAATTTTGGCAAAACGCGAAATCGACGGCTCAAAATTTTGCGTTTTGCGGAAAATTGCTTTAGTATTAGTTCCAGAAGGTTTTGGGAATCCGTTTCGGTTGGCATAGGCCGCTGGCATCGGCAAACTTTGCGGAATTTGCCTTGGTCCAGGCGGCACCTTATCCTACTTTAACAAAGGCGGAGTGAAACATGAAAAACAAGAAGACGATTTACTTTTTATGTACGGGCAATTCTTGCCGCAGCCAGATGGCCGAAGGATGGGCGAAAAAATATCTCGGCGATGAGTGGGAAGTGTACAGTGCCGGCATCGAGGCTCACGGATTAAATCCGGCCGCCGTGAAGGTCATGAAAGAAGTGGGGATCGATATTTCGAACCAGACATCGGATGTCATCGATCCGAAAATATTGGATCAAGCAGATCTCGTTGTGACATTATGCGGTCATGCGGCGGACCATTGTCCGGTGACCCCGCCGCATGTGAAACGCGTCCATTGGGGATTTGATGATCCGGCAAAGGCGGAAGGAACGGAAGAGGAAAGATTGGCCGTATTCCGCCGGGTTCGCGATGAAATCGGCGAACGCATCAAGAAATTTGCCGAGACGGGCGAATAAGATGGAATGTGGGGCCGAGAAGAAGTTCTCGGCTGTTTTTTTAAAAATAAAAGTTGCAATTTGCAAATAATATGCTATATATAAACATATAGGGGTGAAAAAATGGAAAATACGAGAGAGCTGTTTCAAGTGTTGACACGCCGTTTCGGATTGTTAAATAAAAATTGCTGTTCGATTGATTCCGAAAATATTTCGCTCGTTCAAAGCCATATTCTTTACGAAATTGATAAGGGAAAGTCCCCATCCATGCAACAGGTGGCCGATGCATTGGGGATGGATATTACGACGTTCAGCAGACAGATTCAAAATTTGGTAAAAAGGGGACTCGTAAAAAAAACGCCGCTTCCCGAAGACCGCAGGGTATACACCTTGTCGTTGACCGCCGAAGGGAAATCAGTCGCGGCAGCCATCGATCAAGAAATCAACCGGTATTTGGATGAGATTTTTTCCCATATGTCGGAATTTGAGAAAGAAACCGTCATCCGTTCGATAAAGTTGTTGAATGAATGCATGGCAAAATCGAGCGTCTGTTGCAAACCGTTATTTTGAGGCAAGCCTTCCAAGCTTGCCTGTTCCTTGAGGATATACTTGCACTTTACAAATAAATGATAAGGAGAGAGACCCTATGGATCCAGGGATTCTTCAAGATTTTCTTGCGATCGTGTCCGAACTCACCCTTTTATTTTTGGGCATTTCATTCGTCATTTACCTTTTGGAAGGATATATTCCTTATGAGAAGATGCAAAGCTTGTTATCAAAGCGCCATCCGTTGTTCGGGGCACTGATCGCTGTCGCGTTCGCCTTCGTGACGCCCTTTTGCTCCTGTTCTACGATCCCGGTCGTCGTAACGCTTTTCAATCAGAAGGTCCGTTTCGGCATCGTGATGATTTTTCTCTTTGCTTCTCCTGTGCTCGATCCGACCATCTTGACGCTCATGGCCGCGGTGCTCGGAATAAAAACGGCGGCCGTTTATGCCATGATCACCGCTCTTTTATCCATACTGACCGGTTTTGCGCTTGAAAAACTGGGATTTGAAAATCAAGTGAAGCAGGTCATGGTGAAAGGAAAAGCCGATTTCGGAAAGAAACGAAAAGCAAAGGATGCCTTGTTGGAAACCCTGCGTTTAATGAAAACGGTTTTTCCGTATTTGCTTATCGGTGCGGGCATCGGAGCCATTATCCGCGGCGCCGTACCGACGGAATGGATATCAACCCATATGGGAGGTGATAAGTGGTGGCTTGTTCCCCTTGCAGCCATCATCGGGATCCCTTTGTATATCCGCCTTTCCGCGATGATTCCCATCTCGCAAATCCTGATTGCAAAAGGGATGGCATTGGGACCGGTCATGGCGCTGTTGATTAGCTCAGCAGGAGCAAGCCTGCCGGAGATCGCACTGTTGCACGGTATCTTTAGAAAAAAGCTGGTTTTGGCGTTTGTCGCCTCCGTCATAACAATGGCGGCATTGTCCGGATTTTTGTTCTATATCATTTAAGGAGGAATTCACATGAACATCTTGAAAGTTCTCTTGGGCAAATCCAGCGAAAAACAAGGCTGCTGCGCTATTCAAATTGTGGAAATGAAAGAAAGCGAAAAAATGGTCCCCATATCCGCAAAGGAACGGGAATGCTGTCCGTCCGGATCCGATCGCGAGTGTTGCTGAAACCGCATGGAAAGGCATTAGGCGATCCCTAATGCCTTTTTCTGTCTGTATAAAATTTAGGAAGGAGGTTCACGAGCCATGCACAAAAAATATAGGTTTGCGTATTATGAAAACGAATTGCTATTACTTCCTATAATTTATGTTATGTAAACTAGAAAAGCGAAAAAATCCATCTCGTACCTTTCTTTTTCTTAACTATAGAGTGACACAATTTCCCCCACATTTAAAGCGCCCACGGCTACTATTGAGCCGTTGGCGCCTTTATCGAGTTGCAAAAACGCATGACAATTTTTTCGTGTCATGCGTTTTTTTGCTAAGGCGTGATGTATTATTTCCGCCAAAATTTCGTATATTCCGCTTTATCCTGAATATTAAATTCAATCATTTTCCCAAGCAATTCGTAATTTACCGGCTCATTCCACGGAATTCGAAACAACCTTTTGGTAGCGCTGTAACCGGCTTTGGCGATGTCATCGGCAAAGTGCGCAATGCATACTTCTTCGGGTGAAACGCTCAAATGATGCTTCGCTGTGGAAAAGCCGATGATAAATGTGCCGTGATCGGTAAACATTGGCGTATTCCACTTGATTTGCGGTTCCAAATTTGGGAATTTATTTAAAACCCAGTTCAGAATTTCCTCTGTTCGGGCCCGGTGATCGGGGTTATCGATACCCGCCAAATATTTTGCAAAAACGTCCATGTCTTCCTCCCTCGATATTATGCTATTTCCGCCAAAAATTCGAATGCTCAGCCTTATCCTTGATATTAAATTCAATTATCTTCTCAAGCAATTCGTAATTAACCGGTTCAGTCCATGGAATTCGGAATAAGTGTGAAGAAGCGCTGTAGCCGGCTTTGGCGATTTCATCGGCAAAATGCGCCATTGTTTCTTTTTCGGGTAAAATGCTCAAATGATTCTTTGCCGCGGCAAACATAATGATGTATGTGCCGTGATCGGTAAACGTGGGTTTGTTCCACTTGATTTGCGGCTTCAAATTGGGGAATTTATTAATGACCCACGCTAAAATTTCCTCTGTTCGGGCGCGGTGGTCGGGGTTATCGATACCTGCCAAATATTTTGCAAAAACGTCCATGTCTTCCTCCTTCGATATTTGCTATTTCCGCCAAACAGTCGAATTTTCAGCCTTTGTTGGTATAATTTTGTCACAAACAGTGACAAAAATCTACCCACATAAATAAAGAAATAAAGGAAAAACAATGCATATTATGTGGGGAAAATTGAGTCACTCTACTATCCGGCGTTTTTTGGCGGGCCGCAGGTTAAAACCACATGCGCTTTCCGGTCCCGTTTTTCCGCCGGGTCCTGCGATCAGACCGGCTGGCCGGCCGGGGGTTTTTGATGCGCGAATGGAACTTCGATCACCCTCATCGGACCTTTGCAGATGGGGCACCGGAATATGTCCGCCATTTTTCGGACAAGTTCTGCGCTCGTTATTTTTTTGGTCATCGTCCTCTCCCTTTCGAAAAAAATCACAGGCGCGATCTGCCCGTGATTCAGAGCAAAGGGAGATGAGCCGTCCCCATGAAGAAGCCGTTCGAAGTGATTTCCCGGTCAACCTCTTATTCCGGACAAGCAAAAAGAAGATCCAATAAAAAAAAGGCAGAAAAACGATCTCGCTTTTTCCATAGCCTCTGTTAATGTTTAATGGTGATTTTTTCAATATTCAATAAAGATGTTTGTTTTATATGTTCATACTCATTGTAATGGTTCTATTTTTGAATCCTAATTTTTCGTACAGTTTAATCGCTTGATTTCCTGCATATACACTTAAGCGAACCTCTGAATATCCATCTTGTTTAAGATGTTCGATACCAGTTTCCATCAATTGTTTTGCAATTCCATTTCCCCTAAATTCCTCTAACACAAACAATTCATAAATAAATCCATATATCTTTTCAGTTAATTGGTCTTTACTTGTTCCGATAAGAATCCAACCCATTAGATTATCGCCTTCAGTTGCTATCAAATAATAGCTTCCTTTCTGCAATAATGGTTCAATAAGTTGTTTGACTTTTTCATCTGACGGTTTTGTTTCGCCTAATGTACCTTCGAATAATGCTTGTGGTGAAAGTGATAAAATCTTTTTATATTCCGAATCGTTTGGTTTTCTAATTTCCATAAATTGAGTTCTCCTCTCCCGGTATTTATAAGCCGATTGCCCGTAAATGACCTTTTAAAGCACTGAACTTAGATAGACGGATACTTTCAAAAATTTCTGTCATTTCAAATACAGATGTAAGCAGAAGCTCTTTGATATGTGGCGTGGTATTTTCGTTACTGCGGCTATCCACAAATAAGAACCAAGCAAGGTAATTATCAAGATATTTTGCAGCCACACCTTTAAAAAAAACGGTCAATCCTTCTTCATCCGAGAATGAAAACTGTTGATAGTTTCAATTTTGGATTTTACAATGATCAAACCGCGTTCGATGTAGTTGCACAGCGTTTTGGCGCAGACCATTTGATCGTGGTTTGGGCACCTCTAATCATAACACGGTTTATCTATGGCTTTAATTTATTTTTTTGTTGCATTTCATTTTTACATCTAACCTAAAAAATTGATTTTGCATCTTGCGGCAATTCTTTTACGTGTTTTAGAAAAGACAGCGCTCTTTTACATTCTTCCTCAGGAAATTGAAAACCATATACTTGTCCAACATGTTCAGCCGTTTTTTTGAATAAGTCATGAAATAAGAACAATGAACTCCAAATATGATCATAATTAGCGTCTGTATATGTCTTCTCAAAGTCATTCCAAATTTCAGGCTCCAGGAACTTTTTTAAATACCTGCCTCCTTTCCCGATGGAGTATTTATAATCTGTTTTAATCCCCACATACCATTCAAGCATTTGAATTAATGGCTCACGCAAAACAATATCGATTAAACGCATTAACAATGGTAATTCTTGTCTCCAAATGGTTTTTGGAATATGGGCTCCTAATCCCCATATAAAACTATTGCAACAATCGTTATATAATTTTTCCGTTGGTTTTTTAATAAGATAACTTTGTTCACTTGGAGGCGGGATATCTGGAATATTGTGGTCTTTATCTAGTAAAACCCTTGTCAAACTGTCCTGAATCAGTTCATCCACTTTATTTATGGGAATAAAATGCATATCAATTCGGTTCCCATCCATAAATTGTATTAAATAGGTATAACGGCCATCGCCAATGGGAGGCGGAAAAATTTTATCTTCGGGTTTTTCCATAAGCATTACTTCCCCAAAGTGAGACAAAATAAAGTTTTCATCTTTAAATGGTTCAACATCCGTAACTAAATATACAATATCATAATCTTGAAATATATCTTTCTTTATATTCGGATTTACACGAGAGCCGTTCATTAGCACTCCGCGTATACGATGATCTTTTTTAGCAAATGTAATGATCAAATCCAACATTTCTTGTTCGGTTCTCGTTTTCACTTGTATCCCCCCTTTTTTTGCTGTTATATCAAGAAAGAGGGTTATCTTCCCGATCTGCATTTCTATCGTTGAATCCCCAGCCCATTTCCCCCGAATGGTTTTTTGTGCTGATAAACATTCCTGTCCCGTTGGTGAAGAAGAAAGGTTGCCGCAGATCCCAATGGGATGGTTTTTATTGAAAAGTCCATCTCCCCTCCCCCTTCGGTCTTCAAATTCGGCGGAATTCTCATCGGATGGTCCGCGGCAAACGATCCTTATTTTAACCATCCGTTCCGTTTGAACCATTGATACAACCCCGTCCCCAGAAGGGCCATGAAAATCAGCACGGCAAAATAACCGTATTTCCATTTCAGCTCGGGCATGTTGGAAAAATTCATCCCGTAAATTCCCGTGATCAGCGTCAACGGCATGAAGATCGTCGTGATGACGGTCAAAACCTGGATGATCCGGTTTGTCCGGTGGGTGTTGATCGAAAGATGGTTTTCCCGGATGTCGGCCGTGATTTCCCGGGTGGATTCGATCATTTCCGAGATTTTCAACAGATGGTCGTAGATATCTTTGATGTAGGCCCTGTCCGTCTTGTGCCGGATCAAATGTTCCGAATCCAGGATTTCCATGACGATTTCCTGCATCGGGTGGATGGTATGCCGGAGATATAAAAGCTGTCTTCGGATTTGAAAAAGCTGTTCAAACAAGGTTTCCATATTTCTTTGTTCGTCCAGGACGTTGATGCGGTCTTCCAAATCGTAAAGAATCGGAAAAAAATCGTCGACGGTCTTGTCCAAAATCAGATAGAAGACGTAAAAGGGGCCCCATCTTTTCGTCACCGTCCCCATCGTGATTTCCTTCCAGGCCCGCTCCACCTGATCCGATTTCTCGGAATGGAAAGTGACGATGTAGCGGTCGGCCAAAAAGATATTGATTTCCTTCTTTTGTATTTTTTCCGTGTGCAGATAATGGAGGACAAAAAAGGCGTAGCCTTCGTAATAATCGATTTTCGGCCTTTGCAGCCGGTTCACGCAGTCTTCGACGGCGAGCGGGTGGAAGCCGAAGAATCGTTCCAATTCGGCGATTTCCTTTTCGTCCGGAAGGTTAAAATCCGTCCAAAACCAGCGGATTTCATTCTCCTTTGCTTTCAGTTCCTCCAGGGACAGACCGTTTGCAATGGTATTGTCTTCCAGGACGGCTGTCGTGCGGATCACCTTTATCCCTGCTTTCCAATGAATTCTTTCGGCAAGCTTTTTCAGCGAATGCTACGAATGCCGCGTCGAAAAAAGCGCGGACGACGGATTCGGCCGGGATCCCGCCTTTCGTCAACGGGGGCGGCAAAACGCCAAAACCGGCTTCTTTCTAAAGATAAGGCGGCAAAAAGAAGCTCATCTTGCTGCGACTGAGATGGAAGCCTCCATCACGGAGCGGGCCCCGTTAGCTGGTTTGAGCCGGCCCCGGGGGCCTTTTCGCCAAAGACTTGCGGCGGCGGATGCCGCGTGAAGGTTGCGTTGGTCAACCAAGAGCTTTTCACCAAAGACTTGCGGCGGCGACCCCCAATAAGATCCCGATCATGGCGCTCGACAGGGTGCCGATCAAATAATATTCCGCAAATTGCTTCTGATCGAACTGCTTAAATCGGGTTAATGTTTTTATCGCAGCCAAAAACGCCAGCCCTTCGGGCAGACGGATCATCAACAGGAGCACAATGAGCGAACGTTCCAGCATGCCGATCGTTTTTCCGGTCTTTTCCGGCGAATCGCGGAAATAATGCTCCGTTTTGACGGTGGTAATTTCCGTCTCCTCTCTCCCGCTTATGGCATATTTTGTTTTGATTTCCGTCCTTTCATCCGATATGCGGAACACGCCTTCCTCCAGCTGATCGTCGGGGGCGATATTCTTCAGGAGGATGGCGAGAAGAGTTCCGGCTCCGGACGTGGCCCAGATGAAAATGCAAAGGGTGGCGGCCGCCTTTTCAGATACGGACAAATTGCCCGAAAAAAGCCCTTCGAGGCCGCCGGAGACCGCCGCACCGCCGGTAAGGAGCCGAAGCAGGAACAATATGAGGAACAGATGGGCGGCCTGGTCAAGCAGGAACAGCAGGGCCCGGGATCCGGGCCTTTGCAATTTTCCGCCCAGCCGAAGCGTTGCCGCGTCCACGGCAAAATGGGCGATGGCGATCAGGATGGCGGCCGTTTCCAATGCCCCCAGCAAGCGGAGGGAAGAATGCGGGTCGGTAAAAAAGATAAACAGTCCGGCGGCAAACATGAACAGGAGATGGACGAAAGCGTGGCGGAGGAGCGCTCCTCCCTTCCGGTCCATGCTTTTCTCCGCAACTGCGTCCGGAAAAACGGCAAAATCCCCCAGCAAATGGGCGGCATAGAAATAGATCCACAAAGTTATCGCTCCTTCTGGTTCAATTCCTTTTCATACAGGATGAGCAGCCGGATGAAGCTCTCTTCCACCGCCTTCAGTTTTTGGTAATCGGCCCGTTTCAGCAGATGGCTGACCGTCGACTTCGGCGACTTGTACCCGAGGTGCGCGCCGATTTTTTCATAGGTCCATTCCGGATGTTTTTCGATCGTTTCGATCACTTGTCTTTGCTTTTCCGACCATCCCCTGCGGATCGTCGTGATAAAGTTGAACAAGGCGTTCAACGGTCCTTCCGGGACGTGTTCGGAGGAAAAATAGACGCTGGTTTCCGAATCCGGACCGTTCCAGATCCGCGCGTCTTCGCTTTTTTCCTTCAAATGTTTGTCCCTGGCTTCAAAGGCCCGGATCACTGCGCTGCCGTTCATGGTATGTACGCTGCGGCCGGCCGTTTCCAATCCGCCGATGCCGATCCCCAGGTAAAAGGGGCATTTCCGGAGTGCCGACAGGGTTAACAATCGTTTGACGACCGGATAGACGGAAGAAAAATTTTCACTGACGCCGACCAGTTCATCCCCGTTCCGGACGGAAAAGGGAATGATCAGGTCCCCGGAAAATTCCCGGTTGAGGGTTTCCCGGCATTCTTCCAGGACTTGAATGAGATAGGCTTTTTCCATCTGTTTCGAATGTTTCACGTCGGCGGCAAAACAGACAGCAGGCACAGGCATCCTCTTCTCCCTCTTAGTTGATGTTTTTATATCAATCTTTCGCATGTTGTCGAAAAAACATCAACATTCTTCCCGATGATATAAGGATAGCGGAAATCCGGAGCATTTGCAACGGATGGCGGATAAAACGCCGAGGCCGTTCCCGCCTGCCCGTTCAAGCAAAACTTCCGAAACGGCTGCCAAAGAAAACATGGCCGCCCCGGGTATGCGCCCGCCATCTTTCTTTCGGAAAAGGTCGGACACCCCGGACGATCCTGCCGTTTTTCCGGGTCCGCCGGAAAGGACCGGGCCGCCGCGGGAACGCCAAACCCGCCATTCAGCCGTCCCTTCCCCCCGCCTTCCTTGTATCGGCCGGCAGAAACCGGACATCGGCATCCCTCCCCTTTTCCAAAGGTTTCGTTTGAAAGCCCGCCACCCTTCCTTTTTCATAAACGAAGTGATATTCGTAGGGGCCTTCCCCCTTCAGCATGGTCGGGAGAAAATATTGGAGATTGGCGATGCCCGCATTGTCCGGATGGAGGATCCAGTTCAGTTTTTTCCAATCGAGGATCCCTTCATCGGTTTTGACCGGGGTGGGGTATGGGAAATCGGCGGGGAGTTCGGCCAAAAAGGCATACATGCCCCCTTCCTCCTCCCCGTCGACCCGCCAGGTGACGATCCCCTTGAATTCCATATCGGAAAGGATGATTCCCGTTTCTTCGCCGATTTCCCGCAAGATGCATTGATCGGGGGTCTCGTTTTCGGCGATCTTCCCGCCGACCCCGTTCCAGCATCCCATCCAGGAAGGTTTTTCCCGGTTCAGGAGCAAAATTTCGTCCTTTCGCTTTAAAAATCCGATCGTATACTTCAGCATCCTTCCAACCTCGTTTCGGTCCGATTCAACGGAAAAAGGTTACGGATCAGGGTTTGCTGTGCGGGAAAGGGTTTTGCTCGCAAAAAATTGCCTTCCGGCCATTCACGTCAGGGCTTGAAATGTTGCACGACAACCCCTTTTCCGTTTCCCGCTTCCACCTCCGCAAACGCACCGTTGACGAAGGTGATTTGCGGCGGCTGATGCCCGCAATCGATGTCATAGACAATCGGGACTCCCAATTCGGAAGACAGATCGCGATAAACGTCTTCGGCGGTATAACCTTCAACCGGTTCGTTGGCCTTGCTTCGCCCGAACAATATTCCGGCGCAATGATCGAACCACCCGGCAAGCTTCATCTGCACGAGGGAACGGCGCAAATCGGCGGCGGAAAGTTCACAGTTTTCCATGTACCAAAGGATCGGTTCGCCGGGCAGATGCTTTTCCCTGAACGCCCGGACATCGCCGTAAGGGGTGCCGATCAAATGCCGGATGACGTCGATCCAGCCGCCCAGCAATCTTCCCTAAAATTTCAGGCTGACCGGTAACGGTTTTCCAACGGGTCTCTTCCGTCAAATGAAAGACGCGGGGAGAAAAGACGCGGGGAGAATCGTTCCGCTGCCAGGACCGCTGGTATTTTTGGGAAGAGCGCTGGGTGATGGAACCGCCGGTTTCCGTCGACAAAACCTTTTCCCACATGGCCGTCGTTTCATCGGTTTCTTCCCCGCGCAAATCGATGAAATTTGTCCCGTGGGCGGTGGCGATTCCGGTCTTCAAGGTCATGGCCAAAAGCAAAGTGCTTGTGTCGGAATAGCCCAACACCCATTTCGTTTTTATTTTATCAAAATCGATATGTTCCAAAATTTCGATGAGCAGTTCGCCGCCCCAGGGCGGAAAGATGAGGTCGATCGCATCGTTTTCCATCATTTTCATCCATTCCGCGGCCCTTTTTTCGGCGCTCGTCGACTTTGCCTTTTCTTGCGTCCATACCGTCTCCCCCAAAACGATCCGGTAGCCCCTTTTTTCCATCCGTTCCTTCGCTTTGCGCAGCAGGGGATGAAGCTCGGGTTTAACCCCGCTGGAGGTTGCCGTAACGCCGATGGCCGCTCCTCTTTTGAAAACGGGATATTGGATCAAGATGCGATGGCCCCCTTTTTCTCGGAAAACTTCGGATACGCCGGTTTTCCGTTTCCTTTTGTCCGCAGATCCTTTGGCGGATGCGTCCGGATCGTTTCATACAACAAAAGTTCGACATCTTTCCCCTTTTCCCTGCTCCTTTCATTTCATCCGATTCAATTTTCGCATACAGGGACATTTTTTGCGAATGATTGGAAATATCAATAATTTCTATCAATGAAATCAATTAGACGAGGGATTCTTTTCCGGGTTAAAATTTAATTCGAAACCGATTCCGAAAGGTAATGATTCAGGGAAAGGCCATGAAAGGCAACGTATTTATAGTGTTTATAATCGATTCTTTCCGTGCGGAAACCCAAACATCGGGATCATGCGCCTGAGGCTTGCCGGATTTGCTCCTTTAGCGGGATGAATGTTTTCGGACGAATTGGACAAGATCTATCGGCCGCAACACCCGCCGGCCCATCGGCCGATGCGGGTGAAAGCTTTTTTTCATCATCGCTTTCATCGGTTTGAATCTGCAACTCCCCGAAAAACTTCGCCGCCGGAACCGTCGGTCCGGACGGGACCGAAAAAGTGCTTCGAACCAGGCATTTCCGCCGGCTGGAAGTTTTTATATCCCAGCAGGCGTTCGTTTTTTCCCGCGCCGGGAACGGCTGTCTTTCCTCCCTTCCATGCAGAAAAACCCTTGCAGACAAAACCGGACAGGAAATATATATTTTTCCGGGCATGGACGCTTGTCCCCTCCTTTCGCGGCGGCATCCTTTAAAGGAATCTGGGAATCTTTCCAATAGGGTTGGTGAGCACCCGTGGATCTTGAAGAAATAAAAACCTTTCTTGCCGTGGCCAGATTGAAAAATTTCACTTGGGCGGCGGATGAACTGCATGTCACCCAATCGACCGTCACGTCAAGGATCAAAAATTTAGAACGGTTTTACGGCCAGCATCTGTTTTTGCGGACGAACAAAAAAGTGGATTTGTCCCCTTTCGGCAAAGAAATTTTGCCCCTGTTCGAACATCAGTTAAAGCTGATCGAAGACAGCAAAAAAATCGCCCGCAGGTTTCAATCGGAAAGGAAACGGATCCGGTTCGGCATCACCTATTCGTTGTGGGACAGCCGCTTTACCGATTGGGTGGATCGATTGGCCGGAACGGATGAAAACCTCCGTTTCTCTTTCCATGCCGATCATTCCCACATCATTGTGGATGAGGTTTTGAGAGGCAGGATCGATATCGGGCTGGTTTATCACGGGCCGGAAGATGCGGAGATCAAAAAGGAAACCTTCGGGGAAGATACATTTTTCCTTTATTGTGCCAGAAATTTTCAAATCAAACGGAAGCTGGGCCCCGGGGACCTGAACGCCCTTCCCCTCATTTACTTGAACTGGGGAAGAACCTTCGAACATTGGTTTCGCCAGGAATTTGGCGAGGAGTATGTTCCCTTCGTCGAAGTCGGCCACAGCCAGGCGCTGCTGGAGTTTGTCCGAAACGGAAAAGGTCTCGCCTTCATTCCCGAACGAATCGTTCAGCTGTCCGGGGAGAAAATGTTTTTCAAGAAGCTGGATTATGAGCCCCGGCATAAAATGGAGCAACAGCCGATCCATCTCATTTACCGGAAAACCGCCGTTCAAGATGAACTCATCGCCAGGGCCATCCAATGCGTAAAGGAGATTTTTCGAAAAAAACAAAGACAGCATTCACCCCCAAAAATGGCCGTCGAATGAATGCTGTCTTTTCTTTTGGCATCGATCAATCGTTGCCCGCCTTGCGGCTGCGCCTTTCCAGCAACACCACATCCCGCCAGACGCCGTTCAGTTTGCCGATCCGCTCCTGAACGCCGATTTTCCGGAATCCGGCCTTTTCGTGGAGGGAGAGGCTTGCGCTGTTTTCCGGGAATATGCCGGCTTGCAGCGTCCAATAGCCTTTTTTCTCCGATTCTTCGATGATGGCTTGCAGAAGTTTCTTTCCAACCCCCTTTCCCCTGCTCCGATCCCGGATATAGATGCTTACCTCGCCCACCCCCGCATAGGCGCAACGGCTGGAAACTTTGCTGACCTTCACCCAGCCGTGGATGCCCTCTTCGTCTTCGGCGACCAGGCACAAACCGTCGGCGACGGAGGACACCCATTTCTCGAAAGCGGGAGTTTCCGTATCAAAAGTGGCATTTCCGGTCGCGATCCCCTGCTCATAAATTTCTTTCACCTGGGGCCAATCTTCTTTACGAAAGCTGCGGATGTTCATCGGAAGCCTCCTGTTCGTCGAGCCCGTCCATTTTGGAATGGACTCGGTGTTTTGAATGCGTGGTCTTTTGCCGACAAGCTGTTCCAATCTTTTTCGCCGGCGAATTCATCGCCGGATCGGGATTCATCCGGCCGCCTCGCCGGTGGCCGGACGGTCCAATTCTTCGGCCGGCTGTTCCGAAAAAAAGCCCAAAGCCGTCCCGAATCGGCCGTTGCGGCATTCGCCTTTCAAGGGCATGCGAGCGTTCCGCGGGAGCCGCTGCAGAAGCAAATGCGGGAGTTGCCTGCCATCATTGATGGAAACGAAAATAACTAAGCTTTTAATTTATAATAATACAACAATTTTATAACAGAGAAAATATCGTATTGAACGGATCGGAGCGGAACGGCTGAAAGCTTCATCACTGGCGTATCGATAAGATGGATGGCAAGCTGGATTGCCTGCCTGGTTGACGAATGCTTCCCGATCCGCATGATTTGAAATATTCCCCCAATCGCCGTATCCTTACGGTTTTTCCTTACATATGACAACTCCGTTTTTCGGAATATGGGAATTCGCCGCGAAAAAGTTTGCGGACACGGTGTTCCAAGACAGCGATGTTCGGCCGGCAGACGGCTCCGCGAATAAAGGCTGAGCATAGGGATAAGGCCGAAGCCGGGACATACAAAATCCCGATCAAAGCCCAAAAATATAGGCAGAGCATTCGGATGAGGCCGGCCGTGCGGGATCATTTTCCATGAAATCGGCTTCCTGCCTCCCGCGAAAAGCCTGCTTCTATGCCCCCGTATGGAATTTCTTTAGCCGGGGATAGCCGGTTTATCAATTTCTGTGATGACGCCGTCATCGATTTGAAAGATCCGTTGGCCGTATTTCAGCACTTCATAATCATGGGTTACGAACAGGATCGTTTTCGCTTCTTCCCGGCAGTTGTGCAAAATTCCCAGAATTTCGTCCCTCGTTTTCCGGTCAAGATTTCCGGTGGGTTCATCGCAAAGCAAAACTTCCGGATCATTTAACAGGGCCCGTGCGATGGCGATCCGCTGTTGCTCCCCGCCGGAAAGTTGGGCAGGGACGGCGTCCATCCGGTCGGTCAACTGGAGTCTTTCCAACAATTCTTCCGCCCGTTTTTCCAGCTTCTTTCTATTCGTATACGGCCATTCCGGCAGCATCACGTTTTGCTTTGCCGTAAACGCTTGAAACAATTGAAAATCTTGATAAATAAATCCGATGTGTTTCCGGCGAAATTCGCGCAATTTCTCTTCCGGCGTTTGGTGAATGGGGCTGCCGCCGATGAAGATGGAAGCCCCCTCTTCCGTCCGCAGGAGGCCCGCCAAACATTTTAACAGGGTAGTTTTCCCCGAGCCGGAACGTCCAATGATATTGACCCATTCTCCACTTTTCACTTCGAACGTGACATCCTTCAAAATCAGTTTTTCTTCGAAACCGGAACGAAAGGTTTTGGACAAATGGCGGACGATTACATCCATGTCTGTTCCCCTTTCAAACCGTATTTGAGTGTCCCGAACAGGACGATGGAAAAGATGAAAAGGGCCCCGAGGAAGATGGCGCCGGCCCAACCGATTTGCAGCAAAACGGCCGCCGAGTTGAAACCCAAAACGGACCCTGCCAAAAAAACACTGATCATCGCTCCGAATCCGGTTGAAATTCCTGCCCATGCGACGGACTCTTTCAGCAGCAACATGCGGATCTCCCGGTTTTGCCAGCCCACAATCTTTAAAAATTGGATCTGCTTTTTTCTTTCTTGCCATAGCCGGTAGAAGGACTCGGCCAGGGTAAAAGCCGTCAACAGGATGATTCCCGAAAAAAGCAGCATTTGCTGTTCATTGATATGAAAATGGATGTATTCGCCCAAACGGGTCTTCTTGATGCGTTCGGTCGTGGCGTGATTGACAGTAAAGATGAATGCCGTGCAGGATGTGGTTAATATGAGCTGGAGACTTGCCGCGAGGATGTGGTTTTTATAAAAACGCAGATTCGCTGTCAAAAGGGATCGGCCGGGCCGGAAGGAGTGATCCCTTTTGGACGGCCGTTGATGGAGTTTTCCGGTCACCGCTTTTAATCCGGATGTGATGAGGATCGCCGTTCCAAAACCGGCGAAGGAAATCGGGTCAAATCCGGCGGTTGCCGCCAATATTCCTCCGCTGATGATGGCCGCGGTTAACAGTTGGATCCGCCATTGGAAACGGAAAATAGCCCGAATCGTCGAATCGCTCCACCCCAACATCGCCAAACGGCCTCGTTCTTCCTTGGTTTCCGCTTCCGCGACGCCGAATCGGGACAACAGCGTCAAAAGGGCGCTCAAGACAAAAACGGCGGCAATGACCATGGAAAACACATTCCAACTTGAGAGAATTGATTCCGCAGCACCCAACGTTGTCCAGGGCATGATCACCGTTCCGATTTTTTCCACGTCCACTGCCATGTCCTGGCGGGACGCTCCGGCAATGATATCCACATAAAGGCCCATCTCTTCCAAATCCCTTGCCACTTCCCGGATTTTTCCGCCGCTTCCTCGGTATAACCGGAGATCCCGGCAACTTTTATCCGAATCGCATCGATGGGAGCAGCTCCCTTAAAGTATTCCGCCCACCGAATCGAAACCAGCCCGTGGGCCGGCAAAGGCAGAAAACTTCCGGGGTGATGGGTCGGCTGAAGTTTTTTGCCCGTCGCCTGATGGACACCGTATTGAAATTGGTAGATTCCCAACGGACTGGCCGCCAGTTGCTCATAGGCTTGTCCCGCGGCAACGCTGCCGACTTGCACGAAAAAATGCAGATCTTGATTGGAACCGGAGGATTGAAATTGTTGATGTCGGATTTCTTCCAATTTTCGGTAAACGGGAAGACGGCCTTCCGTGTCCACCAGCCGGATTGAAAGCCCGCCGTCTTTCAAACGGTAAGCAGGCGGCGAAGCCCGGAAGAACGTGTTCTGGGATTCATAGCTGCTCACCCGGCCGATTTCGCCATGTTTGTTAAAATCATATTCGGATTCCATCACCACATGGAAATCTTTGTCCAGCATATACCATTCTTGTTCAAAAGGACTCAGAAATTCGGAAAAATGAATTTGATACGTTTTTTTCGATGTCGGCGGGATATTGGCCAATTGTTCTTCGATGAAGCGATAGGCGTCGGAAGATTCGTGATTGGGATTCACGGCGTAGAAAAGCGGATCCTCCTCTTTTAATCCCGCTTTTCGTTTCAGTGAAAGGACATCTTCTTCGGACAGATCCAAGTTTTCGACCGTAATGGTTGCGTCAATGGGCGTTGCCGAATCTTTCACGTCCAGGAGAGGGATATAATGGGCTTCCGGAGGCCAAAAATCGGCTCCGTTTAACTCTTGCTTCAGGGCCGAAAAGTCGATCCCCGTCAACTTTTCTTCCGCATCAGGATCAATGACGATCACAGGATGATAGGAAGGCGGCTGTTGAAAATTCGCCCTCCCCCACAATCCGAACACATTGATCAATTCTTTCGGATAAAAGGCATCGGAAAGATTCGCCGCCAGGGGGAAAAGAAGGTAAGCGGTTTGCTCTTGGATGACATAGCGATGGACCCCGTCTGTCGTTTCGTATTTTACCCTGTAACGGGTTGGGCCGTCAGGCTTGGGAAGCTGATACGATTGATTCATTTTCGTAAAAAAACCCAACGAAGCCACGGGGGCGGCAAATTCGATCCGTTGATCCCTGGCGATTTTCTGCCACGTGTCCAGCGTGATTCCCCCGTCCCCCACGCCTAAATCGTTTTCTTCCACAATCCCTAATTTTTCTTCGATCGGAGAATTTTTCGGACGGACGAGGATATCGTATTTTCCTCGGGCAAAGTCGGTAATATCCGCATGAACGGTTTCCTGTCCCCGCAGCCAGATTTGTGCGGCGGCAGGGAGCAACGTGAAAATCACGGCAAGCAAAAGCACCGTCACGAAAAATGCCCGTTTGTGCCGGATGATATACTGCCAATATAAAGAAGTCAATGATGGTCAACTCCTTTATAAAAACGCGCCTGTCTCACATGTTGAGACAGCCCCGGGTTACGGGGACGACGGCTGCGCTCCCAAAAACTTCGTGGGCAGCTCTTCCTCGGTCACCTGTTTTTTCTTTTGATCCCAGTGCACGCGGTATGCCTTTGCCTTCGGGCGGGAGCTGACGATCGCTTTGACCTCCCGATCGACGAAATGGATGGCCGCCCCGTCGTCCGCGGCGAGGCCTCCGGGGATCACCCCCGTCCGGATCAGTTTGTGATAGGCCGGCCGCCGCTCCGGTTCCCCGTCATAATGGGGGCAGTGGCTCCCTTTCAGGAAACCCAGACCGGCAATCGGTTCCAGTTCTTCGCCGAAGGAATCGGTGACCCCTTCCTCAAACCAGCAGATGGCGCCCGCGCTGATCCCGGCAAGGACGATGCCTTCCTCCCAGGCTTTTTTCAAAACCGGCACCAGCCCCCACTCTTTCCATAAGATCAACAGGTTTCTCGTATTGCCGCCGCCGACGTAGATGATGTCCTTTTCCAGCAAAAATCCTTCCAAATCCCTGGTCGGAGGGCGGAACAAAGACAGATGGGACGGCCGGCAAGGAAACCGGCGAAAAAATTGGTAAAATTTATTGATGTAGTTTTCCGCGTCGCCGCTTGCCGTCGGAAGAAAACAAATATTCGGTGACGGCTTTCCCGATTGTTTCAAAATATACAAGTCCAACAGGGGATTGTCCGGTTCCATCGAGAAACCTCCCCCGCCGAGGGCGATGATTTGTCTCATTTTTCCAGCTCCTTTCATGGTTGACTTGCTCCCGTTTCTCCGGGGTCGGAAAATGCCCTTTTCAATGAAATTCTTCTTATGTCAGGAAAATCCTTTTTTAGCCTTTCGTTTTTTTTCTTAGACGGAATAATCAACGCAATAAAGGGTTTTTTGTACCTCATGGCGAATTCATTTATTGAATCATTTTCGCGGAGGTACGCCATGGGTAAAAAGATTAAACGAATACCTCAAGAAACCAAATAC
>Ga0310826_100201_pt1 | contig 85434 bp, 88 predicted proteins | sample WT_ome_FD_201306 | JGI IMG/M metagenome (GOLD analysis project Ga0310826, IMG submission 201306) | Sorghum-adapted microbial communities enriched on wild type (WT) sorghum from Joint BioEnergy Institute, Emeryville, California, United... ... | reverse complement strand
TCGACTGGTAGGCGATCGACTCCAGCACCGCCCTGATGAAATGCTCCTTCGTCGACCCCCGCGTCAGACCGAACACCGCGCCGCGCACGTTGCTGTTCCAGTACGGCGTGCCGAGCCCGACGAACGCCGGCACGACGTAGACGCCGTCGCTCGACGCGACCCGGGCCGCGTAGGCTTCCGAGTCCGCCGCCGTCTTGATCATGCGCAGGCCGTCGCGCAGCCACTGGATCGCGGAGCCGGCGACGAACACGCTGCCCTCGAGCGCGTACTCGACCCGTCCGCCCGCGCCCCAGGCGATCGTCGTCAGCAGCCCGTGCTTCGACGGGATCGCCTTGTCCCCGGTGTTCATCAGCATGAAACAGCCGGTGCCGTACGTGTTCTTCGCCATGCCGGGCTCGAAGCATCCCTGGCCGAACAGCGCCGCGTGCTGGTCGCCCGCCGCCCCGGCGATCGGCACCTCGCAGCCGAAGAACACGTTCGGCGACGTGCGGCCGTACACTTCCGACGACTGCCGCACCTCCGGCAGCATCGCGGCCGGCACGCCGAGCAACCGGAGCAGCTCATCGTCCCACTTGAGCGTATGGATGTTGAACAGCAGCGTCCGCGACGCGTTCGTCACGTCGGTGACGTGCACGGCGCCTTCCGTCAGCTTCCAGATGAGCCACGAGTCGATCGTGCCGAACAGCAGCTCGCCGCGCTCGGCCCGCTCCCGCGCCCCGTCGACGTGGTCGAGCAGCCAGCGGATTTTCGTGCCCGAGAAATACGGGTCGACGAGCAGTCCGGTCCGCTCCCGGATGAGCGGTTCGGCGCCTTCCGCGCGCAGCCGCTCGCAGATCGCCTCCGTCTGCCGGGACTGCCAGACGACCGCGTGGTGGATCGGACGGCCGGTTTTCCGGTCCCAGACGACCGTCGTCTCCCGCTGGTTCGTGATGCCGATCGCGCCGATCTCGTGCGGACGGATGCCGGCCTGCGCGATCGCCGTCGCCACGACGCTGTGGACGGAGATCCAGATCTCCTCGGCGTCGTGCTCGACCCAGCCCGGCTGCGGATAATGCTGCCGGATCTCCTGCTGGGCCTTCGCCGCGATGTTCCCCTCCGCGTCGAAAATGATCGCCCGCGAGCTCGTCGTTCCCTGGTCAATGGCAAGCAGATAAGGGCCACCCATGTTGCTTCTCACTCCCTGTAAGCGCTGTATTCACTATAGCCCCCGCTCGCCCCGACTGTCAACGGCGCCTCCCCTGCTTGACGATCAGCACGGGCACGGTGGCGTGCTGCGCCACATGGTGGCTGACGCTGCCGAGCAGCATCTCCCGCAGCTTGCCGAGGCCGCGGCTGCCGAGCACGATCAGGTCGCAGCCATGCGCCCGGGCATAATCCAGAATGACCGGACCCGGCGCGCCGTACGCCAGCTCCGCCTTGAACCGGACGATGCCGCGCGCGGCCTCCTCCGCCTCCTTCAGCAGCTTGTGCGCGCGCTGCAGTTCCTCCTCCGGGCTGATGGCCGGCGTGAACATCATGTCGCCCGCGAACGCGGCCGGCACCGGCGCGACATGCAGCACCGTCAGCTTCGTGCCGCCCCCGGCATCCGCGATGCGCACCGCCTCGCCCAGCGCGTGACGCGACTGCTCCGAGCCGTCGAAGGCCGCCAGAATGTGCCGATAGAGCATGGACGTCTCCCCTTCGCCTTTCGCTGTGATCCTTTATTCCCATCATACCTTGGCGCCGATCCGGATGGCATTGTCCATTTGCGCAATATGGCGTGCTGCGGCGGCATTTGGATCTTGTCCCCGTCGCTCATGCGAATGGCGCGGATGCCCCGGGCGGGATATTTCGATCATATCCCCTTCGCTCAGGAACGTGGGCGGGTGGTTATTTCGATCATATCCCCTTCGCTCAGGAACGTGGGCGGGTGGCCATTTCGATCATATTCCCGTCGCTCAGGAGGGACGGGCAGCCGGTCCAGGGTGACGGAGATGCCGGAATCGCGGACGCGGGGGCTTTTTCGCATGTGGGACAGGGGAATGTGAAGCATCTGCGCGGAAGTTGAACGAAGGGGATCATCTCGAAAAGGAGCGGTACAGGGGATCACGGTGCGCCTGTGCGGGAGTTGACCGAAGGGGATCATCTCGAAAAGGAGCGGTACGAAGGAGCGTGATGCGTCTGCGCGGAAGTTGAGCGATGGGGATCATGTCGAAAAGGGACGGACAGAGGCATCCCACCCGGGACATCCGCCACACCTCCGTCAGCCGCATTGCGGTTTCCCCCGTTCTGCGCTAAAATGAACCTTAACGGAAATTTTTGAACCGAAATGAACGCAAAAAGGGAGAGAACACACAATGGAAATCCGTTACGCGGTGCATCCGCAGGAGGCGAAGAAGTACGACACGGCGGGCCTCAGGGAACATTTTCTCATCGAGAAGCTGTTCAAGCCCGGCGAGATCGTCCTGACCTACTCCCACGTCGACCGCTTCATCGTCGGCGGCGTTCAGCCGGCCGGCGCGCCGGTCAGGCTGGAGGCCGATCCGAAGGAGATCGGCGCCGCCACGTTCCTCGAGCGGCGGGAGATCGGCATCATCAACATCGGCGGCGGCGGCACGGTGACGGTGGACGGCACGGTCTACGCGATGGGGCCGAAGGACTGCCTCTACATCGGCCGCGGCGCGAAGGACGTCGTCTTCGCGAGCGACAGCGCGGACGCGCCGGCCAAGTTCTATTTCAACTCGTGTCCCGCGCACCAGACGTACCCGACCGTGAAAGCGGCGATCAGCGAGGCGACGCCGCGCCATCTCGGCAGCCTCGAGCAGTCGAACGAGCGGACGATCTACCAGTACATCCACGAGGGCGGCATCAAGAGCTGCCAGCTCGTGATGGGCATGACGCTGCTGAAGCCGGGCAGCATGTGGAACACGATGCCCTGCCATACGCACAACCGGCGCTCGGAAGTGTATTTCTATTTCGACATGCCGGAGAGCGGCGTCGTCTTCCACTTCATGGGCGAGCCGCGGGAGACGCGCCACCTCGTCGTCCGCAACGAGCAGGCGGTCATCTCGCCGAGCTGGTCGATCCACTGCGGCGTCGGCACGGCGAGCTACACGTTCATCTGGGGGATGGCGGGCGAGAACCAGGCGTTCGACGACATGGATCCCGTCGCCATGCAGGACCTGCGCTGATCCGGCATGAACGTGCTGAAACGGCATGAAGCGATCATGGCGATCCTGATCGAGCGCCGCGAAGCGACCGTCGCGGAGCTGAGCGAAAGGCTCGGCGTGACGGGCAAGACGATCCGCGAGGATCTCGCGAAGCTGGAGGAGCGCGGGCTGCTCGTCCGCGTCCGCGGCGGCGCGGTGCTCGCGCAGCGCGAGCAGTTCGGCATCCTGCCCGAGCGCGGGCCGGTCAGGCGCCATCTCGCGGAGAAGGCGGAGATCGCCGCCGCGGCGCTCGGGCTGATCGAACCGGGCGATACGATCGCCCTCGACGGCGGCTCGACGACGCTGGAGCTGGCCAGAAGGCTCCCGAACGAGCCGCTCACGATCGTCACGAACGACGTCTTCATCATCGGCGAGCTGGCGCACAAGCCGGAAATCCGGCTCGTCGTCCCCGGCGGCAGCCGCGTGCGCAACGTGCTGACCGGCCCGGAGGCGGCGCGGTTCGTGCGCGGCCTCAACCTGCGGAAGGCGTTCCTGTCCTCGACAGGCGTGCACGAAACCTACGGCTTCTCCATCTACACCGGCGAGCTCGTCGAGTTCAAGCGCGCGCTGATCGAGACGGCGATGCACCGCTGCGTGCTGGCCGACCGGCACAAGTTCGGGCGCGTCGCCCTGCGCACCTTCGCCGCGCTCGAGGACGTCGACCTGCTCATCACCGACAGCGGCATGGACGCGGAGACGGAGGCGCGCTACGCGGCGGCCGGCGCCAGAATCCTGAAGGCGCCCGGCGGAGCGCACCCTTCCGGCGCGTCCGCGGCGGAACAAGGACAAGCAAGCGAGGGAGGAGACATACGATGAACGATTTGTTCGACCTGACGGGACGCCATGCGCTCGTCACCGGCACCTCCGGCGGACTCGGGCGGGCCATGGCGATCGCCCTGGCGGAAGCCGGCGCGTCCGTCGCCCTGGTGTCCGGCTCGGGCAGCGCGGAGACGGCCGGCATCATCCGCGGCTTCGGCGGCCGGGCGGAGGACATTCCCGCCGACCTCAGCCGCCCGGAAGAAGCGGAGCGGGCGTGGAACAAGGCCGTCGAGACGTTCGGCCGGATCGACATTCTCGTCAACAACGCCGGCATCATCCGCCGCACCCCCGCGGCGGACCATTCACGCGAAGACTGGAACGCGGTGATCGCGCTCAACCTGAACGCCGTCTTCATCTTGTCCCAGCTCGCCGGAAAGCATATGATAGAACATGGTTACGGCAAAATCATCAACATTGCCTCCATGCTCTCGTTCCAGGGCGGCATCAACGTGCCGGGTTACACGGCCAGCAAGCACGGCGTGGCGGGTCTGACGAAGGCGCTCGCCAACGAATGGGCGGGCAAGGGCGTCAACGTCAACGCCATCGCGCCGGGCTACATGGAGACGAACAACACGGCGCCGATCCGCGCGGACGAGCAGCGCTATCGCAGCATTTCCGAACGCATCCCCGCCGGGCGCTGGGGCGTGCCGGACGACCTGAAGGGGCCGGTCGTCTTCCTCGCTTCGCGGGCGTCCGACTACGTGCACGGGCACATCCTCTGCGTGGACGGAGGCTGGATGGCGCGCTAGACCCGAAAGGAGCCCTGTCCCGATGAAGAAACTGGAGCTGATCCTGAAGTTGCGCGACGCGGGCGTCGTCGCCGTCCTGCGCGGCGATTCGCCCGAGGACGTCGTGCGGATGGCGGAGAAGGCCATCGAAGGCGGCATCCGGGCGGTCGAGATCACGCTGACCGTGCCGTTTGCGCTGGAGGCGATCACCGCCCTGGCGAAAAAATACCAGAGCGCCGACCCGGCCGCGGCGAACTACGCGATCGTCGGCGCCGGCACCGTGCTCGACAGCGAGACGGCGCGCGCGGCGATCCTCGCCGGCGCCGAATTCGTCGTCTCGCCGGGCATCGACGAGGCGACGATCCGGCTGTGCAACCGGTACCGGGTGCCCGTCATGCCGGGCGCGATCACGATCGCCGACATCACGAAGGCGCTCGAGCTCGGCGTCGACGTCGTCAAGCTGTTCCCGGGCAACATGTTCACGCCGTCGATCATCCCGACGCTCAAGGGGCCGCTGCCCCAGGCGAACATCATGCCGACCGGCGGCGTCTCGCTGTCCAACCTCGGCGAGTGGATCAAGGCCGGCGCGTTCGCGGTCGGCATCGGCGGCGATCTGACGAAGGAAGCCGTCAAGACCGGCAACGATGACCTGATCGTCGAGAAGGCGCGGGCGTACATGGACGCCTTCCGCAAGGCCAAGGCGGAATGACGGGGCGGAAGTACGAAGCGGAAGACCAAGGCGGCACAAAAAACGGGCGGTCCGGCTGCATGCCGGGCCGCCCCTTTTTCCGTCCAACCCCGATAACCTCTCCACGATTTCCGCCGCTCAGCGATCCGCCCGCTCCGCCAGATACCGCCAGCTGATCGCGAGGCTCTCGAACGGATCGCGCCGGCAGACGTCCTGCTCGACGATGTACCATTCCATGCCGATCGCGCGGCAGGCGTCCAGAATCGCGTCCCAGTTCATGTTGCCCTCGCCGAGCTCGGCGAAATGCTGCTCGTCCCCGTAAATCGCCATGTCCTTCAGATGCACGACCTTCATCCGGCCGTCCAGCCTGCGGATCCACGCCGCCGGATCGGCGCCGCCCGCCTGCGCCCAGTACGTGTCGAGCTCGAAATGGAACGCGTCCGGGTCCGTCTCCTCCATCAGCAGCTCCATCGCCGTGCGGCCGCCGTATTTTTCGAACTCCAGCTTGTGGTTGTGGTAGACGAACTGCAGCCCCGCGTCGCGCAGCCTTTTCGCCGGCTCCGAAAATTCGCGGATGAACGCCTCGTACCCCTCGCGCCCGGCTTCGTAATAATGACGGGGAATCATGCCGAGGCCGACGTACCGGCAGTTCCACAGTTTGTGCTCCGCGATGACCGCGTCCAGGTCGCCGACGAGCCGCGCGTACGGCACATGCGTCGCGCAGATCCGGAGCCCGTGCCGGTCGGCCGACGCCTTCACCTCGCGCGGATCGATCGGCCCGATGGCCGACACCTGCACCGCCGCGTACCCGATCCCGGCGACGCGCGCCAGCGTCCGGTCGAGATCCTCGGCCGACTTCGTGAACTCGCGCAGCGTGTAAAGTTGCGCCGCAATTCGCTTCCGCTTCACGCGCCATCCCGCTCCTTCCGCGTCCGTAATCCGGGCCTCACCCGTACACCCGTTCGGCCTTCGCCTGCGCGAGCAGGCAGAGCTCCGCCGCCTTGAACGCATGCTCCTGCGTCATCGCGGTCTCCGTCCGGTTCAGGCAGTCGAGGATGAGCCGGCCGAAGAACGGATAGCCCACCTTGCCGTTGCAGTCCATGTGGAACTCGCCTTCGCCGTTCACGAGGTACAGATGCCCGCCCTCCGGCGACCGGGCGATGTCGATGTATTTCCTCAGCTCGATGTAGCCTTCCGTGCCGAGGATGACCGTCCGCCCGTCGCCCCAGGTGCCGAGCCCGTCCGGCGTCAGCCAGTCGACGCGGAAATAGCCCGTCGCCCCGTTGTCGCCGAGCAGCGTCGCGTCGCCGAAATCCTCCAGCTCGGGATATTGCGGGTTGCGGTAGTTGCCGACCTTGCTGTGCAGCACCTTCGCGTCCCTGTTGCCGGTGTAGAACAGGAACTGCTCGACCTGGTGGCTGCCGATGTCGCACAGGATGCCGCCGTATTTCTCCCGCTCGAAAAACCACTTCGGCCGCGACGGCGCGTTGAGCCGATGCGGACCGAGGCCAAGCACCTGCACGACCCGCCCGATGGCGCCCGACTCGATCAGGTCGCCCGCGTGGACGGCCGCCTCCACATGCAGCCGCTCGCTGTAGTAGACGGCGTACTTGCGTCCCGTCTCGGCGCAGGTCCGCCGCGCCTCCTCAAGCTGCTCCAGCGTCGTGAACGGCGCCTTGTCGACGAAATAGTCCTTGCCGTGGCGCATCACCTTCACGCCGAGCGGTCCGCGCTCGCACGTGACGCCGGCCGCGGCGACGAGCATCACCTCCGGGTCCTGCAGAATGGCCTCCTCCGACGGCGCCACCTTCACGCCCGGATAGGTTTTCACGAACCGCTCGACCTTCGCCGGGTCGTCGTCGTACACCCATTTCAGCGTGCCGCCCGCTTCGATCAGCCCGTTGCACATCCCGTAAATGTGGCCGTGCTCCAGATCCATCGCCGCGAACACGAACTCGCCCGGCTTCACGACCGGACGGGGCTTGCCCTGCGGCGCGTAATTCATGCCGTCACCTTTCATGTTGGTCTCTCCTTTCCCGTTTTCGCGCTGCCCGCCTGCCGCATCATGCCTTCACGCCCTGCTCCCGCCGCCTGCGCGACTCGGCGATCCGCGCCTCGAGCTCCCGCAGGAACCGGTCTTCGTCGATCGGGAATTCGACCCAGTCGTCCGTCCACGTCGACAGCAGCATCGCGTTGGACAGCATCAGGCCGTGGATGCCGTCCTCGCCCGGCGCGAGCAGCGGCGTCCCCTTCAGCGCCGCGTCCGTCCAGTTCTGCAGGATGCCCTTGTGCTGCGGGCCGCCGCCGGGCTCGACCGGCACCTCGACCTTCCAGCACTCCGGCTTGTCGAACAGACCGCGGCACGTCGCGTTGAACTCCGGCTCGGACACGCGCAGCCGCCGGAACGACATCTTGCCGTCCTCGATGACGACCTTGCCCCGCGTCCCGGTCACCTCGAACCGGTTCGTGCCCGGCGCCTCGGCCGTCGTCGCGATGAACACGCCGGTTCCGCCGTTCTCGTACTCGACGTAGGCCGTCACCTCGTCCTCGACCTCGATGTTCCGGTACTTGCCGAAGTGGCAGAACGCGCGGAGCCTTTTCGGCTTCATCAGGGTCGTCCAGTGCCACAGGTCAAGCTGGTGCGGGCACTGGTTGATCAGCACGCCGCCGCCCTCGCCTTCCCACGTCGCGCGCCAGGTGCCGGAGTCATAGTAGCTCTGGGGCCGGTACCAGTCCGTAATGATCCAGTTCGTCCGGCGGATTTCGCCGAGCTCGCCGCTTTCCACGAGATCGCGGAGCTTCCGGTAAAGCGGATTCGTCCGCTGGTTGTACATGATGGCGAAAACGGTGCCCGCCTTGGCCGCCGCTTCGTTCATCTCGCGCACCTGTTTCGTGTAGACGCCGGCCGGCTTCTCGACCAGCACGTGCAGCCCGCGCGCGAACGCGCGGATCGCGAGCGTCGGATGATCGTAATGCGGCGTCGCGATGACCACGCCGTCAATCTCACCGGAAGCCATCATCTCCTCCGCGTCGGCGTAGCGTTTGACCCGGTCGCCGTACCGCTCCCGCGCCCGGTCCAGTTTCGCCGCATCGGCATCGCACACCGCCGCCAGCACGCCGCCTTCCACTTCGCCGCGCGCCAGTGTATCCGCGTGTGCGGAGCCCATGTTGCCAAGTCCGATCATTCCGATTCGCAGCATCGCTTCCACTCCCGTCCGTCAGATTTCTCAAAAAAGTTACGCCCTCATCCTACCACGCGCCCGACGAAAACACTTTCACGACAGTAGCCGATTTCCCCCCGAAATTGATTCCGGTTGACTTCTGCGCTGACAAATAAACTCCGCCCTGCGATCGCCTTTGTGGTAAACTTGGCGGCAAGGAGGAATTGCTTGATGACCCTGCGCGAACAATTCGGGCTGCCGATCGACGCTTCGTTCAACCAGAATCAATACCCGCCCGGCCGGTTCCACGCGCATCCGGAGTACGAGATCTACTATTTCCACGGCGGCGGCTGCACCTATCTGATCGGCGGCCGCATGTTCGAGCTCGCCCCCGGCGATCTCATCATCATGCACGGCATGACGCTGCACGCGCCGATCATCGATCCGCGCCGGCCGTACGAGCGGACGATCGTCCATTTCGACCCGGCGATCGCCGCCGGGCTGCTGCGGCCTCCGTTCCAGGCCGACGTGCTGGCGCCGTTCCGCGACCTCGGCAACGCGCGGGTGCGGCTCGCCGGCGAGCGGCGGGAGCGCATCGAAGGGCTGCTCGACGAGATGTGCGAGCTGTACCGGCGGGACGACGCCGTCTCCTGCAACCGGTTCCTGATCGCGTTCCTCCGGCTGCTGCACGACATCTGCGAGTGCTTCGCCGGCACGGCTCCGGGACCGGACACCGCCGAGCCCGCGGACGCGAAAGCCTGCGGCGCCCAGCGGATCACCGCCTACATCGAGGAGCGGTACATGGACGACATCCATCTGGACCTGCTCGAGCGCGAGCTGCACATGAACAAGTATTACATGACCCGGCTGTTCAAAGCGGCGACCGGGTTCACGATCTTCGAGTACCTGTACCAGCGCCGGATCACGCAGGCGAAGCTGCTGTTCCTGCTCGATCCGGAGCGGCCGGTGACGGAGGTCGGCTACGAGGTCGGCTTCAAGCATCCGTCCCATTTCACCCGCGCGTTCAAGCGGATCACGGGGCAGACGCCGGAGGCGTTCCGCCGCTCGCTGCGCGGCGCCACCTGACGCTTCCGTACCCGTCCGCGCCTTCCGGTCCGCTCCGGCCGTCACGTCCAGTCCGGGTACAGATCGGTCCGCCGGTCGCGCCACGTCGTCACGGAGCCGCTGGCGCGCACCTCTTCCAGCAACCGCAGATCGAGGTCGGCGGTGATGATCATATCCTCGCCGATCTCGCCTTCGGCCAGGATGCCGCGCGGCGGGAACGGCACGTCGTTCGGCGTGATGATCGCGGCCTGGCCGTAATTGAGCCGCATGAAATCGACCGTCGGCAGCGATCCGACCGTGCCGGCCACGACGACGTACACCTGGTTCTCGACCGCCCGCGCGTGGCTCGTGTATCGGACGCGGAAGAACCCGTGGCGGTCGTCCGTGCAGGACGGACAGAAGATGACGTCCGCCCCCCTCGCCTTCGCGATCCGCACGATCTCCGGAAACTCGATGTCGTAGCATGTGAGCAGCGCGATCGTGCCGTGCGCCGTCTCGAACACCTGAAGATCATCGCCCGGCGCCAGCTTCCATTCCTTCACCTCGGTCGGCGTCAGATGCAGCTTCGGCTGCTCGAACACCCGGCCGTCCGGCATGAACAGATGGGCGGTGTTGTACAGCTTCCCGCCGCGCTCGATGACATGGGTGCCGGCGATGATGTGCATCCCCGTCTCGCGGGCGAGGCCGGCGAACAGCTCCCGGTAGCGGTCCGTGAACCCGGGCAGCCGGCCGATCGGCAGCGCCCGGCCCGAGCCGTCGCCGATCGACAGGAGCTGCGTCGTGAAAAACTCCGGAAACAGCACGAAGTCCGCCCCGAACTCCTGCGCGGCGCGGACGTAATGCGTCGACTGCGCGGCGAACGCGTCGAACGAATCGATCGTCCGCAGCCGGTATTGCACGGCGGAGACGCGGAATTTTCCTTTGCTCATGCGCTTGTCCTCCCTGACCCTGTACGTTCATGCTCCCATTATGCCGACCGCTTGCCGGTGAAGCAAGCGTCCGCACACGCGGAAGGACCGGCCGCCTCCCCGGGCGAAACCGGTCCTTCTGTCGCATGGATGGGGATGAATCCGATCAGCCTTGCGCGACCGCTTCGATCTCGATGTGAATCTTCACGTCGTCGCCGACCAGGACGCCGCCCGTCTCGAGCGCCGCGTTCCACGTCAGGCCGTAGTCGCTCCGCTTGATTGTGCCTTCGGCGCTGAAGCCGGCCTTGTGGTTGCCCCACGGGTCCTTGCCGGCGCCTTCGAACGTCGCCTTGAACGTCTCGGAGCGGGTGACGCCGCGGATCGTGAGATCGCCGGTCACGTCGTATTCGCCGTCGCCGGTCCTCTCGATCTTCGTCGCCTTGAACGTCAGCTTCGGATGATTCTCGACATCGAAGAAATCGGCGGAGCGCAGGTGCGCGTCACGGTCGTCGTTGCGCGTGTCGATGCTGGCGGCGTCCACGCTGAACGAGATGTCCGCCGTCGTGAGATCCTCGGGATCCGCCTCGATCGAAGCTTCGAACTGCTTGAACGCGCCCTTCACCTTCGCGATCATCATGTGGCGGATCGAGAAGTCGATGCTGCTGTGCGTCGGGTCGACTGCCCATTTCGTTTTGGCCATCGTTTCATACTCCCTTCGACATTTACTTACAAAATAATATTTACTTACTTTTCTTATATTCAAATCATACCGGCTTCCGCCCGCGCTGTCAACTCCCGGTCCGGTCGGCGGCGTTGCCGGCGTGCCCAGGGATCAAATGCCGACACCTTCGTGTCAAATGCGTTCATCGACGCCGCTCCGGACGAGGCGTTATAATGAAAGGGCGTTCACGTCAAGCTTAGCCGCGAGGCTGCGAGGAGGGCGTTCCCCCATGGGCAATCTGGCCGGCAAGATCGCACTCGTGACCGGCGCGGGCACCGGCATCGGCCAAGGCATCGCCGTTGCGCTTGCCGAGCGCGGCGCCAGGGTGGCGGTGCACTATCATTCCAGCGCGGACGGCGCGAAGGAGACGCTTCGGCGGATCGGGGCCATCGGCGGCGACGCGTTCATCGTGCAAGGCAACGTCGCAAACAAGGACGAGATCGACCGCATGACGGCGGCGGTCGCGGACCGGTACGGCGGCATCGACATCCTCGTGAACAACGCGGCGCTGCAGCTCAACCGCGATCTGCCCGATTACACCCCGGAAGATTTCGACCGGGTCATGAATGTCAATCTGAAGGGATACTGGCAATGCATCCAGTCCGCTCTGCCCTACATGAAAAACCGGCCGAACGGGCGCGTCATCCTGATCTCGTCCGTCCACGCGAAGCGGCCGACCGACTTCGATCCCGTCTACGCGATGTCGAAGGGCGGCATCAAGATGCTCGCCCGGGAGGCGGCCATCGAGCTGGCACGGTACGGCATCACCGTCAACGTCGTCGAGCCGGGCGCCGTCCTGGTCGCGCGCACGGCGCCGAAGCAGACGGAAATGACCGAAGAGGAGCGCAAGGCCTTCGAGGCGCGGTTCCGCAAGAAGTTTCCGCTCGGGCGCATCGGGCTGCCGAAGGACGTCGCGAGCCTTGTCTGCTACATCGCGTCGGACGAAACGGAATATTTGTCCGGAGCGGCCATCCGTCTTGACGGAGCGAACATGCTGCTCTGACGGACGCGGATTTGCCGGACGCAAGCCGCCGGCCGGGCGCACACGCCTGGCCGGATTATTTTTTTGCCGTCTTCCGTGACGGACGCGCAATAATGCCGGGCGAATTGCCAATACTAACCGGGTAAATCACGACAGCAAAGGAGCGGACAGACGATGAGACGAACGATGTCGTTCCGCGCGGCGGTCGCCGCCGGGCTGGCGGCGGTCCTCCTCGCCGCCCAGACCGCGGGCGCGCATCCGGACACGGGGCGGGCCGCGGAAAACGCGAAGGCTGCGGACAAGACGCAAACACCGGGCAAAACGCCGGCTCCGGGCCGAACGCAGCCATCCGGCGATGGGCATACAACGGGCCCGGCGCAACCTTCGGACAAAACGCGAGCGCCGGACGGCGCGCAGCCTTCGGACAAAACGCAGACTTCGGACAAGCCTGAGGGTACGGGCCATGCGCATCCGGGCATGCTGGCCGCCGCGGCGGAGGTGCTGAAACTCAACCGGGACGAGCTCCGGCGGGAGCTCAAGGCGGGCCGGACGCTGGCCGACATCGCGGCGCGGCGGGGCATCGGGAAGGACGAGCTCATCCGCAGGCTGTCGGAGGCCGCGGCGAAGCGGATCGACGCGAAGGTCGCCGAAGGCAGGCTGCCCGCCGCGCGCGCCGAACAGCTCAAGGACCGCCTCCGGGCGCACATCGAGGCGGCCGTCGATTCGCGCGATCTGCTCGTGCCCATCCACCGCCATCCCGGCCACCGGTTCCTGATGCACAAGATCGCGTCCGTGCTCGGCATCCTGCAGAGCGAGCTGAATTCCCGGCTGGCCGAAGGCCGGTCGATCGCGGAGATCGCGAAATCGAAGGGCATGTCCGAGGACGAGCTGATCGGGAAGCTGAAGGACAGCCTGACCGACGAACTGCGCCGGTTCGTCCGCATGAAGCACCCCGTCCGGCCGGCGCCGGACGGAAAAACCGGAACGCGGCCATAACGGCGGCGCGTCGCGGCTGCCGTCCGCGCGGCATGCAAAACGCGGCTGACATGATGTCGGCCGCGTTTTTTCGCGTCCGCCCTGGACTTCGGTCCAGGACAAACAGCTTCCGCAGATGGAGGACGGCTCTCCCTTCGCTGTGCTATGCTGGTGCCAACAAACCGACCGAAGGAGAGCGTTTCGATGAAAGGAAGAGCCATAGCGGGCATTGCGCTGATCCTGCTCGGAGCCTGGCTGTTCTTCATGCAGGGCGAGAACGTCGACGCCGGTTCGATCTTCGCGTATTTCTGGCCGACGATGTTCGTCATTCCGGTGGGCATCCTGCTCCACTGGATGTACTTCGGCGTTTTCGGACGGAGCGGCGTCGGCCTGCTCGTTCCCGCCGGCATCGTCACGACGGCCGGCATCGTCTGCCAGATCGCGACGTTGACCGACGGCTGGGCCTGGCTGTGGCCCGGCTTCATCCTCGCGGTTGCCGTCGGGCTGTTCGAGCTGTACTGGTTCAGCGGAAGGCACAAGGCGCTGCTTATCCCGATCAACATTCTGGCGGGACTGTCGTTCATCTTCTTCATCGCCTTCTCGATCGGCAACCTGCTCGACAAGCTGGCGCTCGGCCAGCCCTACATCGCGATCCTGTTCATCCTGGCCGGCGCCTTCCTGCTCGCCGCCCGCAAGCCTTCGGCGTAGACGCCGCCGGCATTTGCCCCGATTTTTTTTCAAGCCTGCTGCAACCTTTCCGTATCTTGGCACGTCCGGGAGAATGAGACCAGATATACGGAGGGATGCCATCATGAAAACCTGGCGGGTCATAGCGGCGGCAATCGCCGCCTTCTCCCTGGCCGCAACCATCGGGTGCAATGCCGACACGGCGAACACGGAGGAGGACAACCAGCCGGAGCCGGCCGTCCAGGACGGCGGACAGCAGAACAACACGGATGAGAACGCGCTGTCGAACGGTCCGCAGCCGGAAGACGAAGCCGGAGCCGGCGGCGGGCAGGATGCCGAACCGTCGACGGACGACGGCGGAAACGGGAGCAGCGACGCCGGCAGCAATGCCGGAGCAGATCCCGGCGATCAACCGGTCGACCTGCCGCTGCCGATCGATCCGTCCGAATCGCGGGCGGATGAACCGGCGACGGGCGAAGGCGGCAGCGACGACGGCACCTTCACCATTCTGCCGGTCATCGAACCGGGTCCGGAGTTGGAGAACCTGCCGGCCGTTCCGGAACCGACCGACAGCGGACCGATTCCGGCCGGCGGCGGCGCCTCCGGCCAGGCGGGCAACATCGATCCGAATACGCCCGTTTCGAGTCGCCCGGCCAATCCGTGACACGAGAAGGCCGTCCGGATATGCGAATCCGGACGGCCTTCGTTTTTCATGGTCTGCCACTTTCAGGTTGACAGCCGCTCAAGCACCTCTTCCAGCGGCATGTCGGCCATCGACGAGAGCTTCAGATCATGCTCGCCGAACTCGAGCCGACTCGTCAGCGCGTTCGGCACGATGACGCACTTCAGTCCTGCCCGCTTTGCGGCGAGCGCGCCGTTCGGCGAATCCTCGAACGCGGCGGCTTCTTCCGGCGCGACGCCGAGCCCGTCCAACGCCTTCAGATACAGCTCCGGATCGGGCTTCACCTTCGCGACGTCGTCCCGCGTCCGGATGCAGTCGAACATGCCCTCCCGGCGTTTCCTTGTCCAGAATCAGCCCGTCGAAATCGAAAATGATCGCCTTGAACGCTGCCACCCGCATCTTCCCTTCATGCCGTCAGAACTGAATCAGGCCGCCGCGGTCGCCTGCGGCTGCCGCGGCAGCGGGCGGCGCAAATCCGCCCGCGGCTGCGGCTGTTGCACCAGCATCAGCAGAGCGGCGGCATCCGCCGCATCCGTCTGGGCCAGCGCGGCGATGCCGTGCGCATCGGCCCGGCGCAGGGCGGCAGCCAGCGCGCGGACCAGCGCGCGAACCGCGGCATCGGACGGCCCGCGCTCATCGTCCGCGGGGCGCTCCGTGCGTTGCAGTTCATCGCGCACGCGGCGAAGCGCTTGCCGGGCGCGGAACAGGGCCGACTTCACGGCGCCTTCCGTCGTGCGGAGCAGCCGCGCGGTATCGGCGGCCGAAAACCCCAGACAATCCCGCAGCAGGAATACGGTGCGCTGCAGCGGCAGCAGCCGGAGGACGACGGCGGTCAGCATCGTCTCCAGATCGTCCGGCAGCATGACGTCGTCTTGCCGCTCCTCCGCCGCTTCCCGCGCCATGCGAGCGACAATCCGGGCATGAACCCGCTCCCTGCGCGCGCGGTCGATCCATTTCTGCCTCGCCAGCCGCATCAGCAGCGCCTTCGGATTCGGATGGCTGCCGAGCGCGCCGGATTCGAACCCTTTGAGCCAGGCTTCCTGCGCCAAATCTTCCGCCTCGCCGGCCGATCCCGTGACGGCGAGACAATACCGGACCAGTTCCCGATCGACTTCTTCGACACGGCCGATCATCGCCATGTTCCTCCCGTCGGTTGAAAAATCAGCATCCCCGTACCATAAACGAATATATGCCCCGAAAAGATACGCGTATCCTTCGGCCCGCCTCGTTCGTTTATCAGACGAAACAACGGATAGCCCGAAGGAGGAATCGCCATGAATTACGTGCCGATCGTGGTGGAGCAGACCAACCGCGGCGAACGATCCTATGACATCTATTCCCGTCTGCTCAAGGACCGGATCATCTTGCTCGGCAGCGCCATCGACGACCATGTCGCGAACACGATCGTGGCGCAGCTGCTGTTCCTTTCCGCCGAAGCTCCCGACCAGGACATCCATTTCTACATCAACAGTCCGGGCGGATCGGTGACGGCGGGCTTCGCCATCTATGACACGATGCAGATCGTGAAGCCGAAGGTGCACACGATCTGCGTCGGCTTTGCCGCGTCCTTCGCCGCGATTCTGCTGATGGGCGGAGAACCCGGATATCGCTTCGCGCTGCCGAACAGCGAGATCATGATCCACCAGCCGCACGGCGGCGCGCAGGGACAGGCCAGCGACATCGCGATTACCGCGAAGCATTTCCTGGAAATCCGTGCGCGCATCAACCGCATCGCGTCCGAGCGGACCGGTCAGCCGCTCGAACGGATCGAACGGGACATGGACCGCGACACGTACATGTCCGCCGAGGAAGCGCTGGAGTACGGGATCATTGACAAAATCATCACGCCCGCATAATCACGCATCCGGATGCGGCCGCCGCCCCTGGTATCCGTCATGCCAGCCGTGATAGCAGGTCGCCCGCTCCTCGCCTTCCTTCCAGCAGATGAGCACCTGCTTGCCGTCCACGACGGACGGAAAATCGAGCAGCCCGGGGAACACCGATTTGAGCAGCACGCCGTTCCGCTTGAAGTTGCCGATGAGCATTTCCGCTTCCATGCGAAGAAATTCGATCCGGCTTTCGTCCAGGAAGAACGGGTCCTCCTTGCCGTGTTCCGGACGTCCGCCGGTTTCTTTCATGCGTTTCCGGTATTCCTTCTTCTTGAGGTGCAAGGCCTCCAGGCGGTGTTCGAGCTCGCGGACCACCGCCTGCAGCCGGGCCAGCTGAATCTTGAGCTCCGGCAGCATGGCGTTCGCTTCCGCCAACGTAAACAAGCGGACGTCCACGGCAAACCTCCCCTTTCCCGATTCACTGCACATTGTCTTCCACCCCGGGCCGCCAAAATCCTGCTTTCGCCCCGCCGTTCCCCGGCCGGTCATTCGATTGCATACTCCGGCGCGACGACCGTGTAGGGTTTGTTCGGGACGACGATCGTCGTCCTGCGGCTCGTCACGTCCTCCACGGTCGCCGTGTCGCCGATCCAGCGGACGAATCGGCCCCGCTGCGGCGGATAGGCGATGATCTCCACGACCTCGCCGGGATCGTAGGTGCCGCCGCCCGCGCCGCTCACCACATCCAGCACCGGCCTGCCGTCCGTCCGGAACGGCGAAGCCGGGAGACCCGCGCCGTTGTACAGATTGCCGATCGGCGAATCGGCCCAGTTGTAGCGGACGGCGACGGGAGACTCCACCTGGCCGGACCGGACGATCACTTCGTCCCCGTCGATTTCCGCGTCGGCCCAGTGGAACTTGCCGTCCTCCCCGGCCACCGCGAACCCGAGCAGCTCGCCGTCCGGAGCCGGCTTCACCGGTTCGAGCCCTTCCTTCAGCCCGGCCATCAATCCGGATTCGGCATGGCGAAACTTGAGGCGGACGCGGCTGCCCTCGATCACCATCGATTCGAAAATCGGTCCGGACGGTGCGACATCCAGCCCGTAGACCGTGCCGAGCGCGCAGCTTGCCGCCCGCCGGCCAACGTCCTGCTTGTTCGTCGGGTGGATGTCGGCGGGATTGCCGATGTCCGTCGTCACCACGAGGCAGGTCCGCGGATCGTCCGTCACGGCTTTGAGCTGCGCTTCGCGCACGACGGCAAACCACGAGCGCTCGTTCACGGGCATGCTCACGCTCTGCAGCGAGCCGTAGGACGAGAGCTGGATGATGATGAACGGCAGCTCGGGATCCCGAAACGTCTTCCGCCAGTCCTCGATCCACAGCTTCAGCGTCCGGTGATAGGACGCTTCGCCACCGTTGCTCTCGCCCTGATACCAGAGCACGCCCTTCAGCCCGTAGGGCGCGACCGGCGCGATCATGCCGTTGTACAGCGCCGTCGGCGACACGAAGGTGTCGATCACCTCCGCGCCGATGCGGACCGCTTCCGCCGACGCCTTGAGCCGCGGAACCTGCCGCGCCGCGTCCAGGCTCATCCATGTCTCGATCCTCGTCCCGCCGACCGCAGCGAACATGATGCCGACCGGCACGCCGGTCTCCCGCGTGACTTCGCGGGCGAAGAACCAGGCCACCGCCGACAGGTTCGGCGCCGTGGACGGGGACACCTTCTGCCAGGTCTGGCGGAGATCGGCCCCCGACAGCGGCACGGCGCTCGTCCGCGCGTCGTACTTGACGAAGCGGACCATCGGCTCGTCCGCGCGCCGGATTTCCTCCGCCGCATTGATCGCCTGCGACAGACGCCACTCCATGTTCGACTGGCCGGACGCCAGCCAGACGTCGCCGAACAGGATATCGTCCAGCTCAACCTTGCCCGACCGCGAAGATACCGTTATCTTATGCGGCCCGCCGGCCGGATGAACCCCAAGCGAAGCGCGCCATCTGCCCGACACGTCGGCCGCGGCCGTCACCGTCCGGTCGCCGAGCGCGACCGTCACCCGTTCGCCCGGCGGCGCCCATCCCCAGATGAACACTTCCTTGTCGCGCTGCAGCACCATGTGATCGCCGAAAACCGGATGCACCAGCGGCTTGCCCTCATGTTCGGACACCGCGGCATACGCCAGGGCCGCTTCCGCTTCCGCCTCCCCGTTCGAACCGAGGCCGCGCGCGGCCACCTTCAGTTCGTAGTTGCCGACCTTCGGCGGCAGCCAGATGATCCGGTGGGAGGCGCCGTACGCGTTGATCGGCTGCCAGTCGCCTCCTCCCTCCCTGACGTAGAACCGGTATTCCGCGGCGTTGTCCGCCCGCGCGACCAGCGTGACGGGCGCGTCGGCCGGGCCGGATTCCGCGCCGTCCTCCGTCATCAGCTCCACCGTCCGGACGGGACCGCCGGAACCGCCGATGAACTCCGCGCAATCGACCGCGATCCAGCCCCATTGGCTGGCGATCTCCAGCGTGTTCGTCCCCTCCTTCAGCTCGAACTGGCCGATGACCGCATCCTTCCAATCCGGCGCATCCCTGAACGTGTAATGGAACGGTTCCGAGCCGTTCAACTTCAGCATGTTCGGCTTGTCGCCCCCGAACGTCCGGTAGCGGACGACGATCATGTACGTGCCCGCTTTCTCCAGATTGAGCTCGAACCGGAGAGCGTCGCCCGGCGCGTCGAACCCTTCGACGAACCGGCCGCCGGACGCGTTCTCGTCAAGACCGATCGTCAACCCGTTCATCGCGGCCGACTCCGCCTCGAGCAGCAACGACGTGCCCGCCCGCTCCCGCGTCTCCCCCGTCCCGGTCCGGACCGGCTGCGTCTCCGGCCCGTGCCTGAGCCGGCTCGATTCCCATGCGATCAACGCGGCAAAAAGGCCGACGAACACCAGCACCGCCGCCGAGAGCACGGCAACAAATCCGCGATCGTTCATGTCCATCGCCCCGCATTTCAGGATATGGGCTCCCTCAAATTCATTGAGCGTCAGCACTTATTCGTGATGCAGCACATATCGGATGTCGTCCTCGCCGTTCCGGATGCCGTTGTTGATGAACCCGCCGCTCCGCGCGCGGAACCAGCTCCGGAGCGTTTCCGTCCGGGATCGGGAGATCGGGATCCGGAACGGGGCCGTTCTCCGTCATCGCCGCCAGCTTCCGGTCCCGCACAGCATCCGGCCCCCTGGGCAGCAAAAATACCGTCGCGACCATGGCGGCGGCTGCGGCCAGCGCGGTTCCGGCCTCCGCCCATACGATCGGGTTTTTCCCGATCCCGTCCATGCCGTTCCTCCCCCGAACGCATTTTTTTCGCCGTATCGAACCATGCTCCTGTCCATGCCCGTTTGCAACACCGCCGGCCGCGGAACAAACATGGAATTCCGTACGCCCGACATGGAGAAATGCAGCGCGGTTGCCTTCGCTCGATTGCCTTCGCGCGGTTGCCTTCGCTCGGTTGTCTTCGCACGCTTGCCGCCGCCCGCCTTCGCTGAAGCTCCGAATGCCCGTTTTGCCTCCTTTTTGACCCTATCCCCTTCGCTCAACCAACCCTTCCCCGGCTGCATTTTGATCCTATCCCCCTCGCTCAACCAACCGCCAAACCGCCGCCGTGCCGCATTTCGACCTTATCCCTTTCGCTCAACCGGGACCCGGTTCAACCGGGTCGCAGTTCGGCGTCTTGCCCGCGCTTCCGCCCAACCGGAAACAATAATGGATGCGGAACCCATTTTTATCTTGAAATACGAACATTTGTTTGGTATACTTGATGTACAGAATGATGCAACGGAGTGGCGACGGAGATGTTCATACAAGCGACTGCGCTTCGGTTTCCCGGAATTTCCGAGCAGGAATGCATTGAACGGTTGATGAACGCGCGCTGGCCCGACGGATTCAGATGCCCGAGATGCGGCAGCCCGGCGCATTACCGCGTGTCCGGCCGGCGGCTCCCGCTGTTCGTCTGCGCGGTTTGCCGCCGCCAAGTTTCGCTTGTTTCCGGCACCGTCATGGAGCGAAGCCGCGTTCCCCTGCAAAAATGGTTCACCGCCATCGCGCTCATATCCTGCGGACCGATCAGCGCCGTCGCGCTTGCCGAACAGATCCGCGTAACCTACAAAACGGCCTGGCTCATGCTGCACAAGCTGCGCAGCGCCATGTCCCGCCACGAAGAACGCGACAGGCTGACCGGCCTTGTCCGGCTTGAACTCGGACTTCTCGGTACCCGGATGCCCTGGCGGCCCGTCAATCTCGGCGAGCGGGAGCATCCTTTCGTGATCGGCGGCAGCATGGAAGGCGGACCCGACGGACGCGTGTTGGATATCAAGCTGATGCAGGATACCGGAGACGACACGTATATACACAAAATCACGCCCGCGGGCGCGCGCCGTTTCATCGACAACCATGTGGACCTCAGCCGCGCCGCCCTCGATTTGCGCACCGACAACACCGGACGGACGCGGGTGTTTTCCCTCAAGATAATCGCTTGGCGCGTCAAGCACGGCATCGCCTCCACCCACCGGGGAGTCGGAACCAAGCATCTGCAATCCTATTTGAACGAACACGCCTACCGCTTCAATCGGACAAGCCGCGGGCAAGCCGCGGAACGGCATCTGTTGCGGCTCGCCGCCGCATCCGGCGCGCCGACACAGAAGCAGCTGAGGGATCGTCCCGTTCCCGGACGACCGGATTGGGACACCTGGCGGAACATCCATCGGATGCTGATCGAATTCCAGACGCTGGCCGCCAGTTTCATGCCGAAGGCATCGGGCGAATGAGGGATGCGGTTCGACGGATGGCCGGCCGAACAGATAACCGGGCGGGTGAACGGCCGGCGGTCACGCGGTTGGCCCATATTTTCACAGCAACATATGCTGCACTGAAGCCTGTTTCTTATCATGATGTGCGTCCTGCTGCATGATTGGCGAGTCGTTTGTTGAGCGGTTCGCTTCGTTGCGGGCGGCTCGTTGCGGATGTTCGCTTTGGTCGGATTTGCTGCGGATGATCGGCTGTATGGCGTTCACATTTATCAGGCTTGCGGATTGTGCCTCGCAGCTTGCCGGTGATGCGGTGTTCAATTTGTTGAGCGACGGGGATATGGGCCATCTGCGGGGCGGCAAAGCATATCGTGCGCGAGATCGACTGCTTGTTTTCGTAAAGACTTGTTGAGCATCGGCCAAGTCAAGCAACGGCTATGCAACAACTTGTGGAGCGACAGCTTTGTTGCGCGATGATGATCGACAGTTCGTTGACCGACAGTCTGCTGATCGACAGCTTGTTGAGCGACGGGGATATGGTCAAAAAGGGGCCGGGAGACAGATCACGAACCAGCAGCCGTCGGGCAATATCAACCGTCCGACAGTCAATCAGAAAAATCTTCAGTCTTCGGCCGTTCCGCCGCGCTCTTCCCGGGTTGACCGACGCGAAGGATCAACCCGGCGCGGATGCGGATGACCAGCGCCGCAGCGCATCCGCCGGAGTCGAAACGCCGAGCCGGTCCATGGCCAGCAGCACCGCGCCGAATACCGGCTCGATCGTCGGGATGACGAGTTCGAACGGCCCGCCCGCTCTGTCCCGCAGGGTCTTCTCCAGCGCACCCAGCAGGTGCGGATTGCGGCCTTTCTGCAGGACCGAGCCGGTCAGGACGATCGGGATCGGACGGCCGCCGAACGCGGCGAAACCGCCCAGCCGGAGGATGACCGACGAGGCCGCCAGGCCGAGCTCGCGGCCGGCATCGCGAAGCAGGCGGATCGCCAGTTCGTCGCCCGCGTCCGCCGCGCGGTGGAGCACCAGCGTCAGGTCGGGCGACACATGGTCAATCGCGCGGTCCAGCCAGTCGTTGACCAGCTGTTCCATCGTCTCGAAGCCGTACCACGCGGGCACATCCCGCGTCAGCCTGCTCGGCATCTCGCGCAGTTCCCACGAGCGGATCGCGGCGCGGAACGTTTCCGCCGCCATGTGGGCGCCGCCCGCCGCGTCGCCGTACAGATAGCCGAATCCGCCGGTCTGGATCGTCTCGCCGCGCGCGTTGCGGCCGGCGGCGTTCGTGCCTGAGCCGCACACGAGCACGACGCCGACGCCGTCCGGGCTTCCCGTCCGCAATCCCGTCATGGTATCGCATACGACGTCCCAATTCCGGTACGGCAGCGTGGCGAGCGCCGGCCTCAAGATCGCGAAATCCGCTTCCCGGTCCGCCCCGGCCAGACCGTAGCAGACCGCCGCGATGCCGTCCGGTTCCGCGCCCGCTTCCTTCGCCGCCTGCCCGGCCGCCGCGCGGATCTCGCCCAGCGCCGCGTCGATGCCGATCACCTGATGATTGCCGCAACCGGCCCGTCCTTCGCCGAGGATGTTGCCGCTCAAGTCCGTTACGACAGCGCGCGTTTTCGATCCGCCGCCGTCCAAGCCCAGAATCAGGGTCACTGCCGCCGCCCCTTTCCGATCCATGATGGATGAAGGTTGCCATTGTCGGAATCCCCGCATTGACGATTCCCTTTCCACCACTATATCATGACAGGAGACTTGCATGCACGGAGGTGCGCCCATGGCACGAAATCCGTTGAAGATCGCGGTCATCGGCGGAGGTTCATCCTATACGCCGGAGCTCGTGGAAGGATTCATTCAGCGATTCGGGGAATTGCCGGTCGAAGAGCTCGTTCTGGTCGATATCGAGGAAGGACGGCACAAGCTGGAGATCGTCGGAGCGCTCGCGCAGCGCATGGTCGAGAAGGCCGGAAAGCCGATCAAGGTGAAGTTGACGCTGGACCGCAGATCCGCCATTCAGGGCGCGGATTTCGTGCTGACGCAGCTCCGGGTCGGACTGCTGGACGCCCGCGCGAAGGACGAAGCGATCCCGCTCGGGCACGGCTTCATCGGGCAGGAGACCACCGGCGCCGGCGGATTTGCGAAGGCGCTGCGCACGATTCCGGTCATCCTCGACATTTGCCGCGATATCGAGGAACTGTCGCCGGACGCGTTTCTGATCAATTTCACGAATCCGGCCGGCGTCGTGACCGAAGCCGCGCTCAAATATTCGAATGTGCGCACGATCGGCCTGTGCAACCTTCCGATCGGCACGCGGAAGCAGATCGCCCGCCTGTTCGAAGTCGACGCGGCCGAGGTCGATCTGGAATGGACCGGCATCAATCATTTGAACTGGGTGACGCGCATCGCCGTCGGGGGACGCGATGTGACCGACGAACTGCTGCGGAGGGCGGCGGGGGCATCCGGGCTGACGATGAAGAACATTCCCGACCTCGGCTGGGACGCCGAATTCCTCCGGTCCGTCGGAGCGCTCCCCTGCAGCTATCACCGCTACTACTACATGAAGGATGACATGCTGAAGAAGCAAATCCGGGATTTCGAGCAGAACGGCACGCGCGCGGAGGTCGTGAAGAAGGTCGAGGCCGAGTTGTTCGAGCTGTACAAGGATCCGAATCTCGCGATCAAGCCGCCGCAGCTGGAGCAGCGGGGAGGCGCGTATTATTCGGAAGCCGCCGTCAACCTGATCTCGTCGATCGTGAGCAACCGGAAGGACATCCAGACCGTGAACGTGCGCAACGGCGGCGCGCTCCGCTGCCTGCCGAACGACGCGTCGATCGAAGTAAACTGCGTGATCGACGCGGCCGGAGCGCATCCGGTTCCGCCGTCCACGCCCGTGTCGCCGCAGATCCGCGGCCTGCTTCAGGTCGTGAAGGCATACGAAGAGCTGACGGTGGAGGCGGCGGTTCACGGCGACCGGGATGCCGCGCTGCAGGCGCTCACGATTCACCCGCTGGTCGGGGCGGCGGAGCCGGCGCGGAAGCTGCTCGACGAGCTGCTGGAGGCGCATGCGGCATATCTGCCCCAATTCCGGAGCAAATAAACAAGCAAGGCCCCGAACGCCGGGAGATGGCGTCGGGGCCGCCTGTTGTTCGGGACGCGCTTATTTCTGGCTGGCGCGGATGGCCTGGTCGAGATCGGCGAGGATGTCGTCGATATGCTCCGTGCCGACCGACAGCCGGATCATGCCGGGCGTGACGCCGGTGGACAGCAGCTCTTCGCCCTCGAGCTGGCTGTGCGTCGTGCTCGCCGGATGGATGATCAGCGACTTCGAGTCGCCGACGTTGGCCAGGTGCGAGAACAGCTTCACGTTGTCGATCACCTTCCGGCCCGCTTCGACGCCGCCCTTGATGCCGAAGGTCAGGATCGCGCCCTGGCCGTTCGGCAGGTATTTGCGCGCCAGCTTGTAGGACGGATGGCTTTCGAGTCCCGGGTAGTTGACCCATTCGACCGCTTCATGCGATTCGAGGTATTTCGCGACGGCGAGCGCGTTCGCGCTGTGGCGCTCCATTCGGAGGTGCAGCGTCTCCAGCCCCTGCAGCAGCAGGAAGGCGTTGAACGGCGACAGCGAAGCGCCCATGTCGCGGAGCAGCTGGACGCGCGCCTTGATGATGTAGGCGATCGGTCCGACCGCGTCCGTGTAGACGACGCCGTGGTAGCTCGGGTCCGGCTCCGTCAGGCCCGGGAACTTGCCGCTCGCCTTCCAGTCGAAGCGGCCGCCGTCAACGATGACGCCGCCGATCGACGTGCCGTGGCCGCCGATGAACTTCGTGGCGGAATGGACGACGATGTCGGCGCCGTGCTCGATCGGACGGCACAGATACGGGCTCGGCAGCGTGTTGTCGACGATGAGCGGGATGCCGTGCTCATGCGCGATCTTGGCGACCGCTTCGATGTCGATCACATCGCCGCGCGGATTGCCGATGGTCTCGCAGTAGAGCGCCTTCGTCTTGTCCGTGATCGCGCGCCGGAAATTCTCCGGATCGTCCGGGTTGACGAATTTCACGGTGATGCCGATCTTCGGCAGCGTGATCGCGAACAGGTTGTACGTGCCGCCGTACAGGCTGGAAGCGGATACAATTTCGTCTCCTGCGCCTGCGATGTTCAGGATCGCAAACGTAATCGCCGCCTGGCCGGACGCGGTCGCGAGCGCCGCGGCGCCGCCTTCGAGCGCGGCCACGCGCTTCTCGAACACGTCCGTCGTCGGGTTCATGATGCGCGTGTAGATGTTGCCGAATTCGCGGAGCGCGAACAGGTTCGCGGCATGCTCGGTGTCGCGGAAACCGTACGAGGTCGTCTGGTAGATCGGGACCGCCCGCGAACCGGTCGCCGGATCGATTTCCTGACCGGCATGCACGGCCAATGTTTCAAGATGAAGCTTGCGTTCTTCGCTCATGCTCGAAATCCTCCTTGGATTCGTCAGGTTTTCGTTTGCTTGTCCCGTTTACGGATTCAGCATAAATCCAAAGTATTCCACTCTGCTTATAAAGTCAATGGGAATTTTTGGACAGGATGAGAAAGTTCTCATCTTGGCTGTCCATGAAAATCATGGCAATCCGGTAAAGCCGACAATCTGCATTAATAAATGTAGGAATGGATATTAATTAACATTAATTGGTATTTAATCCTTTGCAACTGGAAAGTTTTGATTGTTTTCGCTCCTCCCATTTTGCGCTAGCATGAATGGCAAAGGAGGAGATGGGCAATAATGAAACGTTTGACCAGTATTGGCTTATCCCTGACACTGGCGGCAGGTCTTTTCGCCGGACAAGCCTCGGCCGCGACATATGAAACCAAGGTCATCTCCGGCGTCAATTTCAGATCGGCCCCGAGCACAAGCGCAACCGTATACCGGCTGCTTCCCAAGGGTGAAAGCATTCACGTCATCGAGAAAGTGAACAACTACTGGCTCAAGGTGCAGACGAAGGACGGGCGGATCGGCTATATCAGCGCCAACAGCAAATACACGAATTACATAGGCAATAGCGGCTCGAGTTCCGGCACCAAGGCCGTGACCGGAGCCGCGATCGTCAAGACGGCGAAATCGTATCTCGGCAAGTTCACCTACAAATACGGCGCCGAGCCGTGGAACACGAACTACAAATACTCCGACTGCTCGGCTTTCGTGCAGCTCGTCTACAACCGGAACCACGGCTTCAAGCTGCCGCGGACAAGCGCCGCCCAGGCGAAGCAGGGGAAATTCGTCTCCAAGTCCAATCTGCAGCCCGGCGACCTCGTCTTCTTCGATACGGACAACAACGGCAGCATCAATCACGTCGGCATCTACATCGGCGGAGGCGATTTCATCCACAGCTCCCCGGCCAACAAGGTCGGCATCAACACGCTGAATTCCGGCTACTGGAAATCGAAATACAAGACGGCGCGCCGCGTGCTGTAAACCGTCCACAGGACCCGTGCGGGAATATCCCGCACGGGTTTTGTGCATCATACGGGGCTCGACCGATGCCGCATGTTGCAAAAACCAACAAGAATCCAACAATTCTGAGATTCGTCATCTGCAAATCAACGGGGCCGCACGATATTGTAGAGATGCAAACGCTTTATGCTCCGGCTTTGCCAGGAGTTCCAGTGTTTGCATCTCATTCCAATCTGAAGAAAGGGGATCGGAAAGATAATGAGAAGACGCCTATGGTCCAATGGCCCGGCCCTCTTGCTGCTTGCGCTGGCCCTCGTCGTGACGGCATGCGGCGGCGGCAAGAGCAACGACAGTGGCAACACCGGCGCCACCGGCGGCAATGGCGGCGGCGGTGGCGGTGGCGGTTCCAACACCGGCGGGACCACGGAACTGAGCATCATGTGGTGGGGGCCGGACGCGCGCCACGAAGCGACGCTTGCGGCGCTCGACGTCTACACGAAGCAGAATCCGAACGTCACGTTCAAGCCGGAATATATGGCATGGGATGCTTACTGGCAAAAGCTGCCGACGCTCGTCGCGTCCAAGACCGTAACGGACGTGCTGCAAATGGACGCGGCCTACATTCAGGATTACGCCGCCAAAGGCGTCCTCGCCGACCTGTCCGACGTCGATCTGTCGGGCATCGTCAGCGGGAACGTCATCGAGAATCTGAAGATTGACGGCAAGCTGTACGGCATTCCGCTCTCGCTGAACGCGCAAGGCTACGCCTACAACAAGACGAAGCTCGAAGAATACGGCATCAAGCTCCCGTGGAAGAACTGGACCTGGGAAGACTACTTCAACTGGGCCCGCGAAGCCCGCGAGAAACTCCCCGAGGGCGTCTACCCGATCGGCGACGTCAACACGTGGGACGGCTATCAATACTATCAGACGGCGATGGGCAAAGGCCCGATCATGCAGGACGGCGGCAAGAAATTCAACCTGGACAGGGATCTGTTCATCGAATTCTTCAACACGTACGCCGAGTTCCGCAAGCAGGGCATCGTCCCGCCGGCTGAAGTGTCGGCCGCGTTCCTCGAGAACGACCCGCAAGCCGACCCGATGGCGTCCGGCAAAGTGATGACGCGCGGCGCGACGGTCGGTTCGGTCAGCGCGCTCGAAGACCTGATGCCGGGCCAGGTCGGCGTCGTCAACACCCCGATCGGTCCCGCGGGCGGCGGCTGGGCGCAATCGACGATCTTCCTGTCCGTCTACGCCAACACGCCGGACATGGAAGAGGCGAAGAAGTTCGTCAAGTGGTTCATCACGGACGAAGAGGCCGGCAAGACGCTCAAGCTGACGCGCGGCATTCCGATCAACGAGGCCATCTACAAGCTGCTCGAACCGGAAATGCAGCGCCGGGACATCCTCGGCAAGGAGCTGTACGAAGTGTCGGTCGACAAGGCGCTTCCGTTCTACGGAACGGCGGCGGGCTGGACGGAATGGACGGACTACTTCAAAGCGCAAATGGAGGCCGTCCAATTCGGCCAGCAAACGGTCGAGCAGGCCTACGAAAACATCGCGAAACTGGGCGAAGAGACCGCGGCCAAGGTGGCGGCGGGCGGCTGATCGCCGGTCGCCGTGAATATGCGAAAGCACCCGGCAAATGCGGGTGCTTTTCCTTTGCGGCTGCAAGTCGAGAGAGGGGGGACATGCCTCCGGTCATTCCGCTACATTCTGACGATGGTTCCGATCGGCTCCTTCGACTCCGGATCGAACAGGATCGTGATCGGGCCGAGCAGCGCGTCCTGGTCCGTCCGGTAGGTCACGGCGACCAGCTTGCCGCCCTGCGAGCGGATGTCCTCGAGCAATTGTTCCTTGCCCTCCAGCGGGATGACGGCCGCGTCCGCCGCGCCCACATATTCGACCAGCGCCTCGTCCTTCGGCGTGATCACATGCGCCTTGTCTTCCTCCGACAACTGCTCCCAGGCGAGCTCCCGATACTCCCGCTCCGCCGCCGGCGCCAGCCATGCGCGCCGGTCGTCGATCTCGATGAAGCGCGCGTGGCTCTGCGGCGGCAGACTCTTCATGACGGCCGGGCCGTAGTAGGCGAGCACCACCGTTCCGGGTTCGAGCAGCTCCGCGTCGGCCGGCTGCTTGTCGGAACGGACGATCAGCGTCTCCGGACCGGCGAGAAGCACCAGCTCGACTTCGCCGCCTTCCTCGTCGGCCAGCGCGATGCGCCAGCCGTCTTCCGTCCGCTCGACCGAATGGACAACCTGCTTCGCGACCAGATGCTGCCGGACGACCTTGACGGACTTCGCGTGCGATTGGGCGGGATAGCTCAACGCGACCATCGGCCCGTATTCCGCCTCGATCGCCATGCCCGGCTTGAGATCCTCGGGCTTGATCGGCTCGCCGTCCGCGCCGGTGAGCGTCGACTCCCCGTCCACAAACAGGATGAGCCATTGGCCGTCGCCGATCGTCTCGACCCGCCACCGGTCGCCGTCCTGCGTCACGGAAGCGATATAGCCCGCAAGTGTCATGTATTGCTCCTCTTCTTCGTTTTCCGCGCCCGTCAGCTCGATGCGGTTGCCCTGCCAGGTGATCTCGTATCCCGTCGCCTCCGCGAGACCGCGGGCGGGCAGATAGGCTCTGCCGTCGATGATGACCGGTTTCAATTCGGTTTCGGCGCCGTTTACGGCGACCGTGATGTCGGGTCTCAGCCACCCGCTGATTTTCTCTCCGATGCCTTCCGCCCCGGCCGAAACCGCGGCCGCGAGCATGCCGACCGTCGCCATGACCGCCAGCCATTTCCGGTGTTTGCGCATGGGATGTCCACCACTCCTTCCATGAACCTGCTGCAATTGCAATTGCACCTACACAGACGGAGCATGCCCCGGAAAGGTTACAGTCAGTCGGCCGCATTTTTCGGGACGAAGGAACGAGTCAGCGGCTCCTGACCAGCGCCGCCTCCTGCCCGCGCGCGAATTCCTCCGGCGTGACGGCCCCGCCGAACAGCGCCTGCACCAGTGTGTAATGTTCCTCGGCGGCGACCGGCTTCATCTGGACGTCCGCGTACAGCGTCACCTTGTTTGCCGTGCTCAGTTCCTTCAGCAGATCGATGTACATTCTCGGCTGATGGACGGCGCTCGTATCCACCTTCGTCGCCGGGATGATGCCCGCGTCGTTGACCGCAAGCTCGCCCCATTTTTTGACGAAGTAGGCGACGAACTTCTTGGCTTCCGTCTTCACCTTCGAGTTCTCCGCCACGAACAGGCCGACGCCGGGACCGCCGATCCAGTTGTTGAGCTTCCCCTGGCCGCCTTCGACGAGCGGGAACGGGAAGAAGCCGATCTTGTCCTTGAACGGCTCCGGCACGAGCGGATTCGTCGTATAGTTCGGCACTTCCCATGTGCCGATCGCGTACATGGCCGACAGCTCCGCCATGAACCACGACTTTGCCTCTTCGTTGGACATGCCCATGAAGCCTTTCGGAAAGGCGTTCAGCCCGACCAGTTCCTGCGTCAGCCGCGCCGCCTCGATGATCCGCGGATCGGTGAAACTGGCCGTCGCGATCGACTGGTCCAGCAGCTCCGCTCCGCCGACCCGGTCGACCAGATACATGAACCAGAAGGACAGCGTCCACGCATCCTTGCCGCCGAGCGAGATCGGCGTCACGCCGGCATCGTTCAGCCGCCGGATGATCTCCTTCAGCTCTTCGAACGTCTGCGGGGGCGTCAGGCCGTAGCGCGCAAAGATGTCCTTGTTGTAGAAAATCGGCACGATGTTCAGCTCGACCGGCACCGCATAGGTTTTGCCGTACTTCTCGTACATCTCCGTCGTGCCGGCGACGAACAGGTCCCGCAGCTCGTCTTCGAGCAGGTCGTCGAGCGGCGTGAACAGGTTGCCTTCCACGTAGGGGTCGAGGAATCCGGCCGCCCACGAGAACCCGACGTCGGGCAGCGCGTTCGACGCGGAGAGCACCTTCAGCCTGTCCTTGTACAGCTCGTTTTCCAGCGCCTCCGTGCTGATCGTGATCCCCGGGTACTCCTTCATGTATTCGTCGATGATGCGCTCGACCAGCCTGTTGTGCAGGGACCCGTTGTCCGGCCACGGCGACATCAGCCGGATCATCGCATTCTCGTTCCGGTCGGTCTGGCTGCCGATATCGCCGCCCGCGCCGCAGGCCGCCAGCAGCAGAACGGCGGCCGCCAGGGCCGACACCGCCGCCAGGATGCGGATGTTCACGACCATGCTCCCCCTTTCCGTACGGGCGAATCAGGACGAATGATTCCGGTAATCCCCCGGGCTGCTGCCTTCGTATTGGCGGAACATCTTCGCGAAATGCTTCGCCGACTGGTATCCGACGCGCTCGGCGATCTCCGCGACCGGCAGTTTCGTGCGCAGCAGCATCTCCTTCGCGCGCTGCAGCCGCCGCCGCGTCACGTATTCGCTGAACGTCATGCCCATCTCGTCCTTGAACAGCACGCTGAAATAGCTCGGGTTCAGATGGACGCGGGTCGCGGCGTCGCGCATTGTGAACGGCTGGTCGAGATGCCGGTCGATGTACTCCAGCGCCTCCCGCACCGGATCGCTGAGCGGCCGGCCGGTGTCGCCATTCCGGAGAAGCTCGCTGTCCACCACCTTCTCCATCATGCCGATGCGCGCCCGCTCCTCGGCCAAGGCCAGCGCCCGCTCGACGGCCGCGATCAGCTTGTCGCGTCCGATCGGCTTGAGCAAATAATCGACGACGCCGAGCTGGATCGCCCGCTGGGCGAACTCGAATTCCGCGTAGCCCGAGATCAGGATGATCGCCGGCCGTTCCTCCTCCGGCATCGCTTTCAGGGTGCCGGCGAGCTGCAGGCCGCTGATCTCCGGCATCTTGATATCGGTGATCAGGAGCCGCACCCGTTCGCGCTCCAGAATGCCGAGCGCTTCCCGGCCGTCCGCCGCCGCGCGGATCACATAGCGGTCCCCGTTCCACGCTTCCAGCAACCGGGACAGCCCGACGCGCGTTCGCGGCTCGTCATCCACGATCAAGATGGTGTGCCGGTTCATGATCCACAACCTCCGTCCGGATCGGTATCGTCAAGGTGACGGTCGTCCCCTCTCCCTCGCGGCTCTCGATGGCGAGCGGAGTGAAGCCCGCCGCGTCACCGCGGGAATAGAGCCTCAGGCGATACTGCACGTTGGTGATGCCGTATCCCGATGATTCCACGGCCTTGCCGGCGCCCAGGGCGAGCTTGGAGCGGATCTTCCGGAGCGTCTCCTCGTCCATGCCCGCCCCGTCGTCTCTCACGATGACCTGGAAATATTCCGGGTTCGGCGACCGCTTCACCGTCACCGAGACAAGTCCCGGACCGAGCTTGTTCTCGATGCCGTGCTGGATTGCGTTCTCCACAAGCGGCTGGATGATCATCTTCGGCAGCAGCAGGCGATTGTCGTCCATTTCCGAATGGATGCTCCATTTCAGCCGATCGCCGAAACGCATGCCCATGATGAGCAGATATCGCCTCACCTGCTCGAGCTCATCGGCAAGCGTCACCCATTCTTCCCGGTTTAGCCCCGTGATCGTGTAGCGGAACAGTTCGGAAAGCGCCACTACGTAATCGGCGAGTTCGTGTTCATTTTTCTCGAGCAGGGACCAGTACAGGGCTTCCAGCGTGTTGTACAGGAAATGCGGATGAATCTGCGCTTGCAGCGCTTTCAACTCGGCGCGGTTCTGCATGAGCTCCTTCTCGTAGACGAGGCGGATCAGCTCCTTCATGTTGTCGACCATCTGATTGTAGGTATGCACCAGCTCGCCGAGTTCCGCCGTCGACGAGAGGTGTTCCGCCTGTTTCAGCTCGCCGAACCGGGCGCTGCGCATCGATTTGATCAGGCGGAGAATCGGACGCGTAATCGCGGTGGATAGCAGCAGCGAGAAGATGATGAACAGGATCGAACCGACGGCCGCGGAGACGAAGACCGCCGTCCGTAGGACGAAAATCCCCCGCGTGATCGCTTCGACGGGCGTCAGGATGAGCAATGTCCATCCCGCGATGTCCGAATGTTGCTTGACGAGCACATAGTTCCTGCCGTCCAGCTCCACGTTCCGGTCTTCCGTGGCCAGCAGGCCGCCGAGCTCCTCGCCGGACAGCGCATGGTCCGTATTCGACGCGATCAGCCGGCCGTCCCGGTCGAAGAGCAGCGTGACGGCGCCGACGCCCATGTCTTCGCCGAGGCTGTCCAGCCGGAACACCTGGCGGTCGATCCGGACGACCAGGTAGCCGGCCGGCGCGAACGAGCGCTGGACCAGGTTGACCAGCCGGATCGCCAGCACCTCTTCCTCGCTGGTCGGCGACAGGCCGATCCAGTACATGCCGCCCTTGTTCTCGTGGGCTTTCACGATGAATTCGCCTCCGACGGCGTCGTACAGCTCGTCGCCGCCCAGCGGAAACAGCCGTTCGCCCTGGCTCGTGTACAGTTCGACCGAACGGATGCCGCTCCCGTAGATCATCACCTGCTCCACGATCGGCTGCAAGGCCTGCCGGTCCGAGAAGGGCGGAAAGTACCCGTTCGACGTCTCCTCCAGCAGGCTCTGGACATAGGCGTCCGTCGCCGCCTGGAGCGTCAGCGAGTCGATCTGCTTCATCATCGCTTCCAGCCGGCCGTTCCCCTGCACGGCGGCGTGGCGGATGAGCGTCTCCGCGTTTTGCTTCAGCAGGTTCGAAGCGGAATCGTAGGTGAGGAATCCGACGAGGGTCAGGATGAGCAACATGCCGGACAGGAAACCGGCGAGCATCTGGCCGCGCAGCGTGTGCAGGCCGAGCAGGCGCCAGGTTCTGCCGGGCATGGTCCGGAGCTTCCGCGCGGCCTTCGCGAATTGCCGTCGCAAGGGCTCACCGCCTTTCATGCTGTCGACATCCGGCGTATATTGGCATGATCAAGTCTGTCAAAACTTGTCTGCTGACAGTTTAGGAAAGATTTCCAATACGCGTCAAGTGGACAAGTTACTATCGATTTTATCGTATGCCGGCATTTTCAGAAACACCAATCCGCAAAAAAACCGTGCCGCGAAGTTGACGACACGGGGAATGCCGCAGTTCAATATCGCACCACAGCCGGTTGTTCCGGCAAAGCCGTCTCCTCCTTTCATGCTCCGTTCATACGTCGTCCATGCCGGTGAATTCCGGCTCGTCATAAGCGTAATACCGGCCGAGAATCGTCTCGCGCTCGTCGAGGAACAACTCGTCCGCGATCGCCGAGACGACGCGCGGAATGCCGTATTTCATGCCCGACAGCGCGGAAGCGGTGATGCCGTTGCTGATCAGGGCGCCGTAGTTGAAGGCGAAGATGCCGCGCAGCTTCTCCCGCCCCGCCTCGTCGCGGGACAGGAACGAGAACCCCGGCGTCATGTACGGGTGCGCGTCGATCATCGGATCCGCGAGTTCCGCCGGCGCCCGGTAGACATCCCGCCACCGCAGGATGTGCGGCTCCACGAGCCTGAGCTCCGGCCGGAGCGCCGGATCGCTGACGAGGCCGGTGCAGACGATCAGGAAGTCGACACGGAACCGGCCCTTCGGCGTCTCGATCGCGACGCCCCCGTCCTCCTCCCGCACGCCGGCCAGCGGCGCGCCGAGATGGAGGCGAAAGCCCGGGTATGCGGCCGCGCGGGCGAACGTGTCGTTCGTCGGCGGCTGGTTGTGCCGGAAGAAATGCTTCATCACCGCGTATTTGTCGGCGTCCGGCAGCGCGGCGTGGCGTCCGATCATGCCGGACCGCTCCATCTGCCGGATCGGGTTCACGCGCGGCAGCCGCTCGCGCCGCACGAACACATGCGCCTCGGCCGCCCCCCCGGCCAGCGCGTATTGCGCGTTGTCGAACGCCGAGGCCCCGCCGCCGATGATGCCGATCCGCCTCCCGCGCAGCGCCGCGAAATCGATCGGTTCGGACGAATGGGCGTACAGACGCCCCGGCAGCGCGCCCCGGATCATCGCCGGCACATGCCATCCGCCGCCGCCCTGGATGCCGGTCGCGAGCACGACCTTGCGCGCCACGAGCGCCTTCGCCGGCGCGCCCGCCCCCTCGAGATGGAGGCGGTGCAGACCGCCGCCGATCGGCTCGATCAGCTTGAGCCGCGTCTCGTTCGCGACGGGCAGGTTCAGCACGCGGCGGAACCAGCGCAGATACGCCATCCAGTCGGCGCGCGGAATTTTGTCCAGCTTCTCCCAGGCTTCGGACCCGGCCTGCGCCTCCAGCCAGGCGCGGAACGTCAGCGAAGGGACGCCGAGATCGATGGACGTCAGCTGCTTCGGCGTCCGCAGCGTCACCATCCGGGCGTATGTGATCCAGGGACCTTCGAGGCCTTCCGGATTTTCGTCGATCACGAGGATGTTCGTGATCCGCTCCCGGAGCAGGCCGAAGGCGATGCCGAGGCCGCATTGCCCCCCGCCGACGATGACCGCGTCGTAGACGCGCTCGCCGCCATGCTCCCGCTCCGGCACCCAGCCCGGCCCGCCGTAATCGAGCAGCTCCAGATCCCGTTTCACCCGCTCGGCCAGCGCTTCCAGACTCATGACCGCCACCGCCCTTTCCCGCTTCACGGCAGGGGACGGGCGCGCGCCGCCCCCGTTCATGTTCCCATCCTACCCGCGCCGCGGCCGGATTGGCAATGCCGTCCGGGCGGGTTTGGCGTCAGGTCGAAAAGGCGTGCCCGGCGGTTGGTCATCGTGCACATTGTAACACGCTTCCATCGCTTTCGGTCAGTGCGTTGCGTAATGCGGCCGTTTCAACATCAGACCGCTCCGCCGGGCGCGCGCCCGTTCCGCCGGCCGCTAACGGTACCATGTTCCGTTACAGAGCGCCCGACCGCGTTCGCATGACCTCTGACGGTACCACGTTCCGCTACAGGTCGCGCCCGCCGGCCGCGCGCCCGTTCCGCCCGCCGCTAACGGAACCATGTTCCGTTACAGAGCGCCCGACCGCGTTCGCATGACCTCTGACGGTACCACGTTCCGCTACAGGTCGCTCCGCCGGCCGCGCGCCCGTTCCGCCCGCCGCTAACGGTACCATGTTCCGTTACAGAGCGCCCGACCGCGTTCGCATGGCCTCTAACGGTACCACGTTCCGCTACAGGTCGCGCCCGCCGGCCGCGCGCCCGTTCCGCCCGCCGCTAACGGTACCATGTTCCGTTACAGAGCGCCCGACCGCGTTCGCATGACCTCTAACGGTACCACGTTCCGCTACAGGTCGCGCCCGCTTTCAACATGCAGGTATAGTTAGTAACCCGATTTTCCGTTCTACCCATTTCCGCCGGGGCTGGTACAATGAAAAAGGAAAGGACAATTCGCAAGTAACGGGAGGTCATCGGCATGAACATTCGCAGCATTCGGGACACCGCCGTGCTGAACAACGGCGTCCGGATGCCCTGGCTCGGGCTCGGCGTCTTCCAGGTGGCGGACGGCGATGAAGTGCGAAGCGCGGTGCGCTGGGCCATCGAGGCGGGCTACCGCTCGATCGACACCGCGGCGGGCTACCGGAACGAGGCCGGCGTCGGCCAGGCGATCCGGGAGAGCGGCGTGCCGCGGGAGGAACTGTTCATCACGACGAAGCTGGCGAACGCGGACCAGGGCTACGAGTCGACGCTGCGCGCCTTCGAGGAGAGCCGGCGCAAGCTCGGCGTGGATTACGTCGACCTGTACCTGATCCACTGGCCCGGCCGGGACAGGTACAAGGAGACGTGGCGCGCCTTCGAGAAGCTGTACAGCGAGGGCTACATCCGCGCGATCGGCGTCAGCAACTTCCAGATCCATCACCTCGAATCGCTGAAGGAGTCGAGCGGCATCATCCCCGCCGTCAACCAGGTGGAATTCCACCCGCTGCTCACCCAGAAGGAGCTGCTGGACTACTGCAGACGCGAGGGAATCCAGCTCGAGGCGTGGTCGCCGATCATGAAGGGCAATCTCGACATTCCGCTGCTCAAGGATCTGTCGGCGAAATACGGCAAGACGCCGGCGCAGATCGTCCTCCGCTGGGACCTGCAGCACGGCGTCGTCACGATTCCGAAGTCGGTCCGCCGCGAGCGGATCGTCGAGAACGCCGGCATTTTCGACTTCGAGCTGTCCGAAGAAGACGTCCGCGCGATCGACGCGCTCAACCGGAACCACCGGTTCGGTCCGCACCCGGACGAATTCCTCTTCTGAGACGGATCCGGCGCATCAGTACGCCGCCCAGGCGAGAATCAGCACGAGCACGGCGTACGCGATCTCGAGCATCCCGACCGTCTTGACCGGGGGATCGAGGCGCGGCGTCACGACGGCGCGGACGAGCAACACCGCCGCGGCCGGAAGCAGCGCCGCCGGATACAGGATCGCGATGACCGCGAGGAACGCCGCGTGATAGAGCACCGAGTACCGGTAGAACGCCTTGTGGTGCTTCTCGCGGTTTTCACATAGAAGATCGTCCCGGTAAAATAGAGCACGCTGAGCGCGAACAGCTCGAACGCGAGCGCGGGGTCCGTCCCGTCCCCGACCCGGAAGGCGGCGAACGTCATCAGGCTGAACAGGACGACGGCGGCCAGATCGTTCAGGAACGCCCGCTCGCGATTCCGCTTCGCGTAATACAGGTTGACCAGAACGAGCGGCACGGCCGCCGGCAGCAGGGGGATGAGTTCCGGCTCCAGGACGAGCAGGGCGGCGCCGGCGGGCAGCAGCAGGCCGCCGTACAACCGGATCGGCCCGAGCCAGGCGGCCCGTCGCTTCGTCCGGATCCACTGGAGGGCGGCGTGCGCGAACAGGTACGCGAGCAGCCAGGCGGCGAACAGCAGCGCATGCCGCCAAGCCGGAGCCGAGGCGATGACGCCGAAGAGCAGCGGCAGGATCAGCATCGCCCAGGCGCCGTGCTGCTTCGGAATGTAGACATTGCGCAAGGGTCACACCCGCTTTCGGAATGGAAGTTGCCTGCTTCCATTATACCCCGTCCGGCGGACGGCTTTGTGACGCGGGTCACGCGGCGGCAATTCGCCGGGGCGGTCCGGGAACGGCAACAAGCGCCGAAAACGCAAGCAGGACCAGAAGCCGTGATAAAGCCTCTGGTCCTACTCGTTTTTTCGCCCCTGTCTTTCCCGGAACAAAGCCAGGATCCGCCTGTAATTCGTCGGTCTGGATACCGTCGCTTCCTTCCCTCGCTCACCGGGCTTGTCCGCTTCGAAATAGACCTTCGCGAACTTCTCGTCAATCTCGATCACCTTGTCCATGTTGACCAGATTGCCGCGATCCGCTCGCACGAAGGGCAAATTCAGGGCTTGCAGGACATTCTGGATTTTCTCCAGGCTGTCGAACGGGAAATAGAAGACCTCGTTCTTCGTATGGATCAGGATGCGGGTCTTGTCGGTGGTGAACTTCAGGATGTCCATGACGTCCAGCTCGACGGGGCCGGTTTTCCCGTCTTCGTCCCTTGCGACTACCAATTTCACAGGACCACCATCATCACTTGTTCAGAAGTTCGGCAGGGACTTTGGGCTGGTTGCCCCAGAACCAGCTTGCCGTGCAAACCACGACAAGGCCCACGCTGCCGACAACCGTCGCCAGCAGATGCAAAGCCTTCTTCTTCATGCACGCTCACCTCCTTTCGCGGGCAGTCGGATGAGCGACAACGCCTGGATAAACCAGGTGATCGCCAGCAACTGGGATTGAATCAGAAAATTCGAAGCGACCAATACGGAAGAAGCGATTCTCAATAGAGGGAAATATTGGGATGGAATTCTGGTTTGTTCTTCAATTCTAGAAGGAGCGAAAATAATAGTCAATACCAAATTAGTAATATTTAATAACATTATATAATTATTTGTAAGATCAATAAACGGCAGCAGCGCCGCCACTCCGGACGAAACCACGATGCATACGCTCGCGGACTTGAAGTGGAATCCGCCGGAAATCATCCTCAGCAAGCCGAACGCGAACAACACTTGCATCGTATCCCGATAATTGCCGAACAGCAGTCCAAGCACCGTCGCCGCCAGCAAGGTCAGCACGGTGTTCAGAAACAGATGGAATCCGAACTGGAGCCGCGCTTCCGAATAGGGATGATCCGGAATTTCGCTTTTCAGCCAATGCGCAAGCCGGTACGAAAGCTTCTCTACCATTGCGTCCTCTCTTTCCGCAGCGCGACAAAGATCAGGAACAGCACGATCGCAAACGCGATCAGTCCGACGAAATACAGCTTGTTCTTGAGCAGGTGAAGGAATGAGAGCAGAATGAACGCGATAACCGTAAACACCAGGATCAGCATGTTCTCGCGCTGCATTTTGAATTGATTGAGGGGGAACGAAAACCCGTAGCCCAGCCGGTACAGCAGCCAGCTCAGCAGCAGGATTGCGCATGAGGATACGGCCGACAAGATATAGTAGCCCGAACCTCCCGCCTGCACCTCGGCGGCCGTCGTAATGCCGGTAAGCTGCAAAGCGTACAGGAACGCCGTCTGGATCAGGATGACGGTTCCGTTCCCCGTCAACGCCACGATGAGCGAACCGACCAGCGAAATCCGCAGCGTATAGAAAATGAACACCGTGAACAGCACCAGCCCGGTTATGGTGATCCACGAATCGTCGTCAAACTCGTGCCATATGGCGTAGTTGAGCAGCGCCATCAGGACGGAAATGGGAATGATCTGCAGAATGTACTTCAAGATATTGAATCGAAACAGCGTGAACGAAATGGCAAATATCGACCAAGTCTCCAATGCAGAGAACACGACAAAGAGAATTTCTTTCATTCTTCCTGTCTCCCGTTCGTCGCATGTAATTTCATGTAAGACCCGTGGTCATTTCTGTCGATTGTTTAAACTAATTCTTCATCCATTAAAATTTTCCTCTATTGGGAATAAAAAATTAAACCCCTCGTCTAGTATTTGGACCTTGAGCCTCGAAAAAAAGAAAGACGCCTTCCGGGGACGGAAAGCGTCCGGATTTTGACGGGACGGTTCAGAATTGAAGCGCGATCTCCCGCGCCCGGCGGAGCGCCTCCCCGCGGATGGCCTCCGCCCGTTCGGGGACGGCCCGCATCCCCTCCACATAGAGGCACTCAACGTCGGTGATGCCGACGAACTCCATGATGACCCGCAGATGGCGGTGCCCCATCTCGAGCCGCTCGTCCGGCGAACCCGGCGACAGGAAGCTGCCGCTCGCCTGGATGTGCAGCGCCTTCCTGCCGGCGAGCAGCCCGACCCGGCCGACGCCCGGGATGTACCGGAACGTCTTGCCCGCGATGCAGAAGCAATCGATGTACCGCTTCAGGACCGGCGGGTACGAATAGTTCCAGGTCGGCGTGACGAACACGTATTTGTCCGCGGCGGCGAACTGGTCCGCCAGCTCGTTGATGCGCGCGATCTTCGCCCGCTCCTCCGCGGTCAAATCCCCGAAGGAAGCGCCCGCCTCGAGCTTGCCCCATCCGGTGAAGACGTCCGCGTCGAGCTGCGGAATGTCCATCGCGTACAGATCGAGCCGGACGACCTCGTCGTCCGGATGCGCTTCCCGGTACGCCGCAAGGAACGCTTCCCCCGCCGCCATGCTGCAGGAAACGTCCGGACCGAACGGGTGCGCCGTGATGTACAGCAGCGTGGCCATGCGCCGCGTCCCCCCGGCTTCAAGTCGCGGCCGCGACCTGCCGGGTCGCGACGTTCAGCCGGTTGTAGAAGTTCGCCGTGGCGATGCCGGCGACGAGCGTCGCCAGCGCCTGCCCCTGATAGTGGCGTTCGGCTTCCCGCCAGATCTCGTCCGGCACCGGGTCCGGCCGGTCGGCGATGCGGGCCATCGCTTCGCCGAGCGCGAGCGCCGCCCGTTCCGCTTCGTCGAATCGGGCGGAATCCCGCCATCCCGCGACGGCCGCCACCAGTTCGGGCGGCGCGCCGGCCTGCAGCGCGTTGCGCGAATGCAGCTCCACGCAGACGCTGTCGCCGTTGATCTGGCTCACCCGCAGGTAGGCGAGGTACAGCGTGCGCTTCGGGATGCCGGACTGCTCGGCGGAAGCGAACAGCGCCCGGCCGAGCGCCTGCAGCGGATCGGCCAGGTCGGGCACGAGCGCCACGGGGCTTGCGATGCGTGGTTTGAGCGTCATGGTGCATTCCACTCCTTGATCCGGATTTTCGCGGACCCGCGTTTCGGGCCCGTCACGATGATGACGGATCGGGCGGAGCGGAATGTGACAACGCGGCGAATCTGTCACATTGGCGGGGGGGTTTTTCGTCAGTCATAATGGAGGAAAGTTCATCTGCGGAGAGGGATGTGCGCAAGGATGGCACAAGCGGCGCAGGAACGGCTTGCGGAACAGTTCGAAGCGCATCGCCCGCATCTGCTGGGCGCGGCGTATCGCATGCTGGGATCGCTGAGCGAGGCGGAGGACGCGGTGCAGGAAGGATGGCTCCGGCTCTGCCGCGCGGAAGCGGAGGCAATCGACAATCTCGGAGGCTGGCTCACGCGGGTCGTGTCGCGGGTCTGCCTGGACATGCTGCGATCGCGGCGGAGCCGCCGCGAAGAACCGCTGGAGACGCGTCCGGACGCCGCGCATCCCGTAGCCGACGACGGCTTCGGACATGATCCCGAGCGGGAGGCGCTGATGGCCGAGTCGGTCGGCGTCGCGCTGCTCGTCGTGCTGGACCGGCTCAAGCCCGCGGAGCGCGTCACGTTCGTGCTGCACGATATCTTCGGCGTGCCGTTCGCCGAGATCGCGCGGATCGTGGACAAATCGGAAGCCGCCGTCCGGCAGCTCGCCAGCCGGGCCCGCCGCCGGGTGGCCGGCCCCGCCCCGCGGAACGCCGCCGGCCTGGCGGGCATGCGCCGGCTCGTCGACGCGTTCATCGCCGCGGCGCGGGCCGGCGACTTCGACGCGCTGATCGCGATGCTTGATCCCGACGTCGCGCTGCGCGACGACGGCGCAGGCAGCGGCGGCGCGCGGGCCACGCGCGGCGCCGAAGCGCTCGCCCGCCGCGTCTGCGGCCGCGCGCTGGCCGCCCAGACCGCCGTCGTGGACAGCGTCATCGGCGCCGTCGCCGCTCCGTTGGGGCGGCTGGCCTACGCGCTCAAGTTCGACATCCGCGGCGGGAAGATCGCCGCCGTCGAGCGGATCGCGAACCCGGAGCGGCTGGCCGTGATCCGCCTGCACGTGCCGTTCGTCCGGACGCGGTAGCCGGCGCGCGGCGTTTCACGGTGTCCGGATTGTCATGCTTTCCGGCATGTCAGGGCCTCCGCCTGTTGCGCGCCGGGCTTCTCATGCTTCAGGCTTGCAAGCCCCGTCTTCGCAGCCGTCCCCCTGGCCGCCGGTCATGACGAGCGGGTGCTCGTCCTCCCATGCGCGCCGGAGCGCGTCCAGGAACACTTCGGTCGGCTGCGCGCCCGAGACGCCGTATTTCCGGTTGATGACGAAGAACGGCACGCCCCGCGCGCCGAGCCGGCTCGCCTCGAGGCCGTCCGCCCGCACTTCGTCGGCGTGGGCGTCGGATGCGAGCATCTCCTCCGCCGCCTTCCGGTCCAGCCCGGCCTTCTCCGCCACGTCCAGCAGCGCCGCGGGATCGGCCACGTTCCGGCCCGCCGTGAAGTAGGCTTCGAACAGCAGCTCGACCACTTCCCGCTCCTTGCCGTGCCGCCCGGCGAACTTGATCAGCCGGTGCGCGTCGAACGTGTTCGACGGAATGACGTCGCCGAAGCGGAAGTCGATCCCGGCTTCCCGGCCCTGCTCCGCCACCCGCCGGTTCATCCCGATCGCCTGTTCGCGGCTGATGCCGAACTTGCGGGCCAGCACGTCGTACAGATCCCGGTCGGGCTCCCGGGACGCGTTCGGATCAAGCTGGAAACCGCGGTATTCCACCGTCACGCCGTCCTTGTGCTCGAACCGTTCGAGCCCTTCCTCGAAACGGTGCTTGCCGATATAGCAGAAAGGACAGGCGACGTCCGACCAGATTTCGACTTTCATTGGCGTATGCGCTCCTTTCCCGGGCCGCCGCGCCGCTCAGGCGAGCGCCCGCTTCACGACCGCCTCGAGCGGCGTCGTCTCGCCGATCAGCTTCGCCAGATCGTCCGAGGCATGCGCGAATTCGCCCTCTTCGAGCTGCCCGTAGAGCGCCGCGAACATGGCCGCGACGGGACCGGGCATGCCCGTTCCGGCGAGGATGCCCTCGTATTCGGCGGCCGTCACCGGCTTCAGCCCGACCTTTCTGCCCGAGACGTCCGACAGGATCTGCGCCAGCTCCTTCATCGTCCACAGCTTCGGCGCGGCGATCTCGTAAATCCGGTTCTCGTGGCCGTCCGACGCCAGCACGGCCGCGGCGGCCTTCGCCATGTCGGCCCGCGACGCCGTGTTCAGGCCGGCCGTCGCGATCGGCGTCACGAGGGCGCCGCTCTCCACCGCCTGGCGCAGCGAATCGTTCACGAACACTTCGGTATAGAACGTGTTGCGCAGGAACGTGTACGGGATGCCCGACAGGCGGATCATGTTCTCGGTCGTCCGGTGCAGCATGCTGAGCGCGAGCCGGCTCTCCTGGGCGCGGAAGATGCTCGTGTACGCGATGTGCGCGATGCCGGACAGCTTCGCCGCCCGCACGACCGTCGCGTGCTGCAATGCCCGCAGCGTCTCGTCGCCCGCCTCGGAACCCGAGACGAACAGCAGCTTGCCGCCGCCCTCGAACGCCTTCAACAGCGACGACAGGTCGTTGTAGTCGCCGTGCCGGACTTCGACGCCCTTCTCCGCCAGCCATGCCGCCCTCTCCACGTTGCGCGCGACGGCGACCAGCCGGTCCGCCGGCAGCTTCGCGAGCAGCGTCTCCGCCGCGATCCGGCCCAATTGCCCCGTCACGCCGGTTACGATGATGCGCATCGCACTACGCCTCCTTGCGAAGTTCAGGTTGATGGGGTGCCAATTTACTAACTTTATTATAGTGACTTTATCCGGGTGAATGCAAACGGCCGGAGCAGGCGGGCGAGGCGGGCGGCGGTCTCCTACTCCCCGATCTCCCGCAAATAGAAGATCGCGATCTGCGTCCGGTCGCGCAGCTCCAGCTTGCCGAGAATTTCGGTGATGTAATTCTTCACGGTCCCTTCGCTCAGGAACAGCGCCTGCGCGATCTCGCGGTTCGACAGCCCGTCCGCGATCTTGCGGACGATCCGCTGCTCGGTGTCGTTCAAGCCGAAATCGGCCAGCCGCTTCCGCCCGGACGGGACGGCTCCCCCGGCTCCCCAGGCTCCCCCGGCGCCGCCGGCGTGCAGCATGCCGGCCAGCTTCCGCGCGACATCCGGATGCATCAGCGCGTGGCCCGCGTGCACCGCGCGGATGCCTTCCGCGATCGTATCCGGCGGCACGTTCTTGAGGAGGTAGCCGCCCGCGCCGTATTGGAGCGCCTTCACGATGTATTCGTCGTCGTCGAACGTCGTCAGAATGAGCACCTTGACGTCCGGCGCCGCCTCGCGGATGAGCCGCGTCCCTTCCACACCGTCGCACACCGGCATGCGGACGTCCATCAGGACGACGTCGACCCCGCCCGGATGCTCCCGCACGAACCGGACCGCCTCCTGACCGTCCGCGCAGACGCCCGCGACTTCGATATCCGGCATCGTCCCGAGAATGAGCTTGAGACTTTCCCGAATGAACGGATCGTCATCCGCCACCAGTGTCCGAATCATCCGATCTCCTCCCCGTCTGCCTTCCCGTCCATCCATCGGCCAAAACTCACCGTCAACCCGTCCGCGGACCGCCGGTCCGCCATGCCGACCGCCGCCCGCCGCCACAGCCGGACGTTTCAACCGTCCGGCGCCGCCGGTTCACCGCCGGCCCGTCCGCCGCATGCGACCGTCCGTCGCCGGCCCGTCACCGCCGAGGCAAAACCGTCCGCACGGCGAACCGCTTCCCGGCGATGACCTCGAGCCGGCCGCCGGCGAGCCGCGCCCGTTCCTCCATGCCGAGCAGGCCGAGCCCCTTGCGGATCTCCCCGCCTTCCGGCGGGACGCCGTTGTTGCTGACCGTCATCCGGAGCTCCTCCGGCGCATATTCGAGCTCGACGTCCACCTCCGTCGCTCCGCCGTGGCGGAGCGCGTTCGTGACCGCCTCCTGCGCGTTGCGGTACAGCACGATCGCGTCGCTCGGGTAGAGAGCATAGGGCGCGCCGACCGCCCGGAATCGGACGTTCGCGCCGCCCGTTCCGGCCAGCTCCGCGATAAGCGTCTCCAATGAATATTCGCCGCGGGCCGCCTCGGCCGGCTTCAGCCGCCGGACGGTCGACCGCAGCGCGTCCATCGCGCCCGCGAGCTGGTCCCGCACTTCCCGGACCAGGCTCATCGCCCCGTCCCGGGCGCCGCCTTCGTCGATGCGAATCGCCGCCTCGAGCATCATTTTCAGGCGGACGAGACGGTGGCCCAGCTCGTCGTGCAGATCGTGCGCGATGCGGTTCCGTTCCTCGAGCTGCGCCAGCTCCTGCACCTTCGAGGCGTAGTCCAGCGCCGTGCGGCGGGCCTCCTCCAGCTCGAGATTCCGCGCCTGAAGCTCGATATTCAGCGCCCCGATCTCCTCCCGGTCGACCGCCGTCTTCCGGATGTGCCAGAGCAGCAGCGCGATCGCGGCGTACGCGAGATTGGCCGCCGCGAGCAGTTCGGCCTGAAAATGCGCCCAGGCCGCCGCGTTCATCGCGGCTCCCGCGGCCGCCGCCCGCAGGATGAACGGCTCCATGCGCTCCGGCGGGGTGAACAGCGACGCGGGAACGGCCAGCGGCAGCAGTCCGCCGTACCGCCAGGCGAAAGCCGCAAGCGCCGCCGTCTCCGCCAGAAACAGCAGCGGAGACGGGAAGAAGCCCTCGCGGGATTCCAGCCAGTCGCGCAGCCGCATCACGAGCAGCAAGCCCAGCAGCTGAAGCACATACAGCCCCGGGTCCGCCGCGCGGTCCGACAGCAGATGGGCGGCGACGCCCGCGGCGACCACCGTCGGATAGCGGAGGATGAGATAGGCAGCGTTCAAGGTTACCGTACCCTTCACCGAATCGTTGTCCCCATTATAGCACGAGACGGCGCGGGCGACGCGCGGACCCGCGAAAGGTGACTTTCGTCATCCCGCTTCATGACTTCCTCCACCTGACCGGAAGCTTCCGATGCGCTACGCTGTAATCGGACTGATCCGAACACGGAGGAGGAAACGCGATGAGTCTTGTCCGACTGCGCCAGGTGGTCAAGCGATACGGCACGAAGCTTTCGGTCGACCATCTGTCGCTCTCCATTGAACGCGGCGAAATTTTCGGACTGCTGGGGCCGAACGGCGCGGGCAAAAGCACGACGATCAAAATGATCTGCGGGCTGCTCCGCAGCGACCAGGGCGAGGTCGAGGTCGACGGCGAATCGGTGCGCCGCCATCCGCTGTCGGTCAAAGCCAAGATCGGCCTCGTGCCGCAGGAGATCGCGCTCTACGACCAGCTCACGGCGGCGGAGCATCTGCGCTTCTTCGGCAAACTGTACGGGCTGCGCGGCCGGCAGCTCAAGGAACGGATCGACGAGGCGCTGGAATTCACCGGCCTGACCGGCCACCGGAACGAGCGCCCCGGATCGTTCTCCGGCGGCATGAAGCGGCGGCTCAACATCGCCTGCGCGATCGTCCACCAGCCGCGGCTGATCATCATGGACGAACCGACCGTCGGCATCGATCCGCAGTCCCGCAACCACATCCTCGAGTCGGTGCGGGAGCTGAACCGGCGCGGCGCCACGGTCATTTACACGAGCCACTACATGGAGGAAGTCGAAGCGATCAGCACGCGGGTCGGCATCATCGACCACGGCCGGCTGATCGCGCTGGGCACGATCCGGGAGCTCCTCGCGCAGGTGGAAGAGCAGGAGAAACTCGTCATCGAGACGGACGGCCTGACCGACGAAGCGGTCGAAGAGATCCGGCGGCATGCTTCCGTCAAGCGCCTGGAGCGCCGGGACGGCGTGCTCGACGTCTATCTCCGGCACGCGCAATCGTACCTGCAGGATATGCTGTACATTCTCGCCAAGCACGGGGTGCGCATCGCGTCGCTCCGCAGCGAGACGCCGAACCTGGAGACGTTGTTCCTGACGCTCACCGGCCGCAACCTGCGGGACTAGGAGGTGACGAACGTTGCGAACGATCGGAACGCTGATTCACTATGAACTCCGCCGCATGATCCGGGCCCGGGAGACGTTCTGGCTGCTCATTTTCCTGCCGCTGCTGCTCATTTTCATCCTCGGCAACGCGCTTTCGGGCTTCTTCGACTATGAAGACCGCGAGATCGATCCGGTCGATGTCGGCCTCGTCGTACTGGATGAGGCGTCGGCCGCATACGCCGCTCCGCTCCGCTCGGAAGAGATGGCGGAATGGCTGTCCGTGCGCGATTATGCGGACAGGCAGCGGTTGCTTGAGGCGCTGGAGAGCGGGGAGATCGGATACGGGGTGGTGGTGCCGGAGCAATTTGCGGACCAGGTGACCTCCGGCCGGGAGGCCGTCTGGGAGCTCTATCCGGGGTCCGACGGGGACCGCAATCTCGTGGCGGAGAGCGTGATCGAGGGGCTGCTCGACCGGATCAACTTCGTCCAGTCGGCCGCCATCGCGCTCGGCAACCCGCAGGCGGCCGAAGCCGCCGACCGGGGCGCATCCGCGGCGGAAGGGTCCCGCGTGAACGTCATGTCGCCGGACATGAGCGGCCGCGACTACTCGGCGCTGCAGTACTATGCCGCCCACATGCTCGTCATGTTCCTGCTGTACGCCGGCATGGCGGCCGGGCTGTCCATCGTCGAGGAGAAAGAGTCGCGCACGATGGACCGGATCCATGCCGCGCCCGTGAAGCCGGTTCACGTCCTCGCCGGCAAGATTGCGGGCAACGGTCTGGTCGGGCTCGGCCAGACGCTCGTCATCATCGTCTTCACGCTGCTGTTCTACGATCTGGAATGGGGCAGCCGCTATGTCCACCTGATCGCGGTCTGTGTCTTCACCGTCGCCGCGACCGTCAGCCTCGCCGTCATCGTCGCGGCCCTTGCGCCGAAGGTGCGCACGTTCCAGGTGATCTTCATGACGCTGACGATAGGCATGACGTTCCTGAGCGGCGGATTCACGCCGGAACTGGGCGAATTTCTGGAGCGGCTGGGCGAGTACACGCTCAATTACTGGGCGTCGCAAAGCTTCATCCATCTCATGCTGAACAGCGCGGATTCCGTCGTGCGGGAGCATCTGACCGTGCTCGGGGTTTCCGCGGCCGTTCTGTTCCTGATCTCGGCCATGCTCGGCAGAAAGGCGGTGTCTCATGAATAGCTGGCTCATCGCGGGCAATCTTGCCCGGAGAACGATCGGCAACGTGAAAGGGTTCATGATCTTCATCCTGCTGCCGGCCGTCGTCATCTCGTCCATCGTCGGACTGGTGACCTCGAACGGCGGCGCCCGGGCGGTCATCGGGTATGCCGATCTGGACGACAGCGAAGCGTCGCGCCATGTCATCCGGGCGCTGGAACGGAAGGGAAGCTACAAGCTGGTGCGGTACGAGACCGATCAGCGAACCGCGGACATGGTGGCGGATCGGGAAGTCGTATCCGGCTTCGTCATCCCCGCCGGCTTCGAAGCCGACTGGCTGGCCGGTCGCCGGCCCGAACTGACGCTGATCCGTCTGATGCTGGACGAGAATACGGTCATGCTCGAGATGGACCTGAACAGCATCGTCCGCACGATGGACGAAGCGGCCGCGCTCTCGGAAACCGCGGGCGGCGGAGACGTCCGGGAGGCCGCGATGGCGGTGCTGAACCAGCATCTGCAGGGGCTCGTCGGCGGCGAGAAAATGGAGGAGTACCGAAACGGCAACCTGGACATCTTGAACATCGGGCTTTCGCTCATGTTCCTGATGATGCTGATCAACCAGAGCGTGGCCGTCATCGCCGAAGACCGCCGCACCCAGACGATGGCGCGCGTCTACGCGGCGCCGGTGCGGAGCTTCGACATCGCCGCCGGCAATTTCATCGGCTGCGTGCTCATCGGCACGCTGCAGGTGCTCGCGATCGCCGCCCTGATCCGCTTCGGATTCGGCTACGATTTCGGCGTTCCGGCCTGGATGCAGATCGTCATCATGGAATGCTTCATCCTGGCTTCGCTCGGCATCGCGAGCGCGGTCGCCGGGTTCATCCGCAACACGAGGCAGCTCAATATCATCAACACGCTCATCATTACCCCGACCTGCATGCTCGGCGGCTGCTTCTGGCCGATCGACATCATGCCGCCGTTCATGCAGAAGCTCGCGAACTTTGTCCCGCAGAAATGGGCGATCGACGCGATGACGTCGGGCGGCGCCGGGGAGACGCTCGCCGGGATCGCCCTCCCGCTCGGCATCCTGCTGCTCTTCGCGGTGGTGCTGCTCGGCTTCGGCGCGGCGGTGCTGCGCCCGGCGCAGTAGTCGTGTTGGGCATCCCGGACGGGTTCGGGATATAATGGTCGCATGGGACCATGTCCGGGGAAGTGGAAGCATGCGGTATGCCAACGTTCGCGGGGGCGTTTTCGCAAGGAGGCTCAACCGGTTTGTCGCGGAGGTCGAGATCGACGGAAGCGCGGAGAAGGTGCACGTGAAGAACACCGGGCGGCTTGCGGACTGGCTCGTGCCGGGGAACGCCGTGGCGCTGGAAGAGGCCGGTCCGGACCGGGACGGCCGCAAGACCCGGTATTCCCTGATCGCCGCCAGGCGGCGGGACGGGTGGGTGAACATCGACTCGCAGGCGCCGAACGCGGTCGTCCGCGAGGCGCTGATGGCCGGGCGGATCGCCGAGTTGCCGTCCGTCCGGTCGCTGCGCGGGGAGGCGTCGTACGGCGGGTCGCGGTTTGATTTTCATTTCGATGACGGCGTCCGCGAAGGGTTCATCGAGGTGAAAGGGGTGACGCTGGAGCGCGGCGGCACCGCCCTGTTCCCGGACGCCCCGACGGCGCGCGGCGCAAGGCACCTGGAGGAGCTGGCGAAGGCGGCGGAGAGCGGGTATGCCGCCTTCGTCCTGTTCCTCGTGCAGATGGAGGGGTGCCGGCGGTTTATGCCGCACGGGGAGCTGGACCCGCGGTTCGCCGAAGCTTTGCGGCGGGCGGCGCGGGCCGGCGTGCGCGTGCTCGCCTACGATTCCGTCGTGTCGCCGGACGAGATCGCGATCGGCGGGCCGCTGACTGTCACGGGCGTCCTGTGACGGGCCGGCATCGCCGATCCGGACTTCTGGCCTCTTCGTCCTCCCTTGCCTTATCCGCTGCGCCCGGCGGCCTGCCGACGGTACTGTCCGGGCGACGTCCCCGTCCATTTCTTGAACGCGTTCTGGAACGCGCTCGGTTCGGTGTAATGGAGCAGGAACGCGATTTCCCCGATGGAGATGCCGTCCTGTTTCAGCAGACGGATGGCCGTCTGTCGGCGCAACTGCGTGACAAGTTCGCTGTAGGTCGTGTTTTCCGCCCGCAATTTCAATTGCAGTGTGCGTTCGCTGACGCCGAAATGATCCGCCGCCTGGGACAGCGTCGGCAGGCCGGACGGCAGGGACGCGCGCAGCCATTCCAACACTTTCCCGGTGAACGGGCCCACGGCATCAGCCGCCATCGCCGCTTGCCTGTCGTCCGCGACCGACTCGAACATGGCCCGCAGACGCTCGTCCGCATAGAGGATCGGCCAATCCAGCACGTGCCGGTTCAGGCGGATGGCATTTTCACCGGCTCCGAAAAGGGGCAACACGCCGAACGTCTCGAGATAAGGCGCGGTGTCCGGCGGAGCTTCGTGCATGAACCGGATCTCCCCGGCCTCGGGACGCCGATTGGCGAACCGGCGGATCATGGCGAGAACGGAAGCCGCCATGTCTTCCGCGCAATGGCGCACGGCCAAGGCAGGGGCGTCGAAGGTGAAGCGGATGACCAGCTCGCCGCCTTCCGCCTCCCAGGCCAGCCGAAACCCGTCGGACACAATCGCATAGTAACGGACATAGGCATCCAGCGCCTCCCGGATCGTCCCGGCATGCATCATCACATAGCCGAGCACGCCGAAATCCGCCGGTTCCCTGTGACCCTCCAGATGAAGGCCGATATGGTCATCGCCCGTCAGCGCCGCCGCTTCTTTCATCAGCCGGGACAACGCTTCGACGGGAATCCGGGCATCCGCATCCCGCAGCAGGCCGCTGTCGAACGAGACCTCGCGGCAGAACGATTCGGGATCGAATCCCCTGTCCGCCACAAATTTCAAGATCGGAAAAACCATCGACGCCGCCGTATATGAACCCCGCAACCGCCGTCCCCCCTTTTTTGCGCCTTTTCACAATTCCGTTGCGCTTCCCATCATCGTAACGTTCAGCCTAGATGGTCTATGCTTGGAAACAAGCAAGTTCAATATAGCATCAGACGGCATGAACGCCAAGGAGGATATGATGGGCAAAAGAATCTTGTTGATCGTCGGACACCCCGATCCGGATAGCTACTGCGCGGCATTGGCAAAGCGCTACGCGGCGGGGGCGAAGAGGAGCGGCGCGAACGTCCATGTGCTGGATCTCGGACGGCTGGCCTTCGATCCGGTGTTGAAGTTCGGCTACCGCCGGCGCATGGAGCTGGAAGACGATCTGGCCGCCGCGCAGGAGGCGGTCCGCTGGGCCGAGCATCTGGTGCTGGTCTATCCGAACTGGTGGGGCACGATGCCGGCGCTGCTGAAAGGCTTCATCGACCGCGTTTTTCTGCCGGGATTCGCTTTCCGCTACCGGGAACGCGGCAAACTGTGGGATAAGCTGCTGAAAGGCCGGTCCGCCCGCCTGATCGTGACGATGGACACGCCACCGCTGATCAACCGCTGGATGTACGGGCACGCCGGCCACAAGGTCATGAAGCGGAACATTCTGCAGTTCTGCGGCATCCGCCCCGTCAGGGTCACCGAGATCGGCCCGGTGCGGGGTTCGACGGAGAAGAGGCGCGGCGCCTGGTTGGACAAGGCGGAGCGCCTCGGCGAACGCCAGGCCTAGACGGACGGTTCGCGGGAGGCCTCCGCCTCGGCCTTCGTGCGATGGACCGTGCCGAACCGGTGCTCGGGCGGCGCGTAGATGGTGTACAGCTTCAGCGGCCGCGGGCCGATGTTGGTGACGTTGTGCCAGGTGCCGGCCGGAATCATGATGGCGTCGTCCCCGGACACGCGCCGGACGAAGGTCAGCCGGTTTCTGGCCGGGCCCATCTGCACGAGGGCGGATCCTTCCTCGATCCGGATGAACTGGTCGACGTTCGGGTGCACCTCGAGGCCGATGTCGGTTCCCGGCTCGATGCTCATCAGGACGACCTGCAGATGCCGCCCCGTCCAGATTGCTCTGCGGAAGTCGGTGTTCCATTCGGCGGCCGCCTCAATGTTGATCACATGGGGGTTGCCGCCGAAGTCCCGCAGATCCGGGCGCTGCCTCCCGTCCGGCCATTCGCCGCCGGAGCCGCCGTAAGCGTATGGCTGATCGTACGCCGGGTACACCGGATAAGCCGGATGGTAACCGCTCGCCCAGGGCGCGCCGTAATAATGGGGGGGATGGGGATAGTACCAGGACATTTTCGCTCACACGCTCCTTGTATACCGGGCTGATGCCGGTGTCGGAATCTGCATTCATCCTATGCATTCGCCCGGTTGGGCGTGAGCACGGGGCGGCGATCCCCCTGCCGGCGTCAACCGTCCGCCGCAATGTCCTCCTGGGCCTTCGCGGCCTGCGCGGCCGATGAATTCGCGTGCCGGAGCCGCGCCGAGACGAACGCGCATACGAAGAGCAGCGCGGCCGCCAGGCCGTACGCGCCGAACAGCGTCGCGTGCTTCGCGAGCAGCCCGGAGCAGCCGGTTCCGGCGAGGATGCCGCCCGTCATGATCGGCAGGATGATGCCGTTCGTCCGGCCGACGCAGGCCTCCTCCACCTCCCGGATCATCAGCGCGCCCAGCACAACCTGCAGGAACGTGAGCGCCACGCCGGACAGCAGCCGGACGCCGCCCGTCAGGAGCGGCCACAGCGACAACACTTCGACGAAGGTGCCAACGCCGAAAATGGCAAGCGTCCACGGCACGATCCGCCGGCGGTGCCGGTCGATCCAGCCGGACAGCCCGGCCGCCAATCCGCCGCCGACCAGCAGCCCGACGCCCTCCAGCATCGCGAACCATTGCACCGATTCCTTCTCGAGCCCGAGCCGCTCCGTGACGACGAACACATCGAGCGGATTGACGATGCCGGCGGCGAGACCGACGAGCAGGAACATGACGGCCGCTACCTTCAGCGTGCGATGCCCGGCCACATAGCGGAATCCTTCCCCGAGGTCCTTGAGCGGCGACGCCTTCGCTCCGCCGTCCCGCGCGCGCGGCGTGGAAGGCAGCAGCAGCTGCACGAGCGACGCCGCCGCGAACACGGCGATAAGCGCCGAGAGCGACCACCCGATGCCGAGGCGCGCATAGACGAAGGCGCCGGCCGGCGGCCCGGCGATCATGAACACGGCCGTCATGCTCTGGGTGAAGCCGATCGCCGCTTCGACGTGCTGCTCCGGCACATGCCGCTTGAACAGCACCGCCGAGGCCGGCTGCGAGAACTGGCTGACAACGGCGGACACGACCGTGGCCGCGAACGCGGCCTGCCACCAGCCGTCCAGCACAAGCGCCAGGATGACCGCGACGGACACGGCGCTCAGCGCGTCGCCGATGACGACGGTCCGCTTCGGGTTCCACCGGTCCGCGAACGTGCCGCCGACGAGCGAGAACACGAAGATCGGCAAATACTCGAACGTCGTCAGCAGCGCGACGGCCGCGGGATTGTGATTGGTCTGCTCCATGATGTAGAACAGGAGCGCCATGTTCCGGATCCAGATGCCGGCCTGCTGCAGCAGATCGGCGGCGGCCACGACGAGAAACACGCGGTTGCGGAACAGTCCTGCCATGCGACATTCTCCTTTAGGCATTGCATTTAATCCGACCGGTCAGTTTAATTAAAGTTGGACGAAGGCCGCAGCCGATGGCAGCCGGCGAACCCGGATTCGCTGCCATCGGGCGCGGACCCGCGGAGACCATCCGATACCCTGAGCCGCGCCCCTCGCCGAGCGCCGCCCTATTTCGCGCTGATCCCGCGGATGAACAGCTCCGCCGCCTTCCGGTAGATCGCCCGGATCCGCTCGCGCGACACCTTCTCGTAGTACGTCATGCCGAGCCCGCCCATCGTGCTCGCGTAAATGTACGTCAACTCGTCCGGGTCGTCCTTCCGGAAATTCCCCGCGGCGATGCCCTCCTCGATGATCGACCGGATCACGGGATACTGCATCTGCACGAGCCCGATCATCTTCTCGAACGTGCCCGGCTCGCCGCCGTGGCTGGTGATGAACTCGTCGACGACCTTCAGGAACGGATCGTCGAAGTCTTCCTGCCAGTAGTCGGCGAGGGCGTACAGCTTCTCGACCGGCGTCATGTCCGGCTTCACGAGCTTCCGCCAGCCCTCGATCCAATCGAACGTACGCTGCTCGATGATCTCCATCAGCAGCTGCTGCTTGCTCTTGAAATGGTAGTAGATGCTGCCCTTGCTCACGTCCGCGTGCTTGCGGATGTCCTCCATCGAGGTCGCGTTGTACCCCCTGCGGATGAACAGATCCCTGGCGCCTTTCAGGATCTGCTGCCGCGTGCGCTCCGTTTCCTCGGCGGTTTTCCTTGCCATGACCGTTGTCCGCTCCTCAAATAATCTGACCGTTCGGTTTAATTAATATATACGACAGAAAAGCCGTCCGGCGCAAGGACCGGTGCGGCATCCTGGCGGGCATGCTCACCCTCCCTGCGGCTGCGCGTTCCGCAGCGAGAACGAATACCATGCCGCCAGCATGCTGACCGCCACGCTGAGCGCTCCGGCCCATCCGAGATGCGCGAACGTGCCCGCGCTCACGACCCAGCCGCCCGCGCCGGCGCCGAGCGCGATGCGGAGCTGGAGCACCGAATTGTTCAGGCCGAGCGTCAGGCTGGACGTGTCCGGAGACAGCGAGACGAGGTAAAGCTGCAGCACCGGCGTCGTCATATAGGCGGAACCGATCCATACGGCCAGCATGACGTACGCCCCGCCCCGGGAGGGCGAACGGGGTCCCGAGTCGTTGACCGGCCGTCGGTCACGCCGTCGCGGCATCCCGGACCTTGAGGCCCCGCACGGACCAGGCGGCGAAGAGCAGCGCGTAGGCCGCGTTCGCCGTCCAGAACAGCGCGTCCCGCGACGGATCGAGCGGTTCCTGGCTGAGCACGTGCATGCCGATCGTCAGCAGCGAATGCGGAAAGAACAGGCCCAGCTTCGCCACGTACAGCCCGAGGCCGGCGAGCACCGCCGCGAGCGCGAATCCGACGGGCACGGCGAAGCTGCGGATGCGCAGCGACAGGCCGAGCTGCAGCGCGCCGATGGACAGGCAGGCGCACCATCCGCGCAAAGCCCATCCGATCGTCTCCGCCGGGAACGGCCCCGGCAGCCCGAGCAGCAGGCCCGCGATCCCGTAAAGCGCCATGAACAGCGCCTGCGCGGCCAGGATCAGCAGCGAGGACACGATCCATTTCGCCAGGAAGACGGCCGCCACCGGCACGGGTGCTGCGGCCAGCACCAGGTTCCAGTTCCGGTTCAGATGCTCCAGCCGGCACACCCATGCGCAGACGATGGCGACGAAGATGGGCAGGAAGAATTCGCCGTAGAACAGGCTGACCTGCGTCCACAGGCTGTACCAGCCGTTCGTCAGCACGTCCCGGTTGAGCGCGAAGTTCGCGCATCCGATCAGCAGGCTGATCGCCGGCAGCGCCGCGAGAACAAGCCCGATGCGGGAACGCCGCAGTTTGAGCCATTCGGCCGAAAGACTCCGTAACATCGCTGACCTCCTTCAGATTTCTTTCCGGGCAACATGGACGCTGCCGGCGATGCAGCACAGGACCGCCGCCGCCAGCGCCGCCGACGCGAGCCCGGCGTTCCACGGCTGCGCCGCGTAAGCGCCCGAGGATTCGGCGTACCGGTAGGTCACCGGTGCGAGGTCCAGATAGTACGACCAGATCAGGAGCCGCCGGACGCCCGCCGGAAACAGCCCCGCCGTCAGCCCGATGAAGCCGCCGAGCATCCCCAGGCACAGCGCGAACGCCTGGTTGCGCACGGCCATCGCGATCCATTGCTGGAGGGCCGCGATGGCGAGCGTCGTCAGCATCGTACCGGCAACGAACCGGAGGAGCCACCCAAACGGAATCCCGCCCGGAAACCCCTGCGCCAGACCGTACGCCGCGATCATCACAGCCTGCGCCGCCGCAACGAGCAGCAGCAGGCCGCCCGCGCATCCGTATTTCGCCGCGTAGAGGCGGCCGCGGCCGACATCGAGCGCGGCGAGCAGCTTCCAGGTGGCGCCCTTGTGCTCCATGTCGCACATCCGGGAGACGACGATGGCGGCCATGAGGGGCATGAACAGCCCGTTCATCGAAGCGGCCGTGAACAGGATCGACTCCCACACGGCCTGATCCGGGTTGCGGGAGACGGACATGCCGTTGACCGTGAACGCCCACAGCATCTCCGCCCCGAGCAGAAGCAGCATCATGGGGATGATTTTCCTGCGGCGCATCTTGTAGAATTCCAGCTTCAGCACCCGCATCACAGGCTGCGCTCCCTTCCGGTCAGGTCGAGGAAAATGTCCTCCAGACTCCGCCTGCGCTCCTCGATCCGGGTGACCGGAATGCCCCGCGAGACGAGCAGCCGGTTGATCTCCGCCACTTCCCGGTCCGCGAGCGGGCCGAACACGAGCCGGCCGCCGCGGGCCGGAAGCCGTGCTCCGCGAGCGGCAACTGCGCCGCGTCGTTGTCGCCTGTGGCGATCCGGATCTCGCCCCGGCTCCGGGCGCGCAGGCTGTCCAGGCTGCCCTGGAACACGAGCCGGCCTTCGTTGATGATGCCGACCGACGTCGCGATTTGTTCGATCTCCCCGAGCAGGTGGCTGGACAGCAGCACCGTCATGCCGTAGCGCCCCGGCAGCGCCTTGATCAGCTCCCGGATCTCCTCCATGCCCGCCGGGTCCAGGCCGTTCGTCGGCTCGTCGAGGATGAGCAGCCGGGGGAAGGCGACGAGCGCCATCGCGATGCCGAGCCGCTGCTTCATGCCGAGCGAATAGGCTTCCGCCTTCTTGTCGCGATGCTTCTCGAGCCGGACGATCCGCAGCGCTTCCTGCACGTTGCGGTCCGGGACGCCCCGCAGCCGCTGCACGACCCTCATGTTTTCCAGCCCGGTCAGGTGGCCGTAGCAGGAAGGCGATTCGATGAGCGATCCGATCTGCCGCAGGATCGCGGAACGCCGCCTGCCGAGACTTTCCCCGAAGATGCGGATCGTTCCTCCGGACGGCTTCACGAGCCCGAGCAGCATTTTCAGCGTCGTCGTCTTCCCGGCGCCGTTCGGCCCGAGGAAGCCGTAAATTTCCCCTTCCTTCACCTCGAGATCCAACTCGAGGACGCGATTTTTCTTCGTCAGTTTGCGGGTCTCGATGACCAGTGCGGCGCTCATGCGCAGGTTTCACTCCTTCTCCGGTTGCATCCGTCGAACATGCTCACCGCCACTGTAGCAGACCCGCCTTACGACCGGCTGAAGACAACCTTACGCCAGCCTTAAATCCGCCGGAACGCGCCTCGCGGCGCCGTCGCTTCATGTATAATCACCTGTAGCATCCGAATTGGGGGACGGACGATGGAGAGCAACGTGAAGGACCGGAAAATTCTCATCGTCGACGATGAGCCGGAGATTGCCGCGATGATCGAACGGTTTCTGCGCAAGGAAGGGTTCTACCGGATCCACACCGCCGGGGATTGCGCGTCGGCGCTGTCGCTTGTCCGGACGGTCCGGCCGGACATCGCGATCCTGGACGTGATGCTGCCCGACGGGGACGGCTTCGCGCTGCTGTCCGCGATCCGGCAGTTCTCGGATATGCCCGTCCTGTTCTGACCGCGCGGGGAGAGGACGGGGACCGGCTGCTCGGGCTCGGGCTCGGGGCGGACGACTACATGGTGAAGCCGTTCCTGCCGAAGGAGCTGGTGCTGCGGCTTGCGGCGATTCTGAAGCGCGTCTTCGCCTCGCCGGCGGAGAAGCGGCCGGAGGTGTTCCGGCTCGGGGAAGCGCTAGTCGATCTGGACGGCGCCGCCGTGCGCGGTCCGCGCGGCGAGCAGCCGCTGACCGCGAAGGAGCGCGCCATTCTGGCGAAGCTGCATGAGGAGCGGAACCGGATCGTCACGAGCGACGCGCTGTGCCAGGCCTTCTGGGGCGACGACAGTTTCGGCTATGAAAATACGCTCATGGTCCACATCCGCAGAATCCGCGAGAAAATCGAACCCGATCCGTCGAACCCCGTCCATCTGCTCACGGTTCGCGGACTCGGCTACAAATTGATCGTGAAGGAGACGGGCTGAGATGGACGGCATTTTCCGCATTTTGCGCCGGTTCGTCGCCGCGGCCATCCTGCTCTCCGTCCTGCTGCTCGTCTTCAACTTCGTGCTGCTTGGCACGCTCGTGTTCAGGGAGCAGCGCCAGCAGCCGGCGCCGGAGAACGTGGTGCGGGAAGTGGCGAAGGGGCTTTCGGTGATTGACGGGGATCGATACGTGTTGGCGGAGGAGGCCGCGAAGCTGCTGGAGCGGCAGCGGGCCTGGGCGATGCTGATCGGAGAAGACGGCGCGGTGAAGTGGGAAGAGCGGCTGCCCGACGATGTTCCGCGAACGTACGGATTGACGGACGTGGCCAAGTTTTCGCGGTACTATTTGTCGGAATATCCGGTCTACATCTGGGAGCATGCGGACGGGCTCGTGGTCGTGGGGTATCCGAAGAACAGCCACGGGAAGTTCCTGTTCAACTGGGACGCGGACTGGGTGCGCTCGGTGCCGTGGCGGCTCGGGATGCTGCTCATCCTCAACGCGGCGGTGGCGCTTATGCTCTCCATCCTCATGGGACTGCGCCTCGTGCGGAACATCCGCCCGCTCGTCACGGGCGTCCACCGGCTCGCCCGGGAAGAACCCGTCCGGCTGGACGAGCGCGGCCTGCTCGGGGATCTGGCCGGCAGCATCAATACGGCGTCGGCGATCCTGCAGGAGAAGAACGCCGCGCTCAAGGCGCGGGACGAGGCGCGTTCGAACTGGATCGCCGGCATCTCCCACGACATCCGCACGCCGCTCTCGATGATTCTCGGCTATGCGAGCGAGCTGGAGGAAAACCCGGAACTTCCGGAGGAAGAGCGGCGGCAGGCCGGCGTCATCCGGCGCCAGGGCGAGAAGCTGCGCTCCCTCGTCAGCGACCTGAACCTGGTCTCGATGCTGGAATACGACATGCAGCCGCTCCGCCGGGAGCGCGTCCGGCTGGCCTCGCTCGCGCGGCAGGCGGCCGCGGACATGCTGAACGGCGGCTTGGTCGAGCGGCACACGATCGAGCTCGAGCCGGCCGATGAAGACCTGTGGATCGTCGGGGACCGGAAGCCGCTGCTCCGGGCGATCGGCAACCTCCTGCAGAACAGCGTGAACCACAACCCGCAGGGCTGCCGCATCGTCATCGGAACGTTCCGGTCCGGGGACGGGACCCGCATCGGCCTCGTCGTGCGGGACGACGGGCGCGGCGTCCCGCGGGAGCAGCTCGCGGAACTGACGGAGCTGCCCTATTCGTCGAAGCGGACGAAGCCGCCCCGGCAGGGACACGGCCTTGGGCTGCCGATGGTCGACCGCATCGTGAAGGCCCACGGCGGCCGCCTCCTGCTCGACAGCCCCGATGGGGGAGGCTTGATCGCCACGATGGAATTCCCGGCCGAGGGGGCGTGAGGCCGGTACGGCGCCCGATCGGCGCCATTAATGGCGCGGTGTACCGTTAATCGGCCCGCCCCGGCCGCTCTCGCGGACGTTAGCGGCACGGCTTGCCGTTATTCGGCCCGGCCCGCCCCGCACCATACAGCGAATGTCACACCCCGCCGGCATACCGCCGCAGCACCCGGTCGACGGACGGCCCGTACGCCTCCCCGAACAGGACGAGATGCACGAGCAGATGGTACAGCTGATAGACCGGCTTGCGCTCCTCATACCCGCCGTCCACGGGATACGCCTCCCGGTAGGCGGCATAGAACCGCGCGGGGAAACCGCCGAACAGCTCCGAGAACGCGAGATCGCACTCCCGGTCGCCGTAATAGACGGCCGGATCGATCAGCCACGGGCGCCCGTCCGCGCCGGCCAGCCAATTGCCGCTCCACAGATCGCCGTGCAGCAGCGACGCGGCGGGCCGGTCCGGCAGCCACCGGTCCAGGCGGTCCATCAGCCGGTGCAGCCCGTCCCGCCGGCCCTTCGGCAACCGTCCGCGCGCCTCGGCCAGCTTCGCGAGCGGCAGCAGCCGCGCGTCCCGGTAGAAGGCCACCCAGGATTCGTTCCAGCCGTTCGCCTGCGGCAGCAGGCCGATGTAGTTGTCCCGGTCCAGCCCGTACCGCCCGTCCGGGCTCGTCCGGCGGTGCAGCGCGGCGAGGCCGGCGCCGAGCGCCTCGATCGTCTCCGGGCGGGCCGGCCCGGTCTCGATCCATTCGAGCGCGAGCATGCCGCCCGAACCGGTCTGCCCCGGGATTTCCCCGGCGTACAGCGGTTCGGGGACGGCGAGCGCCTCCGCCCGCCGCAGCAGCCCGAGCCCCTCCGCTTCCCGCAGGAACAGCGTCGCCGGCATGTCCCGCCGCACCTTCACGAACAGCTTCCGCCGCTCCGTCTCGACGCAATAGGACTCCCCGATGTCGCCGCCCCTCGCTTCCCGGACGGACACGATCCGCTCGTCCGCCAGTCCGGGAACGGCCTCGACCACGGCATCTCCGAGCCCGTTACGGTTCATCTGCGCATCCCCCCCGGTGTCGATCGGTCGATATTCGGCGCGCATCCGTTTCCTCCGGCGGCTCAACCGCATGATGGAAAGCGACGCACGCCTCGCCGGTTGCGGCGTTGTACGCCCGGGCCTTCCCGCCCATCTTCGCCGCGAGCTGCCGCACGATGTAGAGTCCGAGCCCCGCGTGGCCGCCTTTGCTGCCGCGCGCCTCCTCGCCGCGATAGAATTTGCGGAACATGAATTCCAGATCCTTGCTGCTGAATGCCGGCCCGGTGTTGCAGATCTCGTACATGACCCGGTCGGGCCGGATGTCGACGGCGATCCGGATCCGGCCGCCGGGCGGCGTATGCTCCAGACTGTTCGTGATCACGTTGTCCAGCATCCGCTCCGCCATCTCCGCGTCGAACCGGACGGGCGAATCGGCGTCGCCGCGGATGTCCGTCTCGATGCGAATCCGTCGGCGCTGCGCCTCCAGCTCGTAGTGGGTCAGCTTCCGCGCGAGGAACGGGCCGATCCGGACCTCGGCCGGACGCGGTGTGAACCCGGAGCTCTCCAGCTCGGAGATGTACTGCATCCGCCGGACGAGGGACGAGCTTTTCTCCGCGTTCTCCCGGATGATGCCGAGGTATCGGGTCTGCTTCGCCGTCAGCTCCGCCCCGGGATCGTCGAGCAGCGCTTCCGTATAACCGAGGATGAGCGACAGCGGCGTCTTCAGATCGTGCGCCAGCGCCTCGGTCATGCCGCGCCGCTCCTCTTCCATCCGCCACTGGGCGGACAGGGAGCGCCTCAGCTCGTCCTTCATCTCGGAGAAGGCGGCGCTCAACCGCCCGAGCTCGTTGTCGGCCCGGTAGTCCAGCTCGAAGTCGAGGTTCCGGTCCCGGATCCGGTTGGCGGCCTCCATCAGCATGTGCAGCGGCTTGTTCACGCGGGCGGCGAACCGTTTGGTGAAAAAGAGCAGCGCCAGCGCGAACCAGACGAACGGCGTTGCCACCAGACCGACCGCAAGCGCCGCGATCCAGAATCTGCCGCTGTCGTCGGCGGGCGACACTTTGAGTTCGTAGGCCAGCAGCACGGCGCCGGACAGACCGTCCCGCCCGCCCGAAACCGGCACGACCCTGACGAATTTCCCCTTCGCCGGGAACGTGGTGTTGAGCCGCCGGATCAGCTCCTCCGGCGCATCGGCATACGCTTCGCCGCTCGAGCCGTACAGAAGGTTCCCGGCGGCGTCGAACACCTGATAGTCCATGCCCTCGAGCGGAATGATCCGCTCCAGCCGATCCCGGGCGTCCGGATCGAGCAGCGCCGCGCCCTCCTCCCGGATTTGCGCCTCGATGTCCGGAATTTGGGCTTCATAATAATTTGCGGGGTTGATTTTTCGCTCCAGCAAATAACCGAAAAGCACGATCCCCGCCGCATACGTCGCGATCGTCGCCAGCAGGCTGGTGACGATGATCAGCACGATGGTGAGACGGATTTGCGATTTCAGCGGTCTGTCGGTCACGGGCGAGCGCTCCTTCGGAACGGCGTCAGATTTTGTTCCACTTGTAGCCGATGCCCCACACCGTCGCGATGTACTCCGTATCCGGATCGGCGGCGGCGAGCTTGGCCCGGATGTTCTTCACATGTTCGACGACGGTCGAGGAATCGCCTTCCGCATCGAACCCCCACACCTTCTCGTAGATCTGCTCGCGCGAGAACACCTGCCCGCTGTGCGTGGCGAGCAGCTCGAGCACCCCGTATTCCCGCCGGGTGAGCGGGACGGGCTTGCCGCCGATCGCGACGGTCCGCTCCTTCAGATCCAGCCCGAGATCGCCGAACCACAGCTTCGACCGCTTCCGCTCGGCGCTCAGAACCTGCGCCCGCCGCTCCCGCCGCAGATTCGCCTCGATCCGCGCCATCAGCTCGCGCAGGCCGAACGGCTTCGGCACGTAATCGTCCCCGCCGAGATTGAACGCGGTGATCCGGTCCATCTCCGACTGCTTCGCGCTCAGGAAGATGATCGGGCACATCACCTCGTCCCGGATCGCCCGGCACACGTCGTAGCCGTTCAGGTTCGGCATCATGATGTCGAGCAGGATGAGGTCCGGCTGTTTCCGGGCCTGCCGCACCCCTTCTTCGCCGTCGGCGGCGGTGAGCACCGTATGTCCCCGCGCCTCCAGCTCCTCCCGCAGCAGGGAGACGAGATCTTCTTCATCGTCGATAATCAAAATGCAGGCCATCCCATCACCCGTCCTTGCGTTGTCATCCATCGGTTCCGCCAAATTGAACCCGCCTTCCGTCTTCCTGCCGTCAATCTTCGCCGCGGCGTCCTTCCCATCGGCCGAACCAGACCATCCCGCCCGCCGCCAGCGCGGCGAATAGCGTCAGGGAGAGCAGCAGCCCTTGCGTCAGCGCGCCTTCCGGCAAATGCGGCGCAATCGGCACCTGCGACAGCCGGACCGGCCACGCCCACGGCACGAACGGCCAGATCCGGTCGCCGACGCCGGTCGCCCCGACGATCGCCGCGGCGAGCAGGCCCGCTCCGCCGGCGCCGGCGCTCGCGCCCCAGCCCGCGGCGAGGCCGAGCCACTGGTGCAGCGCGATCAGCGGAAGCGAACCGGCCGCGGCGAGCAGCGCGCTGGCGCAGATCATCCCCGCATCCGGTTCCGGCATATCCGGCCATGCCCGCATGCCGGCGAGGAGCAGCGCCGCCGCGCACAGCACGCTCCCGGCGTGGATGAGCGCGAGAAGCAGCAGTCGGGCGGCGTATACAGCCGGACGGGGGGCGGCGGAACCGAGCGGGACGGCGAAATTTCCCGCATGCTCCTCCCGCAGGGCGAACAGTCCGGCCAGCGCGCCGACGGCCAGCGGCAACAGCACCGTCCAGCCTTCGAAGAAGGCGCCCGCCATCTCCCGCGGCAGTTCCGGCGACGCCGGGCGATGCGAGAAGTACCAGAGCATCAGCAGCGCATACCCCGCGGGCGCGGCGAGGACGGCCGGACGGAGCAGCGTCCGCCGCGTCTTCAGCCAATCCGCCCGCATCAGCCGGAGCAAGCCGACTTCGCCGCGATTCATCCGCATCCGGCGCAATCCGTTCATGGTCATCGCACCTCTCTTCCCGCGAACCGCCAGGCGGTCAGCGCGGAAGTCAGGACGAGGAACAGGAGCGATGCCAGAATGCCGACGGGGATGACGGATGGATCGCGCAGCGGATCGTCCGCCGGCAGCATCACGCCGTTCGGGTGGACGCCGATGACCGGCGCCATCAGCCGGATCGGCCAGCTCCACGGCACCATGAACCAGTACGGTCCGGGAGCCGCGAGCACGCCGGCGAAGATCGCCGCGGCTCCGAGCGCAAGCCCCGGGAAGGCGCCGAACCGGAAGGCCGTGTACAAATGAACCGGTATGAGGCCGAGGGAAGTCACCCAGACGAGCAGGCTCGCTCCGGCGATCCGGGCCAGCGGCATGCCTCCGCCCGCCGAGAGCAGGCCGGCGAAGGCGGCCGCGGCGACCAGCGCGACGGAAGCCGCGAACTGATAATAGCCTAGCACAATGATTCTGCTCAGCCAAAGCTTGGCGGGACTGACCGGGTTCGAACGGAGATTGCGGTAGCGGCCCGCTTTTCTCTCCCGGTTCTCCGCCAGAATGCAGAGCAGCGAGACCCCGATCGGAACGAACAGCACCGGCCACCAGTTGAAGATCATGGCGAGCAGCGCATCCCGGGCCACGAGCGTCTTGTCCGGCAGATAGATGCGGACAATGGCCCCGTACAGCGCGAAGAAGAGCGGCGCGGCGAGCGCGAGTTTCCGGGCGAAGCTGCGCCGGTATTTGAGGTGTTCGGCCGCGATCAGATTTCTCATCATGCGCATCATGCGCCCGCCCCGCTTTCCCGTCCGCGGACCGTCTCCACGAACAGCGCCTCGAGATCGCGGATCTGCCCCAGCCGTCCCTGATGGCGCAGCTTCCCGCCATGGATGATGCCGATGTCGTCGACGATCTGCCCGACTTCATTCAGCGCGTGGCTCGACAGCAGCACGGTGATGCCCTGCGCGGGGAACGAGCGGATCAGTTCGCGCAGGTCCCGGATGCCAATCGGATCGAGCCCGTTCGTCGGCTCGTCGAGGATGAGCAGCCGGGGACGCTTCAGCAACGCGATCGCGATGCCGAGCCGCTGCTTCATGCCGAGCGAGAATTGCGATGCGCGCTTCTTCCCGGTATCGGCCAGATCCACCGTCCGCAGCGCTTCTTCGATGCGGCTGTCCGGCAGGCCGAGCATCAGCGTGTGCACCTTGAGGTTCTCACATGCGGTCAGGTTGCCGTACACCGCCGGCGCTTCGATCAGCGCGCCGATCTGCCGGAGATTCTCCCGGCTCCACGGCTCTCCGTCGAACAGGATCCGGCCGCCGGTCGGCCGGATCAATCCCGCGATCATCTTGAGCAGCGTCGTCTTGCCCGCGCCGTTCGGTCCCAGCAGGCCGTAGACGGTGCCTTCGCGGACGGCGAGCGACACGTCGTCGACGACGGCGGTTTTGCCGAACCGCTTGGTGAGACGGTCGGTTTGCAGCACGTAACGGATGGTCATGTGTCTCATCCCCTCGCTTCATCCATCGTTGTCGGGTTTGCCATGGCTGAAGCGTACCAGGGAAAAATAAAGAATTGCCAAAGCGCGCCGAAACGCGGCATGCACACCATGCCCGGCGGTCCATGCCATGCCGGATGCTTGCTGCTCCGCGCATCCGGTTGTGCTATGATGATGATGGATAAAGGACGATCGCGAAGGATGCGACCATGATGGAATTCCGCCCGAAAACCGACCGGTTCTTCATCGCGCTGATCTCCGCCGTGTCGCTCGTCATTCTCGCCGTGTTCACCGTTCCGCTCCTGCTGGACGAAGAAAGAACCGCCGCGGTGACGGCGGTTCTGCTGACGCTGTGCGCGCTGTCGGTCGGTTTCGTCCTGTGGATTCCGTTTACGGTCCGGTATGTGTTCTTCCCCGACCATCTGTACGTCAGGGGCGGGCCGTTCCGGAGCCGGATCCCGTACGGCGAGATCACGAGGGTGGCGCCTTTGAAGGAGATTTTCACCGGGTACCGGCTGCTGACCGCCCGGGACGGCATCGAGATCTTCTACCGGTCCGCCCTCCCCGGCAGCGTCAAAATCTCGCCCCGCGACGCCGAACGCTTCCTGTCCGGACTCGGGCGGCGCTGCCCGCGGGCTCAATTCGCCCCCGATTTCCTTATCGGTTCCAACGGGCTGTGGTCGATATAGTTCGGCGGGGTTCGCTCCACCGGCGCGGCCCATTGTACCGCGTTGCGCAAAATTCGGCGAACTTGCCCGTCGTAATAGGTCGGGTAGGTCTGGTGCCCGGGGCGGAAATAGAAAATTTTGCCCTGTCCGCGACGGAACGTGCATGCGCTCCTCATCACTTCCCCGCCCTCGAACCAGCTGATCATGACCAATTCATCCGGAGCCGGGATATCAAAATGTTCCCCGTACATCTCCTCGCGCTCCAGCTCGACGTATTCGCCGATTCCCGCCACGATCGGATGGCCGGGATCGACCACCCAAAGACGTTCTTTTTCGTCCGCCACTCTCCATTTGAGCGCGCAGGAAGTGCCCATCAAACGTCTGAACACTTTCGAAGCGTGTGCCGAATGCAGCACGATCAGTCCCATGCCCCGCAACACGCGTCGGCACACCCGGTCGACCACCGCGTCGGCCACTTCTTCATGCGCTTTGTGTCCCCACCAGATCAGAACATCTGTCGCGTTGAGCGTGTCTTCGGTCAAGCCGTGTTCCGGTTCGTCCAACGTGGCGTACCTGACCGCAATCCCGTCTCCCATGCCTTCGCCGATTGCCGTATGCATTCCGGCCGGATAGACGGAACGCACCTGATCGTTTTCCCGCTCGTGGCGAAATTCGTTCCAAATCGTTACGTTGATCGTCCTCATGATTGACCCGTTCACCCTTTCCCGGATCCTCCCCCGGGCGCGGCCGAATCTAGGGAACTGGATGTCCCGTGGAACTTTGGTAGATCTCGAACCATTGATCAAGGGTCAGTCTGTGCCCGCAAGCCCGGACCGCCTGATCGATCCGTTCCTTCTTGCCCGTTCCGATAACGGGCATGATGTTCGCCGGATGGTTGAGCAGCCAGGCGTACAGCACTTCGTCGATCCGGTCCGCGCCGATTTCCGCCGCGACCCGATGGAGCGTGTCGCGCAGCCTGATCGCCCGTTCATGCTGGTCGGTAAAAATCCTCCCCTTGGCGAGCGGCGACCATGCCATCGGCGGTATCCGTTTCTCCATGCAGAAATTCAGCGTCCCGTCCTCAAAATTTTCGAGACGGTAGGCGGAAAGCTCGATTTGGTTCGTCACCAGCCTGACGTTCAGATACGATTGAAGCATGTTGAATTGATGGAATTTGAAATTGGAAACGCCAAAATAACGCACTTTCCCGGAACTGCGCAACGTATCGAACGCCTCGGCGACCTGTTCGGGGTCCATGAACGGGTCCGGCCGATGAATCAGCAGCAAATCGATATGGTCGGTGCCGAAATTTCGCAGCGACCGCTCGACCGTCCGCAGAATATGCTCCTTGCTCGTATTGTAATGCCGCGTCTTGTTCCGGGGACGGTTCGCGGAAGGTTTCACCAGGCCGAATTTGGTTACCAGCTGCATGCGGTTCCTCAGCTCCGGTAACACGGCGGCATTGTTGACCCATCCCGTCAGCGTTCCGCGCTCCGCCGCCAAACGGACCGCCTTCTCGGCCACCTCGACATCCGAGGCGTCTCCGACGACCGGGATCAGACGGGATTGGCCGTTCATCCAGTCAAGCGAAGCCGCGTCGAATTCAATGACGACGACGCTGCATTCCGGGTTTGCGAGCAAGCGCTCCGCGATCTTCCGGCCAATTCCCCGTCCGCCGCCGGTCACGACAACCGAATACCGCATTTCATATCCCCTTTCATGGCCATGCGTCCGTATTCACATCAACTATAGCACAAGAAATTATCGTCTTCAATATATTTTCTGCTGAATTCGTCAATATCACGAAAAATAAAAATGAAATCCGCAAATTTCGACGGATTTCTTGCGGTTTGCCGCACGGATTTATCGAATTCAACGATTCGGACCGGCCGGAACCAGGACAACATCCAGCCCGTTCTCCTCCAGCGCCCGAACCGCTTCCGGATCGGCGCTCTCATTCGTAATCAGTCTGTCTGCCGCGTCGAGTCCGGCGATCCATTTGAAACCCACTTTGCCGACTTTCGAAGCGTCCGCAACGACGATGGTCTTCGCGGCGCAAGACATCATGACCTGCTTGATATTGGCTTCGTTCGGCTCGCCGATCGTCAGCCCCACATCGGCCTGGATGCCGATGACGGAGAGGAAAAAGTACTCGGACCTCATCGTTCGGATATACAGGCTGGTGTATTCGTCATAGAAGCATGCCCGTTCATGGTCGTAACTTCCGCCCGCGAAATAGAGCCTGACCTTGTCCGTCTTCGTCAGGATCGAAGCGGCCGCGAACGAATTGGTGATCACCGTCAGATTCTCCAACGGCGATTCCACGATTTTCTTCGCGATGGCGACATTGGTCGTTCCGGAATCGAGCGTAATGGTGGCCCCGTCCGTCAGCACATGATCCACGACATATCGGGCGATTTCATTCTTTGCCTCAATGTTTTGGGCGGCGCGCACATTGACATGGCTTTTGAACGGAACGTCCTGCGCAAGCACGGCGCCGCCAAACGTACGTTTGACAAGCCCTTGCCGTTCCAATAGCCGGAGATCGTTCCGTATCGTCGATTCGCTGCAGTTCAGAGCCTTGCAAAATTCGGCGACGGTTACCATATTGTGCTGAAGCAGCATGCTCCTGATCTGCTCGTGCCTTCTTTCGACCTTGTTCAAGACAAATCCCTGCCCGTCCGTATCGAATTCGCTGATGTCCATCATCGGCAACGATAATATAGACATTATAGGCAGATCCTTTGTCTTTCAGCAATGTCCCGTTCCCCTGGCCGCCAAATAGAGCGCCCCGTAAACACCCGCGTCCTGGCCGAGCCCGGATATCACGATGGGACATCTCTGCGACGGGTGCATGAGACTCCGATGGACACGCTCGGCGAGCGGAACCAACAGTTTGTCTCCCAGGTTCGAAATCCCGCCTCCGATCACGAACAATTCGGGGTTGAACAGGATGATGAGGGACGAAACCACCACCGCCGCATAGCGCGCGGTGCGGTCGAGGACGGCCAAAGAAACCGCGTCGCCGAGATCCGACGCTTCATCGAACATGTCGACCGACAAACGGTCCGGATCGCCGCCGGCCATGTGCCACAGCACGCTGTCGGGATGTTTCGGCAGAAGCGTCCTGGCAAACGCCAGCATGGCTTCCCCGGACACATATTGCTGGGCGCAGCCCGTCCGACCGCAAGCGCAAGGGAGACCGCCGTCAGCCGCGATGGTCAAATGGGCGACTTCCGCCGCCAGGTTCGATTGGCCCCGCAACAGATTCCCGTTGACGACAATGCCCGCCCCGAGTCCCGTTCCCAGGATCAGACATACGACGTTCGCGCAATGTCGGGCGGCGCCGAACGCGGTTTCTCCCAGCGCATGGACGTGGGCGTCGTTGTCCAGAAACACGGGGACCCGAAAATGCCGTTCAATCGGTTCGGTCAATTTCACGTTCTCATATCCGAATCTCCAGGACCGGATGCCCGTTCCGGTCTCGGCGTCGATAAAGCCGGGATATCCGATGCCGATGCCCGCCAGATCGGTTCGGCTCAATCCGGTCTTCTCCAGCATGGATTCGATCACGGACACGACGCGATGAAGCACATGCCCGTTGCCGAACCGCCTCTCCGTTTCCATCCGGGCACGGGCAACCGGTTCGAGGTTCGCGCCGGCAAGCATCGCTTTGATGTGCGTGCCGCCGACGTCAACAGCGGCAAAAACCTTCATCGCGCCACCACCATTTTCTTGCGCGTATAAAACTCGACGCCGTCCTTGCCGTTCGCGTGAAGATCGCCGTAAAACGATTTTTTGAACCCGGAGAACGGGAAAAATGCCATGGGCGCCGGAACGCCCACATTGATGCCCAACATGCCGGCGTCGATATGGTCCCGGAAATACCGGATCGCCTTGGCGTCATTGGTATACAGTACGCTTCCGTTGGCAAAAGACGAACGGTTGGCGATGCGAATGGCTTCTTCCAGCGAATCGGCGCGCATGATCGAAAGCACCGGAGCAAAGATCTCGTCCGACCACACTTTCATCCCGGTTGTCACGCCGTCCAGTATCGTCGGACCCAGAAAGCAGCCTTTGCCGCTCGCCTGCTCGGCCGCCCGCCCGTCCAGCAGCAACCGCGCTCCTTCCTGAACGCCAAGTTCGATATAGCGCATCGCCCGCTCCTTGTGTTCCCTCCGGATGAGCGGCCCCAAAAACACGTCCTGCTCCATCCCGTTCCCGATCGTTAACGTTCGGGCCATGGTCACAATCCGTTCCACGAGCCCGTCCGCTATCGACCCGACCGCGACGACGACCGAAGTGGCCATACAGCGCTCGCCGGCCGAACCGAACGCGGCGTTCACGATTTCCTTCGCCGCCAGATCGAGGTCGGCGTCCGGCATGACGATCGCGTGGTTTTTCGCCCCGGCCAATGCCCGCACTCTTTTGCCGTGTGCGGCGGCCGTTCGGTACACATGCTCGGCCGCCGATTGAGAGCCGACGAAGGATATGGCCTGCACATCCGGATGCTCGAGCAGGCCGTTCACCGCGTCGCGGTCGCCGTGCACGATGTTCAGAACCCCGTCCGGCAATCCGGCTTCGGCAAACAGTTCGGCCAATCGGCAGGCGAGGAGCGGCGTCTTCTCGGAAGGTTTCAGCACGAAGGTGTTGCCGCACACCACGGCAAGCGGAAACATCCAGCAGGGCACCATCATCGGAAAATTGAACGGCGTAATCCCTCCCACGACGCCAATCGGATAGCGGTAATACCCGGATTCGATATTCGTGGCGATATTCAAAAGATTGCGGCCCATCATCAGCGTCGGGGCGCCGGCGGCGAATTCGACGCACTCGATTCCGCGCCGCACTTCTCCGAGGGCTTCCTTGTAGCTCTTGCCGTTTTCGATCGTAATCAGCTCCGCGAGCTCTTCGCGTCTCTCGGACAACAGCTGCTGGTAGCGGAACAGGATCCGCGCCCTGCGGGGAACGGGAATGTGCCGCCAGGTTTGAAACGTTTCTTTTGCGGCCGCAACCGCGGCATCGACATCGGATTTGCCGGACAACGGCACCAGCGCGATCGTCTCGCCGGTGGCCGGATTCAGAACGCTTCCGGTCTTTCCGGAGGCTGATTCCACCCAATGTCCATTAATGTAATTTTTCAACATTCGCATGCCCGATTCGAAGCTCCTTCATCTCTTCTTACTCCAAATTGGCATGAAGCGGGAATCCGCTCTCCATTCCCAATCTGCCTGGTTCGTTCAACCGGCTGATCAATCCGTCAAGCACAATCAGCAAACTTTGCTCGAACAGATTGCCGCCCGGTTGCATCGAATGAACCCCGCTGTCCCTCTTCGTCGTTTTCCCGGGAATGATCAACGTGAAATCGGCGATGCCGGCGATCGTGGAATCCGGAAATATGGTGATCGCCGCAACGCTGGCGCCGAACGCTTTTGCCTGTTTCGCCACGACCGCCACGGTCCGGGTCTCGCCGGAACCCGAGCCGACCAGCAACAGATCGCCTTCCTTGATGGCGGGCGTCACAACTTCCCCGACCACGTAAACCGTGTATCCAAGATGCATCATGCGCATCGCGAACGCCTTGAGCATCAGGAACGTTCGGCCCGAACCGGATACAAAAATCCGGTTGGCGCGCCGGATGCAGGCGGCGAGCGTTTCGGTCTCGTCCCTGTCGATTTTTTCTATCGTCGTCCGGATTTCCTCCAACGCCCGCAACCCGTATTCGATCGTGTTCATCGCTGTCGAAGATCCTTCCTTTCCGACAGGTGACGCTTGAAAGCGAGCGCCGCTTCCCGGACATTGTCCGCGTTGACGATGCCGCTGCCGACAATGATCACGTGGGGATTTTCACGCATGACGGGAAGCAGCGTATCCAAACCGATCCCGCTGGCGATAGCCGACCGGGCCTTCCTTGCCGCCCGATTCAATATCCGGAGTTCACGCAGCGGCGGCGCTGCTGCCGGCTTCCGCCCGTCAAATCCGGTATGCACGCACATATAGTCGACGCCGTACGAGTCGAGTTCCGCCGCCCGGGATGCGATGTCCGGGACATGGATCAGATCGACCATCACTTCTTTTCCGTATCGTTTCGCCGCACAAGCCACGGACCGGATCGTTTCGTTCGATGAAAACCCGGCAACCGTAACGATGTCCGCTCCCGCTTCGAACGCCATCGACGCCGCATAGTCCCCGCCGTCCACAATTTTCAAATCGGCCAGAATGGCCGCGGCCGGACACGCGCTCCTGATGGCGCGAACGATCGCCATGCCTTCTTTATGGATTGCCGGCGTCCCCGCTTCGATGATGTCCGCGATATCCCCGATCATTGATGCCAACTCAAGCGCTTCGGACAAGCCGACACGGTCAAGCGAAACCTGCAGCTTCATAGCATCACCTGCCTTGTTGTTGTAATTGTCAACTTTTATATTGATATCGTTGATTTTATCACAATAAATTACCGAGTACAATATTTAAGTTGTTGTATCCAACAACAAGGCGATAAAAAAAAACCAGCCAGAACATCTGGCTGACCCGAACGCTTCTCCGTTCACCGCCTTTGGCGATTCGCGGCGCGTTCCATCGTCACAACGTTGCGGCCGCTTCGCGGAGCAGCCGGGCGAGCAGCTCATGATCGACCGGCTGCCCTTCCTTGATCTTGATCGTTCGCCGTTGCGGCGGACCTTCGAACAGATCGGCGGGCATATCCACGTCGCCCGAACTGAAGATCGTGAAGCCGATATGTCCATTGGCGGGCGTGATCACCGCGAGGTATTTGCCGTCCTGCAGAAAATGCGGCTTGCGATACTGGATCCGCTCCTCCACACCGTCGAGCGATTCGTGCACCAGGGCGCGGAGCCGGCTGCCCAGCTCCTTCTGCCACGGCTTGTCCAATCCGTCAATAAACGCCGTTACTTTCTGATTCATGTCCCTTCACTCTCCCTTGAAAAATTCGGCCAGCACAGGCGCGAGCACATTCATCGAGACGTTGTGATTCTGCTCCTTCAGGAAGACCGCCCGTCCCGCGGGCAGCAACTCCGCGGTCTCCCTGACGGCCCGGCGGAGCACCTCCGGGCTCTTCTCCCGCCGATCGCGATCGCGGGGACGTTCACGGCGCGGATCGTCTCCGCCGGCAGGCTGTCCGTGCAACAGCACCAACAGAACCAAGACCAGGATCGACGCGTACAGCGCGATCGCCGCGCTGATTCATGTGCCATTCGACACCAGCTTCACATTTGTCGTTGCTGCAGTCGTTCGCATGCGGAAGTACCTCCTCTGAACAAGTGGTTTTTTCGCTTTCTGTCAACACGACGAACGGGCGCCGGCAAAATCGACATCATCAATTAAATTTTTTTCCCCCCTTCACATGAATGCCCGCACCGAGCATCCGCAAGATGAACACCATGCTCAGCGGAATGACGGACATGTTCTTCAGGAAGTACAGCGCGGCTCTGTACACTTGATCGTAGTCGTAGGTTTCGATGCCCAGCAGCCACATGTATCCCTTCATGAAGGAAGGATTCAGCAGCCATTCGAGCGTGGTGTTCAAGACGATGTACAGGCCGATGATGAAGACCGCGATCTGGGCGATGAACGTTGCGGGCCAGTTGCGCTCCAGTACAATCTTCAGATTTCGCTGCCAGCGCTGCCACAGCGCGGAATCGAATACATCCCGGAATCCGGACCGGTGCATGAGCGCGAGGATGAGCAGAAACAGCACCACCCGGGTCGATTCGACGACGATTTCCATCCATAGCGGCGTATTCAGATCGCGCCACATCTGGATGAAGCGGAATGTCGACGGGATGAGCGAGATCAGCACAAGGCTGAGATGCCGATAGAAAAATCCGATGCTCCAGAAAAACAGGTGAACGCCGCTCGATACGGCTTGCCGAATGGTCCTTTCCATGGTGTCGCCTCCCAAGATTCAAAATAAATATCCTTTAACCCGTTGTATTGTAAGATTCGGAAGCGAGCCCGGCGCGATCCGGTGGCCATGACCGCCCGGAAATCTGTTCAATTCGCGGAATACATGCTATATTTCGTCATAAGCAGGAAGTCCTGGGCGAACGGAGGCGAGAAAGCGTGAACAGACTGACCGTCAGACGATTGATGCCGCGGATGGAACTTCGGAAATGCGTGAAGGACATCTGGATGTTCGAAAGCGCCGGCGGCCTGCCCGAAGAGGAGCTGCAGGTCGTGGTCCCCAACGGTTCCGCCAAGCTGATGCTGTATTACACGGGGGATTTTACGGGACTGGTGGGCCAGCGCGCGTTCAAGCTGCCGAAACACAAGCTGTTTATCCTGGGGATATCCGACAGCGCCGCCATCGCCGGGTTCGACCGGAACAGGCCGTTCGGCTGCATCTGCTTCGAACTCCATCCCGCCGGCGCCTACAGGCTTCTCGCCGTTCCGCATCATGAGCTGCGCAACAGCCTCGTGCCGTTCGGGGAACTCGACTCCGGACCGGTCTACCGCATGTTCGAAGAACGGATCGGTCTGGCGTCCGATCCGGTGCGGAAAGCGATGCTTCTCCAGGAATATCTGATCAGGCTGCTCGCCCTGTCGGAGCCGGATCGGGTATTCGAATACAGCGTCCATTCCATCTGGATCTCGCGCGGTCTCCTGCCGATCGCGGATCTGTCGCGGAATATCGGCGCAAGCGACCGTTGGCTGCGCGCCAAATACGCGGAGCGGCTCGGCATCAGTCCGAAATCGTTCGCCTCCATCGTCCGTTTCCAGTTTTGCTTTCAGGCCTTGATGCGAGACAAGCACAGCTTCCTGAAGAACCGGCAATTTCAGGACTACTACTACGATCAGGCGCACTTCATCAAGGAGTTCAAGCGGTTCATCGGCCACTCGCCGGCCAGGTATTCCTCGCTTCAGAACCAGGTGGGCGAGATCATCTACACGGGCAATTTGTGACTCGCAAATGCGTTCTTCGATGCGGCTTCATCCAACTCAAATGCTTACGCTCGAATCCAATGGATCACCCCCCATTCCAGGCGTTGAATCCATCGTAACGCATCGGGGGCGTCCGGTCAGGTAGCTGAGGTCATTTCCCGAAATGACGAAAGTCACCTTCCGAAAGGCGCGCCCTCGGAAGTCGGAGTCGAAATGCAATGACAGAAACAAGCAACGAACTGATCGAACTGGTAAGAAGGGCGAAACAAGGCGAATCATTCGCCTGCGACGCCTTGATCGAGCGGTATCGCGGAGCGGCCGTCTCGTGGGCCCGGGCGATTGTGCGTGACCGGCATCTGGCTGAAGACATCGCCCAGGAAGCCTTCCTGAGAATGACGGCCAGGCTGCATCAGCTGCAGGACGAAGACAAGTTCACGGCGTGGTTTCGCCTGCTGGTGCGCCGGCTGGCGCTGAACGCCGTCCGCGGCGCGCGGCATGCCCGCGAACAGATCGTGGACGCCGTGCCGGATGCGGTCTCCGGGCCGGCCGATCCGGAGCGCTGGCAGAAGCGAATCGAAGCGGAAGAGGCGGTTCGCGAATCGCTCGAAGCGCTGCCGGAGCGCTCGCGCGATGTGCTGGCGGGCAGCGCGTATCGGGACGAAACGCCCGACGAGCTGGCCGCCCGCTTCGGGATGAAGAAGAGCAATGTGTACAACATTCTCTCCCGCGCGCGTTCGAAGTTGAATGATGAGCGTTACGAGAAGGAGATTTCGCATTATTTGAAAGAACGCCGCTCCAGCCGCAAACCGGTGAACGTCGAGCTGGCTCCTCCCGTCATTTCGCGGCCGTACGCTTTTCTGTCCGTCATGATCGGGGAAATTCTTCGCCTGGTCGGCCATCCGTCGCACACCCATGCCGAACTGATGGGGATATCGGGCGAAGCGTTCCGCCTGAACGTTCCCCGGAATTGCCGCTGGCAAGACATTGCGACGTATGACTGGAGCTATGCCGCATACCGGATGCTGGAGCACCTCGGCGTCTCGGGTTCGTGCCACGGTCGACCCGGGTACGTTTCGTTTGCGCCGGAACAGCAGGTGCGCTTGCTCCAATCCATTCAACAATCGCTTGACCGCGGCATTCCCGTCATCGTCCGCAACATGCGGATCAACGAGTTCGGCTTCATCTGCGGCTACAACGACGAGACGCGGGAAGTTCAGTATTGCGGATACAATCGGGAGGCCACGCATTGCCGTTACGAACAGCTGGGGAGAAACGAAGACGGCCGGCCCCTGTTCGTGCTGTGCGTTTACGGCAAAACTTCCCCTCCCTTGAACGATGCCGGCGTCTTGCGCGCAATCGTGCAGCATGCCAGGGGCAAGGAGCCCCCGCTGAACGATTTCGCGTTCGGCCTTGACGGTTACCGGCTCTGGCTGGAGGCGGTCGAAGCGGGGACGCTGGACCTGAACGGACACGCCTATCAGGTCGCGATCCTGTCCGAAGCCAGGCTGCGGGCGTCCGACTATTTGAACCTGCTTGCGGACAACTATCCCCACGCCTCCGGGCAGCTGCGCGCGGCGGCGGACTGCTACCGTGAAGCTGCCGAAGCCTTCTCCCGTCTGTATCCCCGGTTCCCGTTCGGATACGGCGGTAGCCACGGAAACCGGCTAAGCCTGATTGAGGACGGGCTGTCGGCGGCATGGAAAGCCGAGACACGGGGCGTCGCCCTTCTGGAAGACTGCGATCTGCGATCATAAATATGGCGGCATCAGGTTTGGCCCGATGCCGCCTTCGTCCTATTCTCTGATTCGCTCATAATGGAGCGTCACGACCCCGGACGGGAGCGTGCGCGCCGCGAGCAGCTTCAGTTTGAGCCGGTCTTTCACATCCTTGAACATCGGAATGCCGCCGCCCAGCACGACCGGTGTGACGGAAATCCGGAATTCGTCGATGAGATCGTGCCGCATCAGTTCGTGCGCGAGCGAGGGGCTTCCGAAGACAACGATATCTTTGCCGGGCGAATCTTTCAGCTTCCGGATCGCCTCGGGCGCATCCCGGTTGATGATCCGCGTGCCTTCCCAGTCCGTCGTTTCCAGTGTGCGGGATACGACGATTTTGGTCGCGTTTTTCAACCAGGCGGCGTGCCGGAGTTCAAACTCGGTGGCATTCGGATTGTCCGGAACATTCGGCCAGTAAGCTTTCATCCCCTCGTATGTGACGCGGCCATACATCGCGGTATCCGCATGTTGGACGACTTCACCGGCGAAGGCTTCGAGATCCGAATCGTAGGCAATCCATTCGATGTCCCAGGTTTTCTCCGATTGCACATAGCCGTCGAGTGAAGCATGACTGAACTGAACGAGCTTTCTCATGTTTCGATCGCCTCCAGAACATGATTTTTTGATGCTTCACTGTCAAAGACACGGGGAGCCGGACATTTCTATCACGGCCGTGGTCATTTTTTTTCGAACTTTATATAATGGTTGATAAAAATCGGCGCATGGCCGTGTCGGTATGGTTGAAACTCATCGACGAAAGGACTGGTAACATGTCGCATCCGATTTTGCGCAGACTTCCCGCGGTGTTCTTCCCGGTTCAGGATTTGAAGCGGGCGACGGAGTGGTATTCGGATTTGCTGGAGCGGCCGATCGTGCCCAGGGAGCATGACGACGGCATCTACATTTTCGATATGGGCGGCACGGAGATCATCCTGGACAGCAACATCCACGGCTCGCCTTCCGTCATCATGTTCGACACGGACGACATCGAGGCGGCGCACGCCTTCTGCGCGAGCCAGCCGGAGAATGAGGTAACGGATATCTTCAGCGACGAGTACATCTCCCTCTTCCATGTCAATTCCCGGATGGTGTGCAAGGCGCATCGGGACGAACCCGGGGAGACCAGAAGCGGCCGGCTGACCCGCATGAGCCATGTGATCGTCCATACCGGCGAGCTGGACCGGACGGTCAAATGGCACGAGCATTTCCTCGCAGCCAGATCCGCGCTTCATGACGGGCTTGGCCGTCTGCCGTTCATCGCGATGAATCCGGGCGCCGATCTGTTGTTCGACGACGGCCGGCTCAGCGGCACGGCAACGGCTGTTGATCCGGACAGCGGCTCCCCCGTACACGCAAAGCCGCTCGTCATCCTCGAAGCGCCGGATCTTCAGGCCGTTCACCGGTATCTTCGCGGCAAATGCGCTCCGACTTCCGCGATTGCCGAAAATTGGGGTAGCCGGTATTTCAGCTTCGTCGATCCCGACGGCAACGGCGTCATGGTGCGGGAAGCCGCGGGCTGATCTGTCTCTCTAGAGTGGAATGGGTCATGGTCATCTCCCGTTGTCAATGATGTCTTTCATTCAAGATAAACAAGATGGATTGGGACGATCGGAGGCGAGATCCGGTGAGCAGGCTGACCGTCAGACGATTGATGCCGCGGATGGAATTGTGGAACTATGTGAAGGCCATCTGGGTGTTCGAAAGCGCCGGGGGCCTTTCCGAGGAGGAGCTGCGGATCGTGGTGCCCAACGGCTCCGCCAAGCTGATGCTTTACTATAAGGGGGATTATGAGGGCCGGGTGTGTCATCTTGTGGTTCGGATCCCTGAACACAAACTGTTCGTCGCAGGCATATCCGACAGCGTCGCCATCACCAGCTTTGACCGGAATAAAGCGTTCAGCTGCATCTGCGTTGAATTCTATCCCGCGCACGCGCACAGGCTTCTTGCCATTCCACAACATGAATTGCTCTGGGGGTGAGCGATCGGTGGCTGCGCTACAAATTTGCGGAGCGGCTCGGACTCAGTCCCAAAGCTTTCGCTTCCATCGTTCGTTTCCAGAATTGTTTCCAGGCCTTGCTGCGCGACAAACAAGCTTTTCTGGAAGGCCGGAAGTTCCTGGATTACTATTACGATCAAGCGCATTTCATCAGGGAGTTCAACCGTTACATCGGGAAGTCGCCGGCCAGGTATTATGCTCAGCGGAATGAAATGGACGAGTTTATTTACGCCATCGATTTTTGAAAGCGGTTTATTCTTGCGGCAACGGAGCATGCTCCCCATCCCAAGTGGTAGATTCGATTCGAGCCCGAACGGATGCGTTGCCGGACAGCCGGATTGTCCCGCATGCCGCGGGACAATCCGGGGCCGTTTGGATGAATCCATCGCAACGCATCAGGGGCGCCCGCTCAGGCAGCCGAGGCCATTTCCCGGAATGGCGAAAATCACCTTCCGAAAGGCGCGCTCCCGGAAGGTGACCGGCGGGCGTATGGATGCGGAACGGGGCGGGCGGAATCATTTGCGCGGAATACGTGTGATTCCCCCGGCCTCCTGATGCTGCCCAACGATCAGGACTGCGTTTCCTTCAGGCGATAGATCAGACCGGCAACGCCGCAGCGGAAGGTTCGGTTCTCCACCAGTTCAAGCGGAATCCGATCTTCGACATCCTTGAACAGCGGCAGCCCCTTCCCGAGGACAATCGGGTTGACGTTCACGCGGAACTCGTCGATCAGACGGTGCCGCATCAGACTGTGGGCCAGTCTCGGACTGCCGATGATCACCATGTCCCGGCCTTCCTGGTTCTTCAGTTTCCGCACTTCTTCGGCAACGTTCTCTTTGATCAGGATGGAATTGTTCCATGTTGCCTGATCCAATGTGGTCGAGATCACGACCTTCTGCGTCTTGTTGATCCAGACCGAGTGCGCCTTGTCGTGCGCCGAGGCGTCGTCCGGCACGTTGGTCCAATATTGCTGCATGCCCAGATACGTGCCGCGCCCCCACAGTACGGTGTCGACCGTGCTGAACGATTCGTCGGCGTACTGTTCCAGCTCTTCGTTGTAGGTAACCCAGCCGATGTCCCAATCCTGCTCCCCCTGGACAAATCCGTCGAGCGAAACGTGCATGTACAGCATCAGTTTCCTCATGGTCAATCAACTCCTTTGCGGCATGTTTGGATTGAATGAAAACGTTGCCGATTTCAGGGTAGCATGAAAGGGACAAGCTCGTATTGTAAGAAACGGCAGCCGTTCACACGCATCTTCGCGGCAAAACGGTCAATGGCAGCGTCGAAGATCCGGTCCGGGGCCGGAGCCGCATGGACGCTGCCTCCCTCAGACCGTCCGGATTTCCATCTGCGTCAGGGGCAATCCGAGAAATTCGCCGTAGCGGCGGGCGGCCGCGGCGAGCTGCGCTTCGGAGACGCCGGAGTGTCCGAACGGATGGACGGTCAGCTCGACGCCCCGCTTGCCGACCGATCGCCGCCAGATGCCCGCGATTTCGCCACGGACGACCGGCATCGGGGCGTAGACGCCGTTGCCGCCGGGGACGATTTTCGGCGCATGCTCCGGCTTCAGCACGGCGCTCCGGTCCCTGTAGCCGAGCAGATATTCGTCGTACCCCGGCAGCAGCGCGATTTCGGACTCCGCTCCCGCGCCTTCCGCTCCCCCCGTTTCGCCCGACCAGTATGCCGTTCCGCCGATCGTCTCGCAAAAAAGCACGCCGTCCGCGTCCGCCGCCGCCTTTTTCGCCTCCGTGACCGTAAGCCCCGACCACCAGCTGAAATCGTGCACGGTCGCCGGGCCGTGGCCCGTGAAATACCGGATCGCGAGTTCCCGCAGCGCTTCTTCTCCGGACAGTTCGCGCGGCTCCGGCACCCAGTCCCCGAGCGGCACGAACGTCTGCTGCTTGCCCTCAAGCGGCCCCGGGCAGATCAGCCCGGTCTGGGCCAGCAACCACAGAATGTAATAACCACGCTGCTGCTTCGTATGGATTCCCGCCTGCTCAAGCAGCTCCATCAGTTCGGAGCGGGTCATCCGCTTCCGCTCCCGCAGCGCGCCCCCGATCAGCCGCTCGCACCGCGCGACGGTCTGCGCGTCGAGTTCCAGCTGCCGCTGCCGGCGCTTGCACGACCGGGTCCGGTCGTCTCGCGGGTTCACGGCCAGTTGGAGGACACCCTCCGGGAGATGCCGTTCCTTCGCTCCCGGAGGGTTGGTTCCCGGGAAGTATCTGGGGAAATCCGCGAACCGCGCCAGCGGTTCGCGGGGAATGCACGTTTCGTTGATCATGATTCCATTATACACCAGGTTTCCGGCTCCGGAAGTTCCTGGTACGTGAAACCGCCGAAGTCCGCGCGTATCCCCCGGCCGCCCGGGTCCAGCGCGCAGATGCCGGGGAAGGTGCGCCGGACCAATTTGGCGGCGCGCTGCGCCGTCAATCGCCCGCGCCGCCGGGACGCAACATCTCCCCGAGCCGGTCCGGGGGCAGCGGCCGGCTGACGTAATAGCCCTGGATTTCGTCGCATCCGAGCGCCCGCAGGAAGCTCAGCTGGTCGGCCGTCTCAACCCCTTCGGCGACGAGCCGGAGCCCGAGATGCCGCGCCATCGAGGCGATCGCCATGACGATGGCCTGATCCTGCGCGTCCTCCAGCAGGTTCCGGATGAAGGAGCGGTCGATCTTCAGGCCGTCGATCGGCATGTTTTTCAAATATTGCAGCGAGCTGTAGCCCGTCCCGAAGTCGTCGATCGACACCAGCACGCCGAGCGACTTGAGCCGCTCGAGGGTCGGGGCCGCCCGCCGCGGATCGATCATGACGCTCTCGGTAATTTCAAGTTCCAGACTGCTTCCGTCCAGCCCCGAGTCAGCCAGAGCCGATGCGACCGCATCGACGATATCCCCGTGAAAAAGCTGAACCGCCGACACATTCACCGCCACCCGAAGGCGCCCAATGCCTGCCTTCCGCCAGGCCAGATTCTGACGGCAGGCCGTCCGGATCACCCAGCGTCCGATCTCCGCGATCCGGCCGCTCCGTTCGGCAAGCGGTATGAAATCGCCCGGCATGATGACGCCGCGTCCGGGCAGATGCCAGCGGATCAGCGCTTCCGCCCCGACGATGCGGCCGGTGGCAAGCTCGAGCTGCGGCTGATATTCCAGCATGAATTGTTCCCGAACCAACGCTGTCCCGAGCGCTTCCTTCAGCCCGGCTTCCGCGGCCGGTCCGGCTTCGGCCGATCCGTCGCCGGCGGCCGGGTTCCGGCCGGTCTCGCCGCTCGCGGGCCGCTTCATGAAGGCTGGTTCACCGAATCGCTCCGGCACGCGAACCCTCCTCTCGCACCATTACAAGAACGACATAATGCCGGAGAACATGGCGGGCAGCGCCGCCTGGGCGTCCGAGAGCCCCGCTTCGTGCACGGCCTTCGGCATGCCGTATACGACACACGATTCCTCCGACTCCGTCAGCACGAGGCCGCCGTTCGCCTTGACCTGACGGCACCCCTCGAGCCCGTCCTGACCCATGCCGGTGAGCACGACGGCCAGCATCCGGTTCCGGTAGATCGGCGCCGCCGAGCGCAGCGTGACATCGACGGACGGCCGGTACAGCAAGTCCGGCTTTTCGTCGACATGCAGCACGACCCGCCCGTCCGCCAGCCTCCTCGCCGTCGTCTGATACCCGGACGGGGCAAAATAGATCGTCCCCGGCACGAGCGGATCGCCTTCTTCGGCTTCCTTCACGCGCAGTCCGCAGATCGTGTTGAACCGTTCCGCCAGCGCCGCCGTGAAACCGGGCGGCATGTGCTGCACGACGATCATGGCGGCCGGGTAATCGGCCGGAAAGCGGGGCAGGATCGCCTGGAGCGCCGACGGGCCGCCCGTCGAACAGCCGATGACCAGCAGGTCGTAGGCCGGCGCGCCGCTCCCCGCTCCTCCGCGGGAGGCGGGGCCGGTCCATGCCGGTGCGTCAAGACCGGCAGGCCCGGCAGACCCGGCCTGCGCGGCCGACCCCGGCTCGGCTGACCCCGCGGGCCCGGCAAGCCGGACTTGCCCGGACGGACCGGACGCGGGCGGTTCCGCCGTTCCGGCCGGCCCGGCGGCCGGCATGACGCCCGCCACCTTCGCCGTCGCCGCGATTTTCAGCCGGGTGTGAAAATCCCGCAGCGTCCCTTCATCCGGCGCGTCGGAAATCAGGGACTCCTTCGGAAAGAAGTCGACCGCGCCCAGCTCCAGCGCGCGGATCGTCGCCTGCGTGCCCGAGCCGGTCTTGCTGCTGAGCATCACGACCGGCACGGGATGCTCCCGCATGATGTGTTCAAGCGCCTGAAGCCCGTCCATCCCGGGCATCTCCACGTCCATCGTCACGACGTCGGGCGCAAGCCGCCTCAGCTTGTCGAGCGCTTCCTGGCCGTTGCGCGCAATGCCGGCGACGAAGAACGCCGGGTCCCGCTCGACCAGGAGACCGACGGCCCGCCGCATGAAGGCGGAATCGTCGACAACCAGCACACCGTATTTCCTCACGCCGTACCTCCTTCTTTCCTGTAGTAGAACGTGGACGGCGCGTTGATCGTGCGCAGCCCGGGCAGAAGCCCCGAGACCGTCTCCGCGTGTCCCAGGAACAGATATCCGCCTTCGGCAAGCCGGCCGTTCAGATGCGAGACGACCGTCAGAATCGACGCCTCGTCGAAATAGATGAGCACGTTGCGGCAGAAGATCACGTCCATCACCGGCAGCACGCCGGCCGCGTCGCGGAGCAGATTCCAGCGCATGAACCGGACGCGTTCGCGAATCTGCTCCTTCACGCGATAACCGCCAGGCGCCTCGTCAAAATACCGGGCTTTCATCCGTTCCGGGGTGCGGCGGAAACACATCGACTGCGCCGGATAGAAGCCCCGTTCGGCGATCCGCAGCACCTTCCGGTTGATGTCCGTCGCGTAGATCCGGATCCTGTCGAGCGGCACGATCCCCGTATCCTCAATCGTCATCGCCAGGCTGTATGGTTCCTCGCCCGTCGAGCAGGCCGCGCTCCAGATCCGGATCTCGTCCCGATCCGCGAACCGGGGCAGAACGGCGCGAACCAATTCCTCCAGTTGGCTCTCCTCGCGGAAGAAATACGTCTCGTTGACGGTGACGGCCTCGATGAGTGCGTCCCACTCCGTCGGGTGTTGATCCAGATGGCCGAGGTATTCGGCGAACGAAAGCCCCAGCGCGCGCACTCGCGCCCCCGCCTTGACGGCGAGGGAATACAAGTTGCCTCCGTAATCGATGCCGCAGCGTTCACGGATCGCCCTGGCCAATCGGCTGACGGCGGGATCATGCTCCAGCGCGGCATCGTCCAACATTCCTGCCGGCATGGGCACTCCCCCGCGCTCAGTTCAGGGACGCGAGCGTATCGCGGACGATCGCCGACTGATCGATCAGCTCCTTGACCATGGCCGCCATCCGCTGCAAATCCCGGACGCCCTGCTGCGCGGCTTTGTCGGTCTCCGCCCGGCTTTCGCCCAGCGTCCCGAGGCCGGCGGAATGGTCCCGCAGCGCGCGGGTGATCTCCTCCGCCTGCCGGACGGCCGTCTCCAGTTCCTTCGCCGCCGAACGGCCGTGCGCGGACTGGTCCCGTCCCGCGGCGGCCGCGAGCCGGATCCGGCTTGCCGCTTCCGCGACGCCCGCCGCGATCTCGTCCATTCCGAGCAGCTGCTCCTTCACCGCCTTCGCGATCAACGCCGACTGCTGCTTCACATTGTCCACGGTGCGGACGATATCCCGGCTGTGCTTTGCCTGCTCCACGGTCGCCGCGCTGACCTGGCGCACCTGATCCCTTGCGTTCGCGATGCCCTTGCCGATCTCGGCGATCCCCGCCGCCTGCGCCTTCACCGCTTCCGTCACCATGGCGGCCTGGGCGGACACGTTTTCGACGGCGCGGACGATCTCGCCGCCTTGCTTGCTCTGCTCGGCGGTGGCCGCCGTAATCTGGCGAACCTGCTCCCGGGCATTGACGATGCCCTGGACAATCTCCTCCACGCCGGCCGTCTGCTCCTTCATCGCCTGGGTGACCCTGGCCGCCTGATCGCTCACGTTTCCGACCGCGCGCATGATGTCTTCTCCGAGCCTAGCCTGTTCGACCGTCGCGCTGGTCACCTGGTGGACCTGATCCCGGACATTCGCCGCTCCGCGGATGATCTCTTCCACCTGCAGCGTCTGATCCTGCGTCGCCTTCGTGATTTGCGCGGCCTGTTCGCTGACGTTGCGGGCCAGGGCGAGCAACCGTTCACCCTGCTCCGCGTGTTCGCCGAGCCGTTCCGATACTTCGCCGAACTGTTCGCGCGTGTTCACGATTCCCTTGACGATTTCTTCGATGCCGGCCTGCTGCTCCTTCACGGCCCGGGCCACCGCCGCCACCTGCGCCGTCACGTCCTCCGACGCCTTGGCGATCTCCCGGCCCTGCCTCGTCTGCTCCTCCATCGCGGCCGTAATCTGCCGCACCTGCTCCCGCGCGTTGACGACGCTCCTGAGCACTTCTTCGACGGCGGCGGCCTGTTCGCGCGCCGCGCCCGTCACCTGCTCCGCCTGATCCGTCACATTCTGGACAGAGCGGACGATGTTCTGGGATTGCTTCGCCTGTTCGACCGTCGCCGTCGTCACCTGGCGCACCTGCTCGCGCGCGTTCGCGACGCCCCGGATGATCTCCTCCACCCCGGCCGTCTGCTCCTTCGTGGCCCGCGTGACGCTGGCGGCCTGATTGCGGAGTCCCTCGACGGCCTTGACGATCTGCTCGCTGCCCTTCGCCTGCTCGACCGTCGCGGCCGTGATCTGCTCCATCTCGCGGGTGATGCTCTCCACGCCGGCGACGATCTTCCCGATCGCCAGGCCCGTCTCCTCGGACAGCCGGTTGCCTTCCTCGACCTTGGCCGTTCCGACCTCAATCGCCTTGATCGCGTCTTCGGTCTCGCTCTGGATGCCCTTGATCAGCGCCGCGATCTCCTTCGTCGCCTTCGCGCTCCGCTCGGCCAGCTTGCGGACTTCGTCCGCGACGACCGCGAAGCCCTTGCCGTGCTCGCCGGCGCGGGCCGCTTCGATCGCCGCGTTGAGCGCGAGCAGGTTGGTCTGTTCCGCGATATCGTCGATCAC
>Ga0310826_100198_pt1 | contig 89116 bp, 61 predicted proteins | sample WT_ome_FD_201306 | JGI IMG/M metagenome (GOLD analysis project Ga0310826, IMG submission 201306) | Sorghum-adapted microbial communities enriched on wild type (WT) sorghum from Joint BioEnergy Institute, Emeryville, California, United... ... | reverse complement strand
ATCAACGTACGTTCGAGGGCGAGTCGTGGCCTCTGCCGCTTCGCGGCTCCGGCCCGACTCCCCCGCCTCCTGGGGTGGGTCAGTTTTCGACCGTCGCCAGTGGGTCAATTTTCAACCGGCGATGACATGCGTGCGACTGGGCACGTTTTTCAGGGGGGTGCGAGATCAGTACGGACAAGCGTCATGAACCGCCCCGGGTTTGCCGGAGGCTCCAACCTTTGAGAGATTGGAGTCATGACGAGAGTGAAAAAGTACTCCCGCGAGGTGCGGGAGCGGGCGGTTCGGATGGTGTTCGAGCACGAGAGCGAGTACGCCTCGCAGTGGGCTGCCATCCAGTCTATTGCCGAAAAGATCGGTTGCTCTGGTGAGACGCTGCGGAATTGGGTGCGGCAGGCCGAGCGTGATGCGGGCCAACGGCCGGGGCTAACGACCACGGAGCGAGAGCGGATCAAGGAGCTCGAGCGGGAGAATCGTGAACTCCGACGGGCCAACGAGATCCTGCGGAGGGCTGCTGCTTTTTTCGCCCAGGCGGAGCTCGACCGCAAACAGAGGTGAGGGTGGCCTTCATCGACGAGTACCGGCAGCAGTATGGAGTCGAGCCGATCTCGAGCGTGCTGCCGATCGCTCCATCCACCTACTACGCGCACAAAGCACAGCAGCGTGACCCGTCTCTTCGATCCGCTCGGGCCCAGCGAGAGGAGGTCCTTCGAGAGGAGATCCGCCAGGTCTGGAAGGAGAACTTCCAGGTCTACGGCGCGCGTAAAGTCTGGCGGCAGTTGAACCGAGAGGGCACTCGAGTGGCGCGATGCACGGTTGAGCGGCTGATGAGGGAACTCGGGCTTGCCGGTGCTGTTCGCGGTGGCAAGAGGGCGAGGACCACGGTCACGAGCGACGGGGCAGAGAGGCCGCTGGACCTGGTCGAAAGGAGCTTAACGGCCGAGTGGCCGAACCAGCTCTGGGTCTCGGACCTGACCTATGTGGCCACATGGCGTGGCTTCGTCTACGTGGCCTTTGTGATCGATGCCTTCAGCCGCCGGATCGTGATCTGGCGTGTCTCGACCTTGCTCAGCAGCGATCTTGCCCTCGATGCCTTGGAACAAGCCATCTGTGAGCGGGAGCAGGAGAGAGCCGAGCGGCTGATCCATCACAGCGATCGTGGGGTCCAGTACCTTTCGATTCGCTACACCGAGCGGCTGGCCGAGGCAGGCATCGAGCCCTCGGTGGGAAGCAAGGGCGACAGCTACGACAATGCGTTGGCTGAAACCATCATCGGTCTTTTCAAGACGGAGGTGATTCACCGCCGCGGGCCCTGGCGAGGCTTCGAAGACGTGGAGTTTGCCACGCTCAATTGGGTGTGGTGGTTCAATCACCACCGCCTCCTCGAGTCGATTGGGTATACTTCCCCGGTCGAGTATGAGGAGGCCTACTGGCGCCGGAGGGCAACTGAGCCGGAACCGGTGTCACTCAAGTAACCACGTCTCCGAGAAACTCGGGGCGGTTCAGGACCTCCTTTCGCCCAGAAGGCGTTGGCGACATCCTGAGCGAGGCTGGGGAGCGCCGGGGCAACCTGCCCGCGCTCATCTCCGTGGACAGTGGGACCGAGTTCACCTCGAAGGCGCTCAACCACTGGGCCCATGGGAACCGTGTCCGACTGGACTTTAGCCGGCCAGGCAAGCCTACGGACAGCGCCCACATCGAGGCGTTCAACGTCAGCCTCCGGCGTGAGTGCCTGTCGCAACACGGGTTCGTCGACCTGGACGACGCCAGAGAGATTCTCTCCCGCTGGAGGGAGGACTACAAGAACAATCGGCCCCACAGCAGCTTGGGGCATCTACCGCCCGTCCACTCCCGGGCCGGCGGCGCCTTCAGCCCCGCCCCCGAGAGGCTCGATAACTTACCCGCATAGTGGACCAGGTTTGGGGAGAGGGGCACGACGGCCCTACCCAGAGCAAGCGCGAGTACCTCGCGTGGAGGGCCAAGCCTCAGCGTGCGGCTGGAATATGCTACGGTGGCGTCGGGCAGTTGCTTGGCAGAGATCGGCCACTACAGGCGTTATGGTCCGAGAGACACCGCCGTGATCGCATGGAATCTCCTATTACCGCATCATGCCGTTGTAGGTCCGTCAACATGCACGTACCGCGACTGCCCAAACGTTCCGAGCGCTCGCCATTGACGGAACATTGCACGGCCCCTCGTCAGGTGCTCATGTGGACCGCCATGCCATCCAAATTATTGACCATGGCTCGAAACACCACCTCTCGAGCAACCGGAGAAAACATGAGCGAAGACATCGACAAACTGCTCGAAACATAGTACGCGCGAGAGACAACGCGCACGTATCCGCCACTGCCCGGCGCAACGCATATTCAGGCCCCAACCATCACGCGGGCTGAATAGCTTCTCGGCGCCATACCTCCAGAGGGGCTGAACGGATACCGTAGGCCCAAATACGCTATCTAAATGCATTCGTGAGCTCAATCATGACACCAGAAGCAACGTTGTAATAATAGAAATATACCCAGTCTCCATATCGATAGTCCGCCGATCCAATATTATACTTATACAACCAACTCACAAACACACCGCTAGCCGGCCACCGTCTCAAATCATGCAGCACACCATCAAGCAATCGCACCTGATCTCCTTGGCCGTCGGCATCAGAATATATTGTTTTCTGATTCGTGACGAACGTAGTTAGCGCGACGATCTCATCATGAGAGAGGGGCGTACCCCATTCTTTCACTCGCCAACCATCATCTTGCCAAGATCGAGATATTATTGGGTACGTTTTCAATGTTTCAACATCTACACCGCCACGAACCGAAAAGACTGTGAGTCGCGTCGATGGCAGCCTGGTAGTGGACACCACAACTGGTTCGGCACCCGGCGGCAACAACTCCGGATTCGACAAGCCACCATTGCACCCAAAGCACAGCGTAGGAGCCAAGAAGCAAACCCATCGCCAATGTCTCACCATCTCCTTAAGCACCGTCTTAGAGTGTATTGAGTTCCACCAAGTCGGGTGCTCCGACAGCACCGGGAAAACTACAATTTACACACAATGGTTCTGCGACCTAATCCTCCAGCATACCCCGGCCATCAACGGTCAACAAATTTCAGGACTGGAGCAATAGGCCCCATGGTGGTACAGCGATCAGCTTCGGCCATCGACTAAAATTCCACGTCAAGCAGCAATTTACCCCTCAACCGGCGCCATACGACGCCGCTCGAATCTGATTGTGGTTGAGAACATTGAGATTGTAAACGAAGTCGCGGCAACGGGTACAACCCGTATGCAACGACAGAAGTATCCAACTGATTTGACGGACACGCAGTGGGATATCGTGCGCGAGGCGATGCCGCCGACGATGAACGGACGGACGGACAAGTCTCGGACGTACCCATTGCCCAAAATGTGGAATGCGATCTTCTACCAGGCCAGGAACGGCTGCACGTGGCGAGTCCTGCCGCATGATCTTCCGCCCTGGCCTGCGGTCTGGCAGCAGTACTGCCGGTGGAGGGACAACGGCACGATCGGGGCGGTTCATGAGGCGCTCCGGGCCTCGGTCCGCATGAAAGCTGGCCGCGAGAAGACGCCCTCGGCCGCCATCCTGGACCGCCAGTCGGTCCGGCTGGCTGAAAAAGGGGGACTGCTGGGGTGTAGACGGGGGCAAGAAGATCGCCGGACGAAAGCGCCACCTCGTCCTATACACGCTCGGGCTGATCTTGGCCGTGGCCGTGCATGCGGCAATGTGCACGACTCGGTAGGGGCGCGGCCGGTGCTCGAGCATCTCGGATGGGACGAATTCCCCTGCCTGGAGACCGTCATTGCCGATGACGCATACCAGGGGACGCTCGAAGACTTCGCCGCGGACGAACTCGGGCTATGGCTGCGGATCGTGCCCAAGCTCGAGGGACAAAGCACGTCCCTGGTGCTCCCGAAACGATGGATCGTTGAGCGCACGTTCGCCTGGCTCCAGCGCTACCGACGGCTTCGGAGTGAGTACGAGACCAACACCGAAAGCAACGTGGCCTGGATCTACACCGCCATGATCCACCTCATGGCAGGGAGACCGAGCCATGAGGACTTCGTTCACAGCTTCTTAGTATCCAATGATGAGCATGCCGGGAAACAATCATTCAATTCGCGCAAAATCATCCATTCCTTCACCACTGTACCTTGCCACGATTGAAGCAAGGCGAGAATATTAATGGTACACAGCAACGATCATAACGTATACGTTCATCTCCTCAAGAACTTTATCAACTTCATCAGCAATGAATCCTCGAGCGCTACATGGTTAACGCAAATGTAGCAGAAGATTCGGTACGGCATCGGTTTGCCACGTGCTAACCCGTCAGCGATTCTTCCAGCCCAGCTATTTGTGGGGAAATCATATAAGTCAAGGTAATTATCCTCCCGGCCGAGTCTTACCAACCCGACGCGATCATTTATCAAACTAAATCTAATGTGCCCATATACGCCACCAGTGTTCAGCTCAGTGATGCCGAACGTGTTTATGTATCCTCCGGGTGCGTCTCTTACATCAACAACCGAAATTGGTGCCAAATTCAAGGAACGTGCATCGACATACAATGGCTGTCCCTGCCCTTGATTATACCAGCGTACCGCTTCCATGAATGTCAAACGGCCGTCGTAATCCGGTCTGGATGGCAGTGATTCGTAGCTTGCCCAAAACCTGGCTCGCGCTGCTTGGCTGGTCAACGCGTCAATCCCGAGATCTAGCGCCTGGGCTTCAGCATGCGACATGCCCTGCCGGAAGTTGGCCGCATCCATGATGATCGGGCGCCCTTTCAAACCTTCGTTATCCGTGCCCAGCAGATTTCCATTCGTGTCATAAATCGGGGAAACAAATCGGCCATCAGGGTCTATCGTGTCATTGGGTCTGTTCAGCACGAAAGTATACGGTGACCAAGCAGGGTATAAATCCGCCAGCGGATCCCCGCTCGTCCACCGCCCGAGCGCCGGCGTGTAGTACCGGGCTCCAAAGTAATCGAGCCCGCTCTCGGCGTCACGCTCCTTGCTCGTGAACCCCTCCTTGGTCCCGCTCCCCAGCGTCCGGCCAGCCAGGAGCAGTCCCCAGGGGTCGTAGTCGTAGCTCTCGACGACCGTCGCGCCCTCGACCACCGCCCGCGTGCTGCCCAGCAGGTCCGTGTGGTAGTACCGGCGAGCTCCAGAGGCCAGCTGCCTGCCCACCACCCGGTTACCCGCAAGCACGTTGAAGTGGTGCGAGACCACGCTTCCGGCAGAGTTCACCCGGAAGACGCCGAGCGTCGTTGCCCCATCGAGCAGGTAGAACTCTGTGTCGCCACCAAGGACCTGCTTCGCGATCCTCTGTCCCGCATGATTGTAGCGGTACGACGTCGTGGTCCCGCCCGATGTCAGCGAGAGCGGCAGGTTGTTATGGTCGTAGGTTGCGGCCGTAATGGAGTACGGTGCGGGCGCCGTCTTCAGGTTGCCGTTCGCATCGTAACTGAAGCTTCCGCTCTCGGCGTCCCAGGACACCCCGCTCGTGGATCCCGCCAAGTCCGTCACCGAGCCCAGGCGGTTCGTGCCCGCCAGATAGGTGTAGACCAGGCTATCGACGAGCGCGCCATTTTGCCCGTAACGACTCAGCGTCATCAGGTTCCCGGACTTGTCGTAGGTGATCCCCGTGAGGCCGTAGGCCGCCGTACTCACCCACGACGCGCCACTCCAGTACGAGTAACCCGCGCCCTTCAGGCGATTCAACGCATCGTAGTTCGAGCTGCCGAAGGTGTACTTGAAGCGCTTGGCAGTGGCCGGCGTGCCCCCATTGTAGAACTCGGCCTCGGAGATCGTTCCGTTAGGATGGTAGCTGTATTTCGCTGAGAAGGGATAGCTGGTGCTCTCTGGATCCCCGATCTTCTCGAGTTGGTCGCGGATCGTGTAGTGGAACGGAACGACCGGCCCACCCGCGAACTGCCGGCTCGCCACCTCGCCACTTGGACGATAGGTGTACGTGACAGCCGGCGTGTCCGGCTTCGTGGCGGATGTGCTGGCGTAGATCTTCGCGAGGAGCCCTCCGCTGTCGTACTCGTACCAGTGGTGGAAGCCCTTCGTGCCGACGCTGTCCAATCGTTCTGTGATCTCGCCCCGCAGGTCACGAACGTAGACCGTCTTGGTGTTGAGCGCGGTGAGGACGCCCGTGCCGCTGCTCGGTTGCGTGAAGACGTAGCGCCTGGCCACGCGCCCATCCGCGTCGTAGCTGTAGAGCTCAACCTGCCAGGCGCCGTTCGACTGGCTCGCGACGGCGGCCAACCGGCCGGTCACGTTGGAGAGCGTTAGCGGGCTGATTTGCGTCCAGAACAACGACCAGGGATAGACGTTCGACGGCTTGGCATCGTACGCCCACACCGTGCGCCAATTCGTCTGCGTCGTCTCGAGCGTGGGCGCCGTTGTGGCATCGGGGTCCAGACTGGAGAACGTGGCAGACCCCACGCCCGACCGGAGCGGCCGGCCCGCAAAGTCGTAGCTCGTGAAGTGAACGTGGCCCGCGGCGGCCTGATTCGCATCCTGCGTGTAGCGCAGGTTGCCGGCCTTGTCGTACTTGTGCTTGACCGTCCCGGCATCCGGACTGGTCTTCTGCGTCACCAAGCCGCGGCCGTCCACGGTGTAGGTCGTCGTCAACCCGCGCGGGTCGGTGGTGCCCGTGCGCCGGCCGAGCACGTCGTAGGCGAGCGTGGTCGTCGTCGCCTCCGAGGCGCCATAGCCGAGGATGATCTTCACCTCGTTGCCCAGCAGATCCTTGTAGCGCCGGACCTTCTTGCCCGACTCGTCGGTGATCTCGGTGTAGGTCTGCTTGGCCGCGGCATCGACCCCGTAGGCGTATTGCACGGATGGGCCTTGCGAGGTCCCGATGTACTCGGGGATCTCCTTCTTCACCCGCGAGAGCGCATCGGCCGTGTACTGTATTTCGCGATAAGGCTTGGCCGAGCCTGTCGCGTGGTAGGTGTTGTACCAGCTCGTCGCGTTCGTGGTGAAGTTCGTGTCGTACGCGGAGGAGGTACGGGGATAGGGCTTCCACACCCGCCACTCGCGGCCCATGGCATCGTACTGCGTCGCCGTCACGTAGTACGTCGAGCCATCCTGCACGTTGGTCTGGATCGGGCGGCCGAGGCCATCCAAGTACTCGCGGGTCACCACGGGCTTGGATGGCTGGAGGTACGTAGTTTTCGTAACGACGTTGGGGCTCGTGCTGTCGAACGTCCAGTTGTTGCTCGGATTCCTGGAGTACTGGTAATCGTACTTCTCTACGAGCGTGTTGCCGTGGTTCCTGACTTCGGTGAGCCGGCCGAGGGCGTCGTAGCCGAAATAGCGATGGGTGCCCGCCTCATCCTTGATCGACTCGAGCTCGCCCTTGTTGTTGTACGTGAAGACGGTCGTCAGGCTGTCCACACTGCTCCCGGCATCGCCGACACGCGTAATGCGGGTCAAGAACGCGCCGTACACGTTCCCGCCGTATTGATACCGCGTCACCTTCCCGCGGGCATCCGCAAGCGCCTTGATCCGCCCGTAGGGGTCGTACTCCAACGCCTGCTCCTGGAGCACGTAGCGGCTATCCTTGCTGAATGCGCCATTGGTCACCGTCGATTGGAACGGGTCGTCGACGGCGGCGATCGGCACGGTGTAGCTGCCCGAGCTGCTCGCGTTCGTGCCCGAAGCGGTGAGGATGATCGTACCGGTGCCCGGTCCACCGACGCTGTAGCGCTGCGTACGCGTCATCTGCGCACCGGCGGCGAGGGTCACCGCTGCCGGCGCAGGCCCGCACGTCACCCCGCCCATGCCGCTGCACGTGAACGTGTAGGTGTTCGAGGTCGAGCCCGTGTTCTTGATCGTGAATACGACGCTGTCGCCGCTCGAGTACGGCTTGCTCGCCGGCGCGGTTGCACCGTTGGGAGTCACGCTCACGCCGTACGAGACGATCGGCACGTTGAAGTAGCCCGAGTCGCTCGTGTTCGTCCCCGTGGCCGTCAGCGTGAGCCGGCCCGTGCCCGGCCCGCCCACGCTGTAGCTCTGCGTGACCGTCGTCTCCGCACCCGCCGCCAGCGTCACCGGCGAGGGCGCCGACCCGCACGTCACCCCACTCGTGCCGCTGCACGTAAACGTGTAGGTGTTCGAGGCCGAGCCCGTGTTCTTGATCGTAAACACCTGGCTGTGGCCGCCCGTATTCGCCGTTCGCGTGGGCGCGGTCCCGCCGTCCGGTGTCACGCTCACGCCGTACGAGACGATCGGCACGTTGAAGTAGCCCGAGTCGCTCGTGTTCGTCCCCGTGGCCGTCAGCGTGAGCCGGCCCGTGCCCGGCCCGCCCACGCTGTAGCTCTGCGTGACCGTCGTCTCCGCACCCGCCGCCAGCGTCACCGGCGAGGGCGCCGACCCGCACGTCACCCCACTCGTGCCGCTGCACGTGAACGTGTAGGTATTGCTGGTTTCACCCGTGTTCTTGATCGTGAACACCTGGCTGTGGCCGCCCGTATTCGCCGTTCGCGTGGGCGCGGTCCCGCCGTCCGGTGTCACGCTCACGCCGTAGCGCACGATCGTGCCCGTGACATGCCCCGAACCGGTGCTACGTGGGCTTGTCGCGGTCAGCGTAATCTGTGCCGGGCCCGATGAGCCACCGGTCGCGAACGTCACCGTGACGGTCCGTGAGTACCCGGGACTCACATCCACAACGATAGGGTACACTGAACAAGTGATCCCATTCGTCCCGGTGCACTGAAGGTCCCAGAATTCCGTTAGATGGTTGCCAGTATTCGTGATGATGAACGTGAGCGTATGCCCGCTTGAATTCGTCGGAACCGTACCAAACGAGCCAACCTGCGGACGCACATCCACTCCGTACGAGGGTGGATCTTCGCCCGGATCGCATTCATCGCACCCCCCGCCCGGATCGCCCTGCTGCGCAACTGCGCTAGCCGCCGTGATTGGGAGGGCAAGAATTATCAGGGTCACCATGAGGAGAAACCGCGCCGCAAGATCCACACGCCCCTCCTTGGACCGCTCCTGCATTGGCCATTCGCGCGCGATGCGCTCCGATCCTAATGCCGTGCGCCGGATCATGGTTGGTTCTCCGGGAACAGGATGAAGCGCTGGAACGGCAGGATCTGGCCGGGTGCGAAGATCTTGTAAGTCGACAACTCTCCCTGAATCACCTTCTGCGTACCGCCGTTCTTTTCGACGACCCACCGCTCGATTACCTGCGAATGCATGTGGGCGGAGTCCTGCATGGCGGTAAGCGCCGCTGCCTCCGGATTTGCGGAGCCCTTCGCGTAATCGGCAGGATACTTCATACGCGTGATGCGCTCTCTGCCATCCGAGTTCGTCTCGGCGATTTGCGTGAGTTGGAGGTGCGCGGGATTGCCGTACGTGTACGTCCTCACCGAAGTGACGGAGCTTACCCCGGTCTCATCGTATACGACCGTGGTGTCCGACAAGGGGTGCACCCAGGCGGAAATGATCTCGAATGGCTGGACAGCGAAGTAAGACGCGACGTCCCCCGAGGTGAACGTGTGGATGGACACGCCCTTGAACCTACTCGCTACCACCGAGTCTTGCCTGAAAGCATAGGTGGACGCTGTCCGTTGCTGCACCTGCCCGGATGCGTTGTATTCAGTAACGCTCGTTTGCTGGCCTCGCATCCACTCGTAACTGGTCCGAGTTGCAAAAGGCCAGGTGTCCTTGTACAACGCATCGTCCTCCACATCACGTGGCGACCGGAAAGTATACCGCGTCTTTCCGTACTCTCCGTTCGCTCCATGCCATACCGTGACTTCGCTGTAGCCGACCACCGGTCCCTCGCCCAGCGGCATCTTCGACATCGAAGATCTTGCGAAATATGTGCACGTTGGTGATGTGAAGCCGTAACCGTATTCGGGCTCGGCGCTGATGACACCGCTCGACCAGGCTGTATCGCCCTGGAGCGTGTATTTGTACCGGCGGACCGTTGTGTTGCCCATGGCGTCGGCGGTGCGAATCTCGGCAACCCGCAACCCGCCCGCCGTCTTCTTCTTGGTCGGTCCACGATCACGCCAAGTCACGGTTATCGATGCATAACCATCCCATCGATTGGCCAATGCGCGGAGAGTATACGTGCCGGGTGCAAGATCCCGATACGTCGTCCCTGCGGGGAAATTTCCAATGCCTACAATCTCAGCGATTGGGCACGGGGGCTCGTCTTGAGATTCACAGCCACTGGGATTCTTGCTCACGCTGATCTGTACCGTGACCGGAACCGTTCCTCCGATGGTAAACATTCGGACATCCTCAGGCCCTCCATCAAAGCTCGTCGCTGTGACCGATTGCTCTGGCCCTTCACCGATCGGAGTCAGGCCGCGAATCCCTATTGCCCCATAGTCGTTACTTTCGTATACGAACTCGTTGTAACCGCCTGTTGGATAGGTTATTCGAGTGAGGACACCCGCCTTCATGAACGATGGGCTGGGCGACCGGTCGGCCCCTGTCAGATAGACGCCGCCGAAGCCTTTCATTCCAGGCACCAACATGGAATTGCCGGTCTTGCCGTTGTAGTATCCCCAATGATCTTGGGCGAACGAGGTTGGAGACGGCAGCGCCTGGCTGTCATACGTGAATGTGTACGGCGGAAGTGTGTCACCTCCACTTATTTCGCGAATCTCGGTCAAGCGGAGACGGCCTCCGGCGTTGTAATCGTGCTGAAACTGGAAACGGCGTATCTCGGTCCCCTCGGGTGTTCTGATCGATATATGATCAAGCCGCGGCTCCTGCGGCTGCCCAGTTATTGGCGACCGTGCATCCGACCGAAGCGTCGTGCCGAACCGAACCGTGTGCGTTGCAGATTGGATCGAGTCGAGTCGCTGCGCCCGGATCTCGTATTCGGCTTCAATGATGTGCTGGTATGGGACGCACTCCCTAGGATTCACATAGACTCGCTGATCGAAACGTTCTTCGTGCCTAAACGGCCTGTGGCGGGCCGAATAGGAACTGTAATACAACTTGATGAAATCTCCTCCGGGCGCTCGGATCTCTGTCAAATGCCAGCTGGAATGATGACGTTCCCCCCAGTTCGGCAACTCCGGTGATCCATTGTCCACATGGGCCACGCTGAAATCGGTAGTGGTATCTACCGCCGCGAATATGTACCGGGTACCGTCCTCTGTGGTGATCTCCCAGCTTACGATTCCATCGGCGCCGAATGTGGGTTTGATGCGAAGTTTCTGATGCGGAATGGAACGGTACTCCTTCACGGTCGGGTCCGTGCTGGTTGGACCCATTACAAATTGTCCGGAACGCCCTGCGAAAGAGAAGAAGAAACGGTCCGGCTCACCATCGACCAATCCGTCGCGAAGATTGCTGATCACCCCGGCAGGTGGAGAGGGCCAATTGCTTTGACTGTAGAAGATGTGACCTGTGTTGTAATACCCCCTCTGCTTCTCGTCGACGATTCCTCGCACGGTGCGGGTGATCACACCGCCCGCTTCAAGGGACCAACCCAGCCCTGCCCAGCCGCCGATGTCCTGGACGCGGATCCCACCGGCATGGTATCTCAGGACGATCGGCAGCTCTAGCGTCCGTCCTTTCACCGTGAAGAGGGGGATGCTGATGTCCGGAACTCCCGTATATAAGCTGACGGGCACATCTCCGAATTTGCCCAAAGAGGCAGCGGTCGGTGATGGCACGGTGACGCGCAGTGAGCCCGTCTGTGCCCAAGCGCCCTGAGATAGCAGCAGTAATCCCAGCCCAAGGAAGGAGACCGGCAGCTTCACACGGTACATGAATCGACTCCGTAAGAAGTGGAGCTTCAGGTCGGCGGGCCGATGCTTAGGAAAGAAGTGAGCCAAGTGCGTGGCCAAATCACAAATCGTTTCTGGAACAGAGCATAGCGAGATCCAAGACACCCGAGCGTCGAGCCGCGACTCTCATTTCTGAGAGTCGCACCGGTGCCCACGCTCTCACGGTTGCGACCCATGATGAGCTCGACACCCGACTATCCGCGTCTCCGCGTCAGCATGCCCGTAGAGGCGCACGACGCTGTGGCCACGCGCGTTGGACCGCTTCGAGCCATGATCGATTTGACACGCGACCGGCATGCCCGGTGACCGCCTTCGCGTTCCACTCGCACAACTGCGAGGAGGCGGCTCCGCGCACGCACCGCAACATCACCCAACACCCACATCCACAACACCTTGCCCGCCTGGCACGCATTTTTCTCTTGCAGCATCGCCCCGATTGTCCTTGACGTCTGCGTTCGTCGCGCGCCGATGCGATCCATTGCGACGTCCCGATCCGCAATCGTGGGATCCAGCGCCCTCTTGATCCGGTTGCTGTGACTGTGAACGCTAACGTACCTGCGAACGACGACGTGCCAGCCACGGAGTCCTTCCACGTACCCAGTGAGGTTGTGGCGACGAGCCGGGTGGGCCTCGCGGCGGGTGTCACCCGCTCGTTTCTCCTGCGCCATCGTCTGTGTCCGATCGCGCTGCGAGATGACGGGCGGTTGCGTGTAGCGGTGGAGCCGGATTCCGTGCTCGAGGGATTGGACGACCTGAGTGTGGCGTATGGCGCCCCCGTCGCGGCGGAGCCGATGACGGCATCGGAGGTTCAGGTACTCATCGAACGCCTCACGTCGTCGAGCGAGCGCGACATCGAGCTATCCAGTCGCGCGATGGACGAGGACGAATTCGCGTCGGACGTCCGCGACCTGGCCAACCAGCCTCCTGTCGTGCGCTACCTCAATCTCCTCGTTCGCGACGCGTACGAGGCCGGTGCGAGCGACATCCACTTGGAATCGACCCGCTACGGCGTCGAGACCCGGTTTCGTATCGATGGCGTGCTGGTACCGGCGCAGCCCCCCGCGCCGGGGTTGGGTCGAGCGGTCATCTCGCGCGTGAAGCTTCTCGCGGACCTCGACATCGCCGAGCGGCGCCGTCCCCAGGACGGCCGGATCCGGGTCCGTATGGAGGAGCGGGAGCTGGACCTGCGGGTCTCCACCGTATCGACGATCTTCGGAGAGAGCGTCGTGCTGCGCCTGCTGGAGCGTGGGGGACGGCCGATTGCCCTGGCCGACCTCGGATTGCCGGGCAGCCTGCTCGATACCATCACGCTCCTCGCCAAGAAACCGCACGGGATGGTATTGGCCACGGGCCCGACCGGGGCCGGGAAGACGACTACGTTGTACGCCATGCTCGGCCTGAGGGATTCAACACGGGAAAAGATCATCACGCTCGAAGACCCGATCGAGTATGCCCTCGAAGGTGTGGTCCAGGTCCCCATCCACGAGCAGGCCGGCGTGACGTTCGCCTCGATGCTGCGCTCGATCCTCCGGCAGGATCCGGACGTGATCATGATCGGCGAAATGCGAGACGCGACGACCGCCGAACTCGCGATTCGTGCAGCACTCACGGGTCACCTCGTCTTTTCGACACTCCACACGAACGACGCTGTTGGGGCGATCGCGCGCCTGATCGACCTCGGAGTTCCATCGTTCTTGGTCGGGGCAACGCTGGACGGGGTCCTTGCGCAGCGCCTCGTCCGCCGGATCTGCGACGCGTGCCGCCAGCCGTACACTCCCGACCCAGAGGTGCTGCGCATGCTTGAGGGATCTACCGCGGAGAATTCGACGTTACGAGACCTTGGCCCCATCCGGGGAGCGCAATTGACGCGGGGCGGCGGGTGCTCGGAGTGTCGCGGGACCGGGTACCGCGGGCGGGTCGGGATCTTCGAGCTCCTCGTCGTCACTCGCGACTTGCGCGAAGCCATCGCCCGCGGCGCCCGCTCGAGCGAGCTCCGGGAGCTCGCCCTCCGCGATGGTATGATGTCGTTGCGCTCCGATGGGCTCGCCAAGGTCGTAGCCGGGCTGACTACAATCGAGGAGGTGCTCCGTGTCACTGCGGATTAGCCACGGCGCGCAGGCGGGGCGTCGCACGCGCCGGAACCGCGTGGGGTTCACATTGATCGAAGTGATGGTCGTGATCGCCGTCATCGCGACACTGGCGACGCTGGTCGCACCATCCGTGTTCCGCAACGTTGGCGATGCACGGACGGCGACGGCACGGAGCCAGATCGAGATCCTATCGAGTGCCCTGGAGTCCTACCGTATGGACAACCTCGCCTATCCGACGACGGAGCAGGGACTTCAGGCACTGCGCACCCGGCCCGATGACGGTGTCGGTCTTCTAAATTGGCGGGGCCCGTATCTGCGCAAGAACATACCGAACGACCCGTGGGGCCGACCTTACTACTACAAGTCTCCGGGCGTGTACAATGTCGATTCGTACGATCTCTACACGCTCGGGCGCGACGGGCTCGTTGGAGGCGAGGGTGAGGACGCGGACATCACATCGTGGGGCGGGGCCATCGAGCCGTGACGGGAAGCATCACGTTCGAGTTCCGCGCACTCCACGCGGATGGTAAGCTCGAGGCGGGCAGCATCGAGGCACCGGATCGGGAGACGGCGGCTGCACTCATTGGTGCCCGTGGCTTGTTCCCTGTCGAGATCACGGCTCGCAAGTCATCGCCCCGAAGATTCCGCCGAATCGGCGCAGACGATCTTGCCGGGGGCTTGCGCGCACTAGCGTCGCTCCTCCGTTCCGGACTGCCGATGTCCCGGGCGATCGCCATCCTGCAGGAGCTGGCGACGCCGGCGTGGCTGACTGCACTTCCTGGGATCCGGCAGCGCATTGAACAAGGCGAGTCTCTGGCCGTTGCGCTGGAGAAATCGACGTTGCCCTTGCCGCCCCACGTGATCGGGATCGTGCGGGCGGGTGAGGCCGGATCGGGCTTGGCCGATGCCGTAGAAACCGCGGCCAGCCTGCTGGAAGGCAGGGCCGCCACCCGGGCCGCGCTCAGGAACGCGCTTGCATACCCGATTCTTCTCGCCACGGCCGGCTCCGCGTCCGTGCTGCTCTTGATCACGGTCGTCCTGCCCAGGTTCGCGGAAATCCTCACCGATGCCGGTCAAACCCTTCCGGCGGCCGCGCGCGCATTGATCGCGGTGGGCCAGTTCGCACCCGCGGCCGTCGTTCCCGTTACGTTGACCGTAAGCGCGGCACTGGTCATCGGGCGGTGGGCCATCACGCAGCCTGGCGTGCGCGTCCGCTGGCATAAGGTCCTGTTGTCCACACCCATAATCGGCACGATCCGTCGTTCGTCGGCGACGGCGAACGCTACGTCGACGCTCGCCGCACTACTACATGCGGGCGTCCCCCTCTCGGCCGCGCTCCCCCACGCGGGCCAAGCCGCAGGCGATGCAGCCATAGACGCGGCTTTTCAGGCGGCCCGAAAGAGAATCGCCGCGGGCGAGCCGTTGTCCGCCGCCCTCGAGGAAGCGGGCGTCCTCCCTATGGCCACGATTCGCCTGCTACGCGTTGGCGAGGAAGCCAGCGACCTGCCGGGGATGCTGCGCCGTGCGGCCGAGATCGAATCCGCTCAGGCGATGCGAAAGCTCCAGCGCGCCGTGCGCCTCCTCGAGCCCGCCCTCATCCTGGTGTTCGGAGGCATCGTTATGCTGGTCGCAGCCGCGTTGTTGCAAGCAATGTACGGCTACCGCCTGGTTCCATGAACAAGCGCTCATGAGACGCGCATCCTTTGAGCGCCGCATCGGTGCAAGGCCCCGCGCCGGGATCACGCTCGTCGAGCTCCTGGTCGTGATCGTCGCCCTAGGCGCCATGTCGACGGTCGTCGGCCTCACGTGGCGGTCAGGGTTAGGCGAAATCCAGACCGAGGAAGATGAAGGTGTGGCTGCGGTCGTATCGATGCGTGCCCAGGCCCTATCGTCCGGCAAAGCCGTAACGCGGACCATCCACGCAGATGGCCGAACGCTTGTCGTCACGGTATTGCCGGATGGGCGTGTCATCGGCGCCGGCGCCCTGGGCATCCATCCCCTGAGCGGACAACGGTAGTCGATGGTACGCTCGCGACGATCCAACCGAGCAGGTGCCGTACTGCTGGAGGCCATGGTCGCGCTCGCGGTGTTGGCATCAGTCGGCGGCACCGCCGCCTGGATGTGCTCGGAATCGATCCGGGCGGTAGTCCGGGCACGCACGGCCGAAGCGGAGGTCCTCCGAGCGCAGCGATTCATGGCAGCGGTCTCTTTGTGGCCACGTGAGGACTTGGACCGCCACCTGGGCGCCTCCCCCCAAGGCCCATGGGAACTGCGTGTCCACCGGGTCAAGCCAAACCTCTACGAGATCTCGCTCGCCGACACGGCTACGGGCGCAGTCGTGCTGAGCACCGCTCTGTTCAGATAGGGGACGTTACTCCGGTGAATCGGGGGAATGGACGGGCACCAGTAAGGAGGCGCTGTCTGATGAGGCAGGGCTTCACGCTAGTCGAGGTCCTGTTGGCGCTCGCGATCGGAGCGATGGCGATCTCCGGGGCCACGTTACTGCTGCTCGGCCTATCCGACCGCGGCCGTGCAATCGACACGGTAGCCCGGACACTGGATCACCAGATGAACGCCGAGAGGTTGCTGCGGACGATCGTGCGAAACCTCGACTTGCAGCCGAACGCGACGCAATCCCTGAAGGGCGGCCCGGGCGCCGCTCACTTCCGATCGTGGTGCGAGAGTCCGACCGGCTTGCCGGTCCGCTGCTCGGTTCGGCTGGTCGCAAGTCCCGAAGAGCTCGGATGGAAGCTCTCACTCGAACTGCGGCCGGAGAACCCTGACGTCCAAGGCCAGGCACGGGTCGGTGAATCAACGGTCGTCGACCTGTGGACCCGTATGCGGACCGTGAAGCTCCTCTATCTGATCGATCCAGGGGCGGGGGGGACGTGGGCGGAACAGTGGACGGAAACGGTTCTCCCCCGTGCCTTAGGCGTGGTGCTGGACGAGGATACGCTCATCCTACCGATCCGCGAATGATTCGGCAGGCACTCACGTCTGAGTCTAGCCGTTCGCGCACGCCGAACGGCTACGCCCTGATCGGCGTTCTCTGGATTTGCGCCGCCGCTACCGCGCTGGCGCTTTCGGCAGCCGCAGCATCGCGCCACGTCATTGCGGCTTCGAGAAACAGGATCGCCCTGGCCCGCGCCGAGTGGGCGGCCTCCGGCTGTCTGGCCCGCGCGCGTTCGGTTCTGTCGGAGGCGATCGGAATGGAAGGAACAGCGGCATCATACCGACAGCCGGCCTGGAGCCGCGTGGATGAGATTTTGGGCGAATCCTCCGCCGGAGACCTGGCCGACTGCGTGATCACGGCGCGCGCCGTGGGATCGCGCCTCAACGTGAATTCCGCCGATGAGGCAACGCTGTCGCGCCTCCTTCGCGGCGCCGGGCTGGCACCGGCGCAGGCCGATTCACTCGCGGCGGCCATCGCCGATTGGAAAGACGCCGACGATACGCCACGCCCACTCGGCGCCGAGCGGGAGTGGTACGAGGCAGTGGGCAAGATGCCGCCGGCCAACCGGCCGTTCGCCCACGTATCAGAACTGGCACTGGTCCGAAACGCGGCGGGTGCCCTGTCCTTAGACGACCTGCTGGACGTCGAAGAAGGCGTCATATCGATCAACCATGCGCCCGCCCCGGTGCTCGGCATTCTTCCCGGATTCACTCGAGAGGCGGTGGAGCATGTGTTGAATGCTCGCACAGCCGGCAGGCCAATCACCGCCTTCGCCGAGATCAGAAACGGTTTGTCGGCGGCCGCGGCCGAGTCGTTGGCCGAGGCCGAACCGCAGCTCGTGGCACATGCCTCCCTAGTGCCCCAAGCCTGGGTTCTGACGGTTCGGTCCGTTTCGGGCGCGCCAGCCGTGACCGTGGTTCTCGAGGTGAGGATAGAACGGTTCGCGACCGAGATCGTAATCGTCCGCAGACGATCGTGGGTGTTGTGATGGGAGTGATCGGAATTGGTATCGACCACGCCGACGTCCGTGCGGTCCTCGTTCGAAAGAAGGAGATCGTATGGAGAAATCAAGCGCCGTGGCATGATGAAGCGTCACTCGCCGAGAGCATTGCATCTCTTCTCGCTCGTGCACCGCGCCGACGCTGGCGCAGGGTTCCGGTACATGTTGCGATAGGTGCGTTCGGCTCACAGTTGAAGCTAATCGCGGACCTTCCGGCGGTCGACAACACCGAAGTATTAGCGGCCGTTATCCGGGAAGGTTCGGCATCGTACTTTCTCCGAAACGGTCATGAATTGGTCACAACGGGGGTGCGTGCGGAGGGAGAAGGACGGGTGTGGGCCGGGGCTTTCGACCAGCCTCTGATCGACGCCGTCCGTGTGGGGTGCCAGGCTCGTGCGATGAAGCTCCGGTCGATCTCACCCACTGCAGCCATCTTGCCCCTGGTCGCTCGAAACGACCGCTTCATCTGGAACGACGGGGCCGTTTCACTGGAAATCGTTCACTCCGGCGGTGCCCTCAAGGCTGTGCGGCGAGTGCCGTCCGCCCTCCTGCCACCCGACACCCCTACCCTTGATCCGATTGAACCCGTCGCGGCGCTGGGACCCGGGGAAGCGAGATATGCGGACGCATACGGCGCGACTCTCGTGGATCCGCACTCGCCGTTGGCGCTCGGAGCCGTGGGAGACCGGCCGCTCTCCGTATCCGGCCGGAGGCGTCGGGTGGCGCGAGCCTCCATGCTGGGTTGCGTGGGGCTCGTCGCGTTCGTGCTTTCCCCCGTCGCATCCGAGGTGGCGGCCTACCGCGCACGGGCCGCGCTCGACAATAGCCGGTCCGGCGAGGCATGGACCACCATGGTAGATAGCGTTTCGCGCCTCGAGCAGATCACAGCCGTTCTGAACGACATTCAAGGCTTTGTATCTACGAGGCCGGAGCGAACCAAGCTGCTGGGCGAACTCGCCGGGATACTACCCGACCGGAGTGCCATCGTACGCATCCAGATCAATGGATCCGAGGGCACCCTCGAGGTCTTGACGCCACACGGCGCAGCCTTTGTTGAGTCCCTGCGCACCCTACCCAGTCTCGCATCCATCGAGGTCGATTCGCGGGGTGCCCGACAGTATGTGGGCGGTCTGGATCTCGAACGGATGACCGTCCGATTCCGAACCCGAGAGATTCCGTTGGATTCGACGGATTCGAGGTCAAGCAATGTTTCTCCGTGACCTTACGACGGCCGAACGCCGCACCATATCCATTGGCGGGGCCATCATAATATCCCTCGTGACGGCGTTCCGCGGGTTGCCGGCTTGGACATCGTGGCGCATCGAGGCTCGGGAGTCCGCAGCGGTGGCGATGACCGAGGTGGCCCGCACGAGGGCGATGTATGAAGCGTTTCCGGTGATCTTGGACTCGCTCGAGGCTGGCATCGCCCGGCTGCGCGAGATGCGCCCCATGCCTGTGGCAGCCGGCAACCCAGATGATGCGCGGGCCATCCTCATCGGCACGGTCCAGGCCGCCGCCCGAGCGGGCTCGGTTCAGATGAACATAATCGAAACCGGGGTAGACAGCACTCGCACGAAAATCTTGCCGGTTCTATACATGGTCCTTGACGGTGCCGGAGATATTACGGGATTAGCCACATTCTTGAGAGAACTCGAAGGTAGCCCCTTCGCCTTGGCGATCCAAGGATTATCGATCGTGCCACAGAACGTAGAAACGCCCGAACACGAAATCGAAACGCTGATCTTTCGACTCAGAGTCGAATGCCTAATGCTGAACACTGAAGCGGCGAGCCGCACAACTACATGAACAAATCGAAGCTCATCGAAGCGATCGTTTGGACCTTCGCATTGGGCGCCACTCTGGGATCGATGTGGGCGTGGATGCTCGCGGTGCCGGATGTCTACCCGGAGAACGGCATCACTCTGCAGCCCGTCCCTTTGTCACACCCGATCGATATTCAAGCAATCCAACGCGCCGCGGAGGTGCTACGCGATCGGAATCCGTTTCGTGTGGCACGGCGTCCGACCTCGGTCCGCTTTGGCTCGGAAGTCGTCGAGATGGTGCCGGAACCCGTGGAGATCCCGTCGCATGGCGTGAACCTCTCCCTCTCTCTCGCCGGCATCGTCGGCGGGCCTCCATGGATGGCACTGATCGAGGGGATTCCGGGTCACGAGTCCGGAGCCGTCCTGATCCAAGGGGAGGAAATCAACGGATTCCGGCTGGAGAGTATACGCGGCGACACCGCCGTGCTCGTAGGCTTCGATTCAACCTGGGTGTTGGTACCCAAGCAGGTGTGGCGATGAGGAACGCAATATCCTTCACTGTTGCTATACTGGCCGTGCTCCCGCTACAGGTGTTGCGCGCGCAGGAGCCTACGGAACCGGAAGGGTCGGTAGTGCAACAAGACACAATGGTCCATGTTCGGAATGACAGCGTTTCCATTCGCTTCATCGACGTGGATTTGAGGTTGGCCGTACAGACGTTGGCACGGCTGGTGGACCGCCCCGTGGTTTTCGGGAATCTTGCGCAGTATCGGATCTCTCTCGAGACCCCGCAGCCTGTTCCGCGCTCAGCCGTTCCTGATCTGCTCGACGGCATCCTCCGAACATTCGGGCTTGGACTCGAAGAGGAAAAGGAGTACTATGCCGTCCGCCATGCCGTACCCGAGCCTGTACACGAGACCAAGGCGGCTCCATCGGCCGTGCAACTCTTCGTGATCCAGGTCCGCCATGCGCGTGCGACCGACGTTGCTGCCACCGTATCAGCCCTTTACGGCCAGCCCAACGCCATGGGAGAGATCGGGGCACCAGTACAGCGGAGCATGCCCCCCAATGGCGACGCTGCGAATGTCGCGGATGGCACGATGAACGCCTCATTGCCACAACCCGTCGTCGGCCGGGTGGCGCGGCTGACGGGCGAAGTCCGGATCGTGCCCGATCCACGCACGAACAGCCTGCTCATCAGGGCGTCGAGAGAAGACTTCGAACTCATCCACGCCACGGTGGAGCAGCTTGACATACGGCCGCTTCAGGTGCTCATCGAAGTCGTCATTGCGGAAGTGCGGCGCGATCGCGGTCTGCGCTTCGGCGTTGGAGTGGACATGCCATCGCGGCGAATCAGCGATTCGGATAATGCTGAGTGGTCCGTATCGACGCCGGAGCCCGGGATCGGTGAACTGATCCTTACGATGCTGAAGGTAGGCGGGGTAGATCTCACGGCTACGCTTGAAGCGGCCGCATCTCGCGGCGACGTGGCCATACTCAGCCGCCCGGTCCTCTTGGCGGCGAACAACGAGCCGGCAGAGATCCTCGTGGGCAGCCAAAGACCCTTCGTTCAAGTCCAACGGACGCTGCCCACAGACTCGCCCACACGGGATCAAGTCGTACAGTTCAAGGATGTCGGAACACGACTTAGCGTCACACCGACAGTCAGCCAGGATGGCTACGTTATGCTCGAAGTGGTACAGGAAGTGAGTGCTGCGACCACGGAAGTCGCTTTCGACGCGCCGGTGATCTCGACGCGGAGCATTCGGACGAATCTTCTCGTTAAGGATGGACACACCGCCGTCATGGGAGGGCTTGGCGACCAGCAACGTGATATTACCCGTGCCGGCGTACCTATCCTCTCATCGCTACCTCTCTTTGGCGGTCTGTTCGGAAGGCATTCGACCCGAACCACCGAAACGGAGTTGTTCGTGTTCCTCACGCCGCGAGTCATACGGACAGATCAAGATCTCGATGCCGCTTCGGATTCGATCGGCTACCGGACCAGGTCCCTGCGGCAGAACTAGCCGATCATTCGGCTAATTCATCGCAGCTTTTTTCTTGCGCTCAGCTTGTGTCGGCAAGGGAGATTTCGCCTGTGACTCGAATACCTTCGTGATTCTGTAGTATTTTGCCAGTTTGCGGTACAGCGTTGCCTCGCTGATTCCGAGGATCTGAGCAGCCTTCGCACGGTTGTTCTCGGCACGACGAAGCGCATCGAGAATGACCTTTACTTCAACGCGGCTCACGACTTGCGCCAACGTAGGCATGTCATCCGACGCAACGTCTCCTCTGATATCGCTTGGTCTGAGGACCTGTAACACGTGTTCGGCGCAGAGTTGAGAAGCCGTTCCGGCCAAGGCCGCCGCTGCTTCGATCACGTTGCGAAGCTCACGAACATTGCCCGGCCAATGGTGCTCCGCCAAGATCTGGTGCGCGCCTACAGTAATCGCGTCGGGTCCGAAGCCGGAACGATCCCTGAACTCTCTCAGGAACGTTCTGGCCAGCAGTGGTATGTCTTCCAGGCGTTCCCGTAAGGGTGGAAGCAGAATCCGAATAGCGCCGAGCCGGTGGACTAGATCCGCGCGTAACTTTCCCATGGCGATCAACTTCTCTGGATCACCATTGGTTGCTGCAAGTAACCGGAACTGTGACCGGAGAGTCTTGGTTCCACCAAGCTTGCGGTACTCACCGGACTCGAGCGTCCGCAGTAGCTTTGCCTGGACCGCAAGGGGGGTCTCAGCGAGCTCATCTAGAAAGAGCACACCGCCGTCCACCTGCCCGATGATTCCAGGGTGGTCCCTCACTGCTCCAGTGAATGCACCGCGGTGATAGCCGAACAACTCGCTGTCAACCAACGTCTCTGTAAACGTGGCACAGTTCACCGCAAAGTATGGCTTGCGGCCCGACAATTCAGCGATAGCCGCAGCGCACAGCTCCTTACCCGTTCCGGTTTCACCCAGAATCAAGACTGGCACAGGCGCGGCCCCAATTTGACGTATCAAGGCCTTTACCCGAAGCATGCCAGGCGTTTGCCCGATAAGTCTACTTACGCCTTCCCCACCATTGGGCGCAACCACCCGAACCTCCGTCAGTTTGCTTCTCGATACGCGCTTGATCGGACTTGGGGCGAGGATAGCGAGAACTGCGAACTCCATCGGCCGGAGACTCAACCATGCCCAGGTCAAGACATTGAAAGTTCCGGCTGCCCCAGGGTCTCTCGTTACGACAGGTTAGCCACTTGGATGGGAGGGGCCATCACAGCAAACGCTGCGGAGTTATCTAAGCCTGAGCCATTCAGCGGTCTCGCCGCTCTCGTAATCGGCATTTCCTTGATTCGAGACTGATATCCCTACGCACGAACGACTTCAGCCACGTACTTGTATCGCCCACATTTCAGAGACATCGCCGACGCGCAAACACACATGTATCCGATCTTCACCTCCAGATGTGATCTGGATACCCATCGTCCGAGATGTCCAGGACATTGGATACCAGCACTCCACGAGACCACGGCATCTGTTGTTTAGGGGCCGTTTCGGAGGATGCTCGAGTCAAGTCCGACTCTCCCTCCACGCGCTCCGCAACATCCAGATCACGAACGCGTAGATGAGGATCAGGGGCACCCAGTCGGCCCCGGACGGCGGGCCGGCGAGGGCGGCGAGGGCCGTGACGCTGGCGACAAGGACCACGATCAGGCCCACGGTCACCCAAACGGGATAGGGCTTCCGGCCGGCTCGCTCGCGGTGACGGCCTACCGCCACGAAAGCGCCGACGGCCACCGAGAGGGCGATCAAACGGACGGGTGCGGCATGGCCGAAGAGCATGCCGCACGCGAAGTACGCCACGGCGGTAACGGCTCCGGCAACGAGCGGGTGCGCTTTCTTCGAGGTCATCTCCGACTCCTTGCGTCGAGGCCCTTCGACGACCATCCGTTGGCCCTGGGCGTCGCGACGCCGTGGCTCCCCGAGCGAACGTGCCATCGGAAGGCTCCATGAGGGGCCCTGGCACGTCGACTCTCTTACGATATAGATGCACGAGAGGCGGCAAACTTCGCATCCCGAATCGCCACGACTTGCTCCACAATTCCGCACCGCACCGCAGGCGCGGCTCCGGCGGGCGGAACCGCCGAGAGCGGCGCGCGCCGGCACCCCGAATCGAGGAGGCACCATGCACCCCACGCCCGAGACTCTGAACACCTGGCGCGACCACGGCGAGCTCGCCGTCCTCGTGGCGGTCGCGGTCGAGACCGGGCTCTTCCGCGAGCTGCTCGCCGGACCCGCGGACCCGCAGACCCTCGCCGGCCGGATGGGGTTCGACGCCCGCGCCGTGCGCATCGTGCTCCCCGCCCTGGCCGAGCTCGGGGTGGTCGAGGAGCGCGACGGCATCTTCTCCCTCACCGCGGACGGCCGCGCGCTCCTCGCCGACCCCGATTCGGGGCGCTACATGGGCGGCGGGTTCGCGCTCTGGCTGGAGACGCTGCGGGCGATGACCCGGCTCCCGGAGGCGCTCCGAACGGGGGAGCCGGTCGCGAAGCGGGAGAGGACGACGTCGCCCGAGGGGATCGCCCGTTTCATGGCCGGGATGGCCTCCCGTCCGCGGGAGCAGGTCGAGCCTGCGGTCGAGATCGCGCTGGCGCGAGCGCCGGCGGCGCCGCGCGTCCTCGACGTCGGCGGGGGGCCGGGGCTCTACGCCCGCGAGTTCCTGCGGCGAGGCGCGTCGCGCGTCACCCTGTACGACCGGCCCGAGACGGTGGACCACGTGGCGGAGGCGTACGGGCTGAAGGGGGTCGAGGGGCTGGAGCTCGCGCGCGGCGACTTCCTCGTCGACCCGCTCCCCGAGGGGCCGTTCGACGTCGTCCTGATCAGCAACGTCCTGCACATGTACTCGCCGGACCAGAACCTGGAGCTGCTGCGGAAGGCGGGGGCGGTGCTGCGGCCGGGGGGCGTCGTCGCGATCGGGGAGATGGTGCGCGGCCGGAGTCCCCGGGCGGCGCGCTTCGCGATCATCATGCTCCTCCGCACCGACGCGGGAGACACCTACACCGAGGCCGAGTACCGGGAGTGGCTGGAACGGGCGGGGTTCGGGGAGGTGGAAGTCGACGACGTCGACCCCGAGCGCCAGGTCATCACGGGGGTGAAGCGGTGAGATCCGGCGAACCGGCCCCCGACCCCACGGCGCCCGGCGGCGACTCGGCCGCGCCGGGGGTCAGGGCGACTCGCGCCTACCGCCCCGCCCTCCGCCCCCGCCGGTACGGCCGCTTCTCGTAGACCTGCACGATGCGCTGGCCGTCCCAGACGTAGGTCAGGTGCCGCGTCTCGCGGCAGCGGGTGATGAGGCGAGGCCGGAAGACCGCGGCGCACTCGCCGCCGGGGGCGCGCACGCTCTCGTAGGCGATCCCCGACGAGCCGCGGCCCCGGAGCTCCCGCGCCAGCGCCTGCGACGCGCGGTAGTCGTCCGGGTCGTAGACCGCCGGGAGCGACGTCCTCAGCCCTCGCAGGTCGTGGAGCTCGCCGGCCAGGTCCGCCTCGAGGAGCCGCATGTCCAGGTGCATCGGCGGCTCGGCGGTACGGGCGAGGAAGCGCTCCCGCCGCCAGATCGTCTCCGCGATCGCCGTGTCCCGCTCCCGGGCGGCGTAGTAGGCGCCGTACGTGCCGTCGTTGAATCGGCCGCCCTCCGTCGAGAGGTGCGTGAAGGCCGCCATCACGTACCCCGCCCCCGGCCCCACCACCCGCTCCTCCGGCGGGACCAGGCTGATCGCCCCGATCTCGTCCCGGAGCCGGTCGTTCGTCAGCGACTCCAACTCGATCAGCGCGTCCCAGTCCTCCGGCGGCGCGATCCGCTCGAAGAGGTCGATCGGCGGGTAACGGCTCGGGATGATCCGGAAACACGGTTTCCAGACCACCTCCCGCAGCGGGATCGTAACCATCGCCGGAACTGCGCCGGCAACATCGCTGGCGACGTCGCCCGCAGCACCTCCCGCAACGCCGTCGACGCCTCCACCGACGGCGCCACCCACGGCATCGCCCGCGCCGCCCCGCACCTCCGCGGCCGCCTCCCCCTCCCGCGTCACGCCCACCCGCCCCGCTCCGCGTCGAGGTACCGGCGCACTTCGTAGAGGTCCGCGACGTTCCCCGAGAGCATCCGGTCCAGCGCCGAGCGGCCGCCGAAGAGCGGCGCCGCGTTGGGCTTCCGCACCCACGCGTCCGCCGCCCGCGGGTCCGGGAGCAGGACCTGCAGCGCCTTGTAGATCCCCAGGATGTACGAGAGTCGCTCCAGCACGTCCCGCGGGAGCGATGCCGCCCCGTCCTTCTTCCACTTGAAGTACGTCGACCGGGCCGGGCTCCCGAGGAGCCGGATCTGCTCGTCGACGGTCAGCCCCCACGCCTCGGCGATGCGGAAGAACGCCCGCAACCCCGCTCTCGCCATCTCCTCGCCCGTGACGTGCCGTCTCGCCGGCTGAGCGACGCCCATCGCACACCTCCAATTATGGACTCCATGCACAGATTAGTCCAGTAATGGACTGGGGTCAAGAGAGACGTGGGGATGGGATGGGGCCGGCATGGCGCTGATCGCGCGCGGGCGCCGGGATTGGCGGTGTGCTCAACCGGGCACTGGGGTTGGCGGCCTTCTCGGCCGAGATCGGGAGTCGTCCGACGCCCGGAAAAACCCGAGCGTCGGCCATCATCGCGCGAAAAGCCCGCAGAGCCCCTACGGCCGCCCCGCCTGGAACCAGGCGATCGTCTCCGGGAGCCCCTCGGCGAGGGGGCGGGGGGACCAACCGAGCTCGCGGGTCGCCTTGGCGTGGGAGTGCAGCCACCGGAGCCCCGCGCTGGTGTCGACGGTCTCGCGGGTGAGCGGGAATCGGATCCCGGTCAGCCGGGAGACGATGTCGAGGGCGGAGGCGGAGAGGCGGGCGAGGGGCGCGGGGAAGCGGAGCGCCGGCGCGCGGCGCCCCGCGGCGGCGCAGACGCGCTGGGCGAAGTCGTTGACCGAGAGGTCCTCGCCCGAGAGGACGTAGACCTCGCCGTCGCGGCCGGCCTCGCCCGCGAGGATCAGGCCTTCGACGACGTCGTCGACGTGGACGTAGGAGTACCAGCCGGGACGGAGGAGGAGTCCCGGGACGCGGCCGGCGAGGAGGTCGGCGATGAAGTCGCCGTTGGGGCCGCGGTCGCCGGGGCCGTAGACGTTGGCCGGGCAGACGACGACGAGGGGGGTGCCCCGTGCCTGGGCCTCGCGGGCGAGGCGGTGGGCCTCGGCCTTGGTGCGGTGGTACAACGACGGGAACCACGCGCCGGGCGGGACCTCGGAGTTCTCGTCGCCGATCGCGCCCTCGGAGGCGGGGGCGAGGGCGGCGGTGGTCGAGACGTGGACGGCGCGCGGGGTGCCGGCGCGTTCGACGGCGGCGATGAAGGCCCGCGTCCCCTCGACGTTGGTCCTCCGCATGGCGATCGGGTCGACGTGGGGGCCGAGGGCGTAGGCGCCGGCGAGGTGGTAGGCCAGGTCGACCCCGTCGAGGGCGGCGGCGATCGTGCCGACGTCGGTCAGCTCGCCGCGGACGATCTCGGCGCCGGCGCGTTCGAGGTCGGTGGTGTCGGAGCTCGCGCGGACGAGGCAGCGAACGCGGTCGCCGCGGGCGGCGAGGCGTCGGGCGAGGCGGGAACCGATGAAACCGGTCGCACCGGTCAGAAAGATGGTTCTCGGCATCGAGCGCATCTCGGGGATCGGGCCGGGCGCCTCGGCGACGCGCGTCGGGGCGCCCGGCCTCGTCGTCAGCACTTGGTGAAGCGGCAGAGCTTCTTCTTGAGCTCCTCCTGGAGCCGCGCCTTCGCGGTGTCGGCGATCGCGGGGGCCGTGAGCGAGTCGGTGCCCGGGAGGAGCTTGCTCGCGGCCTTCCGGGCAGCGTCGTCGACGAGTTCGCGGGCCTTGGCCTCGGCCGCCTCCTTGGCCTCGGCGACCGCGTTGGAGGCGGCGGCCGAGAAGTCGATCGAGACGTCGGGGCTCGTGGCCGGGCCGGTGATCCGGACGCCGACGGGGATACGGCCGTCGGGCCCGGAGGCGGCGGCGGTGATGCGGTTCGCGAGCTCGCCGCGGATCCGCGAGGCGAGCTCGCCGGAGAGCTCGACGGTGGCGCCGAGGTCGAGGGCGCCGGAGAAGTCGACCGACCCGGCGGTCCGCGCCCGGAGCTGACTCGACTCGAGGACGGACTCGCGGAGCGTGATCCGCGTCCCCGTGATGGCGAACTGCCCGGTCCAGTCGTTGAAGGTCAGGGTGTCGAACTGGGCGAGGCCGAGCTTCTCGCCGAGGCCGCGGAGCGCCGGCCAGTTGATCAGCCGCCCGCCGCCGACCTCGATCGTCCCATCGGCCGAGACGCTCTCGCGGACGGGGAGCAAGTGCCGGTCGAGGACGATGCGTGCCGTGCCCGCGAGGAGGAGCGAGCCGGTGAGGTGGTCGCGGAACGGCGTGAAGGTGTCGAAGAACGGCCCCGCGCCGACGTCCCGGACCTGGAACGAGAGGACGGTCGGGTACTGCGGCGCCGCGGTCGAGTCGCCGCGGGCGGTCGGCATCCCGACCTGGCCGACGACCTGGATCCCGCCGCCCATCATCTTGAAGCTCCCGCCGGTCAGCTCGATGCGGTCGCCGGTGCCGGCGAGGGCGACGTCGACGTCCTGGAGCTCGATGCCGTTGCGGCGCAGGACCCCGGCGCGGAAGCGCCCATCGATCTGGGCAGGAGGGAGCGGCGGGAGGCCGAGCCCGAGCTCGTCGGCGACCTCTTCGACCGGCCGACCGCCCACGGGGCGGTTGGCCATGCGCGCGAAGAGGAGCTGGCTGTACTTGAGGGAGTCCTGCGGCTCGCCGAGGATCGCGTCGCCGTCGAGGAGCCTGGAGCGCGCATCGAAGGCGAGGCGCGGCGTGGCGCTGGAGTCGCGGAGCGCGAGGGCGAGCCAGTCGCGGGCGTCGAGGTCGACGGTCAGGTCGCTCTCGCCCATGCGGACGGCGATCCCCTGGCCGCGGAGCCGGCGCCCCTCGAAGGCGAGGGTGGCGGACTCGACGACCGCGGTCTCCTGGAGCGCCGCGGTGCGGACCCTGACCCCGTCGAGCCGGACGACGCCGTCGACCTCGCCCCGGGCCGGCTGGAGCGCCGGTCCGCGGACGGCGAGGTCGAGCCCGACGCGGCCCGCGGCCTCGATCGAGTCGGGGACCAAGCCGAGTGCGGCCGCGCGGCCGAGGTCGAGCGTCGCGTTGAGCTTCGCGTCGGCGACGGGGGCCGCGAGGTCGCGCACCTTGAAGGCGAGCTCCATCGGCTCGCCGAGGAGCCGGCCGCGGAGCCCCGGCGTGGTGACGGAATCGAGGGAGAAGGCGACGTCGCCGCCGAGGTCGGTGACGACCGCCCCCTTTCCGGCTCCGAGGGCGACGCCGTCGAGCCCGAGCATCCCGTCGACGGCCGGGAGCTCGCCGCCCCCGAGCCGTCCATCCATCGCGACGCGGAGCCGCACCCGTCCATCGGCGTCGGGGAGCGCCTCGCCGCCGAGCTTGGCGACGACGGCGGCGGGGAGCGATCGGAGGAGCGGCCCGATCTCGACCGGCCCCGCCGCGAGCTGGAGCGAGAGGCTGCGGTTCTCGGGCGATGAGAGGCCGCGCACCGTGCCGGCTCCCTCGAGCGCGAGCTCCTGGAGCGTGATCGCGAGGCGCCCGAGGGTCAGGCTGTCGGCGGCGATGTCGAAGACCGCGTTGTGGTCGACCGTGAGACGCAGGTTCTCGACCGGCACGGCGAGGGTCTTGGGGAGCACGGCCGAGAGCCCGGCGACCTCGATGCGGCCCTCCAGCTCGATCTGCCGCAGCGCCCCGGCGCTGACCTCGCCCGCGAGCCGCAGGCGCTGGTTGACGCCGTCGAGCCGCAGCGCGGTCCCGTCGCGCTCGTCGCGGAAGGCGAACCGGCCGTCGCGGATCTCGAAGCGGCGGATCAGGAACGCCGCATCGCCGGCGGCCCCGCCCCCGCCGCCCTCCCCCTTCCCCTCGGGGAGCGGCAGATCCGCGAGCCCCGCCGGGTCGATCTCGACGAGGAGCCGCGGATTGTCCAGCACGATCGCGTCGACCACGACCTTCCGGGCCAAGAGCGGGAGGATGCGGGGGCGCAGCAGCACCCGGCGCACCGTCGCGATCGGCCGGTCCTTCGTGTGGCGGCCCTCGATCGCGACCTCCTCGAGGACGACCGCCGGCCGGGGGAACAGGGCGAGCGAGATGCCGCCGACCCGGACCTCGCGATCCAGCGCCACCGTCGCCCGTTCCGCCGCCAGCGCGCCCACCTTGTCGGCGGGGACGAGGAGCACCGCGCCGACCACGACGGCGATCAGCACGACCGGGATCGAGAGGAGGACGAGAAGGAGCCGTTTCCGATGCATCATGGCGACCAGGGGTGAGGGACGACCTTCGGACTTCGTGGGCCGAGGGGGTTATAACCAGGACGGGCCTGCAGGGTCCGCCGTCACCTCCGGTGGGTCGGGGGCCGCCGTCCGGACGGCCCCCATCGCGATCTGGATCCCGCCTCTACGCCGCGCGCTCCCCGCCGCCGGTCGCCACCCCGACCACCATCCACCCGATCGCGACCGGCCGACCGCCGCGCACCGCATCCTCGCGCGCGATCACCACGTCCAGCTCCCGCGTCCGTTCGAGCCTCGCCTGCGTCGGATGGCCGCCCGTGATCGCGTAGTCCAGGATCTTCGCCAGCCGCTCGGAGCCGTCCGGCGCGCGCAGCCGCAGGTACCGACCGGGCCGCAGCTCCTTCAGGTTCGGCGCCCCGTCGAGGAGCCGGAGCCGCAGCAGGTAGCCGCGCAGAGGGACTTCGACGGCGTCGGAGACGCGGAAGCGGAACGCCTCACCCGAGTTCCGCCCGGGGTTGCCCTGATGTCCAGCCATATCCATTCGACCCGCAGTTCCGTGATCCTCTTTTCCCGCCGCCGGGGTCCCGGCGACCGGGGGGACGCTACAACGCCGCGCGCCCTCCGTCAATCGCCCGGAGCGCAACCCCTTCGCCACGGCTCGGTCACGGTCCCGCAAACGCCTTTGGGGGCAATACTTGCGTATTGACTTCCGTCGGCGCCCGCGCTACTATTTCACTCGCAAGACAGGGCGGCGCCCGGCGCGGGGCGGTCGCCTGGGGTACGCGGGATTCGCCTGGACTCATCAAACGGGACCTGCGGAAGCCTTCGCGGTCCCTCTTCTTGTATGCGCCAGCCGCGGGCGCTTCCATCGCGGCATTGTCGGTGAGAGGGTACGGCACATCGCTCCGCACCCCCCACAGTCACAACCCCTTTTCACACCAGGAGTACGGCGATGGCTCGTACCACAGGGACCGTCAAGTGGTTCTCCCAGGAGAAGGGCTACGGCTTTCTCCAGCAGCCGGGCGGACCCGACGTCTTCGTCCACCACAGCGCGATCGAGGGGACCGGCTTCAAGGTCCTCTACGAGGGCGAGGAGGTGGAGTTCGACATCCTGCAGGCCGACAAGGGTCTGAAGGCGCAGAACGTCGTGCGCCTGAACCCGCCGGCCGAGCCGCCCCGTCGGGGCGGCGCCGGTCCGCGCCGTGAGGGTCACGGCCGGCCGACGGCGGGCCGGTACGGCGCCGGCCGCTACGACGACGACTTCTAGTCGATCGTCGGCCCCGGCCGCAGGGCGCCCGCGGGGGAGATCCCCCGCGGGCGCTTTGCTATGGGTCGGTCGGAACGCTCCTTGCGACCGCGGGCACGCGTGGGGCTCGCGGAGGACGCGGGTTCGTTGTCACCTCGCAGGGAGTGCGTTATGGCGGTTCACGCTGAACACATACATCCGGAGCCGGGCGAGGAGATCGAGTTCATCGGCTTTCGTCTGAGCTGGGGGGCGATCTTCGCCGGGCTGGTCGTGGCGGTCGTCGTCCAGGTGCTCCTGTCGCTCTTGGGCCTCGCGATCGGGTTCGGCGCGCTGGACTTCCGGACGGGGCAGCCCTTCCAGGACATTGGGATCGGCGCCGGGATCTGGGCGGTCGCGACGGCGCTGATCTCGCTCTTCGTCGGCGGGCTCGCCGCGGGCCACTTCGCCGGCGTGGTCAGCCGGTTCGACGGGGTCCTGCACGGGATATTGGTCTGGGGACTTTCGGTGATCGTGGCGCTCTGGGCGCTGTCGTCGGGGATCAGCACGCTGGTCGGCGGGATGTTCGGCGTGGCGGGGCAGGCGCTGACGAGTGCGATCGGCGGCGCGACGCGGCTCGGCGCGGCGGCGGTCACGCAGGTCGACCAGCTCCCGTTGGGTCAGCCGGGCCAGACGGGGACGGACCGGGTCGTGGCGATCCTCGAGCAGCAGGGGCTGAGCGAGGAGCAGGCGCGCTCGGCGGCGAACCAGATCCAGCAGACGACGCAGGGGATCCAGCTCCAGGCGGAGCAGATCCAGCGTCAGGCGCCGCAGGTGGCGACGCAGGTGGCGGGGACGCTCTCGACCGCCGTCTGGTGGATCCTCCTCGCCGCGATCCTGTCGCTGGCCGCGGCGGCGGGCGGCGCGGCGATCACGGCGGAGGAGTAGCCCCCGGGCGGATCCCCGGGGCGCCGCCGCGGCGTGCCGGAGTTGGGCGCGCGGGCGGCGCCGCGGGGTCCGGGCCGACGCGGCCTGGACCCGGGGGCGTTCGGCTCAGAAGATCGGTCCCAGGTTCAGGTCGAGGCGCCAGTCCCCGCGCGTGTTGCCGCCGACCGCGACGGAGATCGGGCCGAACGCCGTCGACCAGATCACGGCGAGCTCCGCGCCGACGAGCCAGGCGTCGGAGCCGGTCGGCACCTCAACACCATCGGCCACGCCGCCGGCGCGGAGGCGGAACCGTGCGAGCGCCTCGAGGGGGATCGCGAAGGCGACGTCGCCCCCCGCGACGGCCCGGGTCCGGCCGCGCAGCCGGCCGCGGCGGAGCCCCGGCATGAGCCCGTCGTCGCCGAGGGCGGGGACCTCGTCGGGGGTCGGGTCCCCGCCGACGAGGGTGAGGTCGGCGACGGCGGCGAGCCAGGCCCCGCCGACGACGGCGTCGACCGATCCGATCGCGCGGGCGCGGCGGTACTCGAACGCGCCGAAGCTCGCCTCCGCCTCGACCCTTGGCGCCGCGCCGACGACGCGGGCGAGGGACTCGGTCTCGCCGTAGCGGAGCATCGGCCCCCACGCCCACCCCTCCTCGCCCCCTTCGACGTCGACGCGCGCCACCCGGAGCGTCGCGGCCGCCGCCCGGTCGGGCGAGAGCCGGAGCGCCTCCGCGCCGATCCACCCGCCGAGCCGGGCGACGTGGAGCTCCTTGTCGAGGAGCTCGTCGCCGCGGAAGAGGCGGACGTCGCGCTCGCGGGCGAAGGCGCCCGCGCTCCAGGCGAGCCCGCGGAGCGGGACGAGGCGGGTCGAGAGCGCGGCCCAGCGGTCCAGCGCGTCGCCCGAGGCCTCGAAGTGGAGCTCGGCGGGGCGGCCGGCAGCGGCGATGCGGCCGCGAAGCGCGCCCCAGCCCCGGAACCCGCGGTCGTTGTCGTACCCCACGGCTCCGCCGAGGGCGACGCGGGGCTCGGCCTCGAGGCGGACGCGAAGCGCGGGCGCGCCGCCGCCGGTGTCGGGCTCGACCGCGGGCCAGACGCCGGTGAAGAGCCCCGTCGCGTAGAGCCGGTCGACCGCCGCCAGGACCGCGGCCGCGTCGAACGGCCGGCCGACGGCGTCGCGGAACGCGTCGCGGGCGAGGCGCTCGAGCGCCGGCTCGGCCGACTCGATCCGGAGCTCGCCGAGCGACGCGGGGGCCGGCGGCAGCGTCCTCGCCCGCGGCGGCGACGCCCCGGCCGGGCCGAGCGTCTCGAGCGTCGCCACGAGCCCCTTCTCGAGGAGGGGCCGCGGGTCGCGCGGGAAGAGCGCCTCCGAGAACCCCGGCGTGATCGCCGGCAGGATCAGGGTGTCCGGCTCCGAGCCCGGCGGGAGCGCGTTGAGGAGGATCAGCCGCAGCCCGCGGATGGCGGTCGCGATCGGGTCGACGTCCTCGAGGGCCGGCGGCCGGATCACGTCGACGGCGATCACACTCTCGGCGCCGAGCTCGCGCGCGACCGTAACAGGCAGGTAGTTACGCACGCCCCCGTCGACGAGGAGCCGCCCCTCCCACGCCACGGGCGCGAAGACGCCCGGCACGGCCATGCTCGCCCGGACCGCGCGCGCCAGGTCGCCCTCCGCGGGGGCGACAAGGCCGCCGGTCGCGAGGTCGGCGGCGACGGCGCGGAACCGCCGCGGGAGCCGGTCGAAGTCGCCGCGGGTCCGCGCCTGCGCCTCGAAGAGGAGCTGCGTCAGCCGGCGGTTGATCCGCGCATCGGGGATCAGCCCCCACCCATGGTCGGCGCCCTCGAGAGCGACGCGCAGCACCGGGTACCGCGCGTCGCGGTCCGGCCCGACGAAGAGAGGGATCGGCGTGAAGAGCTCGGGCCAGTTCTCGTCGACGACGATCCGCCAGATCTCGGTCGGCTCGTACCCGGCGCTGTAGAGCGCGCCGATGATCGCGCCCATGCTCGCCCCCGCGACGATGTCGGGGTCGCGGCCGAGGCGCTCGAGCCCGACGACGACGCCGCCGTGCGCGAGCCCGCGTGCGCCGCCGCCCCCGAGCACCAGCCCCTCCTGGGCGCGGAGCGGCGCGGCGGCGAGGAGCCCCGTCAGGAGGGCGACGACCGCACGGGCGGTCCACTGCGGGGAGCTGGGGGTGGACACGCGTTCGCGCCCGTGTACCTTACCGTGAACGATCCCCGATACCTGGCGAAGGAGCCGGTCCCTGCCGGGTCCGGCGAGGCGTGAGAGGAGAGACAATGGCTGAGATATCGTGTGTCCGGTGCGGCCAGGTCGCGCCGCAGCTCGAGCGGCCGCCGCTCCGGAACGAGCTCGGCGAGCGGGTGTACCGGTCCATCTGCCAGCGCTGCTGGGATCAGTGGCTCCGGCAGCAGACCGCGTTGATCAACCACTACGGCCTGGACGTCCGCGAGAAGCCCGCCCGCGAGATGCTGATGGCCAACATGGAGGCGTTCCTCTTCCGGACCGGTCGGCCCGACGAGATCGACACCTCGCAGCAGGGCAAGATCAGCTGGTAGCGTAGCCCGCGGCCGCGTGCGGGCCGGCAATCTAGCGGCCCGCCGGCCCGGCGGCAAACGCCGTGCCCGGTCGGCGGGCGTGCCGGCGCTCCGGCTGCGGGGCCCGGCCCCGGTGGTGCGACCCCGCGAACCCCTCAGGCGAGCGGCGGCCGGCGGGTGTGCCAGTCGGTCGCGCGCTGGTACGCCGCGGCGATCGCGAGGAGCCGGTTCTCCGAGAACGCCCGGCCGGTCAGGGTGAGGGAGGTCGGGAGGCCGTTCTCGCCGAAGCCGTTCGGGACGGCGATCGCCGGGAGCCCCGCGAGGTTCGCGGCGGCGCCGATCGCCGGCGCCCCGCCGCCGAGCCCCGGGTAGGCGAGGTGGAACGGGCGGTCGATCGGGTAGGCCACCGTCGCCCGGGTCGGCGAGACGATGGCGTCGAACCCGGCTAGCAGAGCATCGAGGTCCCGCCGCAACGGCCCCCTCAACCGCAGCGCCTTCAGGTAGTCCCGCGCCAGGATGACGATCCCGCTGTACCCGCCGGTCCGGCTCCCGGGCGCCGCGAGCTCCCGGACCCTCCCGCTCTCGATCAGCTCCTCGAACGCGCTCGCCGCCTCGGCATCGATGATCGTCCCGGCGATCGCGTTGTACGGGTAGTCGGGCAGCTCGACCCCCTCGACGACGGTCGCGAAGGAGCGGAGCACATCGACCGCGGCCTCGAAGTTCGCCGCGACCTCGGGCTGCGTCCCCCGGGTCGCGTCCTTGAGCACCCCGATCCGCCACCCGCCCGTGCGCTCGCGTTCGGGCGCGTAGTCGAACGGCCGGGCGACGGCGCTCGGGTCGAGGGGGTCGGGCCCCGCGATCGCGGCGAGGACGAGCCCGCAGTCGTCGGCGGTGCGGCCGATCGGGCCGATCTTGTCCATGCTCCAGGAGAGCGCCATGGCGCCGTGGCGGCTGACCCGGCCGTAGCTCGGCCGGAGCCCGGTCACGCCGCAGAACGCGGCCGGCGTCACGATCGAGCCCCAGGTCTCGGAGCCGATGGCGAAGGGGACGAGCCCCGCGGCGACCGCCGCCGCCGACCCGCTCGACGACCCGCCGCTCCAGAAGTCGCGGTTCCACGGCGTGCGGCAGGGGCCGGTGAGCGACGCGTCGGCCTGGTCGTAGCCGAGCCCGCCGGCAATCTCGATCATCGCCAGCTTGGCGACGAGGATCGCGCCGGCCTCGCGGAGGCGCCGGACGACCGTCGCGTCGTAGTCGAAGACCTGGTCGCGATAGGGGGCGGCGCCCCAGGTCGTGGGGACGCCCCGCGTCGCCAGGAGGTCCTTGGCGCCCCAGGGGATCCCGTGGAGCAGGCCACGGTCGCGCCCCGCCCGGAGCTCCGCCTCGGCCCTCGCCGCCTCGGCCAGCGCCGAATCGCGCAGGACCGTCACGACCGCGCCGAGCTCCGGCCCGATCGTCTCCAGCCGTGCGAGGTACGCCTCGGTGAGCTCGACGGGGGAGAACCGCCCCGCGCGGAGCCCGGCCGCGAGCTCCCGGATCGGGGCGTAGAGCACGGCGTCGTCGATCACGTCAACCGTCCCGCAGGCAGGCAGGGAAATCCGGCGCCACCCCGTTGTCGAGCCGGACCCTGTGCATTCGCTCCGCGGCCCGGAGCTCCCCTTCGATCCCCAGCCGGACCGCCTCCAGCTCCTCGAGGGTGAGGTGGGCGCCGTAGCGCGCCCGGACGAGTTGCAAGAGGATCTCGGTTTCGGGGAGGTGGGAGGGGTCCGGGACCGCTGCGGGGGACGGGGCTTCGGCGGGGGCGGGGCGGGGCGGTGGGGCCGCGATCGTCGCGCATGCGGGGAGGAGCGGGGCGGCCGCGAGCCCGGCGATCGTCCGTGCGAACTCGCGGCGGGTCGGGCCTCGCGCGTCGCGGGGCGCTCCACCGTTGGCCATGGTCGACTCCTGGTCGGGAGGTTGGGCGCGCCGGCGCGTCGGGCGCCGCCGCACGGCCGCGGTGCACAGCATGCGAATCCGGCCGCCGGGCGTCAAGCGGGTCGCCGGAAGGGCCCGGCGGATGGCGCACCGGCGGCGGGGCGCGACGCGCCGGTGGCGACGACGACGCCCCACAGAGTGTCCGCCTCCGGCACCGGCCGTCCCGCAAACGGGCGCCGCACTGGCCGCGGACGGAGCGGGCAACGCGTCATATATCATTGATTTGCACGCACTTATCCCGACCACCCCGACCGGCACGCCCCTTTCCTCATCCCGCGGCCGGACCGCCCCCGGAACGGCCCCGTGCGGCGCAAACCGGGCGCACCACCGGACCGCCGCCCGGCGACCCGTCGCCGGATCGCCCACACGGCGGCCCGAGAATCGACCGAACCGAATCGACCCCGTGGAGTCACGACCGATGCATCGACGAATCGAACCGCGGATCCCCATCCGCCGCGCCGCGTTCCCCAGGACGGCCGCGCTGCTGCTCGCTGCGGCGGCGATGCCGATGGGAGCGGCCTTTGCCCAGGAGACGCCGGCTCGGGGGGCGCCGGCGACGCTCACGCTGGAGGAGGCGATCGCGCTGGCGCGGCGGTCGAACCCGAACTTCCTGGCGCAGGCGAACGACGAGTCGGCGGCCGACTGGCAGGTGAGGCAGGCGTGGGGCGCGCTCCTCCCGAGCGCGACCGCGTCGATGGGGTTCGACTACCAGGCGGCGGGTGTGGCGCGGCTCGGGATCCTGACCGGGTCGGACCTCGGGCTGGGGCAGACGCCGGCCTACTACTCCTCGGGCTACACCCTGGGTCTCGGCTACGAGATCGGCGCGGCGTCGCTCTTCCGGGTGGGCGAGGCGCGGGCGGCGCGGCGGTCGGCGGAGGCACGGACCGAGGCGGCGGCGTTCGCGCTCCGGGCCGAGGTGACGCGGCAGTACCTCGCGGCGCGCAGGGCGCGGGACGGGATCGAGCTGGCCCGGCGGGAGCTGAAGAGCGCGGCCGAGAACCTGGCGCTGGCGGAGGCGAGGGTCCGGGTCGGCGCGGCGCCGCCGCTGGAGGCCAAGCAGGCGGAGGTCGAGCACGGCCGCGCGGAGGTCGCGCTGCTCCAGGCCGAGAGCGACGCCGAAGCGGAAGTCTACCGGCTGATGGAGCTCCTCGGCGTCGAGCTGGACCGCGAGATCGAGCTCACCAGCGAGTTCGAGATCTTCGAGCCGCGGTGGACGCTCGAGGAGCTGACCGCGATGGCGGCGACGTCGCACCCCGGGCTCCGGGCGATGCGCGCCGCCGAGGAGGCGAGCCGGGCGGCGGTGCGCGGCGCGAAGAGCGCGTACCTGCCGACGATCCGGGTATCGGCGGGGTGGTCGGGCTTCACGCGCAAGGCCGGCGACCCCGACTACCTGCTCGCCCAGGCGCGGCGGAGCGCGCAATCGAGCATCGAATCGTGCGAGCTGATGAACCGGATCTCGGCGGGGCTCTCCTCGCCCCTCCCCGGCCGCCCCGCCGACTGCGCCGCCCTCGCGCTGACCCCGGCGGACGAGGCGGCGATCCTCGCCGGGAACGACGTCTTCCCCTTCGACTTCACGCGCCAGCCCTTTACCGCCGGGATCTCGGTCTCGCTCCCGGTCTTCCAGGGCTTCGCGCGACGCCTCCGCGTCGAGACCGCGCAGGTCGCCGCCGACGACGCCCGCCACGCCCGCCGCGCCGAGGAGCTCCGTCGCAGGACCGAGGTCGCGACCGCGCTCCGCGCGCTCCAGACCGCCTACCGCACCGTCGGCCTCGAGCAACGCAACGCCGCGGCCGCCGAGGAGCAGTGGCGCCTCGCCCGCGAACGCTACCGCGTCGGCGCCGGCAGCTTCCTCGAGCTGACCCAGGCCGAGGCGCAGTGGACCCGCGCCAACCGCGACGCCCTGGCGGCCGTCTACGCCTTCCACGAGGCGCTCGCCGCGCTCGAGTCGGCGGTCGGCCAGCCGCTCCGGCCGGGGTCCGGCGGCTCCTGAGCCCCCGTGTCCGGTCGTGGGATCGTCGGTCCCGCAACCGGTCACGGCCGCCCCGCGCCACGGCGGCGATGAATTACCGTATCGTGTAGCCAGACAACGAGATAGCGAATACCTTGCAGGTGGCACGGTCCTTACCCTGCCACCCCACGCCGCAACACCGCGGCTCCCGAACAACGAACGATCGAGCGATGGACATCCCACGCCAGAAGAAGCCCAACCGACGCCGCCTCGTGCTCATTATCGCGGGGGTCGCGCTGGTGGTCGCGACGACCGTCGCCCTCGCGCGGCTCGAGCCCGCCGCCCCCACCGTCGACCGGGCCACGATCTGGACCGACACGGTGCGCCAGGGCCCGATGGTCCGACAGGTCCGGGGGAACGGCAACCTGGTCCCCGAGCAGATCCGCTACATCACGACGCTGACGCCGGGCCGGGTCGAGCGGGTCCTCGCCCGCCCGGGGACCGTGGTCGAACCGGGGACCGTGCTCCTCGAGCTGAGCAACCCGGACGTGCACATCCAGGCGCTCCAGGCGGAGCAGCAGCTCACGGCCGCCGAGGCGCAGCTCGTCAACCTCCGCACGTCGCTGGAGGACCAGCGGTTGATGCAGGAAGCCGCCGTCGCCGCGGCGAGGAGCGAGTACGAGGAGGCGCTGCGCCAGATCAAGGCGAACGAGGAGCTCGCCCGCGAGGGGCTCATCGCCTCCATGGAGCTGAGCCGGGCCCGGGACCGGGCGGCCGAGCTCGAGATCCGGCTCAACGTCGAGCAGAAGCGGCTCGAGCTGCTCACCGCGTCGATCGACGACCAGCTCGCGGTCCAGCGCGAGCAGGTCCAGCGGCTCCGCGCGATCGCCGAGTTCCAGCGCAGCCAGGTCGAGTCGATGACCGTCCGCGCCGGCGCCGACGGCGTCCTCCAGGAGCTCAGCCTCGAGGTCGGCCAGTGGGTCGTCCCGGGGGAGAACCTCGCGGTCGTCGCCCAGCCGGGGCGCCTCAAGGCGGTGCTCCGCATCCCCGAGACGCAGGCGAAGGACGTGGTCCTGCACCAGCCCGCCACGATCGACACCCGCAACGGCGTCGTCCCGGGGAAGGTCATGCGGATCGATCCCGCGGTGCAGAACGGGACGGTCGCCGTCGAGGTCGCCCTCGAGGGGCCGCTCCCCCCCGGCGCGCGGCCGGACCTCAGCATCGACGGCACGATCGAGGTCGAGCGCCTCGACGACGTCCTTTTCGTCGGCCGCCCCGCGTACGGTCAGGCCGAGAGCACGATCGGGCTCTTCAAGCTCGAGCCGGGCGGGAAGAGCGCCGTCCGCGTCACCGTCCGCCTCGGCCGCAGCTCGGTCAGCACGATCGAGGTCGTCGACGGGCTCCAACCCGGCGACGTCGTGATCCTGTCGGATATGTCGCAGTGGGACTCGTACGACCGGGTGCGGCTACGGTGACGGGGTGTGCGGGGTAGCGGAAGGGAAGCGCGGAAGGCGGCGATGCGGAATGGACCGGTGAAGCAACCACGGCCCTCGGAGAAGGAGAGCACGATGCAGACGGCGACGGAACCGCTGATCAAGCTGGAAGGGGTGAAGAAGGTCTTCCTGACGGACGAGGTCGAGACGCACGCGCTCTCGGGGATCCACCTCGAGATCCGGGCGGGGGAGTACGTGGCGATCGCCGGGCCGTCGGGGTGCGGCAAGACGACGCTCCTCTCGATCCTCGGGCTCCTCGACTCGCCGACGGAGGGGACATACCACCTGAACGGGAAGCCGGTCTCCGGGCTGAGCGCCTCGGAGCGGGCGAGGATCCGGAACCGGGAGATCGGCTTCATCTTCCAGGCGTTCAACCTGATCGGCGACCTGACGGTCTACGAGAACGTCGAGCTGCCGTTGACGTACCGGGGGATGCCGGCCTCGGAGCGGAAGAAGCGGGTCGAGGCGGCGCTCGAGCGGGTCGGGATGTCGCACCGGACGCGGCACTACCCGTCGCAGCTCTCCGGGGGTCAGCAGCAGCGCGTGGCGGTGGCGCGCGCGATCGTCGGCGACCCGCTGATCCTGCTGGCGGACGAGCCGACGGGGAACCTCGACTCGCGCAACGGCGAGGCGGTCATGGAGCTGCTGCGGGAGCTGCACCGCGGCGGCGCGACGATCTGCATGGTCACGCACGACCCGCGCTACGCGCGCCACGCGGAGCGGACGATCCACCTCTTCGACGGTCAGGTGATTCGCGACGAGGCGGCGGGCGCGGCGATCGAGGAGCTGGAGGAGAGCGGGTTCCACGTGGGCGGCGAGGGCGCGAGGGTCCCGCACGGGGGGTGAACCGCCCCCCGGCCCCGCGCCGACATGACCCGGCTCGCCCACCCATAGGGTCGTAACACGACGACGTCCGAAGAATTCAGAAGTGAAGTCGCTCGTATGCCCCCTCCACGGCAAGGAGGATTCATGAGCATGCTGTTTCAGGACCTCCGGCAGAGTCTCCGCGCGCTGATCCGCGCACCCGGCTACACGCTCATCGCCGTCGCGACCCTCGCCCTCGGGATCGGCGCGACGACGGCGATCTACACTGTGCTCGAGAAGGTCGCGCTCGACCCGCTGCCGTATCCCGAGGCCGATCGCCTCGTCCGGCTGGCGAACCTGGTCCCGGGCGTCGGCGAAGGCGCGAGGTGGGACCTCTCCATGGCGCAGTACTTCTTCTACGGCGAGCACGCCGGCGCGATCGAGGCGATTGGCGCCTACAGGATGGGCGGCGCGAACCTCGACGGCCCGGACGGCGCGGTGCGCGGCCTCGCAGCGGAGGTCAGCGCCGGCACGCTGCGGCTCCTGGGGGCGAGGGCGATCCTCGGGCGCCTGATCGAGGAGGCCGACGACGAACCGGGCGGGCCCGACGTCGCCGTCATCTCCCATGGTTACTGGCAGAGCCGATTCGGCGGCGACCCGAACGTGATCGGGAAGACGGTGCGGCTCAACGAGCAGCCGCACGAGGTGATCGGCGTCATGGCGCCGGGCGTCGAGCTCCCCGGCGCGGCGGGGCTCCCTTCGGGGATCCGCGCGGACGTCTGGGTGCCGATGAAGCTGAACCCGGCGGGGCCGTTCTACAACAACCACGTCATCCCGATGATGGCGCGGCTCGCACCGGGCGCCACCGTCGAACAGGCGCAGGCGGAGCTCGACCGGCTGAGGGCGAGGCTCCCCGAGACGTTCCCGAAGGCCTACAGCCAGGCCTTCTTCGACCGCTTCGGCTTCCGCACGGTGGTCCAGCCGCTCAAGGCCTACGTCGTGGGCGATCTGGCGAAGAACCTCTGGATCCTCTTCGGCGCCGTCGGGCTCGTGCTGCTGATCGCCGCGGCGAACGTGGCGAACCTCTTCCTCGTGAGGTCCGAAGGGCGATGGCGCGAGCTCACGATCCGCGCGGCGCTCGGCGCGAGCCGCCTGGCGATCGCGAGGCACTACCTGGCCGAGAGCCTGCTCCTCGCCCTGACCGGCGGCGCGCTCGCGCTCCTCCTCGGCTACGCCGGCGTACACTGGCTCACCTCCATCGCGCCCGACACGCTCCCCCGGCTCGACGCGATCCGCATCGACGGCAGCGTGCTCCTCTTCGCGCTGGGGATCTCGATCGTCGTCGCCTGCGCGCTCGCCGCGACCGCGGCGCTGCGGCACGGCGACGTCCGGGGCGCCGCCACCCTCGCCGAAGGCGGCCGCACGACGACGGTCGGGAGGGAGCGGCAGCGCGTGCGCTCGACCCTCGTCGCCTCCCAGGTCGCGCTCGCCCTCGTCCTCGTGGTCGGTGCGGGGCTCCTCCTCGAGAGCTTCCGCCGGCTCCGCGCCGTGGACCCGGGGTTCGACCCCGAAGGCGCGCTCAAGGTCGAGCTCTTCGTGCCGAACGTGCGCTACCCCGACAGTTATGCGAAGTGGCAGTTCTTCGCGCAGCTCCTCGAGCGCGTCCGCACGCTCCCGGGCGTGACCGCCGCCGGGATCTCGACCCACGTCCCGTTGACCGGGGGGTACGGCTGCACCGCCCAGACGTTCGAGGACCGGGCCGTCCACGACCGCCTGGGAGAGATCGGGTGGACCACCTGCGCCGACCAGGTCCACGCATCCCCGGGCGCCCTGGAAGCGCTCGGCATCCCGCTGCGCCGCGGCCGGTTTCTCACCGAAGCCGACCACGCCAACCCCTCGGCCGCCGCCGTCGTCGTGAGCGAGGCGTTCGCCGAGCGCTTCTGGCCGGGGGAAGACCCGATCGGCAAGCGGATCGCGCCGAGCGACAGCCCGTACAGGCCGTACTTCGAGGTCGTCGGCGTCGTCGGCGACGTCTACGCCAACTCGGTCACCGACGAGCCGGCGATCGCGGTCTACTACCCGATGGTCCCGCCGCCGGAGACACCGGGGTTCTGGTACGGCGGCGTGAGCCTCGTGGTGCGCACGGCGACGTCGAGCCCGATCGCGCTCCTCCCGGCGATCCGCCGGGCGGTCGAGGAGCTCGACCCCGGCATCCCGATCGCGAACGCCGAGGAGCTGGAAACGATCGTGGCCCGCTCGATGAGCCGACTCTCCTTCACCCTCGCGCTCATCGCGCTGGCCGCCGGGATCGCCCTCGCCCTCGCGGCGATCGGGCTCTACGGCGTGATCTCCTACATCGTGACCCGCCGGACGGGCGAGATCGGCGTGCGGATCGCCCTCGGCGCGCAGCCGCGCCAGGTCGAGCGGCTCGTCGTCGGCGACGCGCTCCGCCTCGTCGCCATCGGCCTCGCCGTCGGGGTCGCGGGCGCGCTCGTCGTGACGCGGCTGCTGCGCGGCTTCCTCTACGGCGTGGAGCCGACGCACCCCCTCGCGTACCTCGCGGCGGCCACGCTCCTCGCCGCCGTCGCCACCGCAGCGAGCTGGGTCCCGGCCCGACGGGCCGCGAAGGTCGACCCGATGATGGCGCTGCGCGTGGAATGAGGACCGATCACGCGGCCCGGGCGCCGATGGCGTTCCGGGCCGACGAGGAGATGCCATGACCGATTCGCTGCTCCACGACCTGCGCCTCGCGGTTCGCGCGCTTCGGCGCAGCCCCGGCTTCACCGCCGCCGCCGCACTGACCCTCGCCCTCGGGATCGGCGCGACGACGGCGGTCTTCGGGATCGTCGACGCCGTGCTCCTCCGGCCGCTCCCCTACCCCGCGCCCGATCGGCTCGTCCGGCTCTACCAGGGCGACCGGCACAGCGGCACCACGCGCGAGGGGTTCTCGACGCCCGACTTCCTCGACCTGCGGGAGCGGAGCCGGACGCTCGAGGGCGCCGCGGCGTTCCGTACCCGGCCGATGGCGCTCGGGGGCGAGGAGGCCGAGCGGGTGAGCGCCACCCACGCGTCGCACGAGCTCTTCCCGCTCCTCGGCGCCTCGCCCCTCCTCGGCCGCGCCTACGACGCCGCCGAGGACTCGCCCGGCGGCGAACCGGTCGTCGTCCTCGGGGAGCGCCTCTGGCGACGTCGCTTCGGCGCCGACCCGGCAATCCTCGGGCGGACCGTCCTCCTCGACGACCGCGCCCACGTCGTGGTCGGCGTGCTCCCGGCCGACTTCGCGTTCCCCTCCGCCGAGACCGACCTCTGGGTCCCGCTCCGCGCCGCCCCGACGAGCGCGCCGCGCGGGGTGCACGACCTCGGCGTCGTCGCACGGCTCGCCCCCGGCGCCACCCTCGACGGCGCCCGCCGCGAGATCGCCACGATCGCCGCGGAGCTGGAGGCGGAACACCCCGCCGACAACGAGGGGCGCGACTTCCTGGCCGTGCCGCTCCGCGACGCCCTCGTCGGCGACGTCCGGCCGAGACTGCTCCTCCTCCTCGGCGCCACCGCGCTGGTCCTCCTCGTCGCCTGCGCGAACGTCGCCCACCTGCTCCTCGCCCGCGCGACGACGCGGAGCCGCGAGGTCGCGGTCCGCACCGCGCTCGGCGCGACCCGCGGCCGCCTCGCCCGCCAGTTCACCGTCGAGGCCCTCGTCCTCGCCCTCCTCGGCGGCACCCTCGGCGTCGGCCTCGCGGGCTGGGCGCTCGACCTCCTCGTCGGCCTCGTCCCCGGCGGGGTCCCGCGCATCGAGGCGGCCGCGATCGACGGCCGAGTCCTCGCCGTCGTCGCCACGACCCTCACCGCCGTCGGCCTCGTCTTCGGCCTCGCCCCCGCCCTCGCGCGCCGGGACGTGGGCCTCCACGCCACGCTCCGCGAGGCGGGCGCGCCGGGGCTCTCCGCAAGCCGACGCCGGGTCCGCGCCCGCGGCGCCCTCGTCGTCGCCGAGATCGCCCTCGCCGTCACCCTCGTCGGCGGCGCATCGCTCCTGATCCGCAGCTTCGCCCGGCTCCTCGACGTCGATCCGGGGTTCCGCGCCGAGAACGTGGTCAAGCTCGACTTCCAGCTCCCGGCAAGCCGATACCCCCAGGCGTTCAGCGACTTCCCGGAGTACCCCGAGATCCGCGCCTTCCACGGGGAGCTGCTGCGCCGCGTCGCCACGATCCCGGGTGTGAGCGCCGCCGCCATCGCCGTCAACCACCCGGTCGACCCGGGGTGGACGACCAGCTTCCGCCTCGAGGGCCAGACCGAGGCCGAGGCCGCGACGCAGCCCGAAACTTCGATCCGGATCGTCAGCCCCGACTACTTCCGCACCGTCGGCGTCCCGCTCCTCCGCGGACGCCTGCTCGAGCCGCGGGACGACGGCGCCGCCCCCCGCGTCGTCGTCGTGAACGCCGCCTTCGCCCGGCGCCACCTCTCCGGCGTCGACCCGATCGGCCGGAGGATCGAGCTCTTCGGCCGGGACCACGAGATCGTCGGCGTCGTCGGCGACGAGCGCTTCGACGGCCTCGGCGCCGAGCCGCCCCCCGCGGTCTACCCGCCCCTCGCGCAGATGCCGCTCGCGGCCGGCTCGCTCCTCGTCCTCGCCGCCGGCCGCCCCGAGGCCGTCGTCCCGCAGGTCCGCGCCATCTTCCGCGAGCTCGACCCCCAGCTCGCCGTCTTCGGCGTCGAGGCGCTCGAGGCGACCCTCGCCGGCTCCATCGCCGCGCCGCGCTTCACCGCGCTCCTCCTCGGCCTCTTCGCCGCCCTCGCCTTGGCCCTCGCCGTCGTCGGCGTCCACGGCGTCCTCGGCTACACCGTCGCGCAACGCTCCCGCGAGATCGGGATCCGTCTCGCCCTTGGCGCGTCCCGAGCCCGCGTCACCCGCGACGTCGTCGCCGAAGGGCTCCGCCTCGCCGCCCTCGGCCTCGTCCTCGGACTCGCCGGCACCCTCGCCCTCGGCCACGCGCTCCGGGGGATGCTCTTCGGGATTGGCGCCGCGGACCCCGCGACGCTCCTCGGCGTCGCCGCGCTCCTCGGCGCCGTCGCCACCGCCGCGAGCTGGCTCCCGGCCCGGCGAGCCGCGAAGGTCGACCCGATGACCGCGCTCCGCGGGGATTGAACGAGCCCCGCGGAGCGTCCACCGATCCGTCGAATCTGCAGTCGAAGGAAACTCACGATGATCCGGCTCAAGAACGTCGAACGATCCTACCCGTCGGGCGCGGGGCGAACCTACGTGCTCCGCCGCATCGACCTCGAGATCCAGGAGGGCGAGTTCGTCACGATCATGGGGCCCTCCGGCGCCGGGAAGACCACCCTCCTCAGCATCCTCGGGATGCTCGACCACGAGTGGACCGGCGAGTACTGGCTCCTCGGCCACCCGGTGCACGCCCTGAAGCCGAAGCAGCGCGCCGAGCTGAACCGCAGCACGATCGGCTTCGTCTTCCAGCAGTACCACCTCCTCGACGACCTCACGGTCGCCGAGAACCTCGAAGTCCCGCTCTCCTATCGGAACGTCCCCCGGAAGGAGCGCGAGGCGCTCGTCGCCGACACGCTCGACCGCTTCGGCATCGTCGGGAAGAAGGATCTCTTCCCGAGCCAGCTCTCCGGGGGCCAGCAGCAGCTCGTCGGGGTGGCGCGCGCCGTGATCGCGAGCCCGAAGCTGATCCTCGCCGACGAGCCGACCGGCAACCTGCACTCGGCCCAAGCCCGCGAGATCATGGAGCTCTTCAAGCGGCTGAACGACGAAGGCACGACGATCGTCCAGGTCACGCACTCCGAGGCGAACGCCGCCTACGGCGACCGCGTCATCGAACTCTTCGACGGCTGGATCGCCGGCGAGCGCCGCCTCGCGGGGGTGGAGGGATAACATGGACACACTCACCCACGACATCCGCTACGCCTTCCGCACGCTCCGCAGGAGCCCGGGCTACACCCTCGTCGTCGTGGCGACGCTGGCGCTCGGGATCGCCGCGAACGCGACGGTCTTCAGCATCCTCAACCCGTACCTGCTCCGCGAGCTGCCCTTCGGCGAACCGCAGCGGCTGGTCCAGATCGGACAGGTCGACCCGACGACCGGCTGGGACGGAGGACGCTTCTCCCTCCCCCAGCTCGAGGACTGGAAGGCAAGGAGCCGGGCGTTCGAGGACCTGGCGGCGTACCATTACGGGCCCCGCAACCTGACGGGCGACGGGGCCGCCGAAATGGTGATGGCCGGCTACGTGACCGGCAATCTCTTCCCCCTCCTCCGCGCCCGCCCGGAGCTCGGCCGCACGATCGCGCCCGGCGACGACACGCCCGGCGCCCAGAACGTCGTCGTCCTGAGCCACGGGCTCTGGACGCGACGCTACGGCGCCGACAGGGGGATCGTCGGACGGTCGATCCTCATCGACGGGACCGCCCACACCGTCATCGGCGTGATGCCGCCCGACTTCAACTTCCCCTGGAACGAGGTCCGGCTCTGGGTTCCGCTCAGCGCCGACCCGGCGGGCGAGCCCCGCGATCGCATGAGCCACATCCTCGTCGGCCGCCTCGCCTCGGGGTGGTCCCACGAACGGGCACGGGAGGAGCTCACCGCGATCCAGCGCGAGCTCGCCGCCCTCTACCCCGACGTCGAAGGCCGCTTCGCCGGCGTCTCCGTCCGCCCGCTCCGCGAGGCGCTCAACTTCCTCTACGACGTCGTACGCACCGGCTTCGTGCTCCTCCTCGCCGCCGTCGGCGCCGTCCTCCTCATCGCCTGCGTCAACGTCGCGGGGTTGACGCTCGCCCGCGGCGCCGCCCGCTCGCGCGAGATCGCGGTCCGCCTCGCCCTCGGTGCCGGGCGCGCTCGCCTCTCGCGCCAGCTCCTCGTCGAGAGCACCCTCCTCGCCCTCGCCGGCGGCGCCCTCGGCATCGCCATCACCTACTACGTCGTCGACGCGGTCGGGCCCCGACTCCCCGAATCCCTCTACCGCGTCGGCACCGCGACCGTCGATGGGCGAGTCCTCCTCTTCTCCGTCGCCCTGACGCTCGCGATGCCCATGATCTTCGGCCTCACCCCCGCATGGTCCGCCACCCGCGCCGACCTCGCCGCGGCGATGAAGGAGGGCGGCCGCGGCGCCGGGACCAGCCGGAAGACCCTGCGCGGCCGCCGCACCCTCGTCGTCGCCCAGGTCGCCCTCGCCGTCGTCCTCCTCACCGCCGCGGGGCTCATGATCCGCAGCTTCATGGCCGTGCGGCAGGTCGACCTCGGGTTCCGCGCCGATCGCCTCCTCACCGTCGAGGTCGCGCCCCCGGGCCACCGCTACCCCAATGCGGCGGCCCTCGACGCCTACTTCGACCGCGCGACCGAAGCGCTCGCGACGCTCCCCGGCGTCCGCGCCGCGGCCTCCACCGCCTGGCTCCCGCTCAACCACGAGTATGACCCGCTCCATTACGCGCCGCCCGAGGCGGCCGACACCGAGCGGGACGCCTGGCCCCTCGCGCTCCGGATGCACATCTCGCCCGGGTATTTCGAGGCGATGGGCATCGACCTCATCGCCGGCCGCGACTTCCACGCCGCCGATGCGGCCGACGCGGCGCCCGTCGTGGTCGTCAGCCGCGCCCTCGCCGAGCGGAACTGGCCCGGCGAGTTCCCCATCGGCCGCACGATCCTCCTCGCCGAGGCCGCCGGCGAGCCGCCCGTCACCGCGACCGTCGTCGGCGTGGTCGACGACGTGCGCCAGGAAGGGATCGTCGACAAGGGCCGGCCCCAGCTCTACCGGCCGGTCGCCCAGGCCCCCGCGCGCCGCCGGTTCATCGTCGTCGCCACCGACGTCGCCGACCCGGCCACCCTCACCGGCCCCGTCCGCGCGGCCCTCGCCGCCCTCGACCCCGACGTCCCCGCGACGCTCCGGCCGATGCGGGAGATCGTCCGCGAGAACGATTTCCAGTGGTGGATCGGCTCGGTCGCGCTCGGCGCCTTCGGCGCCGCCGCCCTCTTCCTCGCCGCGCTCGGGCTCTACGGCGTCGTCGCCTACTCCGTCACCCAGCGCCGCCGGGAGCTCGGGATCCGTCTCGCCCTTGGCGCGACCGGGCTGCAGATCGGCCGCCTCGTCGTGGGCGAGGGGCTCCGCCTCACCGGGATCGGGCTCGCCGTCGGCACCCTCGCCGCCCTCGCCGCCTCCCGGCTCCTCGCCTCCCAGCTCTTCGGCGTGCGGCCGGTCGACCCGGTCACCCTCGCGGCCGTCCCGATCCTCTTCGCCGCCGTCGCGGCGCTCGCCAGCGCGCGACCCGCAGCACGGGCCGCCGCGACGCCGCCCCAGGAGACGCTGAGGGAGGATTGACGACGTCGCCCCGCGATGGCGCGGTCGGTCGGCCCCCGGCGGGCACATTCCCCGGCGGGCACGCCCCCGGCGCACACGGCCGGGGCCGGCGCGTTCCGACCAGCGCGCCGGCCCCGGTGCCACCGACCGCGCCATCGCGTTAACTTGTCGATATCCACGAACGACGACAGACGCAGACACCGCGAGATGGCCGAGCCCCGTCCCCGCATCCTGATCGCCGACGACCAGCCCGACGTCCTCGAGGCGCTGCGCCTCCTCCTCAAGGGCGAGGACTTCGAGATCGAGACCGCGAGCTCTCCGGCCGGCGTCCTCCACGCCGTCGAGCACGACGACTTCGACGCCGTGCTCATCGACCTGAACTACACCCGCGACACGACCTCGGGGCGCGAGGGGCTCGACCTCCTCTCCGTCCTCCAGGCCAGCGACGCCTCGCTCCCCGTCATCGTCATGACCGCCTGGGGGAGCGTCCAGGGCGCCGTCGAGGCGATGCGGCGAGGGGCCCGCGATTACATCGAGAAGCCCTGGGACAACGCCCGCCTCGTCGCGACGCTGCGCACGCAGGTCGAGCTCGGCCGCGCGCTCCGCCGCTCCGAGCGCCTCGAGAGCGAGAACCGCCTCCTCCGCAAGGACGGGCTCCCCGAGCTGATCGCCCACTCCCGCGCCATGCGGTCGGTCCTCGAAATCATGGAGCGGATCGGCCCCTCCGACGCCAACGTCCTCATCACCGGCGAGCACGGCACGGGGAAGGAGGTCGTCGCACGGTGGCTCCACGCCGCCTCGCCCCGCGCGAACCGGCCCCTCGTCACCGTCAACGCCGGGGGGCTCTCCGAAGGGGTCTTCGAGTCCGAGCTCTTCGGCCACGTCAAGGGCGCCTTCACCGACGCCCGCACCGACCGCGTCGGCTACTTCGAGCTCGCCGACCAGGGCACCCTCTTCCTCGACGAGATCGGCAACATGCCGGCCTCCCAGCAGGCCAAGCTGCTGCGCGTCCTCCAGACCGGCGAGCTCCAGCGGGTCGGCTCCTCCCGCACCCGCCGCGTTGACGTCCGCGTCCTCGCCGCGACCAACGTCGACATCGCCCGCGAGGTCGCCGAGGGCCGCTTCCGCGAGGACCTGCTCTACCGCCTCAACACCGTCGAGATCCGCCTCCCGCCGCTCCGCGAGCGCACCGAGGACATCCCCCGCCTCGCCGCGCACTTCCTCGAGCGCTTCGCCACCCGCTACCGCAAGCCGATCCGCGGCTTCGCCCCCGACGCGCTCCAGGCCCTCGCCGCCCACCCCTGGCCCGGCAACGTCCGCGAGCTCGAGCACGCCGTCGAGCGCGCCGTCCTCATGGCCCGCGGCGACGTCGTCCGCGCCGAGGATCTCGGCCTCCGCCCCCGCGCCGACGCCTCCCCCCGCCTCGAGGAGATGACCCTCGAAGAGGTCGAGAAGTACCTCATCCGCAAGGCCCTCGAGCGCCACGACGGCAACGTCAGCCGCGCGGCCGAGGCCCTGGGGCTCTCGCGCAGCGCCATGTACCGACGGCTGCAGCAGTACGGGATCGTGGTGGCGGGGTGAAGGGGGGCACCCTAGCGGGTCAGTGCGATGCCTCGCTCGACGCCGGCCGCTCGTACTTCGCAGCCAGCTCCGGCCGCCCTCGCGCCCGGTAGAATCGAGCCAGGTTCTCGCGCGCGTGGTGGGTCGAGTAATCGTCGGGCCCCCGGTCCGCGAGGAGGGCGGCGTGGCTGTCGAGGAGCAACCGCTCCCCGGCCTCGGCGTCGCCCGTGGCCGCGAGCGCGACGCCGAGATCGCTGCGCACGACCTGGAGCCGCCAGTGACCCTCCGGCAATTGACCTTCCATCACTGCGATGCTGTTCTGCAGCAACGGAAGCCCCTCCGAAGCGCGGCCCGCGGCCGTGAGCGTGCGGCCGAGACTCGCCCGGGCGAGCGCCGTGTAGAGGTGGTCCGCCCCGAGCGTCGTCTCGAGCGCTGCGATCGAGGCGCGCAGCAGCACCTCCGCCTCGTCGTAGGCGCCGACGGCGTAGCGGTTCAACGCCAGGTTGCGCCGCAGCATCGCGAGGCGGGGATCCTCCGCGTCGAGCGCCGAGGTCAGGATGCGGAGCGCCTCCCGATAGTAGGGTTCGGCCTCGTCGGTCCGGCCCAGATCGTCCAGCAGCGTGGCGAGGTTCTCGGCGAACTGGGCCACGTGGGGATGATCGGGGCCGTAGACCTTGCGGCTGATGTCCAGCGCCTCGCGGTAGTACGGCTCGGCCTCCGTGCGCCGGCCCTGGTAATGGATCGAGCTGGCGAGGTTGTTGTACGCGATGGCGAGTTGAGGATGGTCGGGCCCGTAGAGCCTCCGATCGATCTCGATCACCTCGAGCAGCAGCGGCTCCGCCCGTGCGTGCTCGTCGATGTTCGCGTAGTAGGTTGCGATGTTGTTGAGCAGGTTGGAGTAGTGCTTCCCTCCACCCGGCTCCCATTGCCTGGCGAGCGCCAGCGCCTTTTCGTGATGCGCCTCGGCCTCATCCCTCCGGCCGAGCATCCCCAGCGCCATCCCGCGCCAGCTCAGGGCATTGGCGTAGAGCGTGTCCTGCTCCCAGCCGTGCTCCGCATAGGCGGCCAGAAACATGGCGTTAAGGGAGTCGCTGGCGACGTAGTCTCCCCGCCAGTGGGCCAGTTGGGCGAGGTAGGCCAGTGCCAGCGAGCGCTCGCGCGCGAGGTCGGACGACGGTTGCGCCGTCGCCAGGACTTCGTCGAAGAGCTCCTGTGCCTGGTCGTAGAGGCCCAGGTGCATGTAGACGTTCCCGAGCGTGGCGAGCGTCCTGGCTTTCACGTCCGGCTGGTCGGCCAGCTCGTTGCGCACCCGGTCCACGCCCCGGTCGACCAGGTCCCGCGCCCGCAGCGTGTCGAGGCGTTCCTCGGCGAGCGGGTCCGCGGCCTCGAAGAGGCCGAGCACGAAGCCGGCGACCTGCTGGGCGCGTGCGCGCTCGATCCGCGCCTCGTCGCGTTCCCGCGCCGCCCGCCCGGCCTGCCACAGCGCGGCGCCCAACCCGCCGAAGAGCGAGAGGACGACGGCCGCTGCGGCCGCGACCCCCACGCGGTGCCGGCGCACGAAGCTCGCCGCCCGGTAGCCGAGCGAGGCGCCACGCGCCTCGACCGGGAACCCCCCCAGGTGCCGTTCGACATCCGCCAGGAGCTGACCGGCCGACGCGTAGCGTCGGGCCGCCTCCCGCGCCAGCGCGGTGGCGACGATGCTGTCCAGGTCACCGCGAAGCCGGCGCCGGAGCCGTTCCGGCGTGGTGCCCCGCAGCCGCGCCGTCTCCTCGAGCGATTCGGCGCCCGCAGCGTCGGACGACCCGGCGGCCCCCCGGCCCAGCGCCGCGCTCGGCCGGGCCGCGTCCGGCACGCCCTCGGGTCGGCGGCCCGTCAGTAGCTCGAATAGCAGGACGCCCAGCGAGTAGACGTCCGTCGCGGTCGTTACCGGCTCGCCCGTGTGCTGCTCCGGCGCCGCGTACTCCGGCGTGAAGATGCGCAGCTCGGCCCGCGTCTCCGGCGCGAGGCCGGCCGCAGAGGGCTCCAGCAGCTTCGCGATCCCGAAATCCAGCAGCTTCACCGTGCCATCCGGCTGCACCAGGATGTTCGACGGCTTGATGTCGCGGTGGACGACCAGGTTCTGGTGGGCGAACTGGACCGCACGGCAGACGTCGGCGAAGAGCCGCAGCCTCGCGTCGATGGGTAGCCGGTTCTCATCACAGTAGCGCGTGATCGGCACGCCCTCGATGTACTCCATGACGAGGTACGGCCGGCCGTCCGCCGTGGCGCCGCCATCGTAGAGCCGCGCGATGTTCGGGTGCTCGAGCGAGGCGAGGATCTGCCGCTCGTAGCGGAAGCGCAGCAGGATGTCGTCGGTGTCCATCCCGCGCTTGACCAGCTTGAGCGCGACGCGCTTCTCGAACTCCGCATCGTCGCGCTCCGCGAGGTAGACGGTGCCCATCCCCCCGCGGCCGATCTCCTCGATCAGCCGGTACGCGCCGACGCGCCCTCCTGCGGGGAGCGGGTCGGCCCCGTCCGACGCGGCGGACGAATCGCGCGCCAGCTCGGCCAGCACCGTGTCCGCGTAATCGGTGACGGATTCGCCCAGCACCTTCTCGGCCGTCTCGACCTTCGACAGGAGACGGGCCACCGCGTCGTACAGCGCCGCGTCGCCTTCACAGGCGCGGGCGAGCCACTCGAGGCGCTCGTCGGGCGGCTCGTCCAGCGCCTCCTCGAAGAGGCGGTCGATCCGCTGCCACCGGTCAGGGGTGAGGTCTTCCATCGCTAGCACGCGGACGGCTGGGGCCCGCCCCCCGCTTCCCCCGAGCTGAGCATCTCGTAGAGCCACGTGCGCGCGCGCGTCCAGTCCCGCTTCACCGTGCGCACCGAGATCCCCATCACCTCCGCGATCTCCTCGTGCGTGAGCCCGCCGAAGAACCGGTACTCGACGAGCTGGCCGAGCCGGGGGCTGAGGCTCCCGAGCCGCTCGAGCGCCTCGTTCAGCGCGAGCAGGTCGCTCGCCGTCTGCGTCCCGGCCTCCTCCACCTCGATCCCCTCGATCGGCACGGGCTCCTCCAGCGCGCCCCGCTTGAGCGCCGAGCGGGCGCGCAGATGATCGATCAGCACGAAGCGCATCGCGCGCGATGCGATGGCCACGAAGTGCGCCCGATCCGCCCATTCCACGCGGCTCTGGTCGACCAGGCGCATGTAGATCTCGTGGACGAGCGCCGTCGTGTTCAGCGTCTCGCCGACCCGGCCCCGGCCCAGCCGGAAGCGGGCGACCCGCTTCAGCTCTTCGTACGTGAGCGAGAAGAGCTCATCGAGCGCCTGTCGGTCGCCTGCACGGGAGCTGTGCAGGAGGACGGTCGCATCGCGTGTGGTGGTCATACGGCTGGACTCTACGGGTCGGTCCGGGGATGCGATGGCCCTTCGGGGGCCCGGACTGCGATGGTAGGGGAGAGAGGACCATCGCGAGCGGTCCTTCGCGCGCACTGCGCAGTAGCGGAGTATAGCGTCGCGGCAGCGGGCGCTGCAAGCGCCGCATTCCCTGCCGTCCGACGGCTGCGCGCGGTCGTTCCCCTTTCATTTCGAGAGGAGCTGCACATGGAGATCCCCACGACGACGGTACGGAGCGCGCTCTCGCGCCTGGCGCTCCTGGCCCTCGCCCTCGTCGTCGGCGCCGGCTGCGGCAGCGATGACAACGGCCCGACCGAGCCGCCCACGGGCGGGACCGGTTCGATCAACTTCACCCTGTCCCCCACGTCCAAAACCCTGGCCCAGGGCGAGAGCGGGACCATCACCCTCGCGCTGACGCGCAGCGGGGGCTTCAGCGGCGCAGTCGAGCTCTCGCTCGAGGGCGCGCCCGCCGGCGTGACGGGAACCTTCTCCCCCGCCACGATCCCCGCCGGCGCGACCGGCAGCACGCTCACGCTGGTCGCGGCCGCCGATGCGGCCCCGGGCACGCACAACCTCACCGTCCGCGCGAAGGCGGATGGCGTGAGCGACAAGACGGCGACGCTGTCGCTGACGATCTCGTCGCCACCCGAACCGGATTTCGGGATCGTGCTCGAGTCGCCCAGGACCAGCGTCATCCAGGGCCGGGGCGCGCGCGCCGGCTTCACGATCGAGCGGCTCAACGGCTTCGACGGCCCGATCCACCTCTCGGTCGATGGCGCGCCGGCCGGGATGTTCGTCACGCTCAGGGAGGACGACGAAGCCAACCCCTCGTCCGGCGATGTCCACCTCTCGCTCGGCCAGCACGTCCACGTGGGCGACTACAGGCTGACGGTGCGCGGCCAGTCCGGCAAGCTGATCCGCACCGCTGAGCTCGTCGTGCGCGTGTTCCAGTCGAAGCCCGTAGCCGCGGCCTGGTCCTACTCCCTCGCCGTCGCCGAAGACGGCAGCCTCTGGACCTGGGGCAGGAACCATCGGGGGCAGCTCGGGATCGGCAACACGACGGACCAGAAGTCGCCCGTCCGCGTCGGCACCGACACGAACTGGGTCGCCGTCGCCGGAGGCAACAGCCACAGCGTCGCCCTCAAGTCGGACGGCTCGCTCTGGGTCGCGGGCTATAACGGCTACGGCCAGCTCGGGATCGCGGGCGAGGAGCACCACACGTTCCAGCGTGTGGGCACCGACAACGATTGGGTGGCCATCGCCGCCGGCGACGACTTCACGCTCGCCATCAAGGCCGACCGCACCCTCTGGGCGTGGGGCCGCAACCGCTTCGGCCAGCTCGGCGTCGGCAACATGCCCGACCGGAACGTGCCGACCCGGGTCGAGGGCGAGGGCTGGGTCCAGGTGGCGGCCGGCGCGGAGCACGGCGTCGCCATCCGGGCCGATGGCAGTCTCTGGACCTGGGGCGACGACGCCTACGGCCAGCTCGGCAACGGCGACGGCAGAGACCCCGTGAAGCAGCCGCAACGCGTCGGCACGGCGAACGACTGGCTCGTGGCTTCGGCCGGGACCGCGGGCGACGCCACCCTCGCCATCAAGACCGACGGCACCCTGTGGGGCTGGGGCCGCCACATCAGCGGCGAGCTCGGTCTCGGGAACGTCGAGGGGCCGACGACCCCGCAGCAGCTCAGCCCGGCGAACGACTGGCTCAACGTCTCGACGGGCGGCGGATTCACCATCGCGCTCCGGCCCGGCGGCGAGCTCTCGTCGACCGGCGCCAACTCGCGTGGCCAACTCGGCCTCGACGACAACAACAACCGCTACGAATTCGTCCAGGCGCTCGGCACCGGATGGCTGTTCGTGGCCACCGGCGAGTCGCATACGCTGGCCATCAGTACGGGCGGTGCGCTGTTCGCCTGGGGCAATAACCAGTTCGGCGAGCTGGGCCACGGCACGTCCGACATCCAGGGGTACGGGCCCGTCCCGGGCTTCAAGGCGCGCTGGCCCTGACCGGCCGCGACGTCTCTCCGGAGGCGCCGCGCCGGCGCCTCCGGATCACCTCATTCATTTCATCGCTCAGGAGGAGATGATGTTGTCTCGAGTCTTTCACACGGCCGCAATCCTCATTGCGCTCGCCTCGTTCACGCAGCCGGCCATGGCGCAGCAGGGCTTCAGCCTCGGGTATACCGATGTCGGGGCGACCCTCGGCGTCGGCGGGATCGGCGACGCCTCGATCTCCCTCGGTGCGCGGTTCGAGCACGCGCTCCGCAGCGTCCCCGACCTCGGCGACGGACTGATCGGCATTCAGGCCGGCGTCGACTACTACTCGTGGTCGGGGCCGGGCTTCAAGTGGTCGTACATCCCGATCGGCGCCACCGCGAACTACCACTTCAAGCTCGAGAACAAGAAGTTCGACCCGTTCCTCGGCCTCGGCCTCGGCTACTCGATCGTCTCGTGCTCGTACGAAGGCTCCGACGATCTGTGCAGCAACAGCGGGCTCTACTTCATCGGTAGAGTCGGCGGCCGCTACTTCTTCAACGAGAAGCTGGCGCTCTACGGCGACATCGGCGAAGGCGCCGCGACGCTCAACGTCGGCCTCATGATGCGGGTGAAGTAATTCGAATCCATGCGATGCCCCTGGCGCGCGTGCCGGTTCGGTGCGTGCGTCGGGGGCATCGAGCGTGTAGGGGGATGGGCGCCACGGAGGTTGGGGCGCGGAGACGGGCGTTCGGCATCGGCTCCTGCTCGCGGGCCGGTGGACGTTGGAATGAGGCCGCGGCATCTCGGCCGCAGAATCATGACCGGGCTCAACTACCTCGCGAAAGACTTCTACACGCTTGAATGAGGCCGCGGCATTTCGGCCGCGGAATCACCGGCAGACCCATCAGCCCCCCGGGCGCCCCGGGATCGCTTCAATGAAGCCGCGGCTTCTCGGCCGCGGAATCTCCGTTACTCCTCTTCCGTCCTCACGCCGCAGTGGGTCGCTTCAATGAGGCCGCGGCATCTCGGCCGCGGAATCCGGAGTACGGTGTCCGCGTCCTCGTCCGCCCGCGACCAGCTTCAATGAGGCCGCGGCATCTCGGCCGCGGAATCGCGGGCGGCTGGAGAGCCAGGCGGAAGAGCGGAGGCAGCTTCAATGAGGCCGCGGCATCTCGGCCGCGGAATCCACCGTAGCCGATTATGGGAAAGGCGATGTGGCAGTGCTTCAATGAGGCCGCGGCATCTCGGCCGCGGAATCGTCGTTCTACGAGCCGCGGCGCACGGTCGGTGGCGGCGCTTCAATGAGGCCGCGGCATTTCGGCCGCGGAATCGCCACGGTAACCCGCTGATCGAACATCTCTACAATTCGCTTCAATGAGGCCGCGGCATTTCGGCCGCGGAATCGCGGATGGCGCGCGGGAGCGGACGGAGGTCCTCTGGCTGCTTCAATGAGGCCGCGGCATTTCGGCCGCGGAATCCGCCCTCCGCTCCGAGGCGAAGGGGGAGGATGATCGGTGCTTCAATGAGGCCGCGGCATTTCGGCCGCGGAATCCACGCCGCAGCCGGCCGCGACGATCGCCTCGATCGAGCTTCAATGAGGCCGCGGCATTTCGGCCGCGGAATCGTGGCCGTGGCGCCGGCCGTGCCCGCAGCAACAGTCGCTTCAATGAGGCCGCGGCATTTCGGCCGCGGAATCCGCGGCGCTGGATCCGCCAGGTCCACGTCGGCAACTCGCTTCAATGAGGCCGCGGCATTTCGGCCGCGGAATCCCATCGCCGCCGAGCTCGCCGCCGCCACGGTGCCAGCTTCAATGAGGCCGCGGCATTTCGGCCGCGGAATCAGGACGGCGCCCACGTGGGCCTCTGGTTCTTCGTCGCTTCAATGAGGCCGCGGCATTTCGGCCGCGGAATCGTGCATCCAACGAGCGCCGTGGAGTCCCGGCTGTACGCTTCAATGAGGCCGCGGCATTTCGGCCGCGGAATCCGCTCGGGCGCGCTCGGCACGATTTCACCGTAGCGCGGCTTCAATGAGGCCGCGGCATTTCGGCCGCGGAATCGCCACCCAGGACGCGGCGAGCAAGTGATCCCCACCACGCTTCAATGAGGCCGCGGCATTTCGGCCGCGGAATCGAAGGCCAGCGAGGAGGTCCTCGACGCCGGACACCACGCTTCAATGAGGCCGCGGCATTTCGGCCGCGGAATCTTACGTCCACATCACCGTCGGCGAAGCCTCAATCCTCTCTTCAATGAGGCCGCGGCATTTCGGCCGGGGAATCGCTTCCAGTGCGTAGGCAGGTCGTTGAAGTTGACGCTCTTCAATGAGGCCGCGGCATTTCGGCCGCGGAATCGGGCGACGGGCTCCCCATGGTGGAGATGCGGCAGGGCTATCTTCAATGAGGCCGCGGCATTTCGGCCGCGGAATCGATGCCGTCTCCGCCCCGACCGTTCCCTTTGATCCAATCTTCAATGAGGCCGCGGCATTTCGGCCGCGGAATCGCGCGCCGCTCTGCATCGGCCCGCCCTCAGGCCGGTCGATCTTCAATGAGGCCGCGGCATTTCGGCCGCGGAATCCACGTCGTCGGCAACACCGTCATCGACACGCTCCCACTCTTCAATGAGGCCGCGGCATTTCGGCCGCGGAATCGTTGGCAAGTCCTCTCGCCAACCCTTGACAACCCACAGCGCTTCAATGAGGCCGCGGCATTTCGGCCGCGGAATCGTGCGCCGGCCCGCCCGAAGCGGCCCGCCCATTGGGAGCTTCAATGAGGCCGCGGCATTTCGGCCGCGGAATCCCGGTTCGTCGTGCGGCAGTGTTGGCAAGTGGTTTCGTGCTTCAATGAGGCCGCGGCATTTCGGCCGCGGAATCGGCGTTTAGGGTGGTGTCCGTGTAGCTCGGATCCGACGCTTCAATGAGGCCGCGGCATTTCGGCCGCGGAATCGGCCCACATGGGGCGACGCATCCCGCACCGACAGACCGTGCTTCAATGAGGCCGCGGCATTTCGGCCGCGGAATCTTGGTGATCGCGGCTGGATCATGTCGCGCAACGTCTCGCGCTTCAATGAGGCCGCGGCATTTCGGCCGCGGAATCCGCGAGGTGATCGACGAGCTGATCGACGGCGACTCGGGAGCTTCAATGAGGCCGCGGCATTTCGGCCGCGGAATCGTCACGTAGCGATGCAGGTGTTTTCCCGAGACGTGGTGCTTCAATGAGGCCGCGGCATTTCGGCCGCGGAATCACCCGCACCGGCTCGCCGTCGATCACCACGTAGGCGGCTTCAATGAGGCCGCGGCATTTCGGCCGCGGAATCCACGAAACTGGCGATCTCCGCCGCGTACCGCGTCCCGCTTCAATGAGGCCGCGGCATTTCGGCCGCGGAATCGAGGAGGACGGGCTCGTCGCGTGGGCCCTGGAGGCCGTGCTTCAATGAGGCCGCGGCATTTCGGCCGCGGAATCGAGTCGGCGGAGCGGCAGGAAGATCTCCGAGTACTTGCTTCAATGAGGCCGCGGCATTTCGGCCGCGGAATCCAGCCGACAAGAGGTCGCTGTCATGCATGACCATCCAGCTTCAATGAGGCCGCGGCATTTCGGCCGCGGAATCGGACCCGGCGCGGGAGCCGCAGCTCCGGTGGCGACGGGCTTCAATGAGGCCGCGGCATTTCGGCCGCGGAATCCCGTCGTGATGCGCTTCGCGCGCTCGCTCTTCTCCGGCTTCAATGAGGCCGCGGCATTTCGGCCGCGGAATCGAACACTCCCCATGCCAGCACGCCGCACGCGCCGACGAGCTTCAATGAGGCCGCGGCATTTCGGCCGCGGAATCACGCAGGCATGGGATCGGGCGAGCAACCGTTCGGGCTGCTTCAATGAGGCCGCGGCATTTCGGCCGCGGAATCCAGCTCACGTTCACCGCTACGGGTGCGGTGGACGCGCTTCAATGAGGCCGCGGCATTTCGGCCGCGGAATCGGCCCACCATGGCGCCCCCCAGACGGCGATGGCCCCGCTTCAATGAGGCCGCGGCATTTCGGCCGCGGAATCGGGCTCCTCACCACCGAACGTGGGGAGCGAGGTCCAGTGCTTCAATGAGGCCGCGGCATTTCGGCCGCGGAATCGCCGGCTCGTGGCGGAGGCCGCCCGCGAGCTACCCTCGCTTCAATGAGGCCGCGGCATTTCGGCCGCGGAATCCGGAGGTTCCGGCGGAAGAGGGCCGCGTAGTAGACGAGGCTTCAATGAGGCCGCGGCATTTCGGCCGCGGAATCCGGGTGGGCGGGCAGGCGGCCGTGATCGCCATCGGCGTGCTTCAATGAGGCCGCGGCATTTCGGCCGCGGAATCGTCACCGACCCCCCGGATCACCGTCCCGTTCACAGTGCTTCAATGAGGCCGCGGCATTTCGGCCGCGGAATCGTTCAAGCAAGAGGAGGCCCTGGGCCGAGCCGAGCGCGCTTCAATGAGGCCGCGGCATTTCGGCCGCGGAATCCCACCGTGACGCAATGCTCCAGCGCGGCGTGGAGCGCGGCTTCAATGAGGCCGCGGCATTTCGGCCGCGGAATCGCCGGGATTGTGCCAGGGATTGTGCCACCGAGAGCCCCGCTTCAATGAGGCCGCGGCATTTCGGCCGCGGAATCTCGGCATCGATGAGGGTACGGACAAGCTGTTCGGCGTGCTTCAATGAGGCCGCGGCATTTCGGCCGCGGAATCATGGTGAGTGCGCCCGAGGATGTCAAGGCAATTCGCGCTTCAATGAGGCCGCGGCATTTCGGCCGCGGAATCTGGCGCGGGATTCGCTGTTGCGTGGCAGGGCGTCGGTGCTTCAATGAGGCCGCGGCATTTCGGCCGCGGAATCCCGGTCGCCTTCTTCGGCGCGGACTTCTCCGCGCCGCTTCAATGAGGCCGCGGCATTTCGGCCGCGGAATCGTAGACGACGGCCCCGGGGTTGGCGCGCACCATCGGGCTTCAATGAGGCCGCGGCATTTCGGCCGCGGAATCTCCGCGCGAGTCCTGCTGCGTCGTCGTGTAGAGCTGCTTCAATGAGGCCGCGGCATTTCGGCCGCGGAATCGCCGGGCTCTCGCTGCTGGTCGGCTGGTGGGTCAAGAAGCTTCAATGAGGCCGCGGCATTTCGGCCGCGGAATCTCGGCGATCGACGTGGCGTTCGGGACGACGCAGTACCGGCTTCAATGAGGCCGCGGCATTTCGGCCGCGGAATCAGGCGCGCGAGGCGGAGGCGGCGAAGCTGGATCGCTAGCTTCAATGAGGCCGCGGCATTTCGGCCGCGGAATCGCGAGGGTGTCGGGGGCCAATTCCGGGGCGCTCTACGCGCTTCAATGAGGCCGCGGCATTTCGGCCGCGGAATCAGCCCCCGTGCAACCCGTTGTCACGACTCGCGTTCCGAGCCGAAACGCGAGCGGTCGGGCCGCACAGGGCCAGCAAAGGGGTGCAACAGCGTCCGGCCACATATCCCAAGACCTTGATTGTCAACGTGTTCGAGCGGCGCCGGGACTTCGTGCACCACCCCGCCGCTCGCACACCACTCGGCGACCTCACACCACGACGACCCGCGACGCGGGTTGGTAGCCGCGCCCCAGGACTTCGATGCCCTCCTCCAGCGGGCGGGCGTTCGCCCCGAGATCGACGATAAGGACCTGGTCCTCCTTGTGATGAATCGCCGATCGGAGCTTGGTCCGGAGCTGGACGAGTTCCCGGTCGCTGAGCTCGCAGAAGAAGACGCTGTACTGGGCGTGGTCGCCGAACCCGTGGAGCGTCTTGAAAACCTTGGTCCGGCGCTTGTCGTCGGAGACGTCGTAGCTGACAAGATAATGACGGCGGCCCATCGTCGCACCTACCGCACCGTGATCCCCTGATAGCGCGGCACGTCGCCGCGCAGCCAGCGGGCGAGGAGTCTCGCCTGGAGCCGGATCATGCTGCGCCACGAGCATCGGTAGTCGAAGACCGGGTGGGTGGCGAGCTGGTCGAGTCGCGCCTCGTAGGCGCGGATGAAGGCCTTGCGCCCCGAGTCCTTGAGCACGCACCCGGCCTGCGACCGGACGAAGTCGCCCGCGGTGACCATCCCGGTATTGATCGCGGTGAGGACGGCGCTGTCGACGACGACGGGCCGGAACTCCTCCATCAGGTCGAGCGCGAGCGCAGGCCGACCGTGCCGGGGCTGGTGGTACAGCCCCCACCACGGATCCAGGCCCTCGCCCATGAGCGCGACGGTGCACTCCTTGGTCAGGAGCGCATAGCCGAAGGAGAGGAGCGCGTTGACCGGGTCGCGCGGGGGACGGCGGTTCCGGCTCTCGAACGCCCAGTTCGCGTCGATGTCCCGGGGCCGGAGCATGGTGCCAAAGGCGGAGAAGTACTTCGCGGCGACGGCGCCCTCGATGCCGAGGAGCTGGTCGGCGCTGTCGACGTGCTCGATCTTGCGCAACAGCGTCGCCATCTCCACGGCGATCTCATCCGGGCGCGGCCTCCCGTTACGGAGGAGCAGCGTGCGCTGGTTCGCGCCCTTGGCCGCGACGATCTCGCGGGCGAACTCGACGCGCCGTGAGGGGTTGCTCGCCGCGTCGAACTGCGCCGCGCGGTCGTAGGCGTTCCGCAGCGTGATCCCCGCCGTGATCCCGTAGAACCAGTGTCCCCGCGAGAGATGGACGACGGGGATCGACGCCTCGCAGAGGAGATGCATCGCCTGCGCGGTGATGGAGACGTTCCCGCAGAGGACGAGCTGGCTCACGTCCTTGAGCCGCGCCCGGGCGATCTCCTGGCCTTCCTTGCTGATGACGAGGACGTCGCCGCGCTTCCCCACCCGCGCGCCCTGCTCCTGGATGTAGAGCGGCAGCGCGTCGTCGCGTGCGGGGTAGAGCCGCCGGACCGCGTCGTGACCGGCCTCCGGAGGGTCTGCCGCGACCTCCCGCAACGCGAGCGTTTCGTCCGGAAGGCAGATCCCCGCCAGGGAGCAGCCGTTGCACTTCGGGCTGTCCTCGAGCGGGTCGGGTAGCACGGCGGATTCCGCGGCCTGCCGCGCCTCGTGGATGAGCCGCAGGGTCAGCGCCTCGAGCTCGGGCGTGAAGGGGACGTCCACCCGCGTCTTCGATCCCGTGAAGTAGAGGACGCCGTGGTCGGTCCGGTACCCGTGCTCGCGCAGCAGCAGCCCCTGAGCCATGAGCTGCACCCGCTCGGGCTCCCAGCTCCGCTCCGGGTTGTTCGGCGCCCGCCCGCGCTTGGTGTCGACGGGAACCGCCTCATCGCCGGCGGTGGAAACGAGGTCGAGCTTGGCCGTGATCCCGAGGCGTTCCGAGGCGAGAGCGACGGAGCGGCTGATCACCGGCCGCTCGTCGCCGTCGCCGTCGTCCCCTTCCTCATCGGGCTCGGCCTCCGCATCCGCGTCCGGGTCGGGGAGCACGTGGTCGAGCCGGTCGACCCGCCGGTGCGCCTCCTTCCCCTCCAGCGTGAACACGTTGTCCGCCCACCGCCCCTCGACGTGCATGAGGTGGAATAGGCGTGGACAGTACGCGTACTCGTTGAGCATGCGGACGGGGAGGAGGTCACGAGGGTGCGAGTCGGCTTCGTCGTTCCCCGTGGTGGATTGCCGGGCCGCGAAAGGATGCCCGCCGTTATGCACCTCCGTCATGAGAACCCGTTGAAGGAAGGCCAAGAATCATGGCGAGATCGGCGCCGAGGCCCGTCAGGCCGCCCTGCCGCGAAGCCCCGGCGCCCGCCCCATGCGGCCATCGAGCCGGCGGTATTGCGGTTACACGGGCTCCGTCGGCGCGAACATGCCGGAGTAGCCGTCCGCCTTCTTGGTGAGTCGAGACCGAAAGACCTGGACGATGCCGCGCTCTCGGCGCGTGGCCGGGTCGAGTCGGTCCAGATCCGGACATCGAAGCAGCGATGCGATGGCCGGGGCGGTCGCTTCGACCTCCCAGAGCGGCCACACGAATTCGCCGTTCTTCCGCCGTCCGCGGCAAGCTGTCGTGTACAACTGCCCGCCCCGGCCCGCGACGGGGAAGAAGGCAAGCCCACGGAACGCGAGCCACTCGGCGGCGGGCCGCAGACCGAAGAGTCGTCGGCCGTAGATCGCGCCGGGCGCATCCGCTGCTGGGTCCCAGTCCAGCGTCCTGTCCGCACGCGGGTCGGGCGCTCCATCCCGGAGGGTACCGCGGATGGTGTCCGCACCCAGAGCCTTCCTGATTTCGGCCACTTGTTCGAGGAATTGCGCGTTGCGACTGGTGAAGTCGAACACGGTCGGTAGCGTGCTGTGGTCGATGGGCGCCGCGGGATCATAGGGAACGCCGCACCGGCGGAGCTCGTCCTCCGTCACGCCGCCCTTCTTCGGCTCGTTGGCGGCCTCGAAGGCAAGGGCGGCGGCGTACTCGAGGGATTCCAGGTCGCCGGCATGCAACCTGCCCTTCAACCACGCACGGTAGACCGCCACGGGGGCAGATAACGCTCCAACAAGCTTCACGCCCCGTTTTTCGCGCTTCGGGTATCGGAACTCGAGTACGGGGGCCGTGGCCCAGGCTTCGGCGTCGGTTGCCACGCGTTCCACGATCGTCTCCAGATCGCCCTCGACGCCGTGAACCACGGGATGCCAACGGTCAGCGAGCCGCCACGAGAGCCGAGGTTCCTGCGTGGACAGGTTGTCTTTACCGCCACCTACGACGCGAAGCACACCGAGCCCGGCCAGGAAACCCAGCGGCGTGCCGCCATCCAACCCAGGCAATGCGATTTCGTTCTGCGTGCTCATCTTTCGCCTCCGTGCGCTTCGCTGGCTCGGTGGTCGGCAAGCCGCAGGATGGCCTCCAGCCACGCGAGCCGCCACCAGCCGTAACGCCGCACCAGCCTCCAGAACCGGTCCGGTACGCCCGAGTCCAGCCGGGCGAGCCCGTGGGCGGTCGAGCCCCGCAGCGGCACGTCGTGCACAGTGATTTCGACGTCGACGGGCTGCGGATCCGGCACCGGCGGTGCGAACGGCCGGCAATGACCGTGGTGCGATGCGGTGAGGTGCAGCACGAGGTCCCAGTCGGTCGCCCGTTCGCGCAGGCGGGCAGAAGCGCCGGCGAGCGCCGCGGATAGTACCTCGTGGCGTGCGCCTTGGGGATAGCGTCCCAACCGCCGTGCGCGAGCGCGCGCCGCGTAGTCGACGGCCGGAATGTCGGACTTGGCGAGGAACTCCGTAGCGACTGCGTGCCGCACCGGATCGCCGCCGTGCAGCATGAGCTGGAAGCGCGGATCCGCCTTGCCGATGTCGTGGATCGATGCGGCGAGGACGATATCATTGATGAGTGGCTGGGTCAGACCCGCCAAGCGGGCAAACTCTCCAGCCAGACGTGCCACCGCCTCGAGGTGCGCCTTCAGCGTGACTTCCTCGCCCGGGAAGCTGCCGGAATCGTCCTCGGTCGCGGCTTCCACCAGTGCCGGCTCAGTTTCGGACTCGAGGTCGCGGATCCACAGGCTGCGAAGCCGCGAACGCGGCACTCGGCGGGGAGCCAGGCTGGCGCGGACAACTTGTTCATCGTCCTTGCCGCCGGGCACCCGTGTGCGCAGCACGCGACTGCGTCTGTCCCTGCTCATAATGGCTTCGATGGCCACGCGTGCCCAGGAGTCGGGCGGAAGCGTCTGCAACGCAGCCGCGGCCCACCGTTCGAACGCAGCACGCTCTGCCTCGATGCCCTCCTCTTCAATCTCGGCGGCCGTGACCTCGGGTGCGCCGGCGCCTGGATACCAACCCGCGAGAACGCCCGGGTGCCAGCGGAGGATGGCCCGCCCCCGGTGTAGGAGCTGCGCCTCATCACCACGGTCCAGGACGGCATCGGTCGCTAGGGGGTCCCAGTTGTCCTTCCAGATTCCCCCGTAGCTGGACGGAACGACCAGTGTATCGCCCGGTTGGAGTGCATCCGGATCGGTAGTGGCCTCGCTCTCCTCCCCGCGCCAGACGAGAACGGGTGCGATCGTACCGTAGCGAGGCAGCTCGTCTGTGACCTCGCCCTCGACGTCCGCGACCCCAGGCATTGTGGGTTCCACGGCTAGCCGCTGCATTCCCCCCGTACGCCGAGCCGCGACGAGCGACAGCCAAGCGCGGGCGGCGCCCAGTGGCACGGCGAGGGTTTCCAAGGTGCTCGGCGGGCACATCCCGACCAGCTCAACGAGGAAAGTCGTCCAAGTCCTCGCTTCATCGCTGCCTGAAACGGCGGCGTCCAGCCAGGCTGCCTCCACGTCCGCGCGCCAGACGATTTGCACCTCGGCGGACCTGCGTTGGGGTCCGTGTAGGAAGAGCGCAACGTCAGGCTCGACCGCGGGCCGGGGCGACGTCTGCGCGAACAGGTCCACGTGGGTCGGCAGTAGCAGCGGCGCGGCCACCGATGGAGCGAGCAGTCGCTCGTCGAGCGATGCGAGATGCTTCTCCATCGCACCGATGCCGAAGTCGATCGTCGGTCCCGCGTCCGTCGCCTCTGCCCTCTCCGATAGCCAGCGCCAGGTCCGCGAAAGCGCCTCGCCGTACACGGGATCCACGGGGAATGCCTCCCCGACCGGGTCGGTCTGCGCCGTCCCCGCCACGATCACGGCGTGTGTGCCCCCCAGCTCGCCAAGCCGGTCCAGTCGACCGAAACGCTGGCGGAGCGCATCCAAGCTCGCACATTCGGTGACCAGAGCATCGAAATCGAAATCCGCACCGGCCTCGATCGCCTGAGTGGACACGAGCAACACGCGCCGGCCCGGTCCGCGGCGACGGCCGGCGGCGAGGTCCGGCTCGATTCGACGCAGCAGCTCCCGCCGATCGAGCGGCCGCATGCGGCCGGTCAGGAGATGAACGGTCCAGCCGCAGCGTTCGGCCTCCTTCTCCGCGAGCCTCGCAACCTGGCGTGCCGTGTCGACGCGGTTCACGATGACGGCCACGACCTCAACATCGCCCGTCTCAAGGAGCTCACGCGCGCTGGAGACGCATGCCGCTGCGAGCTTCTCCCGCGCCTTTTCCTCGTCCTTCGGCGTGTTGATGGTCCGAAGCACGGCCCGCTTGGATGCGCGGATCCGCCGGGAGAGGTCATCGCGGTTGCGGTCGCGGTCGTCGAGCCGGAACACGGTGCCGGCGGACGAACGTGGTGTCGCCGACAAGCGGACCACCTCGAAGCGGTGCGGCAGCTCGGCGACCGATTGCGCAGCGCGTGCGGCGTATCGGTCCCTGATCGCGGTCAACGTATCCTCGAACGCACGAGAGAGATGGACCTCGTCCAGCACGTACAGCACATCCTCACCGAGAAGACCGGCGTGGACGGGGCGCATCGAATCCCTCACGCCGTATCCCCGGAACAGGAGCCGTGACCCGACCTGATCCACAGTCGAGACGAGGATCATCGGCTGTATCGGGGTACGAGCCCAGTCGGACTCCCGAGGCATGCCGCCGCGAAGGATCACGGCGGTGAGCGGAAGGACGGCGTCCCCTCCGGATCCGGTGTCGACATGCACCGGTTCGCCCGAGCCGCTGTCAGGAGGCCAGCTACCAAGCTGCTGGAGCCGGCGCAGGCAGTTGGCGACGTCGGCCAAGATTCCTCCCTCCGCCGTCGCCAGCTTCTTCGCAATCGCCTGCGCCCGGCGGAATGCCTGGTCCACGACCACGCGGCGATCGATCACGAACACCGTGCGCAGCGGGGCCCGCCGCTCCGCAGGCGGGCGTCCCGCGTCCAGCGCCAACGCGAAAACAGCGATGTCGAGGACGGCGGTCTTGCCCGCCGCGGTGGGCAGATCGAGCGAGTCTGGCCAGCTTCGCTCGACCACGTGCTCGAGCAGTCGGATCTGCCAGGGGAACGGGTCTCGGCCCCAGAGCTCGCGGAAGTATTCGGTGAAATCGGCTGGTCCGAGCAGCCGTGCGGTCATCATGCGACCTCCTTCCTCGAGACGCGGACCGGGCGGAAGAGCCCGAGGCCCTGGAACCGCCCCGCGCCCAGCAGGATCGGCCCTTCGACCTCCTCTTCGAAGATGAGCTCTGCGTGGATGCACACCCGCCGGATGGCGCCGGACTTGCTTGGGAACGGCATGAAGCGGCGCGCCTCGGGGCAACCGTTCAGCACCGATCGTTGCGTGATCTCGATCACAGCCGGTGCTGGAAGGCCAATACGCTGGCACGCGCGCGCGATGATCGCCCGCGCAGTGTCGGCGGCCCGGGCGGCCTTCGCAGGATCGTCCGCCGCCAGGTTGCCCGGATTCTCGTCCAGCGCGATCGGTGTCACAGAAGCCCAGTGCCGCGCGGGGCCGCACCATGCCCACGGAGCCAGAGTGGCCCGCGGATCGTCGCCCAAAATCCGCTCGATCCGCAACATGCCCGCCCGGCCGAGGTGCAGCGAGAGCGGTCGGCCTTCCTCGGCCTGCTCCCAGCGTCCGACCGCGCGCAGTACGGCGAGCCGGTCCTCTGCGGGGCAATCGCGAGGGAGTACCAGCGCCACCCCGAGCACGGCGCCCGATGCCCACCGCGTCCCGACATCTGCCAGCGAAAGGAATGCGAGATGTGGCGTGGCGAGGGGACGGCCATCCGGCGAGTGCCCACAGATGATCTCAGAGGGAGGTTGATCCGCGTGACGCATGAGTGTCGCGCGCAGTGCACGGGCGATATCGGCAGCGAGCGTGAGGCGCAAGCCCGTGCGCCGCCCCCACGAGTCAGGCACTTCGCGGAACACTAGCCAGTCGGTGCCGAAGAGGCTGCGTGGCACTGCTGGGCAGGGCTTCGAGCCCGAAATCCGGTAGGGAGTGAACTGACATGGAAGGACTCGAGGCTCGACTTCGCGATGAGCTTCGTACGCCACACGCAGTCGATCGAGCTGTCCGGGCGCGACAGTACGCAGGACCACATCGCCGGCGTCGTCGGGCACCCAACGTGCTCGCCCATCGCCTTCGTCAGGGCGATGATCCTCGAGCGTGCATGAGACCAGGCTCGACGAGTGGCCGAGCCGCACCACGCGGGCAAGAAGATGGACGAGCGCCGCACGCTGATCCTCGGTCGGCTGCGCCCCCGGCCACACGAAGGTCACTCGCGGATGGGCAGGTGTAATGGACGGAAACGTCCGCGGAAGCCGCCCCCGTGACGAAGGCAGCAGCGCCAGCGCCGTCTCGATCGTCGCCGCCTTAGCCTCGCCCTCCAGCACCGCATCGCGCGCGAGCAAGCGTTCCGCCCGCTCGGTCATCTGCTTCGCCGTCCGCTGTGCGGCACGCAAAGCTCTCGGATCGTCGCCCTCCTGGGCGGCGACCAAGGCGGCATGCGCCTCATCGGCATCCGCGAACGCACCATGGACCGCCGGCACAAGGCTGGCGCCGATATCCGGAACGTAAACGTTTGTCACTGTACGACGGGACACCGCGTCCCAACCATCGGCGAGGATCTCCGGGGGCCCAGCTGCGGCGATCCAGTCCAGCGCCGCCGCGGTCTTCCCATCCGGGTCGTCCTCCTCCGCCCACGCCGCGACGAGCGCGGAATACAAACGTGCAGGGTGCGGCGGCCATTCGGCCCGCGAGCGGTCGTTGTAGCTCGTCGCGACGTAGCGTCCGGTCAGGAACTCCACGTCGATAGCGATCATGATGCCGCAACCTCCGTCTCCTCGACGACGGACTTCTTCCGGCTCTCGCGGATCAGTGCGACCAGCTTCGGCATCGGCCGGAGGTCGATCGGCTCGGTGCGCCAGGGCAGCCCGGCATCGGCGGCATGCTTGGCGGCTTCGGCCAGGAGCTGCCGGGCTCCCGCGCGATCCAACGAGTAGACTGCGGGCTCGGCGCCATCGGCCGTGACGAGCTCGAGGACCAGCCCATGCAGCGGGCGCAGCGCGCAGCGCGAGCGGAGGTCGTAGCCCTTGTCCCGGGAATAGGCGATCGCAGCGAGGCCGAGGGCAGCCAGCGCCGCGCGTGCAGCGGACTCGGCTTCCCGGCGCCTCTCACCGACCAGGGCCTCCCCCGATGGCGTGCGCGGGAAGCGCAGCCGGCGTAGCGCCGAGAGGGACAGGACGGTTGTCTGCTCGGCGTAATCGATCGTGACGCCGCCGGCGTGAGGATCGACGGTGGGGGTGACGTTGCCGTGGTTGATGACCGAAGGCGAACCGGCCTTCGCGCCGCCCCGCTTGAGTGGGACAGGGTTGCCCTTGTTGTCCTTGGCCGCCAGCTCGGGATCCAGTGTCCACACCTCGTCGGGATCGGCGGCTTCGTAGATGGTCGTCTTCTCGATGCCCGCCGGGTCGATGCGGCTGGCCGTCTTCACGCCCAGCTCCGCACCGATGCCGACGATCTCACTGACGAGGGCACGCTGGAACTTCGAGCCCAACCCACCCTTGGGTCCGGTGGAGTCCCAGAGCCCGAAGACGAGTGCCGTTGGGCAGAGATCGAACAGCGCCCCCGCGTTCGCGAACGACGCCTCGGTGAAGCGACGCCCGATGGCCGAGTAGCGGAACGGCACGCCATCGAGAAGGCTATCCCGTAGGAGCGCATCCGCCAGGCGATGCGGCACCTCGAGGACAGTCAGGTAGCCATCGCCTCCGAGGGTCGACAGGTCCAGGGCCGGGTCCTCGTGGCCCTGATCCGTAAAGTCCACCCGAACCATCGGGAAGCCCAGCTCGCCGGCCTCCCAACCGTCCAGCAGCGCCTCTTCCATCCGGTTGGCCTGCGACGCCACAGAATCGAGCAGCACGCAGAGCCGCGACTTGCCTTCGATACGGCGCCACTCGACGGCGTACTTCGTCCGGCGGTTGATCTGGAGCTTCGGGTCATCCAGGGGAGGCGGCACGTCCACTTCGTCCCCGAACGTGGGAGGGAACAACTTATCGCCCGGCCCGCCGACCGGCTCCAGGCGGGTTACGGAACGGAAGGCGATGCCGGCGCCGTCCACGGCGCCGCGCAGGACATCGTAGGTGAGCTGCGGCATACGAGCCTCCGCGTGTGAAGGTGATGCGATGCAGGGCCGGACAACTGTCGCGCCGGCCGAGGACGATCTCCGGGCAATGAGGCCGCCTGCGATTGCGCAGGCGGAAAGGTAGATTGTGGGTCTGACAATGACCTCTTCTCTACCAAGTCTTCAATGAGGCCGCGCGCGAGCGCGGAAACGAGCACCCTGGAGAGCCGAGAATCACATGGGGCTCCCCGCGTGGGATTCACCTACGCCGACGACGCTTTCGCGTCTTGCACCGGGGGCGTCGGTCGCGACGGCGCGGCCACAACCGATCGATTATCACAGCCGCCACCGGACCGAGGGGACCCAGAATCAGGAGTTCGAGGAGGCGCATGAAGAGATACATATCCCTTCGCGTTGATCGCCGCAAGATCTCTCTGCCAAGAAATGCCGGGCTTGCAATAAACAAGATAAATCCCTAAGCACCAACGACTTCGCCCGGTCGCATTTTATGCCCCACCGATCATCCTTGCAAATCTTCCACTCGATGGTACATTTGCAAGGATGATCACACGCCTTGCTCGCCGCCGTATCGCCGACCTGCTCAGCCGCTTCCCCGCGGTCGTCCTCATCGGACCGCGACAGGCGGGAAAGACCACCCTGGCCCTCGACCTCGTCGAGGGCATGGCCGAGGACGCGGTTTACCTGGACCTCGAGCGACCGGCGGACCTCGCGCGGCTCGCCGACCCCGAGCGCTACCTCGCCGCGCACGAGGGACGCCTCGTCGTGCTCGACGAGGTTCACCGCACGCCCGGGCTCTTCCAGGTGCTGCGCGGGATCATCGACCGCAGGCGTCGAGTGGGGATCCGTGCAGGGCAGTTCCTGCTCCTGGGCTCCGCCTCCCTCGATCTCCTGCGCCAGTCCTCGGAGAGCCTCGCGGGCCGGATGGCCATCGTGGAGTTGACACCGTTGCTCGCGGAAGAGGTCGTCTCACCGGACGCCGATGTAGAGCAGCCCGACGCAGCACAGCCGGGCTCTCGGCGACCCGAGCCCGCACCCCGCGCGATCGATCGGCTCTGGATTCGCGGCGGCTTCCCCGACAGTTACCTGGCGCGGGACGATGCGGCCAGCATCGAGTGGCGGCAGGCGTTCATCCGGACGTACCTGGAGCGGGATGTACCGGCGCTCGGCCCGCGCATCCCGGCGGAGACGCTGCGGCGGTTCTGGACGATGCTTGCGCACGGGCAGGGCGGACTCCTGAACGCGGCACGCCTCGCAGCAGGCCTCGGCGTGAGCGGCCAGACCGTCGCGCGCTACCTCGACCTCATGGTCGACCTGCTGCTGGTCAGACGACTACAACCGTGGGCATCGAACGCGGGGAAACGGCTCGTTCGATCCCCGAAGGTCTACGTTCGCGACAGCGGGGTGGTGCACGCACTGCTGGGCCTCCCGACGCTGGATGCGGTGCTCGGGCACCCTGTGGTCGGCGGGAGCTGGGAAGGGTTCGTCATCGAGAACCTGCTGGCCGCCGCGCCAGACGGGGCTCAGGCCTGGTTCTACCGCACGGCTGCGGGCGCGGAGATCGACCTCCTGATCGAGATGCCCGCGGGCGAGCGCTGGGCGATCGAGGTGAAGCACGCATCCGCACCGTCCGCTTCCCGAGGATTCCGGTCCGGGTGCGACGATGTGGGTGCGACGCGTCGGCTCGTCGTGTACCCCGGCGAGGCCTCGTTCCCGTTGGGTGGCGGCGTCGAGGCGGTGGGGTTGCTTGGGGCGGTGCGCCTGTTGCGCGGACGGTAGCCGCTGCCCTCCGGGGAGCCAAATCTTCGCCGACGCAGGTGCGGCCCGTGATGGCCTAGCGCGATCCCTCCGCGCGCGCCGCGGCTCGCGGCGTTAGGTCGGACCCCGGCGCAGCCATTCATGCCCGGGATCACGCGGTCGGCACCCGGAACTCCTAGCCCACCAGCTCCTGGTCGATCATCCCGGCTTCGCCACGAATGAGAGGTCCGGCGCACGAACCGTGTCCGGGTCCGTCGCCACGATGAACACCGCGTCGCTCGTCACGGTGCCCAGGCCGGCCCGCTCGACGAAGGCCTGGAGGCGAGCGATCAACGGCCGGTGCCGACCTGAAATTTCGGGCGGTTGATAATGGGACACCGCACCGCGGATGACGGCCGTCGATTCGTCGCTGACCCCCGACGGTTACGACTCCGTATACAGCTCCCGTTCGACCGCGGAGTGCACTGCGATCGCGCCAATTCCTCCCGGATCGCCTCCAATGCGACGTCGATCCCGGCCGCATAATCAGCCCACCGGCTGGAAACCGGGGAGTCAGGCCTCAGATCCGGCGCACTCAGGTCGAGAAAACAAGGGACGTCGTCGGGGCAGGGCAGTTCAGAGTAGCTGTGGAACGCATTCGCGAAGTGCGCGGCGAACCCGGAATTGGGCAGAATGATGTTTCCGCCCTCGGACCAGAAGTCGAGCTCATCGCCCACCGGCTCGCCCACGATGGTCACGTCGCCGGCGGCCCTCCACGCGGCGGCCGCCGTGATCCCCGCCGAGAACGTGGCGCGGCCCGTGATCACGAAGCGCGGGATGCCACGCGTGCGCTCCTCGAGCTTCGCCATGAGGTCCTTCGCGAGGTCCAGGTTCCCGCCGGTGTTGAACCGAAGATCCAGAACGAACGCCCTCGGGCGCAGACTCTCGAGCGCGGCCAGCAGCCTTTCGCCGAATGCTGAGATCGGGTCGTCCGCCATCTCCGACGCGCGGTTGTACTGGACGTAGAGGATGTCGTCGTTCGGCAGGTACTCGAACCAGTAGTGTCGCTCGGGATGGCGGAGGTAGAGCGGCAAGTCGCCTCTGCTCTCGAGCGCGTGAGTCCACCCGTCGTCACGGTGCGCGGGAGAGAGATCCCACCACGCCTCGACCGGAGTCTGACGGCGGACCAGCGGGAGCGGCTCGACCTCGGCGCGGAACGGCCGCGCACGGCACTGCGACAGGTGTAGCTCGACCGACTCCAGCTCCGGCGTTATGTGGAACCCGTAGAGCGCCTCCGGGCTGGTGAGCAGATACGCACTCATGTAGTCGGTCCAGGACGCGTTGCCGGCGTATGCCGGGGCGACGCGGTCGCGCGCATCCCGCGCATCCACTCCGGCAATGGCGTCGATGCGGCAGCCCAGCAGGTCCCGGTACTCCGCTGTCGTCCGGACCACGTACAGCCCATCGCTGAACCACCAGATGCGGACCGGCAGGCGCCGCAGCTCGGTCCGGTTCCGAAGGAGGTACAGCCGTGTGTGCGCGTTCCCGGAGAGGGCGACGGCTGACGCCATCCGCATGATGATTTCCGGATCGCTCAATGCCTCCACGGACCCGCGGAGGTCTTCGATCCGATCGAGGAAGAGCGCTCGCTCGGCAGGCGTAAAGCTGCGATCCGCTCTCAAGAACCGCGAAGCGAGTGCGTCCAGGTCCTGCCGCCAGGCCTCGGCTCGATTCGCCGGCTCCGGGTAACGCGGTACACGGACCAACGCCAGGGGAAACCTCTCCTCGCCGTCACGGAGTACGCCGACCAGCCGATCTCCCCGGCGCTCCGCCTCGATCTCGAGGCGACCGGGTGCAAATATGACGGTCACTCCACTGTCGTTCGGAACGACATCGTGCGTCGGGATCGTTCTCCCGAGGACGACGATGCTACCGGTCCATCCGGTCCGGTCACGGTTCAGATGCAGCGTGACGAACACCGGAGCCCGAGGTCCCTCGAATTCGCCTTCCCATGTCCCGTCGAGGCTGTCCTTCGCAGAACCGCGGCCCGACACGTCCTGCGCCACCAACCCAGCGGGACCGCCCACGAGCAGCACGGCGGTGAGCAACATGCGGGGAACGACCGTGATCTTCGTGTTCATGGCTTGGGTCGGCTCACAGGTGGGATGTGCGGGTCACCATCCGTTGGACACCAGAAGGGGACGCGGGGTTGGGGCTGACCGTGCCCTCGAGTCTTACGGCCTGAACGAGAGATCCGTCGGAAGCCCAAAGAGGCGCTTGCCGTACGGCGGCCGAAAACGGCTTATCGTAGCAGATCCAGGATCGAGTCGGTATGCGGCACCGTAGGGCCGTCGTCCAACGTCAGGGCGACGACCGAATCGTCGGTGTCCACCTACGTAACGAACTCACCGAAGGGCTGCACGGACCGCGACTTGTGAAGCCGCGCCCCCGGGCACCCCATCTGCCCACAGCACCGATGTCATCACGATTCAGGGTCTAGGGGTCGACGGGGGAGCGAAATCTCCCGCAGTGGGTCCCCGCCGTCGACGAATAGGCGCCCGGTCGGCTTGAGGGCTGCTACTATGCGCCGAAGGGCACGCCGCCCCGCCTCCGGGTACCGCCCGTCCAATGCGCCGACCCGCACAGCGAAGGCGATGTCGAAGAGCGCCTCACCCTCCTCGAGTTCGAAATCCTCGATAGCCACCTGACGGAAGATGAGGCGCCCCGAGGCGATTTCGGCCTCCGACCCACGCCTCGCCTGTTCGATGGCTTTCGCCGACCGGTCGATGGCGAGGATCTGCCCGTCGCCGATCCTCCTGGCGACGGCACGAGCGGCCGCCCCGGGTCCACAGCCGATCTCGAGCACGCGGAGCCCCGGGCGCAAGGGCAGGGCATCTACGATGGCGGCAAGTCGTTGTGACAGATCTGAAGTCTTGGAGCGCATTCTCGCCATCCGATGAGGTGTGCCGCCGCCCAACACCCTCACGTTGAGCTGCAAACCGGCTCACGATGACGGCGGTGGCCGCAGAACGGCTGCCCACAGGAGAAGACGGATACCGCTTTTCCGGGCCTGGGCTGCTGCAATCGAGGCATCTCGAACTACTCGGAGCCGGCCGACTCCTGACAAACAAGACTTGCGTGGCGAGCGCTCAGGAGCCGCGGCCCCGCGCGGTTCATCCATACATTCCTGCACCGGCGCTGGATCGCCGCACCCGCGTCCGGCCAGTTCCCACTCGGCACGACCGACTCCCGCCCCATCACGATGACGCCCGTGCACCAGTCGAATTGTCCTCGAGGGCGCATCGCCACCACTCGTCGAATATCGCGTTCCACATCGAGTGCGACAACGAAGTTGAGTAGCGAATCCACCTCTCCCAGACCGCGATTCTAGAAGTCCGCCTAGGTGCACTGCACGAGCATCGCCGAATGCCTGGGCGTCGACATCGCCACCGTTGAGGAGCTCGGCGTGATGGGCTAAGAGGAGCGCGACCGCGGCCGGTGCGGCTACCGTTGCGGGGTGAGGCAAGGCAGGTAATATCGGGGTAGAAGGCGCGGAGGCGGCTGGCGTGGAGGCAAGGAGCGTGGAGTCGGGAGCCAGAGAGCGCATGGCCAACGAATCGGCGGTGACGGAGCCGCGGGCGACCAAGTCCGCGCTAGAGGAGTCCCGGGAAACGGAGCCACGGGCGACCAGACCTGTGGCTGGTGAGTCGGGGGCCTTGTCACCACGCGCGGGCCGCCTCCGCACCGCCCTCCGCCTCCGCCACCCCTTCGACCGCGAGATCCTCGCCCTCGCCATCCCTGCCCTCGGCACGCTCGCGGCCGATCCGCTCGTCTCCCTCGTCGACACGGCCTTCGTGGGGCGGCTCGGCGTCGTCCCGCTCGCCGCGCTCGGCGTCAACGTCTCCGTCTTCGGGCTCGCGTTCCTCGTCTTCAACTTCCTCGCCTACGGCACGACGCCGATGGTCGCCCGGGCGGTCGGCTCCGGCGACCGCGCGCGGGCCGGCCGCCTCGCCGTCGAGGCGCTGACCCTCGCGGTCGTGGCCGGGACCGTCGCGCTCGCGATCCTCCAGCTCCTGGCCGTCCCGATCGTGCGTGCGATGGGCGCGAGCGGCGAGCTCGTCGCGCCGGCCGTCGAATACCTGCGGATCCGTGCCCTCGCCGGCCCGGCCGTTCTCATCATCACCGCGTCGAACGGGATCTTCCGCGGCTGGCAGGACACGCGCACGCCCTTCCTCGTCGCGATCGGGCTGAACGTGGTCAACCTCGTCCTCGACCCGATCCTGATCTTCGGCGCGGGGTGGGGGCTGCGCGGCGCGGCGATCGCGACCGTCGTCGCTCAGTGGGCCGGCGCGGTCGCGTTCCTCTGGCTCATCCTCGGCTCGCGGCGCGAAGCGCTCGGCGTGCGGCCGATCCTTCCACGCCCGCGCGACCTGCTCCCCTTCCTGAGCGTCGGCGGCGCGCTCGTCACGCGGACCTTCTCCCTCGTCGGGACCCTCACGCTCGCGACCGCCGTCGCGACGCGGGTCGGGACCGTCGACGTCGCCGCGCACCTCGTCGCCTCGCAGCTCTGGCTCATGCTCGCGCTCCTCGTCGACGCGCTCGCCGTCTCCGGGCAGGCGATCGTCGGGCGGCTGCGGGGCGAGGACCGGCCGGGCGACGTCGTACGCGCCGCCGACCGGCTCCTCGCCTGGGGGCTCGGCGTCGGCATCCTCCTCGCGCTCGGATTCCTCGCCCTCGCGCCCTGGCTGCCGCGGCTCCTCACCGACGACCCGGCCGCGATCGCGGCGACCTGGACCGTGCTCCCCTTCGTCATCGCGATGCAGCCGCTCAACGCGCTCGTCTTCGTCTGGGACGGGATCTACATCGGCGCCGAGGCGTTCCGGTTCCTGGCCGCGCAGATGGTGGCCTCCGCGCTCTCGGCCTGCGCCGTCCTCCTCCTCGTCGTCCCGATGGGGTGGGGGCTTCAGGGCGTCTGGTGGGGGATCGTCACGCTCATGTTCGTCCGCGCGGGGACGCTAGGGATCAGGTACGGGCGCGTCTTCCGGCTGCCCTGAGCCCTCACCCCCGACCCCTGAGCCCTGATTCCCCGTGCATCCTCTCCCGCCACACCCCATATTCGCCCCGGCGACGACGCCCAACACGACGGGGCACGCACCATGACGACCACCACACCCCCTCGCCCGACCGGGATGCCCGTGCGCCTCGAGCGGCCGGGCCGAGCCAGGGGCATCCGCCCCCTCCGCCTCGCCTTCCTCGTCTTCCTCGCCGTCTACGGCGTGGTGTGCATTATGGACCTCAAGAGGGGCTGGCTCATCCAGGGCGTGAACCTGGGGGTCCACGAGACCGGACACTTCGTCTTCGCCCCGTTCGGCGAGTTCATGACAGCGCTCGGCGGGACGCTGTTCCAGCTCATCATACCCTGCATGTTCCTCCTGTACTTCCTCCGCCGCGGCGACGGCTTCGCGGTCGGCGTCATGCTGTGGTGGATCGCCAAGAACTTCTGGGAGATCTCCGTCTACGCCGGCGACGCCCAGGCCCGCGTCCTCCCCCTCGTCGGCGGCGGCGGGCACGACTGGTACTACATGCTGACCGAGCTCGGGTGGCTGCAGCACACGCAGCTCGTGGCGAAGGTGATTCATGGGATCGGGGTGGTGGTGTTTGGGGTGGGGATGTATGTGGGGTGGAGGAATGTGGGGGGGGGGCGAGGCGGCGGGTTCGCGCCGGGTTGTGACACAACCTCGGCGGTTGCTGTAAGTGAATCGAATCCCATGCGTTAGCGTTCAACGGCTTGCGCTGGCTCTCGCGAAGGCGATATCGATTCACTGATATCGATTCAAGGACTTCCTGGCGGCGCCTCGACCTGGCTACCACCCCGCGGCTAGGAAGCCCGCGGGCCAGAGATCGTGGTTCTGAACCGGGAGGTGGTCGATGAATCCAATTTGGTGAGACTTTCCCTCCCTGGAACTGGCTCAGAAGTCCCCGTTGTCACGATTTGAAGTCGAGGCATTCGCGCCTGCAGCGCTGCACAAAGAGAGAAGCTGAATGGCAAGACAGCGAAAGAACGGCAACGATAACTCCACTGCCACCATCGGCTTCGAGCAGAAGCTCTGGGCCGCGGCCGACGCGCTGCGCAACAACATGGACGCGGCCGAATACAAGCACGTCGTGCTCGGCCTGATCTTCCTCAAGTACATCTCCGACGCCTTCGAGGCCAAACACGCCGAGCTCAAGGCGCAAGTCTCCGAGGGTGCCGACCCGGAGGATCCCGACGAGTACCGCGCGGCCAACATCTTCTGGGTCCCGAAGGAGGCGCGCTGGTCGTACCTGAAGGCCAACGCCCCGCAGCCCTCCATCGGCAAGCTCGTGGACGAGGCGATGCTCGCCATCGAGCGGGACAACCCCTCGCTCAAGGACGTGCTGCCCAAGGACTACGCCCGTCCCGGCCTGGACAAGGATCGCCTGGGGCAGCTCATCAACCTAATCAGCGACATCGGGCTCGGCGACCCGGCGGAGCGCGCCAAGGACACCCTCGGCCGCGTCTACGAATACTTCCTCTCCCAGTTCGCCAGCGCCGAGGGCAAGAAGGGTGGCCAGTTCTACACGCCCACGCACGTGGTGCGGGTGTTGGTCGAGATGCTCGCCCCCTACAAGGGGCGCGTGTACGACCCCTGCTGCGGCTCGGGCGGGATGTTCGTACAGAGCGAGAAGTTCATCGAAGCCCACGCCGGCCGCCTCGGCGACATCTCCATCTACGGCCAGGAGAGCAACTACACCACCTGGCGCCTGGCGAAGATGAACCTCGCCATCCGCGGCATCGACGCCCAGATCGCCCACGGCGACACCTTCCACAACGACCGTTTCCCGGACCTGAAGGCCGACTACATCCTCGCCAACCCGCCGTTCAACGACAGTGACTGGCGCGGCGAGCTGCTGCGCGAGGACAAGCGATGGAAGTACGGCGTGCCGCCCGTCGGCAATGCCAACTTCGCCTGGGTGCAGCACTTCATCCACCACCTCGCCCCCACGGGGCTTGCCGGCTTCGTGCTCGCCAACGGCTCCATGTCGTCCAACCAGTCCGGCGAGGGCGAGATTCGAAGGAACATCATCGAGGACGACCTGGTCGACTGCATGGTCGCCCTCCCCGGCCAGCTCTTCTACTCGACGCAGATCCCGGTCTGCCTCTGGATTCTCGCCCGCGACAAGAAGAACAACCGCTTCCGCGACCGCCGCGGAAAAACGCTCTTCATCGACGCGCGCAAGCTCGGCACGATGGTGACCCGCGTCCACCGCGAGCTCACCGAGGAGGACATCCGGAAGATCTCCGGCACCTACCACGCCTGGCGCGGCGACCCGGGCGCGGGCGAGTACGAGGACGTCCCCGGCTTCTGCAAGAGCGCGACGCTCGACGACATCCGTAAGCACGGCCACGTGCTCACCCCCGGCCGCTACGTCGGCGTCGAAGCGCAGGAAGACGATGGCGAGCCTTTCGAGGAGAAGATGAAGCGCCTCGTCGCGACGCTGCGCGAGCAGCAGGCCGAGGCTGCGAGGCTGGATGCCATTATTGCCGCCAATCTGAAGGAGCTGGGGTATGGCGGGTGAGTGGGCATCCATGACACTTCGAGAGGCTGGCGTTTGTCTGATCGATTGTGATCACAGAACACCGCCGCCGGCCGATGCGGGTTATCCCTACATTGCCATTCCGCAGTTGCGCAACGGCCGAGTTGACGTCAGTGGGGCGAGGCGTATTACGCACGCGCACTTCCTCGAATGGACGAGGAAGGCCAAGCCAATGGAGAATGACGTCGTCTTATCGCGTCGGTGCAATCCCGGCGAGACTGCATTCGTCCCTGCAGATCTCGAATTTGCGCTTGGTCAGAACCTCGTACTTCTCCGCGCGGATGGTACGCGCGTTCATCCACCATTTCTGCGATGGTTGGTTCGAGGTCCTGCATGGTGGGGACAAGTTTCCAAGTTCTTAAACGTTGGCGCTGTTTTCGATAGCCTCAAATGCGCTGACATTCCAAATTTCGTGTTGCCGATCCCTCCGCTTGACGAACAACGCGCCATCGCCCACATCCTCGGCACGCTGGACGACAAGATCGAGCTGAACCGGCGGATGAGCGAGACGCTGGAGGCGATGGCGCGGGCATTGTTCAAGTCGTGGTTCGTGGACTTCGACCCCGTCCGCGCGAAGGCCGAAGGCCGCGACCCCGGACTACCCAAACACATCGCCGACCTTTTCCCCGACTCGTTCGAGGATTCGGAGCTGGGGGAGATTCCAAGGGGATGGAAAGTTTCACGCGTAGGTGAGGAATTCGACCTGACGATGGGCCAGTCACCGCCTGGTGAGACATACAACGAGACTGGAGATGGCATTCCCTTCTATCAAGGCCGTGCCGATTTCCAGTGGCGGTTTCCGAAACGTCGCGTTTATTGTACAGCCCCCACGAGGATAGCCAAGGCCGGCGACACTTTGATCAGCGTGCGGGCACCTGTAGGCGACATCAATATGGCGGCCGAGGACTGTGCCATTGGACGCGGCGTTGCTGCTGCACGCCACAAGTCGGGCAGCCGGTCATACACCTACCAGTTCATGCACTCACTCAAAGCGGTGTTCTTGCGCTTTGAAGCGGAGGGAACTGTATTCGGTTCGATCAGCAAGACTGATTTCCACGCAATTCCTTGCATCGCGCCGCCACCGCGGCTCGTTTCCTCTTTCGAGACAATACTTGCGCCAGTGGACGATCGTATTGCAGTCGCTGAAGCGCAATCCCGCACCCTCGCCAGTCTCCGGGACACGCTACTGCCGCGGCTGATCTCCGGAGAGATGCGAGTGGGAAACCCTGAACGGTTCATCGCGGAGGTAGTCTCATGACGAACGCGACGAGCCTCGGTTGTTCACGCGACTACTACGGCTGCAAGGGCTCCGCGTCTTGGGAGGGGCGCATTGTTGATGACCGCGCGAAGTTTGCCGAATACATGCGGGAAGTCGTGCAGCCACGCATCGCCGACGCTGAATCGTCCTTCGAGGCCGACCTTCGCGCGCTAGCAACGACCGGCATGGCGACTGAGTTCGTTGAGCGCCTGCTCAACGCTGTCCCTAGCCCTGAGGGTTGGGAGATCGGAGAGGCCCTCGCAGAATGTGTGCTACAAAGCGAGTCTGACCGCGAAGTTCACTGGCCATGGAATACGGTACGGGATCGACGCACGCCACGGGCGAGCCTGCCAGGCGCAGATCTAGTCGGATTCTATTGTGAAGACGACGAGGTTTGGCTGCTGTTCGGCGAGGTGAAAACTTCCTCAGATCCAGACGCCCCTCCTGGTGTTATGAATGGCGGCAGTGGCATGGCTTGGCAAATTGAGCAGAGTGCGACCCGCCTCGACTTACAACATACCCTGCTCAAATGGTTACAAGCCCGCTGTAAAGGAAACCTGTACCGCGATCTCTATCAGAAGGCCGTGGCCAAATATCTCGCATCTCGGGGGAAGGATTTGTTGCTGGTAGGCGTGCTAATCCGAGATACAGCGCCTAACGAGCGCGACCTACGGCCGCGAGGTGAAGCACTTGCCGCGAGGCTTCCTGAGCCAACACGTATTAAGCTTTTCGCGTGGTATTGTCCGATACGGATTGCTGAGTGGCCCCAGCTCCTGCAGGAGGTCGCGGCATGAACCTCAGCTCCTGGATCCTCCAGCCGCTCGGCGTCGACAAGGTGCGCGACGCAGAAGCGGACGCGGCGCTCCGGCGATTGCACCGAACGCTCCGTATCGATGGGGCGTCGAAGGTATCTGACGAACAGCTGAGGTTCATCGCGAATAGCCTTGAGCTTCTTGTGTTCGACCTGCTCGAACAAGAGGACCCCAAGGAACTGAGAAGGGCTGCAGCCCAAGCCTTCCAAGTCTCGCGCGTTATTCCGCTGCAGGGGTCGCCCATCGAAGTCGCCGAGATGCTGTTGCGGCTCGGCTGTCTGGCCACGCTCGGAGATAGGGGGGCAGACTTCCGCCGCCTGCTGTTTGATACTGGATTCCCCGACTTGCCAATCGATGACGCCAATTGGGGCACTCGTGTCTGGGCGTCTATCCTGGACATTTGGTTGCGACTGTTCCGGAAAGACGGGTGGAGCGACTTGGATGCAGTGCAGGTCCGAGTTGCCGCGTTACGTTCTGCGCAGCGCGATCACGAGCCTGGTTTTCTCGCCGAGGCTGAGAAGCGTAAGGATGCAAGAGTGGCATGGGAGCTCATCTCTGCCTATCACTTGGCGAAAAGTGCCGAGATTCTAGGCACATACCTGAGCCAGGGGTCAGTAGATGGGCACTATGACATTCGCGAACAACTTGAAGCGCAATTTGACCGTGCAGTCTCCGCAGCGGCACGCGGACAGCTCATGGAACGCGAGACCCTCGCGCGTCTGCTGTCGCGCACGGCGCAAACGCTGGTCGCAAACAGTATCTGGACCGTCACGCGTGCGGTGAACAGTCGCGTGACGAGATTCGTCAAGTCGCTAGTCGATCGTACGCAGTCACGACCAATCTTCGAGATGCTGCCGCCCCAACGCCGGACCCTACGCGAAGAAGGACTGCTCGGCTCAGGTCATCGCTCGGTCGTCGTGAGTCTGCCGACATCAAGCGGCAAGACCTTCATCGCCGAGTTTCGGATTCTGCAAGCATTGAACCAGTTTGATCAAGAACGTGGTTGGGTTGCCTATCTCGCGCCGACGCGGGCTCTTGTGAATCAACTAACTCGTCGCTTGCGCAGAGATTTTTCCGGCATTTGTGTCGTCGAGAAGGTAAGCCCCGCATTGGAGGTCGACAGTCTCGAAAGCGACATGCTGACTGAGCAGGATGCCAGCTGGCAATTTCGTATCCTTGTCACCACACCCGAGAAACTGGATCTTATGCTCCGTGGTGGCTGGGAGCAGAAGATTGGCCGTCCGTTGACCCTCGTGGTTGTAGACGAAGCTCATGGGCTCGCCTCGCCAGATCGTGGATTGAAGCTTGAGCTACTGCTCGCAACGATCAACCGCGAGTGCCGGCACGCGCAGTTCCTACTCCTGACACCGTTCATCCAAAATGCTGCAGACATTGCGCGCTGGCTCGATCCCGACAGCAACAAGAACATCGAGCTCGGGGTGGATTGGGTGCCGAACGATCGCGTGATTGCGATTGCGAGAGCAACCAAGGGTTCTGCCCGTGGCGATTTCGGCGTGCAGCTCCTGACTCGACACACATCGCGGAATACGATCGGGGTCCCCGACACGCTAGAGCTCCCAGATCGCCGACCGTTGGGCCTGTCGTGGTCTGCGGTGTCCAACTCTCCTGGGAAACTCGCCGCCGCGACGGCGCAGATTCTCCATCGTCGCGGCACGGTGATCGTGCTCGTCGATAGTCCACGGAACAGCTGGGGAGTAGCAGAAGCGTTCAAGGTCGACGAGAACCGCCTTGAGTCGCTTGGTGAGGACATGGCTCATGTCCAACGGTTCCTCGTTGATGAGATGGGCGCTGATTTTCCCTTGGTGTCATTGTTGGAGTACGGCATTGGCGTCCATCACGCCGGGCTGTCTGATGATACGCGATTGCTCATCGAGTGGCTAACAGAACAGTCGAAGCTGAGAGCGCTCGTAGCGACTACCACGATCGCTCAGGGCGTGAACTTCCCCGTTTCGGGTGTAGTCTTCGCCAGCCATCAGTATCACTACGGAAAGGATATGCCCCCTGAGGACTTCTGGAACATTGCAGGCCGTGCAGGTCGGGTAGACCAGGGCGACATCGGCGTCGTCGCGCTTGCCGCACATAATGATGCCAAGGCAGCACAGCTAGAGGCGTTCATCGGGCGATCCGTTGGTGAACTCAACTCTACATTAATCGAGATGGTTCAGAAGGCCATCGCAGAGGGTCAATTGCTCCAACTCGAAGCGCTGGCTTGGCAGCCGGGATGGTCATCTTTTCTGCAGTACCTTGCGCACACCTATCGACAGATCGGTAGCCACGAACGGTTCGCGGCCGAAGTTGAGCAGGTCCTTCGCGGCACTTTGGGCTTTCAGGCACTACGAAGGAGCCACCAAGGATGGGCCAACGCTCTCGTGCGAGGAGTCTACCGCTACGCGGAACGTCTCAAGGGCAAGCCGCTTGAGCTCGTCGATCTGACGGGTTTTTCCTGGGAATCGGTCAGCAATACCATGTCCCGCCTTAATAAAGCTGGTATTACAGCTGACGTATGGTCGCCGGAGATCTTTGGAGCACGTCGAGATGACCTTGAGCGAATGCTCGGCGTGCTGTTGCAGGTGCCGGAGCTGCGTGAGTCACTCAAAGAAGTCACTGGAGGGCCTTATCCGGACGGAGACACGCTTTCCAGAATTATCTGCGACTGGGTTAACGGTCGGCCGCTCACTGAAATGGCCAACGAGTACTTCTCTAGGACGACCGCCAGTGATGAGGACGATTCCGGCAATGCGGCTGTGGATGCCATGACGAGATGTTGTCAGCGGGTATTTGGACGTCTTACGCAAACCGCATCCTGGGGCTTGGCGGCCCTTCAATCGCTGACTCTTGGGGGCTCGTTCGATTCGCGTTCAGCCGATGAGCAACGAACCCTGCGCAACTTGCCCGCGCGTGTATATTACGGCGTGAACTCTGATGAGGCGGTTGCACTCCGGCTACTCGGGGTGCCTCGTACAGCGGCAGCACCACTGGCGCGGCAGTTGTCAATTAACGCAGCAGAGCCGCTCCACCGAGTGCGAGAGAAGATCCGTGCTGCGACTGTTGACGACTGGACTGCTGCCCTTGGCGGCCGAGGTGCGAGTTATCACCGGGTCTGGTCGATCATCGAAGGCAACCCATGATGGCAATCTCGGAATCCGTCATCGAAGCCGCCGCCCTCGCCTGGCTCGAGGCGTTGGGCTATGCGGTCAAGCACGGCCCCGAGATCGCCGCGGGCGGACCGGCCGCTGAGCGCAGCGACCCGAACTATCGCGACGTCATTCTGGAAGGCTGGCTGCGCCAGGCGCTGGCCCGGCTCAATCCGGCGCTCCCGATGGAAGCGCTCGAAGACGCCTTCCGCAAACTCACGCACCTTTCCGCGCCTTCCCTCCTGGAACGCAACCGCGCCGCGCACCGCATGCTGGTGGACGGCGTGCCGGTGGAGTACCGCCGTCCTGATGGCTCGATCGCCGGTGATCAGGCGCGGCTGATCGACTTCGACGATCTAGACAACAACGACTGGCTGGTCGTCCACCAGTTCACCGTGGCCGAGGGGCAGCACGTCCGGCGCCCAGACGTGGTGTTGTTCGTGAACGGGCTCCCGCTCGCAGTGATCGAGCTGAAGAACGCCACGGACGAGAACGCCACGGTCTGGTCCGCCTGGCAACAGCTCCAGACCTATCAGGCGCAGATCCCCTCCTTGTTCACGACGAACGCGGTGCTCGTCGTCTCGGACGGCATGGAGGCGCGCATCGGCACGCTTGGCGCCGGAAAAGAGTGGTTCAAGCCCTGGCGCACGATCTCCGGCGAGTCGGACGCGCCGGCGACGCTTTCGCAGCTGGAGGTGTTGCTCCGGGGTGTGTTCGATAGACGTCGCTTCCTCGACCTCCTGCGGTACTTCATCGTCTTCGAGGACGACGGCAGCGGCAGGATCGTCAAGAAGATGGCCGGCTACCACCAGTTCCACGCCGTGAATGCCGCCGTGGACGAGACGCTCCGCGCGGCGGCGCTCGCCGGACGCCGGGTCGCCGAACCGCCAGGGCGCTACGAGGCTGGTCGTAAGCCGGGGGGCGAGCCGGGGGACCGGCGGGTGGGCGTGGTCTGGCACACGCAGGGCTCGGGGAAGAGCCTCACGATGGCCTTCTACGCGGGCCGCGTGATCCTGCACCCGGCGCTGGAGAACCCGACCATCGTCGTGATCACCGACCGCAACGACCTCGACGATCAGCTCTTCGGCACCTTCGCCCGCTGCCGCGACCTGCTGCGCCAGCCGCCGGTGCAGGCCAGGGATCGCGCTGATCTGCGCGAGAAGCTGAGGGTGGCCTCCGGCGGCGTGGTGTTCACCACCATCCAGAAGTTCCTGCCGGAGGAACGCGGCGACCGGCACCCGGTGCTCTCCGAGCGGCGCAACATCGTCGTCATCGCCGACGAGGCGCACCGGAGCCAGTACGACTTCATCGACGGCTTCGCGCGCCACATGCGCGACGCGCTGCCGAACGCGTCCTTCATCGGCTTCACCGGCACGCCGATCGAGAAGACCGACGCCAACACGCGCGCCGTCTTCGGCGACTACATCAGCATCTACGACATCCAGCGCGCGGTGACCGACGGCGCGACGTTGCCGATCTACTACGAGAGCCGACTCGCGAAGCTCGAACTCTCGGAGACGGAACGCCCGAGGATCGATGCGCAGTTCGAGGAAGTCACGGAAGGCGAGGAAGTCGAGCGCAAGGAGAGGCTGAAGACCAAGTGGGCACAGCTCGAGGCCCTGGTCGGCAGCGAGAAGCGCCTGAAGCTCATCGCCCGCGACCTCGTGGAGCACTACGAGAAGCGCTGCGAGGCGATGGAGGGCAAGGCGATGGTGGTGGTGATGAGCCGCCGCATCGCCGTCGAGCTGTACCGCGAACTGGTCGCGCTGCGCCCGGAATGGCACGGCGAGTCCGACGAGGAAGGCTCGCTCAAGGTCGTCATGACCGGTTCGGCCTCCGACCCGCTGGAGTGGCAGCCGCACATCCGCAACAAGGCGAGGCGCGAAGTGCTGGCGCAGCGCTTCCGCGACCCGAAGGACCCGTTCCGCATCGCCATCGTGCGCGACATGTGGCTCACCGGGTTCGACGCGCCGTGCCTGCACACGATGTACATCGACAAGCCGATGCGCGGCCACGGTCTGATGCAGGCGATCGCGCGCGTGAACCGCGTGTTCAAGGACAAGCCCGGCGGCCTCGTGGTGGACTATCTCGGACTCGCCGATGAGCTGCGGCAAGCGCTCGCCACCTACACCGAGGCGGGCGGCACCGGCAGGACCGCGCTCGATCAGGCCGAAGCCGTGGCGGTGATGCAGGAGAAGATCGAGGTCTGCCGCGGGCTCTTCCACGGCTTCGACTGGAGCGCGTGGATCACCGGCACGCCGCAGCAACGCCTTTCGCTCCTGCCTGAGGCGCAGGAGCACATCCTCGCGCAAGAAGACGGCAAGGCGCGGCTACTGCAAGCCGTCGCAGAACTGTCGAAGGCCTTCGCGCTCGCGGTGCCCCATGACGCCGCCCTCGCCGTCCGCGACGAGGTCGGTTTCTATCAGGCCGTACGCGCGGTGTTGGCCAAGGGCGCGCCCGGTCGGCAGCGCACCGACGAAGAGGTCGATCATGCGATCCGGCAGATCGTCTCGCAGGCCATCGTCTCCGACGAGGTGGTGGACATTTTCGCCGCGGCGGGGCTGAAGAAGCCGGACATCTCGATCCTGTCGGACGAGTTCCTGGCCGAGGTGCGCGGCATGCCCCAGCGCAACCTGGCGGTCGAGCTGCTGCAGAAACTGCTGAAGGGGGAGATCCGCACGCGACGCCGATACAACGTCGTGCAAGCACGTTCGTTCTCGGAAATGCTGGAGCAGGCGATCCGCAAGTACCAGAACCGCGCCGTGGAAACCGCGCAGGTGATCGAGGAGCTGATCGCTCTTGCGAGGGATATGCGGGAAGCCGGCCGGCGCGGCGAGCAGCTCGGCCTTACCGATGAAGAAGTGGCGTTCTACGACGCGCTCGAAACCAACGACAGCGCGGTCAAGGTACTCGGCGACGAAACACTCAAGACCATCGCGCGCGAGCTGGTCGCTACGGTCAAGAAGAACGTCACCATCGACTGGACGGTGCGCGAGAGCGTGCGCGCGCAGCTCCGCGTGTACGTGAAGCGCATCCTGCGGAAGTACGGCTATCCCCCGGACAAGCAGGAGAAGGCGACCCAGACGGTACTCGAGCAGGCGGAAGTTCTTTCGAGTGCCTGGGCACAGGCATGAACGATGACGCGACGGCGGCAAACCGCCCCCGGCGAGCAAGCGGGCCGTATTCGGCCGCCCTAGCCTGCGGCGAAGCTGACGTGGGAACCAGACTACGCCCATGCTAAACGCTGCCTGTCACGAAGACGCCCCGCGCCGGCTGCTGCTCGACGGGCACCTGAAGGAGGATCTTGAAGGCCCCTGGTTGTTCCGCACCGTCACCGGCACCACGCCCGACGGTCTCAGGACGCGCGTCATCTGGCGCAAGCGCCCGGCGGCGAAGATCCGGAAGGCATTGAGCGCTGCCCCTCACCCCGAAACCTGATCCACGGCGAGTCACGTTTTGAGCTATCTTGGGGGCGGACCTGAATTCCCGAGGACGGGGAGGAGACGCCCGTGAGAAAGAGTCGATTCACCGAGGAGCAGATC
>Ga0310826_100190_pt1 | contig 92510 bp, 84 predicted proteins | sample WT_ome_FD_201306 | JGI IMG/M metagenome (GOLD analysis project Ga0310826, IMG submission 201306) | Sorghum-adapted microbial communities enriched on wild type (WT) sorghum from Joint BioEnergy Institute, Emeryville, California, United... ... | reverse complement strand
CGAAGACCTCCGAGGAGAGTTGGTGTGGTAGCAGCTCCACACTCACTCGGAGGTCTTCACCCCTTGTGGATCTCCAACAGTCGTGTCCCTGTCACCAACCTCTGTGGGTAGTACACCTAGGGCACCGCAGCAACCACAGGGCCCAACGACGACCGGGGTGCCGGGACAACCCCTGGCACCCCGGTCAGGGCTGGCGGACGAACGCGCCGAGGACCGGACGCGCCGCCACAACTGTGTCTGTCTCCGGAGGCAGACACGACTATGGCTGGCTCCGCACATCGGTCAGGGCAGCGGCACCGACGACGAGACGAGCTCGACCGTGATGTCCCCCAGCGGGCTGTCGATCTCCTGCCTCACCTGACCGAAACCCGGCACGAGCCAGTAGCGGGCGGCGCGGGCCAGAGTTTCGTTGTCCCAGGTGAGCTCGAAATCGATCGCCACCACGTACGCCTCGGCCGTGCCGGCGGGCATCGTCACCTCTTCCCGGCCGGCGCCGCGAACCGTGTAGGCGATGTCGGTGCGTTCGCCGTCATCCTGGATCTCGACGAACCTGCCGGATGACGTCCGGCCCGCCTCGAGGTCGGCCAACGATGGAATCACGATGTCATCGCCCTCGTAGGTCAAGCCCAGCCACGTGCCGAAGGCGTAGGTGACACCGGGGGCGATGCTCAGGTGCAGGCTTCCGTCGGGCGCGATGCGCAGTGTCCGTTCGGTGGTCACCGTCTCGTCGCCCGTGCTGACCTCGGTGGCGACGACCGTCTGACCGTCCGCACTGGACGTCACGGAGTTCACCGTGACCTCCGTGGTGAACTCACCGATATCCATGCTGTTCCGGTACGTCAGAGTCGCCCCTTCGACCGGCGGGTAGAAGTACGTCGCCGTCTCGCTCGACTGCTCCGGCCCGGCGCCCTGCGTGGTGGTCGCCTCCGGCGAGGTCGACGGCTCGGAATCGCTCGAACAGGCGGTCAGGGGGACCAGTGCCAGGGCCGCCGCCACGGCGGCCGACGACACGGCGCGCCAGGGTCGGCCGGCTGCGCTCCCCGGACGGTCGCTGAGCACACCTACCTCCAACGTCAATCACCGAAGCTTTCGATGGTCGGACCCGGGTCGTGTGGTGACCCGGCCGGTCGCAGCCAGTTACCGTACGACACCACGGCAACTCATGCGGGCAAACGGCTCGATCGAGTCTGGACCGATGACGATCAATCGCGCGCGAAGCAGTAGTGGGCCCCGTCGTCGGCCCCGCCGCCGTCACCCCCACCGCCGACGGCGGTCCAGCCACCGGAATCGGTCCAGCCGCCTCCGTCGGTGGCAGCGCCACTGTCGGTCGCCCCGCCGGCCAGCACGACCTCCGACGCCGGGCGGGGCTGGGCAATGCGTCCCTTCTGTCGCTGTCCGGCGATCTCGTCGCGCAGCAGGTCGACGGTCTGCACCAGCCAGAACACGAGGAACAGCGAGGCCAGTACGACCTCGAGCCAGAACAACGTGATGACGCCGCGTACGAACATCCCGCCCGCCACCACCACGGCGGCCACCATGGCCCACGCGACCCAGGCGTAGCTGCCCAACGGCCAGGTCAGCAGGGCCCGCCGCAGGTGCCGCAGCGCGGCCGACCGGCCGGCGAAGACCAGTCGCAGCGACGACTCACGCACGTCGCGCCGCAACGCATTGGCAACCGTAACAACGAAGATGCAGATAAAGAGAAGTATGGCCGCAGCGTGGTGGGTGTAGAAGATGAAGGCATCGGTGAACACCCACAGTCCCACCCACGCGATCCCCCACAGGACGATGGAGATACCGAGTCCCCACAGGTAGGTCCGGGAGACCAGCACGCCCCACGTCAGGTCCAGCCACGCGAAGACGACCCCGACCAGGAGGACGAGAAAGCCGATCACCAGCAGGCCGGTCATGTTGTTCTCCACATTGGCCCGTGTGGCGGCCGCGAGCGCCTCGACCGTGGGGCAGTCCAAGTCGTCGTACGACGCCTGCTCGGTCAGCAACGGTCCCGCATGCTGGCGACAGGCCCGCACCGCCGTCTCGAAGTCCTCGCCACGCGTGGTCGGCACGATGGCCACGACCGCGGCCGCCATGCCAGCGAAGTTGAGCAGGATATCCTCCATCTCGGTCGTGCCCTTGAGTGCGATCATGCAGACGCCCGCCGCCATGAGCACGCCCACGAAGATACCCTGGACCGGGGTATAGTAATAGGCGCTTATCGATCCAAGGATAAGAAAGTCCTGGCGTCGAGTCTGGTGCAGAACCGCTACACCCAGGCCGATGAGCAGACTCACGATGGTCAACCGCAGATAGCGGTATGACTTGGTCTCGATGTCGGACATCCGTGGCCCTCCGCGCGCCGGCGCCCGGTCTGGGCGCCACCGACGTGCACCCGACGCGCGCACGACTCCCGAACCCGGGTCGGGGCAGGTCAGGAGACGGCGCCGCGCAGCGGACGGGGGCTTGGCCCGGCTGGCACGCCCGCAGCCCCGCAGGGGCCCGACGTGACGGAACCACGTCCACTTTGCTCTAAATCAGATAACTTGCTACGGCCGGCCCCGGTAACGCGCCACGGCGGCATCACCCACTTACACCGACCGGGCACCCAGCCCGGCTCTATATACGCCGCGCAATCGAATCGCTACTCTCCGCATACCCTGCGGGCGAGGTCGCCACCCCACCCCGGGGCCACAAACACCGTCGGGGCGCACGCGGTGGTCGCGTTCGCGACCGCACACGTACGCCCCGACCCGACGTCGCTCGACGTCAGACAAGTCCCAGCCGGGTCGGCCCGACCGGTCCAGGGTCAGGCCGGAGCCCTGATCAGGCCACCCGGTCGGTCACCAGCTCCCGGGCGCGGGCGTAGGCCTCGCGCACCGCCGGCGTGGGATCGGCCTCGTAGGTCCGGGTCTCCCCCAGCGTCCACTGTGGTGGATTCTCGCCTCCGAGCACCACCCAGGCCGCTTGGCGGGCGGCGCCGTCGGCCACCGACTCGCCCTCGGGCGGCGCCACCACGGGGACCCCGAAGATGGCCGGCGCGATCTGCCGCACCGCCGCCGACCGCGCCCCGCCGCCCACGAGCACGACCCGCCGCACGGCCACGCCCTGGGCGACCAGAGCGTCCAGGCCGTCGGCGAGGGCGCAGAGCATGCCCTCCACGGCGGCCCGGGCCAGGTGGGCCGGGGTCGAGGTGGCCAGCCGCAGCCCGTGCAGGGCGCCGGTGGCGTTCGGCTTGTTCGGCGTGCGCTCGCCCTCGAGGTAAGGCACGAGCACGAGCCCGTCCGCCCCGGGCGGCGCCTGCAGGGCCAGCTCGGCCAGTCGGGCGTGGTCGACCCCGAGGATGGCCGCCGCGGCGTCGAGCACCCGGGCCGCGTTGAGCGTGCAGACCAGCGGCAGGTACCGGCCCGTCGCGTCGGCGAACCCGGCCACCGTGCCGGTCTCGTCGGCGGTCGGCGTCGCGCTGACCGCGAAGACCGTGCCCGAGGTGCCGATGGAGACGACGACGTCGCCCTCGACCGCGCCGAGCCCCAGCCCGGCGGCCGCGTTGTCCCCCGCGCCGGGTCCGATGACCAGACCCGCCCGGGTGACGCCCGGGATGTCGGCCGTGGTCCCGGCTCGCTCGGCCGGGCCGAGCACCGTGGGCACCAGGGGCACCTTGCCCAGCGCCCGCTCCAGCAGGTCGGGCCGGTACTCCCCCGTGGTCGGGGACCAGTAGCCGGTGCCGCTGGCGTCGCTGCGGTCGGTGACGAGCGCGGTCGCGTCACCCGTGCCGAAGACCGGTGACCCCCGCAGCTTCCAGGTGAGCCAGTCGTGCGGCAGGCACACGGCCGCCGTCCGGGCGGCGTTGGCCGGCTCGTGCTCGGCCAGCCAGCGCAGCTTGGTCACGGTGAACGACGCGACCGGCACGCTCCCGACGCCCTCGGCCCACGCCTTGGCGCCGAGCTCCCCGACCAGCGCGTCCGCGGCGGGCGCGGACCGGGTGTCGTTCCACAGCAGGGCCGGCCGGACCACCTCGCCGGCCTCGTCCAGGCAGACCATGCCGTGCTGCTGGGCCCCGATCGCGATGCCGGCCACGTCGTCCAGGCCGCCCGCGGCGCGCACCGCCTCGCCCAGCGCGTCCCACCAGGCCTGGGGGTGCACCTCGGTGCCGTCCGGGTGGGACGCCCGACCGGAGCGCACCAGCGCCCCGGTCTCGGCGTCCCGGATGACGACCTTGCAGGACTGGGTGGACGAGTCCACCCCGGCAACCAGCGTCATGGCGACCTGCCTACGCCGCGATACCGGTCAGGTGCTCGAGCGCCAGCTGGTTGAGCTTCACGAAGCCGAACCCGCGCGAGGACACCGCGTCCACGTCGAGGTCCTCGAACGAGGAGCGGTCGGCGAGCAGGTCGGAGATCGTCTCGCCCTCGGCCAGCGTGGGCACCCGCAGGTCGTTGACCCCGCTGGCGGCGAGCGCCTCCTGCACCCGCGGGTCGGCCCGGAACTCGGCGGCCCGCTGCTTGAGGATGAGATAGGTGCGCATATTCGCGCTGGCCGACTCCCACACGCCCGTGAGGTCCTCGGTGCGGGACGGCTTGTAGTCGAAGTGACGCGGACCGTCGTAGGCCCGGCCGCCGTTCGGACCACCGAACTCGAGCAGGTCCACGAGGGCGAACGCGTTGAGCAGGTCGCCGTGGCCGAAGACGAGGTCCTGGTCGTACTTGATGCCGCGCTGGCCGTTCAGGTCGATGTGGAACAGCTTGCCGTGCCACAGCGCCTGGGCGATGCCGTGGGCGAAGTTGAGGCCGGCCATCTGCTCGTGGCCCACCTCGGGGTTGAGCCCCACGATCTCCTGGTGCTCGAGCGTGGAGATGAACGCCAGCGCGTGGCCGATGGTGGGCAGCAGGATGTCGCCACGGGGCTCGTTGGGCTTGGGCTCGATGGCGAAGCGGATGTCGTAGCCCTGGTCCTTCACGTACTGCGTGAGGATGTTCAGCGCCTCCCGGTACCGGTCGAGCGCGGCCCGCACGTCCTTGGCCACGTCGTACTCGGCCCCCTCACGGCCGCCCCACAGCACGTAGGTCTTGGCCCCGAGCTCGGCCGCCAGGTCCAGGTTGCGGAGCACCTTTCGGATGGCGAACCGCCGCACCGCCCGGTCGTTGCTGGTGAACGCACCATCCTTGAAGATCGGGTGGGTGAACAGGTTCGTCGTGGCCATCGGCACGATGAGCCCGGTCTCGTCGAGCGCCTTGCGGAAGCGCGCGATGTGGTCGGCCCGGGTGGCGTCGTCGACGCCGAACGGGAACACGTCGTTGTCGTGGAAGGTGACGCCGTACGCCCCGCGCTTGGCCAGCTCGTGCACGATCTCGGCCGGCTCCAGCTCCCGGCGGGTCGCGTCGCCGAACGGGTCACGGGCCTGCCAGCCCACCGTCCAGAGGCCGAAGGAGAACTTGTCGTCCTTTGTGGGCACCAGATCGGTCATCGTCGTCCTCCGATGGGCCTGTTGAGGGGAAGGAAACAGGTGGTGCGTGCATCCGGCCCGCCGGGCGAGACCGGAGAATTCTGTATACCCAGCGAACATATTTCCGGCATGTGTCATTGTCAAGGCATGGCCGAAGCCGCACCGGTCGCCCAGCCCGCCGCCACGCGCCAGCGCAACCTGCGGGAAGCGAACCTCGCGCTGGTCCTGGGGCACATCGCGCGCAGCGGCTCGATCACCCGCGCCGAGCTCGCCAGCGCGACCGGACTGACCCGGGTCACCGTCTCGGGTCTGGTCGACGAACTCATGGCCGGCGGCCTGGTCGCCGAGGCGCCGCCCGTGCCCCGCTCCGGCGCCGGTCGCCCCGCGGCCGGCCTCACCCTGGCCACGACCGGGCCGGCCGGGCTCGGTCTGGAGATCAATGTGGACTATCTCGCCGCTGGCGTGCTCGACCTGTCCGGCGCCACCCGCGTGCTGCGCGTCCGCCACCGGGACCAGCGGGGCCGCCGTCCGGCCCGGGTCATCGCCGACCTGGCCCGGCTGGCCCAGGACGCCCGCGCCGCGGCCGCCGACGAGGACCTGTTCGTGGCCGGCATCTGCGTCGGCGTGCCGGGCCTGGTCAACGGCGACGGGCTGGTCCGCGTCGCCCCCAACCTCGGCTGGCGCGACGTCGACGTGGCCACCGCGCTGCGCGCCGCCCTCGGCGAGCAGACCGACCAGGTGGCCGTCACCGTCGAGAACGAGGCGAACCTGGCCGCGCTGGCCGAGCTGCACGCCCACCCCGAGCCCGCGCCCAGCTTCGTCTACATCTCCGGGGAGATCGGCGTGGGCGCCGGGCTCGTGCTGGAGGGTCGCCTGCTGCGCGGCCCGCGCGGCTACGGCGGCGAGCTCGGGCACGTGACCATCAGCCCGGACGGCCCGCCCTGCCGGTGTGGCGCCCGCGGCTGCCTGGAGGCGTACACCAACCAGGAGGCGCTGCTGCGCGCGGCCGGTCTGCCGCCCGCCACCGAGGACCCCGCCGCGGTGCTGCGCACGCGGGCCGAGGCCGGCGACCCCGCGGTCCTCACGGCGCTGGCCGACGCCGGCACGGCCCTCGGCGTGGCGGCGGCCGATGTGGTGAACCTGATCGATGTCGACACGGTCGTGCTGGGCGGGGTCTTCGCCCCGCTCACGCCGTGGCTGTCCGGTCCGGTCTCTCGCGAGGTGGCCGCCCGTACGGTCACCTCGTCCTGGGCGCCGGTGACGGTCCGCGCGGCTGCGCTCGGGGCCACCGCGACCGTCGTGGGGGCGGCCGGCTCCGTGGTGCGCGCCATTCTCGACGCCCCGGCGGCCTGGCTGGCTCTGGCCGACCGCCTCGGCGCGCCCGCCTCCGCTGACCGAGCGACCACCGGGTGATCAGGGATGAGCGTGATTGTCTTCGCGGGCGACAGCATCACCGACTGCGACCGCCGCACCGACCGGGCCGGCCTGGGGTACGGCTACGTGAACGAGGTCGCCCGCGCGCTGCGCCGGCGGGGTGATCAGTCCACTGTGGTCAACGCCGGGATCGCCGGCAACCGGGTCGCCCACCTGCAGCAGCGCTGGCAGACCGACGTGCTCGACCACCACCCGTCGATCCTGTCCGTCTACATCGGCGTCAACGACACCCTGGCCGCGTTCTTCGCTGGCCGCCCCACCTCGCCCGACGTGTTCGAGCAGCGGTACGTCGACCTGCTGGACCGGGCGGTCGCGGCCGGGGTGGCCCGCCGGGTGCTCGTCGAGCCGTTCTACGTCGACACGGAGATCCCGAGCATCCGGTGGGGCGAGGGGGCGGCGTTCATCCACGAGGACCTCGCGGCGAAACGGGCGATCGTCCGCGATCTCGCGGCCCGCTACGGCGCGGCGTTCGTTCCGCTGCAGTCGATCGTCGGCGAGCTCGCGGCGCAGCGCGGGCCGACCATGGTCGCGACCGACGGCGTGCACCCGACCCCGCTCGGCCACCGCCTCATCGCCGACGCCTGGCTGGCCGCCTACGACTCACTGTCTGCGTAGGACTCGCCCCCTGATGCGACGTGGCTCCGAGACCAAACGGGGTCGTGAGATTCGACCCGGGTGGCGTAGGGTCGGTCACTGGCCGCATCGATTGAGACGAACTCATGGGGGTGGGGATGTGTCCAGGCTGACGACGATACAGCGGACGGTGGCCGCCCTGGCCGTGGCCGCCCTGACCGTGACCGCGCTGCCGCTCGCCGGCTGCGGGCTACCGTTCCGCGACCCGTACGAGGCTGCTCACGCGACGGTGACCGGAGTCCGCCAAGCGGTCCACGAGGCCGGATGGGTGACGGTCGACTTTGAGGTCAGCCTGAGGCCCGAGGGCAGCCCCAACGCCGTGTCCTGGAAAGGAACGACGTGGCAGCGGTACGGCGACCAGCCCGCCTCGGAGACCGAGTTCGTCTCCTTCGTGGTCCAACGGGCGATCGACCCCACCCGGCCCCCCGACCACCATTTCTTCGATCTACACGAGATCACCGAAGGCACCCTCCGGATCGAGTCGGTGCGCTACCACCGGTCAGAGGTTCTGGGTGCGTCCGCGGAGCGACCCTGGATACGGCTCGAACCCGGCAACGGACTGCTGTACTCGGGCGACCCGAACCCGTCATTCGGCGTGTTCGATCGCATCACCAACCCGGACCTTGGGGTGCTCGACCCGGAGTGGTACCTGAGACTGCTCGAATCGGTCGATATGTACACGGCCGGCGCCGCCGTCACCGACCGCCGGGAGGAGATCGACGGGGTCAGCACCGACCTCTACCGCCTCTCCTGCTATCTGGACACCCGGCAGTGCCCGTACCCGGACGACCAGGATCCGTTACTGGAGATGTTCCCCGACTACCACGGGATCAAGCTCAGGTTCTGGTTGGACGGGGACGGGCGACCGAGGCGGCTGGAGGCTGAACTCAACCTGCTCGCCGGGAGGTCCTCCGGGGTCGCCTATGTGGGCAAGGCGACGATGACCTTCCACGGCTACGGGGAGCCGGTCGACATCACGCCGCCCCCGCCGGCTGACCAGATTTCGCCGTGGCCGCCCGAGGCCTGAGGTAACGCCCGACCACCGAGCGGACGGCCGATAATTCATCGGTCTCCATCACCAGACATCCGGAACGACTGCGGCAACGTCCCCTCGTTCCACCTCCGGTCGAGGAGATCGAGCAGACCGGACAAGCCGTCGGTCGCGTCGATCTCCAGCCGCGACACCGGCTCGGTGAACTGCAACCCCTCCGGTCGTGGTCCCGTCGTCCCGTGGTACCGGCGACAGTGGGCGCACCACGTGTAAGCGAAGAGAATGGGCCGACCGAAGCGGTCACCGGAGTGCACGAACTGCCGCAGGGCCCGCACCCCGCAGGCCGGGCAGACCTGCTCACCCGGGCTCTGCCAGGGCGCTCGGATGCTCCCGCGGCCCAGCTGGCCGGGCTCGAAAGGCTGCCAGCGGCGCGAGGCCGTCGCCGCGCCCGCGGCTTCTGTTCGGTCGTCTCCCCCGTCCCGGCGCTCGATGATCGGCACCGGGGGTGCCCACCGCATGCCGCGCAGCAGCGGTAGCGGCACCGGCGACAGGCCGTCCCACTCCCGGAGCAGCGGCAGGTCCTCGCTCGGGAGTTCCAGCCAGCCCGGCCCGCCCGGGTTGACCGACAGCGCGTAGCCCGCCGGTATCAGGTTCAGCATCGGCAGGAAACGCATCCGTACGCTCGGCGCCTCCGGGTCGGGGCGGAACTCCGGTTGCGTGAAAATCTCGACGGTCGGCACCGGCCGCCCGGTCGCGAACCGCCACGGAAACTCGCGGTCCACCGCCTCCGGCCGGACGCCCAGCCTGGCCAGCAGGTCACGGGTGGGCTCGTCGACCGGGCCGGGGCCGCGATGGTGGAGCTTCACCGTGCTGAACTCGTCGACCTCGACCGCGCTCACCGGCCGGGTGGTGGGCAGGATCACCATGCAGTCGCGCAACGCGTCGAGGTACTCGGCGCCGTCGCTGCGCTCCACCGCGTCCAGCAGCGCCTGCTGCGGACCGCCGGGCGGCCAGGGCTCCCACTCCAGGTTGCCCAGGCGCCCAATCAACAGCCTCGGGTCGAACGGGCTGAGCTCGTCTCGGACGGCGAGCTCGACCAGCTCGACCGGCAGGTAGGCCTCGATCGGCAACCCGGGATTGATCGCCAATCGCCACTGCGGCGACGGCCAGCCGTCCCGCAGGTCCTCGTACCGGGTCACCACGATCACTTCCGGCGGCTGCGCCGCGTACACGGCCAACAGCCCTTCGTCGGAGGTGAAGACCGGCAGCACCGTGTGGCCGGCCACCTCGGCGGTGATCGGTTCCCCCAGCCCGTCCGGGTCACCCCCCTCGCGGGACGGGAGAAACAGGTCCGTGCGGGTGAACGCCCGAAAGTACCGGGTGTAGTTTCCCGTGGACAGCGCCCAGGCCATGGCGCGTTCCGCAGTGTTGGCTGGATACCAGACCATCTCTCCACCAAATCCGTGTCCCGGCTCGCGCCGTCTCAGGCTTGCCGCCCATTCTGTCGATACCCAGTTAAGCAATCAAACGTGTCAGCCCGGACCGCCCGGCCGGCCACCGCGGGGCGACGGTCGGCCCCACCGGGCACGAGCCGCCCCGCGGCATCGGTGATCCGCCGACCAGGGAACGTCAGGTCCAGGGCCGCCAGCGGTGACCGTACGATCAGGGCCATGGAGCTGATCCACCGCGGCAAGGTACGCGAGGTCTATGCGGACGGCGAGGACGTCATCCTCGTGGCGTCCGACCGGGTGTCGGTCTACGACGTGGTGCTGCCCACCCCGATCCCCGACAAGGGCCGCATCCTGACCCAGCTGTCGCTGTGGTGGTTCGAGCAACTGCGCGACGTCACGCCCAACCACGTCGTCTCCGCCACCGACGTGCCGGAACAGTGGGCCGGGCGGGCGATCCGGTGCCGGCGGCTGGAGATGATCCCGGTCGAGTGCATCGCCCGGGGCTACCTCACCGGCCTCGGCCTGGCCGAGTACCGCAAGCAGGGGTCGGTGTCGGGGGTCACGCTGCCCCCCGGCCTGGCGGAGGCGTCGCGCCTGGACCCGCCGATCTTCACGCCCACCACCAAGGAGGTCGCCGGCCGGCACGACGAGTTCATCACCTTCGATGACGTCGTCGACCGGATCGGCAAGGACCTCGCCGAGCACCTGCGCGAGGTGACCCTGGCCGTCTACCGGAAGGGGGCCGAGCTGGCCCGACAGCGGGGCATCATCATCGCCGACACCAAGCTCGAGTTCGGCCGCACCCCCGACGGTCAGGTCCTGCTCGCCGACGAGCTGCTCACGCCCGACTCGTCGCGGTTCTGGCGGGCCGACGACTGGCAGCCGGGCCGGCCCCAGCACAGCCTGGACAAGCAGTTCGTGCGCGACTGGGCGGCCAGCACCGGCTGGGACAAGAAGCCGCCCGCCCCGGAGATCCCCGAGCACGTCGTGGCCGCCACCCGGGATCGCTACGTCCAGGTGTACGAACAGCTCACCGGCGAGCGCTGGACCTGACCGTACGCCCGCGGCGACCGCGCGTTCGCACGGCCGCCGGGTCGGACGGGGGTCGCCGTTGACCAGCCCGCAACCGGCCCGCCTCGTCAGCCGGCGAGGTGAGCCCACCGCGCCGACAGGTCCTCCCAGCGGCCGTGGTCGACCACCTGCCCGCCGACGAGGACGAGCACCTGGTCGGCGTGGACCAGGGCGGCGCGCTTGGAGGTCGAGCCCACCACGGTGACGCCCCGTTCGCGCAGCGCCTGCCACAGCGCGAGCTCCGTGGTCACGTCCAAGGCGGACGACACGTCGTCGGCCAGCAGCAGCTCGGTGCCCGGGGCGAGCGCCCGGGCCAGCGCGAGCCGCTGCAACTGCCCGCCGGAGAGGCGGATCCCCTTGTGCCCGACCAGGATCGCCCGCCCGTCGGGGTCGCCGGCGGCCGCGAGATCGTGGCGCATCTGGGCCGTGGCGAGCGCGCCGGACACGTCGACGTCTCGGCCAAGCTCGATGTTGTCGACGACCGTACCGGTGAGCACCCGGGGCAGCTGGCCGACGTACCCCACCTGGTTGGGCCGCAGGAACACCTCCGGCTCGGTGACCCGGTGCCCGTTCCAGCACAGGTCCCCGGTGTGGTGCACGATCCCGGCCATGGCCCGCAGCAGCGAGGACTTCCCGGAGCCCACCGGCCCGATGACCAGCACCAACTGGCCACGATGGACGGTCAGGTCGACGCCTCGGACCCCGACGGTGCCGTCCTCGTGGATCGCGGTGAAGTCCCGCAGCTGGAGCGTCTGCAGGGGATGGCGGGGCACGGCCGGCGGCGCGGGCCCCGTTCCGGCGGCCAGGTCGACGCCCGGCACCGCCGCCGAGTAGGCCGCCTCGCCGGCCATCTCGACCGTCCGGCGGGTCCACACCCGGGCCGAGGGCAGGCCGGAGACGAGCGAGGCCGTGGTCCAGGCGAACCACCGGGCCGAACCCAGCGTCGAGACCGTCACCAGCGTCGCCGCGGCGCTCAGGCCGTCACCGAGGTACAGCGCCCACGCCCCGATGGGCAGCAGCCCGCTGACCATCGCCGGGGTCGAGCGGGCGAACACCTGGATGGAGATCTCCCGCTGCTGGCGGTCGCTGCGTCGGCGGTCCAGCCGGGCCAGGTGGTCGAGGACCGGACCGGTGGCCCCGGCGAGCTTGACGGTGCGGGCGGCGGTGAGGCAGGAGGCGAGCGCCGAGGCGAACGCGGCCCGGGCCGCGACCGTCCGCCGGCCGGCGCGCTCCAGGATGCCGCCGAAGAGCGTGGCCACCGCACCCGACACGACCATGGTGGCGCCGAAGAACACCGCCGGCACCCAGCTGCCGGAGACCACGGTCATCGCGATGATGACGCCGAAGGCAATGACGTGGTCGACCGTGTTGTCGGCCAGGAACACCACCCGTTCCACATCCCCGGCCTGGGCGACCACCTCACCGGGCGTGTGGTTGCTCACCCGGCGCGGCCCGGTCTGCCCGTGCACCAGGCGCAGGTTGATGCGCAGCATCTGCCGCACCCACCACTCGGGGAACCACTTGGCCGTGTAGTACGGCCCCGGCGCGCGCACCAGGCTGGCCACCACGATGGCCAGCGCCGGCCACACGACGCTGCCGGCCCCGTCGATGAGGTGCGCCCACAGGAACGGCAGCACCACGCCGTCCGTGCCGAGCAGGGTCATCAGGAGGAACAGCGCGACCGAGGTGACGCCGTAGCGGGGGTCGTTGAGAGTGAGGCGGACGATCTCCCGGAAGGTCCGGACGGGCGGCGGGGGCGGCAGCGGCGGCGGATCGGTCTTCACCGGGGCGACCCGGTCGACCGACCCGTCACCGTCCACTGTGGTCACAGCTTCGACGACGGTCCCGGCATTGTCGACGACACCGGGGCGCGCGCCGTTCGGGCTGGCCCCGCCCGCCCGGTCGCCGTGCTCGGCGACGGCCATGAGCGCGGCGAACCGCTGGGAGTCCCGCAGCGGCCCGGCCTCGACCACGAGTCCGTCGGACAGGACCACCACCTCGTCGCAGCGGCGCACGGAGGAGAGCCGGTGGGCGATGATGATGCCGATGCGACCGGCCAGCAGGCGTTCGGTGGCCCGCTGCACCCGCGCCTCGGTGACCTGGTCCATGCGGGCGGTCGCCTCGTCGAGGATCACGATCCGCGGGTCCCGCACCATGATGCGGGCGAAGGCGACGAGCTGGGCCTGACCGGCCGAGAGGACGTAGCCGCCCTCGCCGAGCCGGGTGTGGATGCCGTCGGGCAGATCGGCGACCCAGGAGGACAGGCCCAACTCGGCCAGCGCCGGCTCCACCCGGTCCATCAGGGCCGGGTCGAAGAGGGCCACGTTCTCGGCCAGCGTGCCGGTGATGATGTCGGTGCGCTGCGGCACGATCGCCACGTACCGACGCAGGGCGGCCAGGTCCAGGTCCAGGATGTCGCTGCCGCCCAGGAAGACGGTGCCGCGCGGCACGTCCACGGCCCGGGTGAGGATCCGGGCCAGGGTGGACTTGCCCGACCCGGTCCGGCCGATCACCGCGTACGACCGTCCACGTCGGAAGGTCAGGGTCACGTCGCGCAGCACCGCGGCCCGGTCGGGGCCGGACGGGTGCGCGGCGCCGGACGGGTGGGCCGAGCCGTCGTCGTCGTACCGGAAGGTGAGCCCGCGCACCTCCAGGTCGCCATCGACCGGCGTCACCCCGCCGGCCGGCTCCTGCTCGGCGGCGCGCAGCATCTCGACGCGCCGCCACGATCCGAGGGCGGTCTGCAGTTCCGGGATGAGCCGGCTCAGGTGCTCCACCGTGGCGCAGAACGAGAGCACGAGCAGCCAGATGGCGGTGAGCCGGGCCGGGTCCGCGTCCCGGGTGGCGAGCAGGTAGGCCCCGGCGACCGCGATGCCGATGACCGCAGCCCGGACCACGGCGGACGCGATGACCGAGACCTCGGCCGTGAGCCGCCACACCCGGCGCCCGCGCGCCAGGACCTCGCTCGCCCGCCGAGCGAAGAGCCCCAGAACGTACGGCCGGGCCAGGCTGGTGCGCACGTCGTCCTGGCCGTGGATGGCCTCCTCGGTCACGGCCGCGACGTCCGACCACGCCTCCTCCTCGGCCAGCCGAGCCGGACCGAGCGCCCGCATCCGGGGCCGCAGCCACAGCACGAGGACGACGGAGATCACGAGCATGCCGACCCCGGCCGGCCACCACACCACGAACGCGGTGAGGACCGAGAGCACGCTCGTGGTCAGGAACTGCGCGACGTTGCGAATCTCGCCGCGGATCTGGGCCCCGACGTTGTACACGTCGTTGTCGATGCGATCGAGCAGCTCGCCGACCGGGGTGGTCTCGAGCCTGGGCAGCGGCTGGCCGAACGCCACCCGACACAGGGAGCGACGGACCGTGGCCGCCCAGTCCGAGGTGAGCCGGGACAGCAGCAGGCCCACGCCCACATCCGCGAAGACCACGGTCGCCAGCGTCACCGCCAGGGCGGCGAACGCGGCCCCCGAACGGTGGGCGAGCACCTGGCCGGCGAGCGGGGCCGACCCGGCCTGCGCGGCAGCGCCGATAAGGATCAGCAGCGCCACTGCCGCGGTACGCCCGGCAGAGGCGCGCCACAGATCACGCAGCAGATTCACGGACGGCTCCCGAGTCGACCCTCAGCCTGACGGTCGGAACTTCCTGCTGGCAAACCGGTTTTCCGTGACGATCGCCACCGACCCCGGCCCGGAGTACGACCGCGGGCGCCGTCAGGGGCACCAGGTCGGGCGAAGGCCGTCCGGGGCGAGGCAACCGATGAAACGCACCATGCCGTCCGGTGCTGTCCGGCGGTATCCGGCGACGTCGCCGGACACCGGTAGCGCGCCGTTACCCTCGCGCCACGGTCCGGCGTCAGGGCCGGGCACCCCACCGTCCACAAGGGAGCGCTCATGAGCCGTACTGCCGTCGTGCTGGGCGGCAGCGTCGCCGGGTTGTTGGCCGCCCGCGCGCTCGCCGGCCCGTACCAGCAGGTCCTCGTCGTGGAGCGGGACGAACTGCCCGAGACGGTCAACTCGGAGCCGCGCCGCGGCGTGCCCCAGGGCCGGCACATCCACGGCCTGCTGGCGGCGGGGCGGCGCGCCGTCGAGGCGCTCGTCCCGGACTTCGGCACCGGGTTGGTCGCGCACGGCGCCCACGCGGGCGACCAGATCCAGCACACGCGATTCTGCACACCCCAGGGACGGCTGCGGCCGGCGGCCAGCGGCGAGGCGGGGTACGGGTTCAGCCGCCCGCTCTTCGAGAGCTACCTGCGGGCCCGGGTCCGTAAGACGCCCGAGATCCGCATCCTGGACCGTACGGACATCATCGCCCCGACCGTCACCGGCGCGGGGCGACGCGCCCGCGTCGACGGCGTTCGGGTGCAGCCGGTCGACGCGGCCACGGAGCTGCACATCGAAGCGGACCTGGTCGTCGATGCCACGGGCCGCGGCTCGCGCACGCCGCGCTGGCTGGCTGAACTGGGGTGGCCCACCCCGGCCGAGGAGTCCGTGCACGTGGACCTGACCTACACCACGCGGACCTTCCGACTCGACCGCACATATATAGATGGTGACATCTTCGTTTTCACCGGCCCGACGCCGTCGCTGCGACGCGGCGGCGCGCTGGGGTTGATCGAGAACGGGGTCGGCGTGGTCACCCTGTACGGTCTGCTGGGCGAGCGGCCGCCGACCGACCTGGACGGCTTCCGGGAGTTCGCCCGCGGCCTGGCTCGGCCCGAGACCTACGAGATCATCAAAGACCTCGAGCCCGTGGGCGAGGCGGCCACCTTCCGGTTTCCGGCCAGCGTCCGCCGCCGGTACGACCGCCTCCGCGAGTTCCCGGCCGGGCTGCTCGTGCTGGGGGACGCGCTGGCCAGCGTGAACCCGGCGTACGGCCAGGGCATGGCCCTGTGTGCGCTCCAGGCGAGCATCCTGGCCCGCCTGGCCGCGGCCGACCCGGTCGTGGACGCCCGGCGATTCTTCCGTGCGGCCGCCCGTGTCGTCGCCACCCCCTGGCAGATCGCCACCGGCAGCGACCTCGCCTATCCGGAGGTCGAGGGCCGGCGGCCGCCCGGAATGGGCGTGCTCAACCGGTACGCGCAGCGCCTGCAGGCGGCGGCCGTGCGCGACGCCTCGCTGACGCTGGCGTTCGGCCGGGTGGTCAACCTGCTGGCCCCTCCCCCGTCGCTGTTTCGCCCCGACCGGGTCGTCCGGGTGCTGATCGGCGGTCGGTGAGCGTCGGTCGCCACAGGACCCGGCCGGCCCACGTCCCGGCCATCCAACCTTGTCAGGCTCGCCGTGTCGACGCTGGCTCTCGCCCCGGCCGACGGCTATGGTCCGACGTGTGTTCGACACCCGGTGGGACGAAGGTCTGGACGAGGCGCAGCTGGCCGCGGCCACGTACGGCGACGCGCCGCTGATCGTGGTGGCGGGCGCCGGGACGGGCAAGACGCGCACGCTCGTGGCCCGGGTGGCCGCCCTCCTCGACCGGGGCGTCGAGCCCGAGCGCATCCTGCTGCTCACCTTCACCCGCCGGGCGGCCGAGGAGATGCTGCACCGGGCCGCCGTGGCCTGCGGCCGGCGCGACGTGGCGACCCGGCTGTGGGGCGGCACGTTCCACGCGGTCGCCTACCGCCTGGTCGCCGAGTACTCCGAGGCGCTCGGGCTGGGCCCGGGGCTGTCGGTGCTCGACCCGGCCGACGCCGCCGACCTCATGGACCTGCTGCGCCAGGAGTACGGCCAGGCCGACGGCGCGGGCGACGGGAAGGCCCGCGTCACCCGGCGCTTCCCCCGGGGCGAGACGCTGGTCGACATCTACTCCCGGGCGGTGAACACGGGTGTGCCGGCCCGCGAGGTGATCGCCTCGGTGGCGCCGTGGTGCGCGCCGCACACCGACGCCATCCTCGAGCTCTTCACCGGCTACGTGGCCCGCAAGCGCGAGCGCGGGTTGTTGGACTTCGACGACCTGCTGCTCAGCTGGCGGGCGCTGCTGAGTGACCCCACGCTCGGGCCGGCCATCGCGTCCCGGTGGAGCCACGTGCTCGTCGACGAGTACCAGGACGTCAACCAGATCCAGGTCGACATCGTCCGGCTGCTGTGCCCGGACGGCACCGGGCTGACCGTGGTGGGCGACGACGCCCAGGCCATCTACGGGTTCCGCGGCGCGGACAGTCGCCACCTGATCGCCCTGCGCGACGAGCTGCCCACGGCCCGCACGATCTGCCTGGAGCAGAACTTCCGCTCCCGGCAACGGATCCTCGACCTCGCCAACGTCGTGCGCCCCGACGGCGGCGGGCCCCGGTTGCGGCTGCGCTCGACCCGGGAGGGCGGCCCCCGCCCGCGCCTGGTGCGCTGCCCCGACGCGGCCACCGAGGCCCGGCTGGTCACCGACGCCGTGCTCGACGCGCTCGACCAGGGCCGCCCCCTGCGCACCCAGGCGGTGCTCATGCGGGCGGCGCACCACAGCGACCTGCTCGAGGTGGAGCTCACCAGCCGGGGCGTGCCGTACGTGAAGTACGGCGGGCTCAAGTTCCTGGAGGCGGCGCACGTCAAGGACTTCATCGCCGGCGTGCGACTACTGGACAACCCGCGCGACGAGCTGGCCTGGTTCCGCCTGCTGCGATTGCACGACGGAATCGGCCCCAGCCGGGCCCGTGCCGTCCTCGATGCTCTCCGCATCACCGAGGACGGCGTCGAGGCGCGGCATCCGGAGGCCGTCGCGGTGGCGCCGGCCGGCAGCCGTACGGCTCTGGCCGCCACCCTCGCCGGCCTGGCTGCGGCCCGGGGTCGCACCGGGGTGGCCGAGCGGGCCGAGGGCGTGCTCGAGCTGCTGCGGCCACTGCTGACCGCCCGCTACCCCGACCACCCGGTCCGGCTGGAGGACCTCGACCGCCTCGTGGGCGCCGCCGCCGGCTCGCCGTCGCTGGCCGAGTACGTCGCCAGCCTGACCCTCGACCCGCCGGCGTCGACCAGCGACGTGGCCGACGCGCCGCACCGCGACGAGGACTGGCTCACGCTCTCGACCGTGCACTCGGCCAAGGGCCTGGAGTGGGACACCGTGCACGTGATCCACGCGGTCGACGGCGCCTTCCCGTCCGACATGGCGCTCGGGTCGGCGGCCGGGCTCATCGAGGAGCGGCGGCTGTTCTACGTGGCCGTGACCCGGGCCCGCAACGACCTGGTCATCTACACCCCGCTACGCATGCCCCACCACCGGCGCGGGCTGGACGACCGGCACAGCTACGCCCCGACCAGCCGGTTCCTGGACGAGCCGGCCCTGGCCACCCTCGACATCCAGGAGCATCGCCGGCCCGCGCCCGCACCGGCTGCCGTACCGAGCGACGCACCGGCCACGGCGACGCCCCGCGTGACCCTGCCCAGCCTCGGCGAGCTGTTCACCTAGCCCCGCCGGTCGGAGCGTACGTGTAGCCGGGGTGGACGGGCCCTGGGCGTACGTCGGCGCCGGTGCGACCGGTGGCCTCGGAGTGCACGTTGGCGCAGGAACGGACGGTGGCCCCGGGCCGGGTCGCCGGGGCCACCTCTCCCTCCCCTGGTCGCGGTCGACGGTCCGTCCCAACCTTCGACCGCTGGGCGCATCCCCAGCATGGCCCCCGCGCCGACGCCCCGGAGCCAATGTTGGACAGCGCCGGACAGCACCGGACAGGTGGAACGTCGCGCCGGCCGCGCCCACCCTCGACACAGGTCCGGGCCCGTGCGGGAAGACCTGGGCCGTCCGGGCGCGTCGACACTGGCGTCACGCCGAGACCACACCGCCGGGCACGAGCACCGGCTGGGCACCGGGCGGAAGCTGGTGCCTCGGCTGGATCGTACCGCCAGGGGTTTCGACGGCCACGCGGGGCCGTCGCCGCGCGTTGGTCGACGACCCGAGCGCAGGTCACCGGGGACTAGACTCCGCTCGAAACGGCTGGATTTCGATGTCGGGTGCGTGGACGTGAAGATCGTTGTTCTCGGTGGTGGGGAGAGCGAGGAGCGCGACGTGTCGGCCGCATCGGCGGCCGCGGTGGCGTCGGCCCTGCGGACGCTGGGTCACGACGTCGTAGAAATTGATCCAGCCAGATGGCCGGATGCGGCCCAGTTCCGCCCCGACGTTCCCTCGGACCCGCCGGACCGGGACGAGACCATCCGGCTGACCCAGCGCATCCGGGCCAACCTGACCACCGACGCGTTCTGGCAGCAACTGCGCGCCGCCGACCTCGTGTTCCTGGCCCTGCACGGTGGCATCGGCGAGTCCGGTCACCTGCGGGCGTGCCTGGAACTCCAGCAGATCCGGGCGACCGGGGCCGACTCCCTGGCGGTCATGAATGCGTGGAACAAGGTTTGGGCCCGGAGCCAGTTCGAGCGGGCGGGCGTTCCCGTGCCCGCGGGGCGGGTCGCCGCACCGGCCATGACCGACGACGAGTTGGCCAAGCTGCTGGACGAGCTGGGTGGGGACGCCGTCGTCAAGCCCATCACCGGCGGCTCGACCATCGGCGTCAGTCGCGTTCGGAGCACAGCGGAATTCCGGCAGGCATTGGCGGAGATCGGTTCCTCGGCGCTCGCCGAGGAACGACTGGACGGTGACGAGTTCACGGTCGCCGTGGTCGCCGACGAAGCCCTTCCGCCGGTGATGATCCAGCCCGGCGAGGGCTGGTTCGGCTACGCCGCCAAGTACCAGCCGAAGGCGAGCGTCGAGCTGTGCCCGGCCCCGGTCTCCCCGGAGCTAACCGAACTCCTCCGCTCCACCGCGCTCGCCGCCGCCCGAGCCCTCGGCTTCGATGAGCATTCGTACGCTCGCGTGGACCTGATGCTGGACGGCGCCGGCATCCCCCGGTGCCTGGAGGTCAACGCGCTGCCGGGCCTCACCCCGAACAGCCTCCTGCCCAAGGCGGCGGCCGCCGTGGGGTGGAGCTTTACGGCGTTGGTGGAACGCCTGCTGGGCCTGACGGGGACCGAACCGGCCTGACCGGAACGCCGGCGCCAGTAGCCCACGCCCCGCGGTGCGCCGCACGGGTCAGCACGCGGGGGTTTGCCGGCCGCAGTCGGGCCCAACGCACGGAAACACGCCGGAAACTGGCCGGCCGTACGCTGCCGGAATGCGCATCGAAGTCGACGACCTGACCGGGCCCGAGATCGCCAAGCTGCTGGCCGAGCACCTGGCCGACATGGCGGAGGCGACGCCGGACCCGCGCAGCCGCCACGCGCTGGATCTGGAGGGCCTGCGCGCGCCGGGCGTCACCGTCTGGTCGGTGTGGGACGGCGACGAGTTGGTCGGCTGCGGCGCGCTCAAGCACCTGGACGACACGCACGCCGAGGTCAAGTCGATGCGTACGGTAGCGCATCGGCGGCGCGGCGGCGTCGCGTCGGCCGTGCTCACGCACATCATCGAGCAGGCTCGATCGATGGGGTACACCCGTCTGAGCCTGGAGACCGGCTCGAACGAGTTCTACGAGCCCGCCCGCAAGCTCTACGAGCGGTTCGGCTTCACCTACTGCGAGCCGTTCGCTGACTACCGCCCCGACCCCAACAGCGTCTTCATGACCCGCGCGCTGTAGGCGCTCCCCGGCCGCGTAGGCGTTCCCCAGTCGCGTAGGCGTTCCCCCGGCCGCGGAAACTTGCGGTGGACAACCGGCCGACGGTGCGCGACCCTGTCCGGTGCCGGCGTGGCCGCCCCGGTGGCCGTACGCCGGCGGCAGCAACACACGGGGGTCACGATGGTTCTGGCGGTGGATCCTGAACACCTGCGCCACGCCGCCGACGAGGTGCGGCAGGCTGCTTTCGATGTCGATGAATTACTGATCCGTCCGTTGTCTCGGCTCGGTGTGCCGGGCCAGCGGACGTGGGAATCGGCCGGTTGCCTGCAGACCGCGGTCAAGGCCTGGGGCGAACATCTGGCCCGGCTGGCCGCCGACCTGCACCGGACGGCCACGAACCTGGCCACGGTGGCGGAGACGTTCGTGGACGCCGAGCACGCGGCGCTGGCCCTGGTCACGGCGACGGTATGAGCCGACTGACCCTCGCCGAGGTGCGGTCCGGCGATCCGGAGGCGTACCGGTCGGCCGCGCTGGCCTGGGCGGCCCTGGCCGCCGCCCTGGACACGGCCGCCGAGCACCTGATGACGGGCCGGGCCCGCGTCGCCGAAGCCGGGCGGGGCCGGACCGTGTCGGCGGCGACCGACCGGTTGCGCGCCCAGATCGGCGGGCTGGACCGGACCGTACGTCCGGCTCAGCGCATCGCCGAGGCCCTGCTCCGGCACGCCGATGGCCTGGCCGCCCTGCAGTGCCATCTTGACACCGTGCTGGCCACGGCCCGGACGTACGGGCTGACCGTCGACCTGGCCCGCGGCGCGGTCACCGCTCTCGGGCCGCCGACCGGACCACACCAGTCCACTGTGGACAACCTGGTCACCGAACTCGGGCATATCCTGGCGGAGGCACGGCGGCTCGACGCGGCCACCGCAACGGCCGTCGCGGCGGCGCTCGGGGCGGCCCGCCCCGGTCAGGGCGCTGCCTCGGTGCCCGGCCCGCGACCGCCGAGCGACCCGGGGCGACCGGACCGGGCCACCGTTCGCTCACAGGCGGGTCGGTCCCCCGCCGAGGTGGCCGCCTGGTGGCAGTCGCTGTCGGCCCAGCAACGGGAGTGGGCCCTGCGGGACCATCCGGACCTGGTCGGCCGCCTCGACGGGATTCCCGCCGCCGACCGGGACCGGGCCAACCGGGCCTGGCTCGACCAGCTCATCGCGCAGACGGACGCGCCGGTCGCGCTGCGGGCCGTCCGCGGCCGGCTCGCGGTGACGCCGGACGCGTACCTGCTGCTCATCGACAACTCCGGCGACGGCCGGGTAGCCGTGGCCCTGGGCGACCCCGACCACGCGCAACACACCATGGTGTTCGTGCCGGGGATGGGCACCGACCTGTACGACATCCACGGCGAGGTGACCCGGGCGGCGGCGTTGCGGCGCGTCGCCGATCAGACGACGGTCGTCGATGGCGATGTCAGCGTCGTGTACTGGCTGGGCTACGACCCGCCGGACAGCCTGTTCGACGCCTGGCGCGAAGGCCCGTCGCGGGACGGCGGCGCCGCGCTGACCCGGTTCGTGGACGGGCTGCGCGCCACCCACGTCGACGGCCCGGCCGGCGCCCACGTGACCGTGCTCGGGTACAGCTACGGCAGCACGGTCGTGGCCGAGGGCGCCCGTTCCGGCGGGCTGCGTGCGGACGACATCGTCGTGGTGGGCAGCCCGGGCCTGCACAGCGACCATGCCCGCGAGCTGAACCTCGACCCGCGGCACGTGTGGGTCGGTCGGGCGGCCACCGACGAGATCCGGTTCGTGCCGGAACCGATCCACGGGCGCGAGCCCGCCGACCCCGGCTACGGGGCCAACCGGTTCACTACCGACACCTCTGGCCACAGTGGATACTGGCGGCCCGGCAGCGCCAGCCTGCTCAACCAGGCCTATATCGTCACCGGTCAGTACGATCGGGTCACGCTCGTCCACGGGGAGCGGCCGGCATCGGGGTGGCCGTCATGAGGGAGATGGACGCGCCGCCCACGGGATCGGGTGGCGCCGCGGAAGGAGGGTGCCCTCCCTGACCGCCGCCGCCCTACTCGCCGCCGTCCGGACCGGCACCGCCGTGCACCGCCTTCTCGGCGATCGGGCCCGGGCTGCCGGCCAGGTGCGGGAACTTGGCGTCGAAGGCGGGCCGCTCGGAGCGGATGCGGGGCAGGCGGTCGAAGTTGCGCAGGGGCGGCGGGCAGCTCGTGGCCCACTCGAGCGAGTTGCCGAAGCCCCACGGGTCGTCGACGGTCACGATCGGGCCGGCCTTGTACGACTTCCACATGTTGTACAGGAACGGCAGCACCGAGATACCGAGGATGAACGCGCCCACCGTCGAGACGAGGTTGAGCGTGGTGAATCCATCCGTGGGCAGGTAGTCGGCGTACCGGCGCGGCATGCCCATGGCGCCCAGCCAGTGGTGCACCAGGAAGGTGGTGTGGAAGCCCACGAACGTGAGCCAGAAGTGCAGGTGGCCGAGCCGCTCGTCGTACATCCGTCCGGTCATCTTCGGGAACCAGAAGTAGACCCCGGCGAAGACCGCGAAGACGATCGTGCCGAACAGCGTGTAGTGGAAGTGGGCAACGACGAAGTAGGTGTCACTGACCTGGAAGTCCAGAGGCGGGCTGGCCACCAGCACCCCAGTAAGGCCGCCGAGGAGGAACGTCACCAGGAACCCCAGCGAGAACATCATCGGCGTCTCGAAGGTGATCTGGCCCCGCCACATGGTGCCGATCCAGTTGAAGAACTTCAGCCCGGTCGGGATCGCGATGAGGAAGGTGAGGAAGCTGAAGAACGGCAGCAGGACGAAGCCGGTGACGAACATGTGGTGCGCCCACACCGCCATCGACAGAGCCATGATGGCGAATGTCGCCAGCACCATGCCCTTGTACCCGAACAGCGGCTTGCGGCTGAAGACCGGGACGACCTCGCTGATGATGCCGAAGAACGGCAGCGCGACGATGTACACCTCGGGGTGGCCGAAGAACCAGAACAGGTGCTGGTACAGCAGCGGGCCCCCGGTGTCCGGGTGGTACACCTGCGATCCCAGCTGACGGTCGGAGAGCAGCGCCAACAGGGCCGCGGCCAGGATCGGGAACACGAACAGGACGAGGACGCTGGTGACGAGGATGTTCCAGGTGAACAGCGGCATCCGGAACATCGTCATGCCGGGCGCGCGCAGCGTCAGGATCGTGGTCAGCATGTTCACGGCGCCGAGGATCGTGCCCAGACCTGAGACGGCGAAGCCTACGATCCAGAGGTTGCCGCCGACCCCGGGTGAGTGGGTGGCGGTGCTCAGCGGCGGGTAGGAGAACCAGCCGAAGTCGGCCGCACCGTCCGGAGTGAAAAACCCGCTCACGACCGTGAGGCCGCCGAGCAGGTACAGCCAGTACGCGAACGAGTTCAGCCGCGGGAACGCCACGTCCGGCGCCCCGATCTGCAGCGGCACGATGTAGTTGGCGAACGCGAACACGACCGGGGTGGCGAACAGCAGCAGCATGACACCGCCGTGCATGGTGAACAGCTGGTTGTACTGCTCGGGCGACAGGAAGTGCAGCCCCGGCTGGGCCAGCTCGGCCCGCATGATCAGGGCCATGACGCCGCCGGCCAGGAAGAAGCCGAAGGAGGTGACCAGGTACAACAACCCGATCTGCTTGGCGTCCGTCGTCCGCAGCAGCCGCGCCAGGGCCGAGCCGCGGATGGACCGCCGCACCGGGTACGGCCGGGCCACGATCGGCTGCGGCACCGGCTGCCTCTGCTTCTCCAGCGTCATACGCGCTTCTCCAGCGTCACACGCTCCCCGTGATCGACAACCGTGCGGCGTCGATGAGACCGCGCGGCCGGGGCACTCCTCCCCCGCTGCTCACTCGGGTCTCCTGGCATCCGAGCACACATGATCGATGTGCGGTTCCGGATTCGACGGTTCGGTGCCCGAATGTCCCCCTGACGGGCGTCGTCAACCCCGCCCGACCCGGTTCAGCGGTCCAGCTGCAGGCGCCGCCAGGCGTGCAACGTCAGCAGGCCGAACCCCACGGGCACGGTCGCCGCGAGGAGCAGCTGGGCCACCGAGACGGTGCCGGGCAGCATCGCCCACAGGGCCGGAGCGGCGAACGGGAACCAGCCACGAGGTGACCCACCCGCGACCAGACGGCCGGCTCCGGGGGTCGGCCGTTGAGGAGCACGGTACCGGCGTCGGGGCGCAGCATCCCGAGCAGCAGCCGCATGAGGGTCGTCTTGCCCGCTCCGTTGAGGCCGACCAGCGCGTGGATCTCCCCGGCGCGACCTCGAGGTCAATGCCGAAGACCCCGGCCCCACCCCCGAAGTCCCTGGTCAGGCCGCGAGCCTGGATCCGCGCGCCACTCATCGTCGGCCCCTTCCGGAGGATCCACCCTCCAATGTGGTCAGTGCCTGCTCGACCACCTCGGCCAGCGACCGGTCCTCGTGCTGGGACCACTCGAGCAGGGCGGCGGTGATCCCGGCCAGCACGGCGGCCGCGGCGACCCGGGCCGCCGTGGGATCGGCTCCGTCGGCCACCAGTTGGTCGACGAGGATCTGTTCGGTGGTGTGGCGATCTGGGCCACCGTGGTCTCGTCGTATCCCTGCCGCTCGAAGAGGTCCAGGGCGCAGGCCAGCAGCCGGGCCCGGGTGCGGGCCCGCCGCCCGGACGGGTCCGCGTCGGTCGCCATGGCCCCAAATGTTGGTGACTAACATTTACTCAGGCAAGTCAAGGCTCACCCTTGCCACGAGCTAAACAACTGTTTAGGCTGGCGGTGTGAGCGTCGGCCCCGCGAGCCCGGGCGGCGAGGAGAGCACCAGAGAGCGCATCCGCAACGCCGCCATCGCCCGATTCGGCCGCGACGGCTTCGGCGTCGGGCTGCGCACCATCGCGGCCGATGCCGGGGTCACCGCCGGCTTGGTGGTGCAGCGGTTCGGGTCCAAGGACGGGCTCCGCCGGGCCTGCGACGAGTACGCCCTGCAGGTCCTACGCGAGGAGAAGACCAAGGCGGTGCTCGACGGGTCACCATCCACGGTGTGGATGCAGATGGCTCGAATCGACGACTACGCGCCGATTGCGCGGTACCTGCTGCGCTGCCTGCAGGAGGGCGGGGCCACGGCCACCGCGCTGATCAACGACGTCATCGCCGACGCCGAGCAGTACCTGGCCGCCGGCGAGGCGGCCGGAGTCATCCGACCCAGCCGGGATCCCACCGCCCGGGCTCGCCTGCTTGCCTACCAGTCCATGGGCGCCCTGCTGCTGTGGTTCAGCCTGCACGGCAGCACCGCCACCGACGACGACCAGTTCCGGATCCTGTTCCGCCGCTACGTCGAGGAGGTCACCCCGCCCGCGCTCGAACTCCTCGCCCAGGGCCTGCTCGTCAATCGATCGATGCTCGACGAGTTCCTCCTGTACGTGCCCGACCCGCCCGGCGATCCCGGCGCGGCCGACCCGCACTGATTCACCGGGCCGACGGCCCGGCCCCGCCTCCATCACCTCGGCGTACGGATCACCACCGCGGCGTACGGACCACCGCGACGTACGACCGATCCATCCCCACCGCGCGTCCGCCCACCCACAGCCGGCTCGCGCATCCGCTTCTCATCGAAGTATGGACAACCATGTCATCTGTCATCGACATCGAACGGCTCGTCAAAACGTTCGGCCGCCTGAAGGCGCTCGACGGCCTCGACCTGACGGTCCGCGCCGGCGAGGTGCACGGCTTCCTCGGCCCGAACGGCGCCGGCAAGACCACGACCATTCGTATCCTGCTCGGCCTGCTGCGCGCCGACGGCGGCCGGGCCCGGCTGCTCGGCGGCGACCCCTGGGTCGACGCGGTGGCGCTGCACCGGCGTCTGGCCTACGTTCCCGGCGACGTCACCCTGTGGCCCAACCTGACCGGCGGCGAGGCGATCGACCTGCTCGGCCGGCTGCGCGGCGGGCTGGACCCCCGTCGCCGGGCCGAGTTGATCGAGCGGTTCGACCTCAACCCGAGCAAGAAAGGCCGGACGTACTCCAAGGGCAACCGGCAGAAGGTCGCGCTCGTCGCGGCGCTGGCGTCCCCGGTGGAGCTTCTGCTGCTGGACGAACCGACCGCCGGGCTGGACCCCTTGATGGAGGTTGTGTTCCAGGACTGCATCGCGGCGGCGAAGGCGTCCGGCGTGACGGTGCTGCTGTCGAGCCACATCCTGGCCCAGGTGGAGAAGCTCTGCGACCGGATCAGCATCGTCCGTCGGGGCCGGGTGGTGCAGACGGGCACGCTGGCCGAACTGCGCCACTTGACTCGGACCACTGTGGAGGCGGAGACCGTACGGCCGGTCACCGGTCTGGCCGAGCTGCCCGGGGTGCATGACCTGACCGTCACCGGTCAGCAGGTGCGCTTCGCCGTCGACGCCGAGCATCTGGACGCCGCGATCAGGGCGCTGAGCGCCTTCGGCCTGGCCGGCCTGGTCTGCCAGCCACCGACGCTGGAGGAGATCATGCTGCGGCACTACGACGCGGGCGGCACGGACACAGGATACAAGCAGGCCAATGTAGGAGCGTCGCGATGACCGCGGCCATCGTGAGCGCTCCCGCCGCGGCGACCGCGAGCGGTTCCCTCGCCGGCACGGGAACGCTCGTACGCTTCAACCTGCGCCGCGACCGGATCGCCCTGCCCGCCTGGCTGCTGGGCATCGCCGGTTTCATGCTGGCGGGTCCGTACCTCTACGCCAACCTCTACCCCACCGCCCAGGACCGGGCGAACCAGGCCGCGGTCGTCGCAGGCAACCCGGCCATGAAGGCGCTCACCGGCCCGGGCTACGGGATCGAGGACTACACGTACGGCGCCATGCTCGCCAACGAGTACCTCGCGTTCGTGCTGATCCTCGTGGCCCTGATGACGACGTTCACCGTGGTCCGGCACACCCGGACCGAGGAGGAGACCGGACGGTTCGAGCTGGTGCGGGCGAGCGCGGTCGGCCGGTATGCCCATCTCGCCGCGGCGCTGCTCACGGCCGCCCTGGCCAGCCTCGTTCTCGGCGTGATCGTGGCCGTGGGCCTGGGCACGGCCGGCGTCGAGAGCGTCGACTGGCCGGGCTCGCTGCTGTTCGGAGCCACGTTCACGGTGACCGGCCTGGTCTTCGCCGGGGTGGCCGCGGTCACGGCCCAGGTCTCCGCGTTCGGACGAGCGGCCACGGGTCTGGCCGGAGCCGTCATCGGCATCGCCTACACGGTGCGCGCGCTCGGCGACGTCGCCGACAACGGGCTGTCGTGGCTGTCGCCGCTCGGGTGGATGCAGCAAACCCGCGTCTACGTCGACGACCGCTGGTGGCCGCTTCTGCTCGGTGTCGCGGTGGCGGCCGGCCTGGTGACCCTCGCCTTCACGCTGGTCGATCGCCGCGACGTCGGGGCCGGGCTGAGGGCGCCGCGGCGCGGGGCCGACAGCGGCTCGGCCCGGCTCGGCACCGCCAGCGGCTTCGCCTGGCGGCTGCACCGCGCGAGCGTGTTCGGGTGGTCGGTCACGATATTCCTGCTGGCGGCGAGCTACGGCTCCGTGGCCGACGTCATCGGTTCGTACGCGGACAACGAGTCGCTGCGGCAGATGATGGAGTCCATCGGGGGAGCGACCTTCGTCGAGTCGTTCCTGTCGTTCATCTGCGCGATCATCGCCCTCGCCGCGACCATCTTCTCCATCGCCGCCGTCCGGCGGGCGCGCAGCGAGGAGACCGGGGGCCGGGCGGAGCCGGTGCTCGCCACCGGGCTGTCCCGTACGCGCTGGCTGGCCAGTCACGTGGCGGTCGCCCTGATCGGTGGTCTCCTGCTGCTGGCGCTCGGCGGACTCGGGCTGGGCCTGACCTCGGCCGCCACCACCGGCGAGTCGCGTTGGATCACCGACCTCCTGGGGGCCCAACTGGCCTACGCACCGGCTCTCTGGGCGACCACGGCCGTGGCGGTCGCCGCCTTCGGCCTGTGGCCGCGGGCGACCGGGCTCGCCTGGGCGGTGCTGGTGTGGTCGCTGGTGGCCATGTACCTGGGCGCGCTCCTCCAGCTGCCCCAGTGGCTGCTCAACCTCTCGGCGTACCAGCACATCCCGCGTCTGCCGGTGGCCGACCTCGCGGTGACGCCGCTGATCCTGCTCACCCTGATCGCGGCCGCCCTGGTCGCGGCCGGGATCGCCGGGTTCCGGCGCCGCGACCTCGACCTCGCGTGAGCCACCGTCGGTGGGGGCGCACCGGTGCGGACCACGGGGCGCGCCCCCACCGACCTGGTCCAATTGCCGGACGCCTCAGTCGGCACAGTCGTCACCAGGTTCGGCGATGCCGCGACGTGCCCCGTCCACGTGCGGTAGACAGAGACTGGAAGTAGGCCGACAACCGGCCCAGGGCTTCCGGCCCGGAGGCGATCGGCTGTCCCTTGTGGACGCAGCTCGAAATGCGAACCGCCCGAGGCTCTGGCGGTTCCGCTGATCGCCCGGCCGAGGCCGGTGAATCGTACGCCGCGAGACGATCCTCGCCCGACCACATGCCCGGGAGGAGCCATGCCACGCGGTCCACGCCGAGTCGAGGCCTCACGCAGTGCCGCGGCTTCCCGCAGTTCGTCCGCTCGTAAGGCGTCACCGGCCAGCGCCCGCCTCGGTCGGCGCATGACCAGTGCGCAGACCAGCCAACGGCGACGCACGAGCACTGCCCAGGCCGCCCAACAAAACGCGGCCAATGCCCAGGCCACGCAGCGCGGACGCAGGGGATTGTCCGCCAGTCGTACGGCCTCGACCCGCGGCCCGGTCCCCCGGACCCGCCAGCAGCTCTACCAGGAGGCCAAGGCCCGCAACATCAAGGGGCGCTCGACCATGACCAAGGCGGAACTCGCCCGCGCCCTCGGCCTCTGACGCCGCGCCGCTCGTGACGCCGCGCCGCTCGCGACGCCTGTTGCTCGTGCCGCCTCGCTGCTCGCAGAGGTCGGGCTCCGGTGGTCCCACGGTGCACACCGGACCCCGCCTCATCGCTCACCGACGGTAAGCGACTTCACGCCAGGGCCGTAGCCCCACTCGCGGTGCTTTGCTCTGCACACCTATACGCAACACCTGTCTAGCAGGCAATACAGATAGACAAGAGATCAGCGATCTAAGCTCGACGGTGACGGACAGTAACAGGCATCATGGCACCCCGGACGCTGTGACGGACAGTAACCGAGACCCTGAGAACCATACATTGCCATCCTTATGTCTTGCCTGACCAGAGGGCGTTGCGTCCGCGTAAGCAGAGCAAAGGAACGTGCGTGTTGGGCATGGGGTCGCCGGAACCCGGTGACCGATCGTCATCGACGTCCGCGACGAGGCGCACACGGCACCGCAGGCGCCACCGCACCTCGCGGAACGGCTGGAGGGTTCCGGATCGGTGCGACCCTCTCGACGCCCTGCGGGCGAGCGCCGGCTACGAGACGGCCGGGACACACCACCGGTGCCCAGGGCGCGACCGCCATGGCGCTGACGCCGAGCGGGAGCGGGTGGCGCAGGCCGTACGGTCGCTACTGCCCGCACCGCCGACCAGCGTCATCGCTCCGGGCGGAGCGTCACCAGCATCCTGCGGGCAGACCCGAAACGCTCATCCCCGCGACCCCACCGCGAGCAGCGCCTGGGTGGCGATTTCCCGCTCCTCGTTGGTGGGCACCACGCAGACGGCCACCTCGGCGCCCTCGGGAGAGATGATCCGCTCGCCGGTGCCGGTGGCGTTACGTTCCGGCGAGACGACGATGCCGAGACGGTCCAGGTTGGCCAGCGCCGCCGCCCGGACCTCACCCGCGTTCTCCCCCACGCCCGCGGTGAACGTGACCGCGTCGACCCGGCCGAGCAGGGCATAGTACGCCCCGACGTAGGCGGTGATCCGTCGACAGTAGACGTCGAAGGCGAGCGCGGCCGCGGCGTCGCCGGCCGTTCGCCGACGCAGCACCTCCCGCATGTCGTTGACCCCGCACAGCCCGAGCAGGCCGCTGCGGTGGTTCAGCAGACGGTCGACCTCGCCGACCGACATGCCGGCGTTGCGGCCCAGGTGGAAGACGACCGCAGGGTCGATGTCGCCGCTGCGCGTGCCCATGACCAGTCCCTCCAGGGGCGACAGCCCCATGGAGGTGGCCACGCTGCGCCCGCCGGCCACCGCGCAGGCGCTGGCGCCGTTGCCAAGGTGCAGGGTGATGACGTTGACGTCCTCGTACGCGCGACCCAGCAGGGCGGCGGTACGGCGTGACACGTACGCGTGCGATGTGCCATGGAAGCCGTACCGATGGATGCCGTACGCCTGGGCGACCGCGCGGTCGATCGCGTACGTCGCCGCCGCCTCGGGCAGGGTGCGGTGGAAGGCCGTGTCGAAGACCGCCACCTGCGGCGTGTCGGGCAGCAGCCGCCGGGCCACGGTGATGCCGGCCAGGTTGGCCGGGTTGTGCAGCGGCGCCAGGGGCACGAGCTCCTCGATCGCGGCCACCACGTGGTCGTCGATGACGGTGGGCGCGCTGAAGCGCAGTCCACCGTGGACGACCCGATGGCCGACCGCGGTGAGCTCGCCGAGGTCGAGCCGCTCCATCAGCTCGTGGAGCGCGGCGGAATGGTCGGGCGGGCCGCCGCCCTCCTCGCCGATGCGCTCGATCAGGCCGCCGTCGACGACCGTCTCCCCGTCGTACAGCCGGTACTTGATCGACGACGAGCCGCAGTTGAGCACCAGCACGCGGCCGGTGGGCGACGCGGTCATCGGGCCGCCTGGATCGCGGTGATCGCCACCGTGTTGATGATGTCCTTCACGGTCGCCCCTCTCGACAGGTCGTTGACCGGCCGGCGCAGCCCCTGGATGACCGGGCCCACGGCGATCGCCCCGGCCGAGCGCTGCACCGCCTTGTACGTATTGTTCCCGGTATTCAGATCGGGGAATATGAAGACCGTTGCTCGGCCGGCCACCGGGCTCCCCGGCGCCTTGGTCGCCGCCACGACCGGATCGATCGCGGCGTCGTACTGGATCGGTCCCTCGACGAGCAGGTCGGGCCGGCGCTGGCGGACCAGCCGGGTCGCCTCGGCCACCTTCTCCACATCGGCCCCCGACCCCGACGTGCCTGTCGAGTACGACAGCATGGCCACCCGCGGCTCGATGCCGAACCGGGCGGCCGTGTCGGCGCTGGAGATGGCGATGTCGGCGAGCTGGACCGCATCCGGATCGGGGTTGATGGCGCAGTCGCCGTAGACCAGGGTGCGGTCGGCCAGCAGCATGAAGAACACGCTGGAGGCCACGGTCACGCCCGGCTCGGTCCGGATGATCTCGAACGCCGGGCGGATCGTGGCGGCGGTCGTGTGGGTCGCCCCGGAGACCATGCCGTCGGCGCGGCCGGTCTCCACCATCATCGTGCCGAAGTAGTTCACGTCACGGACCGTGTCCCGGGCCCGGTCCAGCGTGATCCCCTTGTGCCGGCGCAGCCGCTCGTACGCCTGGGCGAACTCCTCCAGCCACGGGCTGGTGGCGGGGTCGATCACCCGGGCCGCGCTCACGTCCACGCCGAGCTCGCGCGCCTTGCGGCTGATCTGGTCGGGGTCGCCCAGCAGGGTCAGGTCGGCCACGCCCCGGCGCAGCACCACCTCGGCCGCGCGCAGGATCCGCTCCTCCTCGCCCTCGGGGAGCACGAGGTGCCGCCGGTCCGCCCGGGCCCGGTCGATGAGGTCGTACTCGAACATCAGCGGCGTCACCCGATCCGACCGGACCAGCTCCAGCCGTCGGGCCAGCTCGTCGGTGTCCACATGGGACTCGAACGCGCCGATCGCGGCCGCCACCTTGCGCGGGTTGTCGGCCCGCAGCTGGCCCTCGATGCGGGTGGCCCGGGCCACCGTATCGAAGCTGTCCGCCGGTACGGAGAGCACCGCCACCCCGGGGGCGAGGCGCTCCACCACCCCGAGCGCCCGGGCGTCGGGCTGCTCGCCGAGCGTGAGCACGACCCCGGAGACCGAGACCTGACCGGCGGCGTGCGCGGCCCCGACCGCCACCAGCAGGTCGTTGCGGTCGCCCGGCGTGATCATCAGGCAGCCGTCGGTCAGGTGGTCGAGCAGCACCGGCACCTGGGCCGCCCCCACCACGAAGTCGAGCACATCGCGGTCCCGGGTGGTGGGGTCGCCGGCCAGCCATGTGGCGCCCAGCGCCCGGGCGACCTCGGCGACCGTGGGCGCCGAGACGCTGCGTACCTCGGGGATGGCGTACACCGGGACCGGCATCCCCGTTCCGCGCGCGTCGGGCCGGTACGCGTCGACCGCCAGACCGGGCTTGGCCGCCTCGGTCACCAGCTCGGGCGCCACCCGGTTGGCGATCACCGCTGCGACGGTGGCGCCGAGGTCGGCCACGCTGTGCAGCGCGCTCCGGGCGGCGTTGGCCAGGCTCTCGGCGTCCTGCCCGAGTCCGTTGAGGACGATGACCACCACCCCGCCGAACTCGGTGGCCAGGCGGGCGTTGAACGCCAGCTCGCGCGGAATGCCGCCGCTGCCGGCCCCGTCGGCGACGAAGTCGCTGCCGACGACCAGCATGGCGGCACTGCGCCGCTCGACCTGTCGGTACCGCTCGACGATGCGGGAGATCAGCTCCTCCCGGCGGCCGTCGGCCACGAGCGCGGCCGCCTCGGTGTACGTGGCGCCGTACAGCTCCGCATAGGGAATCTCGATGTGGTACCGCTCCCGCAGCAGCGTCAGCGTCGCATCCGCGTCGCCCGAAACCCCCACCGCGTCGACGTTCGCCGGCCCGCCGGAGCCCTCATCGACCGATTCGCCCCCGTTGACCAACGGCCGGAACACCCCGAGCTGGGCCACCTGCCGGGACAACAGCTCGGCCAGGCCGAGGGCGACCGTCGCCTTGCCGGCCCCCGGGCCCATCCCGACCACGTACACGCAGCGGGGCTGCCCGCCGCGGTCACCGCCGTGCGCCTGGGTGAGCCCGCTCATCCGGCGACCGCCCGAGTTCCGACCGACCCGTCCGCTCGACGATCCACCCTGTCCACACCTACCACTCGCGGGTCCCTACCTCACCCTCGCGGGGTCACCACCGGACGCTCGCGGCTGGGGCTCCGGCGACCTGGCCACGTTCGAGACCGATCAGGTTCGCCACCGATCATAGGAATGACGCCCGTGGGACTAAGGGCCCGGGCCGAAAGACCTCTCCGGCGCGTTCGACCACCTCAGGCGCGCTCGACGCGCCGCAGCCCGCGCTTCGGCGTCCACCACTCGACGACGAGCATCGTCCCCTGCTCATTGAGATGGGTGTAGACGACCTCGGTGATGTCGGCCCGGAAGAAGTCGCCTTCGCCCCCGGGGGTGGCGTCGCGCGGGATGGCGCAGCCGGCGATCTTCGCCTCGCCCGACCACTGCGTCGGCGTGCCCTCGACCGGATCGACGGTCGGGCTGTGCAGGGCGAAGCGCGGATCCCGACGAAGATCGGCGCCCTTCCGCGCGTTCGGCATGGAGCCGAAGACCAGTTCCCCGTCCTCGAAGCTGGCCTCGATCCCGGAGATGCGGGGCGACCCGTCGGCCCGCAGGGTCGCGATCGTCTTGTGCTTGCGTACGTCGAACAACTCCCGCACCCGGCGCGCGAACTCCGGCTCCGCCTGCGCAACATCCCGCCACGACGTCATGCCACGCAGGGTCCCACAGGGGTCCGACATCTCTCGACCCGCGCGGGGGACGCCCATTCCTCGACCCGGGCGGAGAACGCCGCGGGCGACATGGATCGCATGGTCCTGGGTAGGGGGACGGCATGGCGCGGTCCAGTACGACCCGGTCCCGCCCCGCGACCATCCGCCGTCCCGCCGGGGAAGCCCGGCCGGCGAACCGACCTCCGGCGTCGGCGACCCGTCCGGCGTCGGCGATTGGGCAGCCCGCCCGGTCGGCCGAACCGTACGTCCCGGTCGGCGGCGACCTGGACGAGTTGCGTGCGGCCGCCCACGGCTGTCGCGGGTGCGACCTGTACCGCAACGCCACCCAGGCCGTCGTCTCGGCCGGACCGGTCGACGCCCGGATCGTCCTGGTCGGCGAGCAGCCGGGCGACGTGGAGGACCGTCGCGGCGTGCCGTTCGTCGGCCCGGCCGGTGGCGTGCTGACCCGGGCCCTGGCCCCGGCCGAACGGCCCGGGTAGCGGCCCCGCGGCGCTCAGGTGACCGCCCGGCACCGAAACCACCCGTTCGGGTCGGGCGAGACATTCTCCAGGATGAAACCAGGCGTGGTCGCTGCTCGGGTTGGGTAGGCAGCGATCATGCGGGTTCTCGGCGTCAACGCGCTGTTCCACGACCCGGCCGCCGCGCTCGTGGTCGACGGGCACACCGTCGCGGCCGCCGAGGAGGAGCGCTTCAGCCGCCGCAAGCACGGCAAGCGGCCCGTCCCGTTCGCGGCCTGGGAGCTGCCGGAGCAGGCCGCGCGCTGGTGTCTGGCCCAGGCCGGGCTCCGCCCGGACGACCTCGACGCCGTGGCCTACTCGTTCGACCCGTCGCTGGCCCGACCGGCTGACGAGATGGGCCTGTGGGACCCCTGGGACTGGTTGCGACTGGAGTACGCCCGACGGGCGCCGGCCTTCCTCGCGACGGCTCTACCCGGCTTGGACCCCGAGAAGGTGGTCCACGTCCCCCACCACGTGGCCCACGCCGCCTCGGCCGGCCTGGCCGCCCCGGCCCACGCCACCGGTCGCGACCGCGCCAACGGCCGAGACGATGCCAACGGGCGGGACCGGGCGGTCCTGGTGCTGGACGGGCGGGGTGAATCCGCCTCGCACCTCGCCGGCGTCTACCGCGACGGCCGACTCGAGGTGCTCGCCGCCCAGCCCCTGCCGCACAGCCTCGGCCTGCTCTACGAAGAGGCGACCGAGCATCTCGGCTTCACGCGAGCCAGCGACGAGTACAAGGTGATGGCGCTGGCCTCCTACGGGCAACCGCGCCACCTCGCCCTCTTCCGCGAGGCGGTTCGGTCCACACCGGACGGTGGCTTCACGGTGGAGCCGATCGCCTGGGACGCGCTGGCAAAACGGCGCGACCCGCAGGCGGACTGGACGGCCGACCACGCCGACCTGGCCGCGAGCCTGCAACGCCGGCTCGAAGAGGTGCTGCTCGACCTCGTCCGCTGGCTGCACGCGGCCTCGGGTGGTGCCCCGAGCCTCGCCCTGGCCGGGGGCGTGGCCCTCAACTGCGTCGCCAACGCGCGGATCGCCCGCGAGGGGCCGTTCGCCGACGTGTGGGTCCAGCCGGCTGCGGGCGACGCCGGCACCGCGCTCGGCGCCGCCCTGCACGTCACGGCGGCCGGGGGTGTCGCGCCGGAACCCATGCCCGGGGCCGACCTCGGTCGCGGCTTCTCCGACGACGAGATCGCCACGACGCTGCGCCGCGCCCGTATCCCGTACGCCCGGCCACCATCGGTCGCCGAGATGGCGGCCGAGGTGCTCGCGGCCGACGGCGTGGTGGCCTGGTTCCAGGGGCGGGCCGAGTACGGGCCGCGGGCCCTGGGTCACCGGTCCCTGCTGGCCCACCCGGGTGTGGCCGCGAATACCGAGCGGCTCAACGAGGTGAAGGGGCGCGAGCAGTTCCGGCCGGTGGCGCCCATGGTGCTGGCCGAGCGGGCCGGGGAGATCTTCGACGGCGTCCAGCCCAGCCCGTACATGCTCTTCACCCACCGCGTCCATGACGAGTGGCGGGACCGGATTCCGGCCGTGGTCCACGTCGACGGCACCGCCCGCATCCAGACCGTGGACCGGCGGACCGAACCGCTGACCGCGGCCCTGCTCGACGCCTTCGACCGGCGCACCGGCCTGCCGCTCGTGGTCAACACGTCGCTCAACACCGCGGGGCGGCCCATGGTCGACTCGCCGACCGACGCGTTGGAGCTGTTCGGTTCGGCTCCGGTCGACTTGCTCGTGCTGGGCCCCTTCACCGTCGAACGGGGAGGGCGATGACACCCGACGCGCTCGACTGCTCCGTGATCATCCCGACCGTGGGCCGGCCGGGCCTGCAGGCCCTGGTCGACGCGCTGGCCACGCCCCCGACCCCGCGGGAGGTGATCGTGGTCGATGACCGGTCGACCCGGCGGGCCGGTCGCCTGCGGCTGGCCGCGCCCGACCGCCCGCCGACCCGGGTCGTGGCCGGACCGGGCCGGGGGCCCGCCGCGGCCCGCAACGTCGGCCTGCGACTGGCCCGGGCCGCCTGGGTGGCGTTCCTCGACGACGACGTCCGGATTGATCCACAGTGGACTTCTCAGCTCGCCGCGGACCTGGCCCGGGCGGACACGCTCGGCGCGGCCGGGGTCCAGGGCGCGCTGGCCGTCCCACTGCCGTCGCACCGCCGGCCGACCGACTGGGAGCGGCAGGTCGCCGGCCTGGCCGCCGCAGCGTGGGTCACCGCCGACATGGCCTACCGCCGCGACGTCCTGGTGGCCCTCGGCGGCTTCGACGAGCGCTTCACCCGGGCCTTTCGGGAGGACGCCGAGCTCGCGGGTCGCCTGCGACGGCACGGCTACCGCCTGATCCGGGGGCACCGCCGGACCACCCACCCCGTAGGCCCGGCCGGCTTCTGGGTGAGCGTCCGCCGCCAGGCCGGCAACGCCGACGACGCCCTGCTGCAACGCCTGTACGGTCCACAATGGAGGAAACTGTGTAGCGTGCCCCCGGGCCGCCGCCGTCGGCACGCGCTGGTCACCGCGGCCGGGGCCCTGGCCGTGGTCGCCTGGCTCGCCCGGGCCCGCCGCCCGGCCGCGCTCGCCGCCCTGGCCTGGCTCGCCGGCACCGCCGAGTTCGCGGCCCGCCGGATCCTGCCGGGTCCGCGGACGCCGGGCGAGGTGGTCACGATGGCGGTGACGAGCGTGGCCATTCCGCCACTCGCGGTCGGGCACTATTTGCGCGGCTGGCTGCGCCATCGCGGCGCCCGGCCGGTTCCGGCCGTACGTGCATCCACCGGCATGGTCGAGGTCCGCGCGTGATCCGAGACCTCTTCGACGCGGTACTCCTCGACCGGGACGGCACGCTCATCCGCAACGTGCCGTACAACGGCGACCCGGCCGCCGTACGCCCCATGCCCACGGCCGCGTCGGCGCTGGCCCGCCTGCGCGCCCTGGGCCTGCGGTTGGGCGTAGTCAGCAACCAGTCCGGCCTTGCCCGCGGCTGCTTCACCCCGGCCCAGCTCGCCGCCGTGCAGGCGCGCATCGAGGAGCTGCTCGGCCCGTTCGACACGTGGCAGTACTGCCCGCACGACGAGACGGCCGGCTGTCCCTGCCGCAAGCCGCGACCGGGGCTGGTGCTGGCCGCCGCGGCCGCGCTGGGCGTCCCGCCGCACCGGTGTCTGGTCGTGGGCGACATCGGCTCGGACATGACCGCCGCCCAGGCGGCGGGGGCCACCGGCGTGCTGGTGCCCACAGAGGACACTCGGCCGGCCGAGGTCGCCGCCGCTCCGCTGGTCCGCCCGGACCTGGCTGCCGTGGTGGACTGGCTGCTCCAGCCGGGCCCCATCGAGCCGCTGCCCGCGCCGGCCCGGCCCACGCCGCCGGCGCCCCGCGGCCGCGTCCTCGCCGTCCGGGCCGACTCGGCCGGCGACGTGCTGCTCACCGGCCCGGCCATCCGCGCGCTCGCCCACGGATCGACCCACCTCACGCTTCTGGTGGGACCGCGCGGCCGCGCCGCGGCCCGGCTGCTGCCCGGCGTCGATGAGATCATCGAATGGGCCGTGCCGTGGCTGGATCCCACGCCGGACGGGGTCGACCCGGACTCGGTGGCCGCCATCGTCAAGCAGCTGCAGCAGGCGGAGCTGGACCGGGCCGTCATCTTCACCTCGTTCCACCAGTCGCCGCTGCCGACCGCGCTGCTGGCCCGGCTGGCCGGCATCGGCCACGTCAGCGCCATCAGCGAGGACTACCCCGGCGCGCTGCTGGACGTCCGGCACCGCGTGGCCGACGACCTGCCGGAGACCGAACGGGCCCTGTCCCTGGCCCGAGCGGCCGGCTTCGAGCTACCTCCGGGCGACGACGGACGCCTGCGCGTCGGCCCGCTGCCGGACGTCGCCGAGCTCACCGGCCCCGAACCGTACGTGGTCGTCCATCCCGGCACCAGCGTCCCGGCCCGGGCCTGTCCCCCACGGGTGTGCGCGGCGATCGTCACCGCCCTGCGCCGCGCCGGACGCCGGGTCCTGGTCACCGGAAGTGGGACCGACGCCGCGCTGACGTCCTATGTGGCCGGTACGGACGGGATCGACCTGGGCGGTCGCACCGACCTCGCGCAGCTCGGCGCGGTCATCGCGGGCGCCGACTGCATCGTCGTGGGCAACACCGGCCCGGCGCACCTGGCCGCCGCGGTGGGCACTCCGGTGGTGTCGCTCTTCGCCCCCACCGTGCCGTTCGTGCGGTGGGGACCGTACGGCGTGCCCACGATCCGGCTGGGCGACGCCGACGCCCCCTGCCGCGACACCCGAGCCACGCTCTGCCCGGTGCCGGGCCACCCGTGTCTGTCCACTGTAGATCCAGCCGACGTCGTCGCCGCGGTGGACCGACTGACCCGGGAGGGGCCATGCGCATCCTGACCTGGCACGTGCACGCCGCGTGGAGCACGGCGTTCGTCAATGGCGGCCACGAGTATCTGGTGCCGGTGCTGCCGGACCGCGGACCGTACGGTCGGGGCCGGCCGCGCACCTACCCGTGGCCGGCGTCGGCCCGCGAGGTCACCCCGGAGCAGCTGCGCCACGAGCACGTCGACGTGGCCGTGCTGCAGCGGCCCGAGGAGGAGGAACTGGTTCTGGCCTGGCTGGGCCGCCGGGTGCCGCTGATCTATGTGGAGCACAACACCCCGCGCGGCGACGTGCCGAACACCCGGCACCCCCTGGCCGACCGCGACGACGTCACGATCGTCCACGTCACCCACTTCAACGACCTGTTCTGGGACTGCGGGGGCACGCGTACGACCGTCATCGAGCACGGCGTGCCGGTGCCGACCGCGCGCTGGACCGGCGAGCTGCCGCGGCTCGCGGTGGTCAGCAACGAGCCGGTCCGGCGGGGACGGGTCACCGGAACGGACCTGCTGCCGCGCTTCGCCGCGCTGGCCCCGGTCGACATCTTCGGCATCGGCGTCTCCGGCCTGCGGCTGGCCAACGTCGTTCCGCACGAGGACCCGCCCCAGCCGCAGATGCACGCCGCGCTCGCCCAGCGGCGGGTCTACCTGCACCTGACCCGCTGGACGTCGCTGGGGCTGTCCCTCATCGAGGCGATGCTCATGGGCTGCCCGGTCGTGGTCCTCGACACCACCGAGGCCAGTCGGGCCGTGGGCCCCGGCGCCGGGGTGCTCTCCACCAACGTGGCCGAGCTGATCGAGGCCGCCCGGTTCTACCTGACCGACGCCCGGGCCGCGGCCGCGGCGGGGGCGGCCGCGCAGGCCTACGCGTCGGCCCGTTACGGCCTGGACCGTTTCCTGGCCGACTGGGACCGCCTGCTGCAGTCCGTCGTGGGCCCGGCCGGACGCACCGGGCCACCGGTCGCGGCCACGATCACGCCCTCGACCACACAGGCCCGGACGGCAGCGGTCGGCGAGAAAGCGGCGACGGCGGTCGCCCCGAGTGGGACAGGAGTCGCCTCATGAGAATCGCGCTGATCTCCGAACACGCCAGCCCGCTGGCGGCCATCGCCGGGGTCGACGCCGGTGGGCAGAACGTCCACGTGGCCGAGCTCGCCGCCGCCCTGCACCGGCAGGGCCATGAGGTGACCGTCTACACGCGACGCGACGCGCCCGACCTGCCGGAGACCGTACGGACGGCCCGCGGGTTCGCCGTGGTGCACGTCCCGGCCGGGCCGGCCCGGCACATCCCCAAGGACGAGTTGCTGCCCTACATGCGCCCGTTCGGGCAGTGGTTGGCCGCGCGGTGGGCCGCCGGCGGGGCCCCGGACATCGTCCATGCCCACTTCTGGATGAGCGGGGTGGCGGCCCACGTGGCGACGGGCGAGGTGCCGGCGCCGGTGGTGCAGACCTTCCACGCGCTCGGCTCGGTCAAGCGCCGGTACCAGACGACCGCCGACACGAGCCCACCGGTCCGGGTGGACACCGAGCGCCGCCTCGCCCTGGCGGCGGCGCGCGTCATCGCCCAGTGCACGGACGAGGTGGACGAGCTCGCCGCGCTGGGCGTGCCGCGGTCGAAGGTCAGCATCGTGGCGTCCGGAGTGGACGCCACGCGGTTCACGCCGGTCGGTCGGGCGGCGCCGCGCACGCCCGGGCGACGCCGGATCCTCAGCGTAGGCCGGCTCGTGCCGCGCAAGGGCTTCGACGAACTGGTGCACGTACTGCCCGACCTGCCCGACGCCGAGGTGGTGATCGCCGGCGGCCCGCCCGGCGATCTGGACACCGACCCGGAGGCCCGGCGGCTGCGCTCCCTCGCCACCGAGCTCGGCGTGGGCGACCGGCTGCGGCTGCTCGGGGCCGTTCCGCCCGAGCAGATGCCGGCGTGGTACCGCTCGGCCGACGTGGTGGCCTGCACGCCGTGGTACGAGCCGTTCGGGCTCACCCCGCTGGAGGCCATGGCCTGCGGTGTGCCGGTGGTGGCCCGGGCGGTCGGCGGCCTGCGCGACAGCGTGGTGGACGGATCAACCGGATTCCTCGTACCTCCGGGTGATCGGCGCGGACTGGTCGAGGCGCTGTCCGCGGTGTTGGCCGACGATGGTCGTCGGCGCGAGTTCGGGACGGCGGCCCGGTTGCGGGTCGTCTCCCGGTACGGCTGGTCGCGGCAGGCGGCGGCGGTGGCGTCGGTCTACGCCGACCTGTACACCCCGCGGGAGGTCCTGGTGGAGGCCCCGACGTGACCGGACGGTGTCCCGCCGTCTGGTCGGCGGGCGCCCGGAGGAGGACAGGCAGATGACCGAGTCAGTCCACAGTGGACCCTTGCCGGCCGGCCGGAGCGGGCTGACCGACCCGCGGACGGCCGACCATCTCGAGTCGTTGCGGCGGGCGCTGCCCGGACTGCAGGCCCAGGGGTCGATCCTGCTGGAATGGGGCCGGGCGTTGGCCGCCATCCTCGAGCGGGACGGCCGGCTGCTGGTGGCCGGCAACGGGGGCAGCGCGGCCGAGGCGCAGCACCTGGCGGCCGAGCTCGTGGGGCGGATGCGCTCCGATCGTCGTCCGCTGTCGGCGATCGCCCTGACTGCCGAGACGTCCAGCCTGACCGCCATCAGCAATGACTACGGGTACGCCGAGGTGTTCGCCCGGCAGGTGCGGGCCCACGGCCGCCCCGGCGACGTCCTGCTCACCCTGTCCACCAGCGGCCGCAGCCCCAACCTGCTGGCCGCGGCCGCCGCCGCCCGCGAGACGGGCCTGCTCCACTGGGCGCTGACCGGGCCCGCGCCCAACCCGCTGGCTCAGCGCAGCGACGCCGCGTTGTGTGTGGACAGTCCCGACCCGCAGACCGTCCAGGAACTGCACCTGGTGTGCGTGCACCTGCTCTGCGCCCACGTCGAGGCGCACCTGCCGCGGCACGCGTTCCCACCCGAGGCCTCGACCGCCGTCGACCACGGTGGTCCGCCGCCGGAGGTGGTCGAGGTGACGCTGGCGCCAGCGACGCTCGCCGCCGGGGAGAGGGGGACGCGGTGACCGTGAGCGGACCCATCGTGGTCGTGGGCGACCTGCTGCTGGACCGGGACGTCACCGGCACGGCCGACCGGCTGAGCCCGGACGCTCCGGTGCCCGTCCTGACCGAGCAGAGCACGAGCGCCCGCCCGGGCGGGGCCGGGCTCGCCGCCACGTTCCTGGCCCGGGACGGCGCCGAGGTGGTGCTGGTCGGGGCGGCCGGCACCGACGAGGCCGGCCTGCTGGTGCGCGACCTGCTGGACCGGATCGGCGTGACCTTCGTCGAGGTGCCGTACGACGGGCCCACCCCCGAGAAGATCCGGCTGCGGTCGGGCTCGCATCCCCTGCTGCGGCTGGACCGCGGGGTGCGCCTGGGCACGTTCGGCGCGGTCGGCGACGAGGCCCGCGAGGCGCTGCGCTCCGCCACGGCCGTGCTGGTGAGCGACTACGGACGAGGCATCACCGGGCTGCCGGCGATCCGCCGTCAGCTCGCCGCGGTCGCCCCCCGGGTCCCCCTGGTGTGGGACCCTCACCCGCGCGGCGCCACTCCGGTGCCGGAGGCCCGGCTCGTCTGTCCAAACCGGACGGAGGCGGCCGGCTTCGCGGCCGCCCTGGGGGCCGACCTCGACGACGGCCGCATCGACGGCATCACCCTGGCGACCGATCGGGCGGTCGCGGCCGAGGCCCGCATCCTGCGCGGAACGTGGCGGGCCGCGGCTGTGGCCGTGACTATGGGCCACCGCGGGGCGATGCTGGCCGAGGGTGAGCGCCCGCCGACCCTGGTGGCCGCGCCCGTCACCGCGTCGGGCGACAGCTGCGGTGCGGGCGACCGGTTCGCCGCGGCCGCGGTGCTGGCGCTCGCCCGCCGGGCCGGGGTGGCGCAGGCGGTCCGCACGGCGGTCGCGACGGCGTCGGCGTACGTCGAGGCCGGCGGGCCGGCGGTCCTGGCGACGCGGGACTACGTCGCCGACGGATCCGCCCAGCAACAGTTCGGTGTCTATATCGAGGCTGAATGATCCCCATCTTCAGGCAGGCGCGACGAGGAGGCGACGGGATGAACAACGGTGCCCTGACGGACAAGGTCGTCCTGGTCACGGGCGGTGCGAGCGGCCTCGGCCGCGCGGTGGTGGAGCGGGTGCTCGCTGCGGGCGGACGGCCGCTGGTGCTGGACCTCAAGCCGCCGGCCACCGACGTCCCGTACGCGGCCGTCGATCTCGTGGACGGGCGGGCCGCCGAGCGGGCGGTCGACGACCTCGCCGCCCAGGCCGGTGGCCTCGATGCCGTCGTCACCGCCGCCGGCATCGACGTCCCCGGTCGCCTCGACACGGTCGCTGCGGCCGACTGGGAGCGGGTGGTCCAGGTGAACCTCCTCGGCACTGCGGCCGTGGCCCGGGCGGCGCTGCCCCACCTGGCCCGACGCCGGGGTCACCTCGTCACCGTCGCCTCCACGCTGGGCCTGCGGGCGGTCTCGGACGCCACCGCTTACTGCGCCGCCAAGTTCGGGGTGGTCGGCTTCACCCGCGCGCTGGCGGCCGAGTTGGGCGACACGGTGAGCATCACCCTGCTCGTCCCCGGCGGCATGCAGACCTCGTTCTTCGACGGGCGGGACGAGCAGTACCGGCCGGGGCCGGACGCCCGCCTGTGCGACCCGACTCAGGTGGCCGACGCCGCGCTGTTCGCGATCACCGCCCCACCCGGCGCCTGCGTGCGCGAGCTGGTCGTCACCCCACCGGTGGAGAGCTCCTACCCGTGACGCCGGTCGTCCTGGCCCTGCGGGCGCTGGGGCTGGGCGACCTGCTGACCGCGGTGCCGGCGCTGCGGGCGCTGCGGCGGGGCTTCCCCGACGCCCAGCTCGTGCTCGCCGCACCGGCGGCCCTGGCTCCCCTGGTGGCGCGCATCGGGGCCGTGGACCGGCTGCTGCCGGTACCGTCGGCGGTCCAGGCACCGCCCGGACCGCTGCCGACCGCCACCCGCCCGCCGGCGCTCGCGGTGAACCTGCACGGCCGCGGTCCACAGTCGACCGAGGCGCTGCGCCGGCTGCGGCCCGCGCGGCTGTGGTCGTACGGGACGCCCGCGGGCCCGCCGTGGCGGGAGGACGAGCACGAGGTCGACCGGTGGTGCCGGCTGCTGGCCTGGTACGGCTGCGCCGCGGACCGGGACGACCTCTACCTGGACACCGGCGCCCCGGGGGCCCACCCCCGGTCGGGCCCGGTCCTGGTGCACCCGGGCGCGTCGACCGACGAGCGCCGGTGGCCGGCCGACCGGTTCGCCGCCGTGGCCCGCGCGCTCGCCGAGCGCGGCTGGCCCGTACGCGTGACGGCCGGCCCGGCCGAGCGGGAGCTGGCCGCCCGGGTCGCTACCGCCGCCGGCCTGCCCGCCACGGCCGTGGCGACCTCCATGAGCCTCGATGCCCTGACCGATCTCGTGGCCAGCAGCCCGTTGGTGATCTGCAACGACACGGGCGTCGCTCACCTCGCCACCGCCTGCCGGACGCCGTCGGTGGTGATCTTCGGACCGCAGCCGCCCTCCCGCTGGGGTCCGCCGCCCAACGGCCGGCACCGGGTGCTCTGGTGCCCGCCCGACGCCCGCGACCCCGACCCGCGCCCCCACCGGATCAGCCCAGCCGAGGTGCTCGCCGCCGCCGAGGCGCTGCTGCCCGCGCCCGTCTCCTAGGCCGGGCTCCGGCTCCTGACGCCTGGCTGACAGATCCCGGTCCCTGCTGACCACATCGGGGCCGGGCGGCCGCTCCCGTCTATCCCTCCACATAGGACAACGTGAACTGCCTCACGATCGCTTGGACCTGCCCGTCCGGTGAACCAGGCTGGGTCGTCGCCGACGCCGACCCGCCGTCTCCCCCGGGGGCAGATTGTGACTGTGACGCCGGCTCGCCGCGCGAGCCAGCGACTGCGGACGACCTTCGCGGCACTGAGGTTTCCCAACTACCGGCTGTGGGCCGGCGCGGACCTCGTCTCCGTGACGGGTAGCTGGATGCAGACCTTCGCCGTGAGCTGGTACGTCCTCGAGGCGACCGGCTCGGCGGCCAGCATGGGCCTGACGGTACTCTTCCAGGCCCTGCCCTCCCTGCTCCTGTCGCTCGTCGGCGGCGGCCTGGCCGACCGGCTGCCGGCCCGGCCGCTGCTCGTCGCCACCCAGTTGATGCACGCCCTGTTCGCGGTGGCGCTGGCCGCGATCGCCTGGTCGGACGGGACGCATGTGCCGCTCGTATACGCGATCGCCGCGGCCGGCGGCCTCGTCTCCGCGGTCGAGGGCCCGGTCCTGGGCCGGTTTTCATCGACCATGGTGGACGCGGCCACGCTGCCGAACGCGGTGGCGCTCGGTTCGGTGATCAGCTCAGCCGGGCGGATCCTGGGGATGGCGGCCGCCGGGGTGCTCGTGGCCGTGGCCGGGGCGGGGCCGGCCTTCGCGGCCAACGCCGTCAGCTTCCTCGGCGTCATCGCCGCGCTCATGCTCATCAGGACCGATCGCCTGCACCCCCTGACCGACGGGGCTCAGCGGGTCCGGCCGGGCGTGCGGGCCGGCCTGCGCTACGCCGCGACCCAGCCGGTCCTGCTGCTGACGCTGGGCCTGGCGCTCGTGCTGGGCAGCCTGGGCCGCAACTACCAGGTGACCATGGGCGCCATGAGCGCCGGCCCGTTCGAGGCCGGGGCCAGCGGCTACGGCGTGCTCTCCACGGCGTTCGCGATAGGCACCGTACTCGGCGGCCTGCTCGCGGCGAGCCGGGCCGAGCTGGGTCTGCGCACCCTCGTGGGCCTCGGTGTGGTGACCAGCCTCCTGCAGATGGCGGCCGGGCTGGCGCCGAGCGTCGTGACCATGGCGGCCGTCATCGTGCCGATCGCGGCCGGGGCGGTGATGATCGACACCACCGTGACCACCCGGGTGCAGCTCGACTCCCCCGGGGTCATGCGCGGCCGGGTGCTCGGCCTCGCCGCGGCCGTGAGCGGCGCCTCCGGGGCGCTGGGCGCCCCACTGCTCGGCCAGATGTGCGAGTGGATCGGCCCGCGCCTCACCCTCGGAATGGCCGGCGCCGTGACCGCCCTCGCGTGCGTGGCCGGCGGCCTGGCTCTGGCCAGCCAGCGCGGGGTGAAGGTCCGGTCCGCCGAGGTGGCCCTGACCCTGCGCGCGGCCCTGGGCCTGCCCACCCGGACGCCGGCCCCCGTCCATTCCCCCGCCCCCGTCTCGAGCTGAACCAGCCGATCGTCCACTCTGGACTATCGAAGGCAGGGACGCCTCAGGCGTTCACTGACGCCACCTCAGGCGCTCATCAGGCGACGCAGCAGGGCGAGGCTGCGGCTGAGCTGCCGCGAGACGTGCATCTGCGAGATGCCCAGCTTGTCGCCGATCTGGCTCTGCGACATCTCCTCGACGAACCGCAGGGTCAGCATGGTCCGCAGCCGCTCGGGCAGCTTCGGCCACGCCCGGTGCAGCGCGTCCCGGTCCGCGATCGCCTCGATGTCCTTGTCGGGGCTGCCGATGACCTCACCGACCTCGGCCACGTCGTCGTCGCCGTATCCGGGCCAGTTCAGCGAGCGGGCCGAGTGCACGGCCTCGCCCTCCCGCGCCCGGCGTACCTCCTCCTCTGAGATGTTCAGGTGGGCCGCGAGGTCGGCCGTGGTCGGCAGCCGCTGCAGCCGCTGGGCCAGCACTGGCTCGGCCGCGCGGACCTCCTGGTACAGCTCCTGCATCCGCCGGCTCACCTTGACCGCCCACCCCTTGTCACGGAAGTGACGCTTGAGCTCACCGAGAATCGTGGGCACCGCGAAGTGCCGGAACGGGATGCCCCGGCTGGCGTCGTACCGGTCGACGGCGAGGATCAGGCCGAGGGTCGCCACCTGTACCAGGTCATCGATAGGTTCGCCGGTATTGCGGTAGCGCATGGCCTCCCGCCGGGCGGCCGGAGCGCAGCGGCAGATGATGTACTCCCGCAACCGTGGGCGGGCCGGATCGTCGTGCGACATCTGGCCGAGCTCGGCCAGCAGCGAGTCCAGAACCGGCCAGCCGGCCTCGTCCCACCCGACCGACCGACCACCCTGGCCCCGGCCGGCCCCCTGACCGCGGCGGCCCCGGTCCGGGGGCTCGGCCCTCTCCGCGGCGGACGTGGCGCGACTTTCGGCGCCGGCCGCCCGCGGTGTACCCCGGGAGGCCTTAGCGTCCCGTCCGGCCCCCGTGCCTCGCTTGGTGCCGACCCTGCCGTCGGCGGGTCCGGGAGCCGAGCGTCCGAGCAGTTTCTGCGTCATGTCCGCTCCAAGCGCGTTGCGTCCTCGCCGACGAGGACGGGCCGAGTCCTCCCTTTGATCTGTTCCTACCTGGATCGGCGGGGGCCCGGCGGCACAACCGGCAAGATGGTGGCGAAGGGCCGCGCAAGCGGGGGACAGCGCCCGACCGTGGGCGCCGGGCGACGAGGAGATCGACCGATGACGTTCGCCAGCGATCTGATCGGTTGGCTGGACCGGGAACGCGCCCGCGGCCGCCGCATCGTGCTGGCCGGCGGGTGTTTCGACATCCTGCACCTGGGTCACGTGAGTTATCTGCAGGAGGCTCGCGCCCTGGGCGACACTCTGGTGGTCGGGCTCAACTCGGACGAGTCCGTGCGGCAGCTCAAGGGGCCGGGGCGTCCGATCAACCCGGTCTGGGCCCGCGCCGCCGTGCTGGCGTCTTTGTCCTGTGTGGATCGTGTCGTCGTGTTCGACGAGCTGACGCCGCACAATCTCATCAACATCGTCCGACCGGAGGTGTACGCCAAGGGCGGTGACTACACCCGCCAGACGCTGCCGGAGTGGGACCTGGTCGAGTCGCTCGGGGGCCGGGTGGCCATCCTGAGCCACGTGCCGGGATACTCGACCACCGACCTGATCAGGCGACTGCACACCGAGCCCGCCACGGTGACGTGACGCCCGGCCGGGAGTCGTCGGAAAGACCTGACATGGCAACCATCACCGAACGCCGGCCCGTCGCGCAGCGCCGGTCGACGGCCGCCCGTGCCTCCACAGTGGACAACCTTCGCGTGGGGCTGCGCGTGTTGCTTCCGATGTTCGCCGAGGGAGCGGTCATCCGCCGTCCTCTGGTCACCGCCCTGGCCGACCGGCTCGGGTGGGAGCAGGGCATCGTCGAGGTGATGACCGACCTCCGTCGGCGGTACGGTGACGGTCCGCTGCTGATCCGCCTGGCCGACCGCCGGGCCGCGCTGGTGCTTGCCCGCGACGACGTCGGGCACGTGCTCGCCGGCTCCCCGGAGCCCTTCACGGCCGCGACCCGGGAGAAGCTGGCGGCCCTGCGACAGTTCCAGCCGTACGGCGTCCTGCTCTCGACCGGCGACCTGCGCCACCACCGTCGGGTCTTCAACGCCCGGGTGCTCGACCTCGGGCAGGCGATGCACCGGCTGGCCGGGTCGATCACGCGCGTCGTCGAGGAGGAGGTGACGCAGATGCTCGACGCGGGCCCGGCCACCCTGGACTGGCCGCGGTTCGCGCAGACCCACGGCCGCATCGTGCGCCGTATCGTCCTCGGCAACCGGGCCCGGGACGACGTCGACCTCAGCCGCCAGTTGGATTGCCTGCGGCGACGCGCAAACTGGTCCTATCTGCTGCCGGTGGCCGAGCGCCGCCGACGCGCCTTCCAGGAGCGCCTGAACGAGTACCTGCGGGCCGCCCAGCCGGGCAGTCTGGCGTCGGTGGTGGCGGCCACCACGGCCAAGCCCGGGGTCGACCCCTACGGCCAGGTGCCGCACTGGCTGTTCGCCTTCGACGCCGTGGGCGCATCGACCTTCCGGGCGCTCGCCGCGCTCGCCGCCGACCGGGCCGCCCGGTCCCTTGTGGAGGATGAATGCCAGCCCGGGGTCGCCGAGCGGCCCTGGCTGGCCGCCAGCATCCTGGAGGCGGTGCGCCTGTGGCCGACGACGCTGGTGATCCTGCGGGACACCACCACCGACCTTCGGTGGCGCGGGGCGGATCTGCCGGCCGGGACAGCGGTGGTCATCGTCAGTTCGTTCTTCCATCGGGACTCCACCGCCATCCGGTCGGCCAACCAGATGGACCTACACTCCTGGATGGACGGAACCTTCGAGGCCGACCCGGGGATCGTGCCGTTCTCGGGCGGGGCCGTCAGCTGTCCCGGCCGCGACCTCGTCACGTTCACCGGCGCCACCATGCTGGGCCTGATCCTGGCTGACCACGACGTCCGGTTGGTCCACCCGCGGCTGGATCCGACCGCCCTCCCGTTGTCGCTCGACCATTTCCGCATCCGTTTCGCGGTCACGCCACGGTCCGGGGGCGGCGTCGGCCGGTGAACAGTGCCGACGCGATCGTCATCGGGGCCGGGCCCAATGGTCTGGTGGCGGCCAACCTGCTCGCCGACGCCGGCTGGAGCGTCATCGTCCTCGAGGGGCAGGACGAGCCCGGCGGGTCGGTCCGTACGGCCGAAATCACGGCTCCGGGCTTTCGGAACGACCTGTGCAGCTCCTTCTTTCCCCTGGCGGCCTGCCCGTCCCCGATCGCCGCTCTCGGACTGGAGGACCTCGGCCTTCGCTGGCTCCGGTCACCCACCGTGCTCACCCACATCACGCCGGACAACACCGCGGTCACGCTCGCGACCGACCTGGCCGCCACCGCGGCGTCGCTGGACGACTTCGCCCCCGGCGACGGCCGGCGGTGGCGACGGGTCGTGGCCGAGTGGAGCCGAGTAGAGCGCGAATTCCTGCGGGTGCTGTTCACCCCGTTCCCGCCGGTGCGCCCGGCCGTGCGCCTGGTCCGCGCGACCGGGATCGGCGACGCCCTGCGCCTGGCCCGCCGGATGCTGCTCCCGGCCACGACCCTGGGCCGGGAACTGTTCGCCGGCCAGGGCGCCCGGCTGCTCGTGACCGGACTGGCGCTGCACACCGACGTTCCACCGATCTCGACGGCGAGCGGTGGTTTCGGCCTGCTCATGGCCATGCTGGCTCAGCGGTACGGCTTCCCGGTCCCGGAGGGCGGCGCGGGCTCCCTCACCCAGGCCCTGGTCGCCCGGTTGCAGCGGCTCGGTGGCGAGCTGGTGTGCCGCGCCCCGGTGGTGCACATCGACGTCCGGTACGGCGCGGCCCGCGGAGTACGTACGGCCGACGGCCGGGCGTGGAGCGCGCGACGGGCCGTCCTCGCCGACGTTCCGGCGCCGACGCTTTACCGCGAGCTGCTCGCCCCCGCGGTCGTGCCGGCGCGCATCCTCGACGACCTGGCTGCGTTCGAATACGACTTCGCCACCGTGAAGGTGGACTGGGCGCTGTCCGGCCCGATCCCCTGGCGCGCACGGGAGGCGGCCGGGTCGGCGACGATCCACATGGGACTCGACGGCGACGGCATGACCCGGTACGCGGCGGCGCTGGGCTCGGGCCGGATTCCCGACGAGCCTCTGCTGATCTGCGGCCAGATGACCACGGCCGATCCCACCCGGTCCCCGGCCGGTACCGAGTCGTTCTGGGCGTACACCCACCTGCCCCAGCGGCCGACGTGGTCGCCGGAGGAGATCGCCGGTGTCGTCGACCGGATGGAGCAGGCGCTGGAGAACGCCGCGCCGGGGTTCTCGTCCCTGGTGCTCGCCCGTCGGGTCGCCGGTCCGGCCGCTCTGGAGGAGGAGAACCCTAACCTCGTCGGGGGTTCCCTCGCGGGCGGGACGAACGCGGTCCACCAGCAGGTCTTTCTCCGCCCGATCCCGGGCCTGGGCCGCTCCGACACGCCGGTGGACCGCCTCTTTCTGGCCAGCGCCAGTGCCCACCCGGGCGGCGGTGTCCACGGTGGACCCGGCGCGAACGCGGCCAGGGCCGCGCTGGCTCGCGACCGGCGCACCACCGGTCGCCTCTACCGAGCGATGGTCCAGGGCGTGCAGCGACGCGTCTACCGGGAACGGCGACCGTAACGTCGCTCGATTGGCGGTCATCGGGTCGCCCGGCCGCCAGCAACGCCGGCGAACGGGTCCCCGACCAACTCGCCAACGAGGGCCCGGCGCAAAGGCGGGGTCGGCCCGAGTGGGCCTGGTGGGCCCGTCCGGCGACGGGTGGAGGGCGCAGCGAGGTGACTGTCTGCTGTCACCGTCACCGACCGTCCAGTACGGAGGCGGCCAGCCGGCGCAGCGTCTCGGCCAGCTGCCGGCGCCCATTGCGGCGGGACCGCACGTGGAGGAAGAGATCAGCGGCGAGCGGTGCCAGCAGCACGTCGGCCATCGTGCGGGAGTGTTCGACGCCGGCCTCGTCGAGCAGGGAGCGCACGTACGTGTGCCAGACGCCATAGGCCCCGGTCTCATAGCGGGCACGGCCGATCTCGCTGCCGAGCACGAGCGTGGCGTGGGTGTCCAGGAGCTCCAGCAGCGCCTGGTACAGGGCCCACAGACGCTCGCTGGGCCGACGCGTGGGTGAGAACTCGCCCTCGCCGGCGAGAATCCGCTGCTGGATGGCGCGTTCGTGCTCGTCCAACAGCGCTTCGGCGACCGCCGCGACGGACGGGTAGCGACGGTAGAGGGTCGCCCGACCGACCCCGGCCGCGCGGGCGAGATCGTCCATCGTGACCTGGTCGGGTGGCTTGCTGGCGAACACTTCCCGCGCCGCGTCGAGCACCTTCTGCCGGTTGCGGGCGGCGTCGGCCCGCTCCGCGGGGCCCTCGGCCAACGGCAGCGATCGTCGGGGCATGCCAACAACGATAGCAAGTGGACACGCAGTCCGGTTAGCTGCTATAACCGGACACGCTGTCCACTTGCTGGAAGGAGCCTGACGGATGTCCGCTACGTTGCTTCATATCGATGCCAGCCCGCGACGCCGGTCGCTGTCCCGCGCCGTCGCTGACGAATTCGTCGCCGAATGGACCGGCCGCGCCGGACCGGTCCTACGCCGGCGGCTGGCCGAGCAGCCGGTCCCCCACATCACCGAGGCCTGGACGGAGATCTGCGACAACCTGATGGCCGACCAGATCACCCAGATCGATCGACTCCATGAGGGGGTGAGGACTCCGGCGCAGCGGCAGGCCTGGGATGTGCTCGCCCCACTGCTAGACGAGGTGCTCGCCGCAGACGTCGTGCTCATCAGCACGCCGATGCACAACTACTCGGTACCGTCGAACCTCAAGGCGTGGCTGGATCAGATCACGTTTCCGCGGATGGACCTGCGACCGCGCCGGTTCGTCGTCGTCGTGGCGCGGGGCGGCGAGTACGGCCCTGGCACGCCCAAGGAGCGCGTCGAGCACCAGGTGACATACCTGAGTGACTTCCTCGAAGGCCACTTCGGTGTCCAGCGACCCGCCGTCATCGCGGTCGAACTCACGAACTCGATCGTGGATCCACACCTGGCGGCCAGGCGGGCCGACCATGAACGATCGCTGCGCGAGGCACGGGCCCACGCCCGCGACCTGGCCGCGCTGATGGTACAGGAGATGGCGGTGGCGCGATGAGCCTCAGTGCCTGGCTCTGGTTGATCGCGGCCGGGCTGGTCGAGGTCGCGTTCTCGCAGAGCATCCGGCCGACCGCCCACTTCACCCGACCAGTGCCCACGATCATCTGCTTCGTCCTCGGCGCGGCGTCGATCTATCTGCTCAGCCGCGCCATGGACGCCCTTCCGGTCGGCACGGCGTACGTCGTGTTCACCGGTATCGGATCGCTGGGGGCCATCGCGTTGGGCATTCTCATCAGCGGCGACCCGGTGACGCTCGGACGCCTCGTGGGGCTCGGCCTCATCGTCAGCGGCATCTGTGTCACCCACCTGGCGGCAGCGCACTGAGCCACCGGCGCCCAAGCCGAGCACATTGAGTCACCGGCTCTAAAGCACAGAAGATCAACCAGCCGTCGCCAGGTCTGGTCGCTTGGCCCGGGTCACCATGACCCGGGCCAAGCCCATTGCCCCTACCGGCGGCTCATCGCGCTGGCCGCGGCCCGGAGGGTAGGTCCGTCGGCCGGATCCGTACGGCGCATCGCCAGATCCTCAAGCCGCCGCAGCGACTCACGGTTGCGGTAGTGCAGGGCCAGGTCGTTCAGCTTCATGCGCAGCCACCGCAACGGCCCACGGTGGAACTCCTCCTCGAGAGCGACCACGGTCCGGTCCGGGCCGGCCTCCTCCAGGGCGATGCTCACCACGGCCTCGCCGAGGGGCCACAGGTGCGGCTTGACGACCAGCAGTGACGGCGGCTCACACCGGAGCGAGACCGTACGGTCGTGCAGCGACACGGGCCACGGCCCGGTCTCATGGTGGATGACCGCGCCGGGCTGCGGCCACCGCTCGTCGACGGCCCGCACGTGCGCGGCTCCGACCACCCAGTCGCTGTAGGACCATCCGTTGGAGAGGACGGCGAACACGGCCTCCCGTGGCGCCGCCATCGTGTGCTGTACCAGCGCCATGGCTGGACTCCCCCTCCTCCAAGCCGCTGGTCGGCTCGTCCGTCGGTCAGGGCAACGCGACTCGCCCGACGTCCTCCCACGCGACCGTCGTCATGGCTCCTCCCTCGACCGGCAACAGTTCCCTCACCCGGCCGACCGCTGTCAGGAACAGCCAACACCACCACCGACCCCTCGGGGCCGGAAATCGGTGACGTTCGCCGCCTCGCGACCACACCGGACCCGACGGCGACCACGCCCGCCCGCCAGCGGTCACCCGTCAGGGCAGGCGGCCGGGTCGCCGGGCCAGCCAGACGACCACGCCCACGATGCCGGCGGCGACCGCGCTGCCCACCAGCGGGGCGACGAGGCCCTGGGCCTGCGGCAGCCAGGCGGCCGCGACCAGTCCCAGCGCTCCCAGTCCGACGCTGGCTACCACCACGAGCGACGTACGCAGCGCCCAGCGCAGCACAGCCCCCGGATCGACCGCGGTGTCGTTGGGCAGCACGGCCGCGAAGGCGGCCGCCGCGTGGGCGGTGTAGAGAGCGGCCGTCAGCCCCAGCACCCGGGCCGGCGAGACATATGGATCGACAAACATCGTTGTCGCCAGCCATAGGGCGCCGATGGTCACGAGCGCGAAGCCCACCATCCGGGTCCGGGGGAACAGCGCGGCCGGCAGGGCCAGGCCGACGGCCACGGCCGGGGCCGCCGGCAGCCACAGCAGGGCCGGCGGGACGCTCAGCGCGAACGCCGCCAGCAGCGCGCCGCAGACGAGCAGGCGCAGCCCGAGCACCACCCCGGTCGTCCGGCGCAGCGTGGCGATGGTCGCCTGGATCCGGCTGAGCAGGCCGAGTCCGGCGTACCGCAGGTCGTCGAGCAGAACCCTCATCGCGCACCGAGCCGGCCAGCGGCGGCCATGCGGGCCATGTCGTTGAGCACCTGGTCCAGCGATCCCGGACCGATCCAGGGCGTCACCGGGACGCCGGCCTCGTGCAGCAACCCGATGAGGTTCTCCCGCTCGAACCACCACAGTCGCTGGGCCACCGGTGTCCATCGAGATCCGGGTATTCGTCGCTGGCCGAGGCTTCCCAGCGTGTCGACCGCCACGACCGAGCGGCCCGCCCGGGCCAGCGCGGCGATCGTCTCCGCGCTCGTCGGCCCGAGCAGCGGAGTGAGGACGACCACGAGGGCGGCGTTGGGGATGCTGGACGGGTCGAGCCCGAACGTCGGGCCCATGCCCCCACCGGCCTGGGTGTCGAGCAGCCAGTCCAGCGCGGTGACCAACTGTCGGCGCCCGGACGCGGGCCGCAGGTAGCGGGGCCGACCGGAGTACTCGACGAGACCGACCCGGTCGCCCTGGCGGAGGTAGTGGTCGCAGATGGCGGCCGCCGCGCGCACCGTTGCGTCCACAACGGACGCTTCCCCCCGGATGCCACCCGAGGTCCCGACCTCGTGGAGCACATCCAGCAGGACGATCACCTCGGCGTCCCGGTCGGACAGGAACGCCGCGACGTGGACCTCCCGGGTGCGCAGCGTGACCCGCCAGTCGATGCGGCGCAACCGGTCGCCGGGACCGTACCGGCGTACACCGGACAGCTCGCCGTCCTCCCCGGGCCGACGGGACCGGTGTACGCCGACGAGTGCGGCCGAGCGGGGCATCGCCTGGTCGGCTCGGAACGGGGGGACGGCCGGGTACACGCGCACCGTCAACGGCGGGGCCACGACCGTGCCACTCACGAGCAGGCCGTCGCCGGCGACCCCGAACGCGACGGCCGGGCCTACCTGCTGGTAGCCCCAGCGCAACGCGGTCGCCGTGAGCTCCACCCGCCGCACCGAGCCGACCGGGCGCAGCCCGCGGCCGCGCCTACCGACGACGCCGTCAGCCTCGGCCGCCGACACGTCGCCCGCGTACGGCCGGGCACCGTCGGTCACCTCGAGCCAGGGCGAGGTGGCGAGCCGGCCCACCACGAGATCGAGCGGCACCCTGTCCTCATTGGACATCTCCAGGGCCAGGCCGACCGTGGCGCCTTCGGCCGCGTCCTCGTCGGCGATCTCGGCCGCCACGACCGGTGGCCGGGTCGGTCGGCGCCGCAGGCCCCAGGCGAGGCCGATGGCGAACGGAGCGGCAAGCACCACGAGGTCCACCCGGCCCAGTAGGACCCCGGTGAAGACGGCCAGGCCACAGAACAGCACTGCCCGTCCCACCGCCCGGGTCGGCACCCACGGGACCTCCTCGGGCTCCACACTGGACGGTACGGTCATGTGGCCGAGTGGGTGGGTAGGGCCACCGTGACGGGGGCCGGCACGTTGGCCAGGACATTCGCGACCACCTGCATCGAGTCGACGCGGCGCAGCCACATCTCGGGGCGCAGGGTGATCCGGTGGGCCAGGGCCGCGACCGCCACCCGCTTGACATCCTCCGGCACCACGTAGTCACGGCCATCCATGGCTGCGATCGCCCGGGACATCAGCAGCAGCGCGAGCGAGCCCCGCGGCGAGGCACCGACGAGGACCGATGGGTGCTCCCGCGTGGCCGCGGCCAGGTCGACCATGTAGCGGCCGACCGAGTCCTCCACGGTCACCTCCTCGATGGCGTGCTGCATGGCGACCAGCGTCGGCGGGTCGACCACCGGCTCGAGCTGGCTCTCCTCCTGCCGCCGGGCGATCCGGCGGGAGAGGACGCCCCACTCCTCGTCGCGGCTGGGGTAGCCGAAGCTGACCCGGATGAGGAAGCGGTCCAGCTGCGCCTCCGGCAGCGGATAGGTCCCCTCGTGCTCGATGGGGTTGGCCGTGGCCAGCACGTGGAACGGCGGCTGCAGAACGTACGTGGTTCCTTCGACCGTGACCTGCTTCTCCTGCATGGCCTCCAGCAGGGCCGCCTGGGTCTTCGGCGGGGTGCGGTTGATCTCGTCGGCGAGCAGGAGGTTGGTGAAGATCGGCCCGGCTCGGAACGTGAAGTCGTGGCTCCGCTGGTCGTAGAGGAACGACCCGGTGACGTCGGCCGGCAGCAGGTCGGGGGTGAACTGCAGGCGGCGGAAGCCGAGCCCCAGCGCCTGGGCGAGGCTGCGGGCCGTCAGCGTCTTGCCGAGGCCGGGCAGGTCCTCGAGCAGGACGTGGCCGCCGGCGAGCACGCCCGCGAGAACCAGCTCCAGCGTGTCGCGCTTGCCCACGACGACCGTGCCCACCGCGTCCAGCACCTGCGCGGCCAGCCGCCCGACATCCGCCACCATGAGCGTGGCCTGCCGCACCGTCGTCACTTCGTCCTGCCTTCCATTCGCTCATCCGTCCCCATGCGCTCCAGGTCGGCCAGCGCCGCCTGGATCTCGCGGTAGCTGACCGACCGGCGGTGAGCCCGCAGCAGGCTCCACAGGTTCTCACCGACGATCGCCCGGGCCCGGTCCGGATCCTCGGCGCGGGTGATGCCGTACCGCTGGCGCAGCCGCTCGTCGACGAGTTCGCCGATGTGCGCGCCGATCGTACGGGCGAACCGTCCGGAGTCAACCGCCAGCCTGGTGTCCCCCGACTCCAGCAACCGGCTCCACCGCCGGATCGCAACGGCCATCCCGTCATCCCCGGCGGCCGCCCTCGGCCCACTCGGCCACGTCACGCGCGGTGGCCGGACGAGGTCGCCGACCCGCAGCCAGGTGGGCTCTCCCACCAGCCGGGCCGCCTGCCGGACCAGGACCGCTCCCGCGCAGGCGGCAAGGACCAGCGGGTACGGCGGCGGCACGTTCACGGTACGGAGCACTATGTAGACAATTGCCGATGACAGGAACGCGGTCAGGGCGGTCCCGAGCAACCACGGCCGCTCTTGGGTGCGCAGCCGGGCCGGCGGCAGCGATACGCCCGCGCGCAGCAGGTCGTCCAGGCGCGCGTAATCCCCCGCCCGCGTACGCCGGGGTCGCGTCATGACGAGCTTTGCACCTCCACGGGGCGCATGAGCTCGTCACGCACCTGCATCAGGGCGGCCCGCGCCTGCTCGCGCATCTGCGGATCGATGACGGACGGCGCGAACCGGGCCTGCCGGTACACCGCGGCGAGCTCGGCGAGCACGGAAGCAGTGACGTCGTGGTTGACCAGCAACCGCTCGACCAGGTCCGTCGAGGTGTCACCCGGTCGCCGTTGCGTCCCAGCCGCGGCCGCGGCCGCCTCCAACCGCGCCCAGCAGGCGATCACGGCCCGGCGGGGATCGGCGTCGGACACGTCGAGATCGGAGAGTCCTTCGTCGACCGCGGCCTGCACCTGCTCGCGTACCCGGCGCCGCACCTGCTCGGGGTCGGCCACCGGGGCCACCGTCGCCCGAGCCATCAGCCGGTCCCGCAATCCCAGCCAGATCAGCGCCCCCACGACGGCCATAACGACGATCGCACACACCAGGTTGAGCACGGTTGCGAACCAGGGCGGCAGGCCCGACCCGGACGGCTCGGGTGGCTCCAGCGTGGGCGGCGGATCCAACGGAACGAACTCCGCGTCCGGCGGTGGGCCCCACTCGCGAGTCACTCGTGGCGTGGTGTCGGTGGTCTCGAAGGTGGGCGGAGCATGGAGCGCGCTGACCATGGCGGCGGCCAGCAGGGCGACCACCGCGATCACCGGGATCCACTGCCGGGTCCGGGACACCCGCTCCCCCCTCGTACGGTCGTGAAGCGTACGTTTTCGCCGCGGACCCACCCTACCCAGGCACGCGGCGGGGGGCGCAGACCCGCCCGGACCGCGCGCCCGGGGTTTGGGCGGAGCGAGCGCGGGTATTGCGGTCGCCATGGCTGGTATCGAGCTGCGCAGCTCCGCGTTCAACGATCATGACCTCATGCCGGAAAGGTTCTCACGTTCCGCCGACAACGTCTCGCCGCCGCTGCAGTGGTCGGCCGCGCCGGAGGGGACGGAGGAGCTGGTCCTGTTGTGTGAGGACGCGGAAGGGCGGCCGGAACCCTTCCTGCACTGGCTCGTCACCGGAATCGACCCACGCGCCACCGGAGTGGCCGAGGACCACGTCCCGGAGGGTGGCCAGGAGTGGCCGAACGGGTTCGGCACCATCGGCTGGGGCGGTCCGCAGCCGCCGAAGGGCGACGAACCCCACCGGTTCTTCTTCCACCTCTACGCGGTCTCCGAGCCGCTGAACCTGGGTCCTCGCCCGACCGCCGAGGAGGCCCGCCGAGCCGCCGAGCAACGGGAGCTGGCCAGCGGCACCATCGTGGGCCTCTTCGCGCGCTGACGAAACAGCCGACGACCAGCGCATCGACCGCCCCGCATTCATGATCGCAGTGAGGCGATCATGGGACGTGGTCACGTCCAGTGCCTCACCGTGATCGACGCGCATCGCCGGGGTGAGGCGATCATGCGCGCCCCGCCGTACGACCGCCTCACCGCGATCACCAGGGCGCGGTGCCGGGGCGGCCTGGCCGACGCCACGATCATCATCGATGATCTCCTATCCACCCGTCGCCCCAGCCCCGGTCACCCATCGCCGGTTGCCAGGGGACTCCGCCGACGCCAGACGACCAGCCAAGGTCTTGACGAGGTCGATCCGCGTTCTCCACACTCAGACCACGGGCCGTCGGTAACGTTATCGATCACGCCGGTAACGCTATCGATCTAGGCGCGCTTACCTGCGTCGATAACCCCCGCTCGACGTGGGCGCCGTGCTGGGCCACGCACGCTTTGGCGTGGGCCGGCACGTTTCCCCTGTCCGTCCAACCGAGTGCCCGACCGCATACGGCACCATCCGGTGCACCGTCCCACCCGTGGGAGCGCTCCCAGGGCTGCTGCACCGACCGGCCGCCCAAGGCGGTCCCGTCCCAGGAGGAGAGCATGCTGGAAACAGCCCAGAAAGCCCCCGACAAACCACCCCGCTGGCGTCCCCGTCCGCGCAGCATCGCGCTGTGGCTCGCCGCAATCGCCGCTGGCACGGCGGGCGCGGTCGCCATCACGGCGCCCGCGCAGGCCGCCCTGCGTGACGGGGCCGCGCAGCACAACCGCTTCATCGGTTTCGCCGCCAACGCCCAGATGCTGTGCAACAACCAGGCGTCCTGTACCTCGGGCAGCAGCCCGGCCTACCGCAGCATCGCGATGGCCGAGTTCAACCAGGTCACGCCCGAGAACGTGATGAAGTGGGACACCATCGAGCCCAACAACAACCAGTACAACTTCGGCCCGGCCGACGGCATCGTGGCGTTCGCCCAGGCCAACGGCATGAAGGTGCACGGCCACACGCTGGTCTGGCACAGCCAGACGCCCGGCTACGTGCAGGGCCTGTCGGCGTCCGCGATGCGGGCGGAGATGCAGGAGCACATCCAGGCCCTGGTGGGCCGCTACGCCAACAACCCCACGGTCGTGTCCTGGGACGTGGTCAATGAGGCCATCTCCGACAACAACGGCCAGCTGCGCCCGTCGTTCTGGCTCAACACGCTGGGCCCGAGCTACATCGCCGACGCCTTCCGGTTCGCCCGCCAGGCCGACCCCGATGCCGACCTGTGCATCAACGACTACGGCATCGACGGCATCAACACGAAGTCGAACGCGTTGTACAACCTCGTCCAGAACCTGCTGAACGAGGGCGTGCCGATCACCTGTGTCGGCTTCCAGGGCCACATGCAGCTCAACCAGATCCCCTCGACGCTCCAGCAGAACCTCGAGCGGTTCGCCGCCCTGGGCCTGAAGGTGCGCATCACCGAGCTGGACATCCGCATCCCGCTGCCGTCGAACCAGAGCCAGTTGCAGCAGCAGGCCCAGAACTACACGACCGTGGTCAACGCCTGCCTGGCCGTGGCCGCCTGCGAGGGCATCACGCTGTGGGGCATCGACGACGGTAGCTCGTGGCTGCCGAACGAGTGCTGCGGCTACGAGGGTGACGCGCTGCTGTGGGACGCGAACTTCCAGCCGAAGCCGGCCTACAACGCGGTCATGACCGCGCTCGGCGGCAACACCCCGCAGGCGCCGGGCACGCCGGGCACGCCGACGGCCACCAACGTGACCTCCTCGTCGGTGACGCTGACCTGGGCCCCGTCCTCCGGCACGGTGACCAGCTACCAGATCGAGCGGGCCACCGGCGCCACCAGCACCAACTTCACCCAGGTCGGCACATCGACCACCACCACATTCACCGACACCGGCCTGTCCGCCAACACCACCTACCGCTACCGCGTCCGCGCGGTCAACTCGGCCGGCGCCTCGCAGTACTCGGCGATCGTGAACGTGACGACGACCGACGGCAGCGGGCAGGTGCCGGGCACGCCGGGCACCCCGACGGCCAGCAACGTGACCTCCTCGTCGGTGACGCTGAGCTGGGCCGCCGCGTCCGGCACGGTGACCAGCTACCAGATCGAGCGGGCCACCGGCGCCACCAGCACCAACTTCACCCAGGTCGGCACATCGACCAGCACCACGTTCACCGATACCGGCCTGTCGGCCAACACCACCTACCGCTACCGGGTGCGCGCGGTCAACTCGGCCGGAGCGGGGCCGTACTCCGAGGTCGTCAACGTGACCACGTCGGGCGGCAGCAGTAGCGGACCTACGTGCACCTACGTCATCGACGCCTGGAACGACGGGTACGTGGCCCACGTGACGGTGTACGGGCCGGCCTCCGGCTGGTCGATCCCGTTCACGATCGCGTCGAACAGCACGATCATCAACAGCTGGAACGCGACCATCTCGCCCAGCAGCGGCACCGACCGGACCGCGACGAACGTGAGCTACAACGGCGACCTCACCGCGGGCCAGACCACGCAGTGGGGCTTCCAGGCGACGCGGCCCGGTGGCGGTCCGGTGGCCTCGTTCCCCACCTGCACCGCTCAGTGACCCGAACACACTCAGCGATCCATCGCTGAGGAGGCACACGACCGCACCGGTCGTGACGCCACCGTCGCGGCACCCCCAGGGCCCATGGGGGTGCCGCGACCCATGTCGGGCCCCGGTTACCGGCGCTCGCCCTCGCGACCGTCGCCCCGGTCGCCCGCCGGGACCTCGCCGCCAGACGGAACGACTCCGTGCTCCGCCCCGGGCTCGTCCACCCACTGGACGAGCTGCCAGATGATGCCGTTGGGATCGGCGTACTGGCAGTACCGCTCGCCCCAGGGCTCGGTCTCGGGCGGGGTGACGACGGTGGCGCCGGCCGCAGCGATGCGCTCGTGCTCGGCGTCGAGGTCATCGACGACGAAGGCGAGCAGCAGCCCCTGCCCGGCCGGACCGGCGAGGTGCTTGGGCTTGAAGGTGGGCAGCCCCACGGCGAGGAAGGCGATGTGGATCTGCGCGCTCGGATGTGCGAGCGCGACGAATCCGTCGGCCGAGTTGGTCTCGTAGAAGCCGAAGTACTTCTTCGCGAACTCCGCCGACGCGGCCACGTCGGGGACGTTCAGCGAGATGGCACTGGCCGTGACGTGCATGGGACTCCTCAGGCAGGCGCGGACGGACAGTAACCTTGTACAACGTACAACCTTGTACGATGTACAAGGCTTGCCACTGTACACCCCCGGAGGACCGATGCCCCAACCGCTCGTCGACCTGCTGTGGCGCGACCACCCGCAGGCCCCACGCGGGGGCTCACGCGGGCCCCGGGCTCGGGTCTCCACCACGGAGGTCGTGCAGGCGGCCATCCGCCTGGCCGACGCCGACGGGCTCGCCGCCGTCCGCATCCGCGACCTGGCCGCCAGCCTCGGCCTCTCCACGATGGCGATCTACACGCACGTCAACAGCCGGGACGACCTGCTCGTGCTCATGGTCGACGCAGTCCACGCGTCGATGACCCGGCCCGAGTTCGGCCGGGCCGGCTGGCGGACCCGGGTGCGACGGCTGGCCGAGGCTAACCTGACGCTGCTGCGGGCCCACCCGTGGCTGTTGGAGGTGTCCGACGATCGCGTGGTGTTCGGCCCGGGAACGATCGCCAAGTACGACCACGAACTGCATGCCTTCGATGGGATGGGCCTCGATGACGTGACGCGGGACGCCGCCCTGACGTTCGTGCTCGACTTCGTCCGGGCCAGCGCCCGCGCACTGCTCCCCAACCCGCACGCGGCCGACACCGCCGCGCTGTGGGGCCAGTGGCGCGAGCGGCTGGCCGAGTACGTAGGCGACGCCTATCCCCTCGCCCAACGGGTGGGCGCGGCCGCCGGCGCGGCCATGAACGCGGCCTACGACCCCATGCGGGCGTACGAGTTCGGACTGGACCGCGTGCTGGCCGCCCTGGCCGACCTCAGTGGCACCCCCGCCTCATCCTGACGCGGCGGTCTTTAAAAAGGAACGGCGTTGGCCTACCACAAGATGGGCGCCGTGCGGCGCTCTACCACGAGACCGCGACGTACTTCGTTTCCAGGAACTCGTGGATGCCGTGGTGCCCGCCTTCCCGGCCGAGCCCGCTCTGCTTCACGCCGCCGAACGGGGCCGCCGGGTCGGAGAGCAGGCCGCGGTTGATCGCCACCATGCCCGCCTCGATCCGCTCCGCGAGGGCCAGGCCGGCCCGCAGGTCGCCGGTGTAGACGTAGGCGGCCAGCCCGTACGGCGTGTCGTTGGCGGCGGCGACGACCTGGGCCACGTCGGTGAACGGTGCCACGGCGGCCACCGGCCCGAAGATCTCGGTGCGGATGAGGTCGCTGTCCTCGGGCACGGCGTCGACGACCGTCGGTTCGATGAAGTACCCGGGCCGGTCGACCGCGCGTCCGCCCGTGACCACCCGCGCCCCGCGCCGCACCGCGTCGTCCACCAGGGCCAGGATCCGGTCCCGCGCCGCAGCCGAGATGACGGGCCCACAGGTGGCGTCGCTCACCCGGCTGTCGCCCACGACGAGACCAGCCATGCGCCGGGCGAGCTCGGCCACGACGCGGTCATGGACGTCGGCGTGGACGTAGATCCGGTTGGCGGCCGTGCAGGCCTGGCCGCCGTTGCGCATCTTGGCGACCATCAACCCGTCGATGGCGGCCGGGATGTCGGCGTCGGGCAGGATGATGAACGGGGCGTTGCCGCCCAGTTCCATGGAGCAGCTGACGACCTGGTCGGCCGCTTGGGCGAGCAGTGCCCGCCCCACCGCGGTGGAGCCGGTGAAGGAGAGCTTGCGCACCCGCGGGTCGTGCAGCATCGCCGCCACGATGGCCGGGTTCTCGGACGAGGTGATGACGTTGACGACGCCCGGCGGCACGCCCGCCTCGGCCATGAGCTCGGCGACGTAGTAGGCGGTCAGCGGTGTCAGCTCGGAGGGCTTGAGCACGGTGGTGCAGCCGGCCGCGAGCGCCGGGGCGAGCTTGCGGGTGGCCATCGCGGCCGGGAAGTTCCAGGGCGTGATGAGCAGCGACACCCCGATAGGCTGCGACCAGACGAGGATGTTGTTGGCTCCGCTCGGCGCCCGCCGCACGTCGCCGCCGACGCGGACCGCCTCCTCGCTGAACCAGCGGAAGAACTCGGCCGCGTAGTCGACCTCGCTCCGGGCGTCGGCGAGCGTCTTGCCGTTCTCGCTCGCCATGAGCTCGGCCAGAGTCTCCTTCTCGCGCATCATCGCGGCGAAGCACGCCCGCAGGATCTCGGCCCGCTCGCGCGGGCTGGTGGCCGACCACCCGGGCAGCGCGTCCGCGGCGGCGTCGACCGCGCGGATCGCGTCGGCGACCCCGGCATCGGCCACCGCGCCGAGCCGGTCGCCGGTGGACGGGTCGTCCACCTCGATCGGTGGGCGGCCGCTCGCGGCCGGGACCCAGGCGCCCTTGATGAACAGGTGCGGGCGCTCCCGCAGCTCCGTCGCCAGGCTCACGCCTCTCCTCCCCTGGACAGCTCGATCACACCATTCCCATTCAGCCTTGGTCGCAGTTTGTGGCCCCGCAGCGGGACCATCCGGCGATCGGATCATCCACTCTGGAGCGTGGTCAGGTCGCCGAGGAAGGCCGCTCGGGTGATCGCCCGGGCGGCGGCCTCGTCGATCGGCCGCGGGTTGTTCTCCAGGAGCCGGGTCACCCGCAGGCTGCTGGTGGCGACCCAGTCGACCTGGTCCTCCCGCAGTCCCAGGTCGGCCAGGGTGGGCCGGATCCCCACGTCGAGCATGAGCGTCCGCACCGCCGTCACCGCCGACCACGCGCGTTCCTCCACAGAGGACTGATCGTCCGCGACCCCGAACAGGGCGGCCACGGTGGCGAGCTCGGCCGCCCGGACGGGCCGGTTGTAGGCCATGAGGAACGGCAGCAGCAGGCCCACGCCTTCGCCGTGCGAGGTGTGGGTCACGGCCCCGATCGGGTACTGGAGGGCATGGGCTCCCGCGGTGCCGGCCGTGCCGAAGGCAAGCCCGCCGTAGAGCGCGGCCAGCTGCATGTCGCGTCGGGACGCCTCGTCCGGTGTGGCCGAGGCCGCCCGGCGCAGGCTGCGGGCGATGAGCTCGATGCCGGCCAGGGCGTACATGTCGGTCAGCAGCGTCTTGCCCACGAAGACCCGCCGGGTCGGCAGCCCGGCCGGGTCGTCGCGCCGCACGGCCGTGAACGCCTCGACGCAGTGCGCGAGCGCGTCGGCGCCGGCGTGGGCCGACAGGGTGGGCGGGCAGCCGTACGACAGGGTCGGGTCGACCACGGCCACGGCCGGGATGAGGTACGGGCTGGAGACGCCTACCTTGAGCACCTGCTCGGGGTCGGTGACCACGGCGACCGGGGTGACCTCCGAGCCGGTGCCCGCGGTGGTGGGCACGGCCACGACCGGCACCGTGGGACCGGGCACCTTCAACTCGCCGTAGTAGTCCCGCAGCGACCCGCCGTGGGCGAGCAACACGGCCAGTGCCTTGGCGAAGTCCATCGAGCTTCCACCGCCGAGCCCCACGACGACCTCGGGGTCGAAGGCCCGCAAGCGCTCCACGCTCGCCTCGATCGAGGGCACCGGCAGCTCGGCCTCGACGCCGGTGTAGACCTGCACGGTCGCGCCCGCCCGGGTCATCGCGTCCGCCAGAGACCGGCAGGCCGGGTCGTCCCCCATCCGCTGGTCGGTGCAGACGAGCACCCGGGTGCCCAGGCGCGCGACGATGTCGCCCAGCCCGGCCGAGCAGCCCTCCCCGAAGACGATCTGCCGGGGCGCACGCAGCAGACCGAAGGACGGCGTGGAAAGCGCGCTCGGCCGGGCCGGCTGAACCTGTGTCGTCATGGTCAGGTCACCATCCGGGTCAGGCGGCCACGATGCGCTGGGCGTCGGGGTGCCACCAGGCCACGACCTCGTCGCCGATGGCGTAGTTCTTGTCGGCGGCCGGAATCCGGGCCCGGCCGCTGACGCCCTCCTGCCCGACGCTGAGCACCAGCGTCCGGTAGGCGCCCATGTACTCGATGTCGCGCACGCGCGCCCGCACCGCGTTGGCCCCGCCCGGTACCTGCGCCCGGTCCCGGGCGATGCCGATCGACTCGGGCCGGACGACCAGCGCGGTGTCCCCGCCGCCACGGGCTCGTTGGGCGACCGTGGCCGGGTCGACCGCCCACCGCTCGTCCTCCCACACGACCGTCCCGGACACCGACTGATTGCCCAGGGCGAAGACCGTGGAGTCGCCGAGGAACCGGGCGGTGAAGAGCGTCTCCGGCTCCGCGTAGAGGTTCTCGGGCGAGCCGACCTGCTCGATGCGTCCATCGTGGAACAGCGCGATGCGGTCGGAGAGGTTCATGGCCTCTTCCTGGTCGTGGGTCACGAAGACCAGCGTCGTACCGACCTCGCGATGGATGCGCCGGATCTCCAGCTGCAGAGCCGCCCGTAGGTTGCGGTCGAGCGCACCCAGCGGCTCGTCGAGCAGCAGGGCTCGCGGGTGGAAGACGATGGCCCGGGCCAGGGCGACGCGCTGCTGCTGGCCGCCGGAGAGCTGCGACGGGTAGTGCTTGTCGCGGCCCTGCAGCTGCACCAGTTCGAGCACCTCGGCGACCCGCCGCTCGATCTCCGGCTTGGGCACCTTGCGCTCACGCAGCGGATAGGCGATGTTGCCGGCCACGGTCATGTGGGGGAACAGCGCGTAGTTCTGGAAGACCATGCCGAGGTTGCGCTTGTGCGCCGGCAGCGTGCTGACGTCCTGCGAGTCCAGCCGAATGGTGCCCGACGTGAGGGTCTCGAACCCCGCGATGAGGTTCAGGGTCGTGGTCTTGCCCGACCCGCTCGGGCCGAGGAACGTCATGAACTCCCCGGGCTCGATGGTCAGGGTGACGTTGTCCACCGCGGGGTGAGCCAGGCCGAAGTCCTTGGTGACGGACTCGAGCCGGATCTGGGCGCCCTTGCCGGCCCACTCGCTGGCGTCGGCCGCGCCGGTGCTTCTGCTGATCCCGATGGTCACCGCGTTCTCCTAACGACACTCCGGCGCGGGCGGGTCGAGCCGGAACGGTTCCGTCGGGCGCTGCTCAGCAGCGCCACCAGGAAGATGAAACTGACGGTTACGACGATGAGGCTGGACGAGGCGGCGATCGTGGGGTCGATCTCCACGGTCACGCTGTTGTACATCTGCACTGGCAGCGTCTGGAACTTCGGCGACCGGATGAACAGCGCGATCACCACCTCGTCGAAGGAGGTGACGAAGGCGAGCACGGCGCCGGTGGCGACGCCCCGGCTGATCAGCGGCAGGGTCACCGTGAGGAACGACCGCCACGGCGAGGCCCCCAGCGACGCCGCGGCCCGCAGGTACGTGGGGTTGAAGGTACCCAGGGCACTGGTGACCGTGGCGAGCACGAACGGGGTCGCGAGCGCGGCGTGGGCCAGCACGTACCCGGTGAACGTCCCGACGAGGTGCCAGCGCAGGAACGAGATGTACACCGCGGTGGCGATGACGATGGACGGCGTCAGGATCGGGAACATCAACGCCGACTGCAGGAAGCGGGCCGACCGTCTCCCCCGCAGCTGGTGCAGGCCCAGGGCCGCGGCCGTGCCGACCACCGTGGCGATGGCGGCCGCGCTCGCGGCCACTATCACCGAGTTGCGCAGCGAGTCGAGCCACCGGTCGTTGGTGAAGAAGTTCCGGTACAGCCACAGGGAGTGGCCCCGCGGCGGGAACACGAACGTGCTGGCCTCGCTGAAGCTCATGGGAATCACGATGAGCGTGGGCAGCACGAGGTAGAGCGCCACGAAGACGCCCACGATCGTCAGCCACACCGGGGTGGGGTCGGCCGAGGCCCGGCGGCGCCGCCACCAGCGGACCGGGCGGGCCGGCGTCTCGGTCGCCGCGGTGTCCGCGGGATTGAGCAACGTCGTCATCGCCGCACTCCCGTCTGCCCGGCCACCGCGCCGATCGTGGCCATCGACCCACCGACCCGGTTGGCCCACCACACCAGCACCAGCGTCACGACCATCACGAGCGTGCCGAGGGCCCCGGCGCCGGCGAAGTCGAGCAGTTGGGTCGTGCGCTGGCCCAGCAACTGCGCGATCAGCGACTCCCGCGGCGAGCCGATGAGGGCCGGCGTCACGTAGAAGCCGCAGGCCAGCGTGAAGGTGAGGATGACCCCGGCGACCACGCCGCCCCGCGAGAGCGGGAAGTACACCTTCCAGAAGGCGACCAGCGGTGAGGAGCCGAGGCTGCGGGCGGCCAGCAGCAGCCGACGGTCGATGCCGCCCAGGGCGCTGAACAGCGGCAGCACCATAAACGGCAGCAGCACCTGGCTCATGGCCAGGGTCACGCCCTGCGCCGTGCCGTAGAGCACCACGTCGCCGAAGCCCAGCAGGGCGAGGAACCGCTGCACCAGACCGTTGTCGTAGAGCAGGATCAGCCAGCCGAAGTTGCGGGCCAGCGACGAGGTCCAGAACGGCATGAGCACCATGACGACGAGGACGCTGCGCCAGGTCGGGCCGACCCGGGTCATGAGGTAGGCGTACGGGTAGCCGAGCAGCAGCGTCACGATCGTCACGATCGCCGCCGCCTGGCCCGTCCGGGCCAGCACCTTCAGCGTCACCCCGTCGGTGAACAGGGCACTGTAGTGTTCGAGAGTCCAGTCACCGGCGCCGACGCTGCGCCAGAAACTCTGCCAGAGCGGGACGCCGAGGACCCCGCCCAGCAGGCCGAGGGCGGGGACGAGCAGCAACCACCCCGGGTGGGGCAGCCACCGCGGTCGTGACGTCATCATGACGGTTCCTTCGCTCGGTGGTGGCGGGACGTCAGCCCACCGGATGAACTCGACCGGGTACCTGGGTGGGCACGGCCCGGGCGGGCGCCGGTCGCGGCCCCGTCGCTCGCCCCACGATCACAGATATCGACATACGCATCCTCCTGCCGGCTGCTCCCCGGCTCTGGTCAGGCCGGGGCGACGCTGCGCCCTCGCTTCGGAAACACCCGCGCGCTCGGGGTCGCGCCGATGAGCTGGCTCAGCTTCTCCGCGGCCTCGCGGAGCAGGCCGACCGCCTCGACCGATCGGCCGGAGGTCGGCAGCATCTGGGTCGTACCCAGCAGCGCCATGGCGGCCTGGACGTCGCGGCTGCCGAAGATCGGGGCCGCGACGGCGGCGTGGCCGAGATGCGAGGGATCCGCCCACGCGAGCCCGTCCCGGCGGACCTTGGCCAGTTCGGCCCGTTCCTTGATGGCGGCCGCTTCGTCCAACCGGGACAGATGGCGGGCCACGACCGCCGGATCGGCTTGAAATGCGTACAGCACCCGCGCCTGGGCCGACGCCGCGTCGAGGACCGTGCCGAGTCGGACGGTCAGCACGATCGGACCGACCGCCGCCTCCTCAACCAGCGTCACCACGGGCCCCGAGTGTCCGAGCAGGCTCAGCACCACCGTGAGCCCGGTCCGGTCGGAGAGCTGACGCATGATCGGTGGGGCCAGCGTCAGCACGTCTCGTCGGCCGAACACGAACGCCGCGAGCTGGTCCAGCAACGGGCCCGGCCCTCGGCTCTTGCTGAGGAAGCCGCAGCTCTGCAGCGACGCCAGGTACCGGTGCGCCGTCGTCCGGTTGAGACCGAGACGCTCCGAGACGATCGCCACCGACAGATGCTGGGTGTCCTGGTTGAACAACGCCAGGATCTCGGCGGCTCGGTCGATCGACTGGATCGCTCCCCGATCGCCGTTGGCCACCCCCGGTCCGGACCGGGTCGCCGCTCCGACCAGGGCAACGGGGTCGGCTGACCGGGCCGTGTCAGCGTCCATGCCTGCCCTCCGGTGCGTGGCGAACGGTCGGGGTCGCCGGTCGCCGCGTTCACTTTGTGACCACAGCGTGCGGCATGCGGACCATAGCCCGGGAACGGCGCGTTACGCAATGGTTTCCGACCGAGATCCTGCCGCCACATTCGGCGAGAACCCAGCCATGGACAGGAATCTGGCTTGTCCGTATCCTGAACACGACGTTCAGCTTCCGAACAGGAGACGCCCATGCCCGCCACCGTTCCGGCCCCGGGCAGCCGCCCGGCGAACCCGCGCACCGTCGCCTGCGTGGGCCCCACGCTCCAGCCCGAACCCGCGGGGTGGCCGTCGTGATCACCGCACCGAAGGTCATCATCAGCACCGCCATCACCGGTTCGGTGCACGTCCCGTCCCAGAGCGACCACCTGCCGCTGACGCCCGCCCAGATCGTCGAGTCGGCGGTCGAGGCGGCCGAGGCGGGATCGGCCATCATCCACCTGCACGCCCGGCACCCCGCCGACGGCCGGCCCGCCTTCGAGCCGGAGATCTTCGAAGAGATCATCCCGCCGATCATGGACCGCTGCGACGCGGTGATCAACATCACCACCGGCGGCTCGTCCGCCATGACGATCGAGCAGCGCCTGGCCGCGGCCGCCCGGTTCAGCCCCGAGCTCGCCTCGCTGAACATGGGATCGATGAACTTCGTCTACGCGGGGATCGCCGACAAGGTCACGAACTGGAAGTACGACTGGGAGAAGCCGTACGTGCTCAACACGTACCGGCACCCGTTCATCAACTCATTCGAGCAGATCGAGTACGCGCTCCGCGAGCTGGGCGAGAAGGGCGGAACGCGGTTCGAGTACGAGTGCTACGACATCGGCCACCTGTACACCCTCGCCTACTTCGTCGACCGCGGGCTGGTCCGGCCACCCCTGTTCATCCAGGGCGTCTTCGGCATCCTGGGTGGCATCGGGGCCGACCACGCCAACCTGACCCACATGGTCGCCATCGCCGACAAGCTCTTCGGCGGCGAGTACCACTTCTCCGCCTTCGCGGCCGGCCGCCACCAGATGCAGTTCGCCACCCACAGCGCCTGGCTCGGCGGGCACGTCCGGGTCGGCCTGGAGGACAGCCTCTACATCGGCAAGGGCGAGCTGGCCACGAGCAACGCCCAGCAGGTCCGCAAGATCAGATCCATTGTGGAGGATCTCGGTCGCAGCATCGCCACGCCCGACGAGGCTCGGGCGATGCTCGGCCTCAAGGGCGCGGACAAGGTCACGCGCTGACCCGCCCGTCGTCACCGCCACCCGGTCACCACCGACACGGCTTCCCGTCACGACACCAAGGAACAGACACCATGACCTACGCCAAGGACGACATCCGGTCCCAGCTCACCGACGTGCCGGCGCAGCGCGCGATCCCGGTGCACACGGTCGATCCGGCCACGCCGATCCGGCCCGCCCAGTTCCTCGCTCTCTACGACACCGAGCCCACGACGGTCAGCGCGGCCGGCTCGCGGACGTGGCTGGTGCGGGGCCAGCATCTCGTCTTCGCCTGGACGCAGGCCGTGGCCGGGGACCGGTTCGTCCGCACCGGCCACCCCGACGAGTACGCCGTCCTCATGTATTCGGCCAGCGCCCCGGTCCGGGTCAGCGCCGGCGGCGAGACGCAGGACGTGGGCGAGGAGGCGTTCATCGTGGTGCCGCCGGGCGACAGCGTCGTCGAGGCGCTGGCCGACGGCCCGGTCATCCGGGTGTTCTCCACCGTGGCCGAGGACCTGGCCCAGGCGTGCGCCAACGCGGCCGCCTACACCGAACCGGACCCGCGGTGCGCGCCGCTGATCCCGTGGCCCGACCCGGTGGGCGGCTTCCGGCTGCGCGTGTACCGGCTCGCCGACCATCCCGTGGAGCCCGGGCGGTTCGGGCGCATCTTCCGCACCACCAACATGATGATCAACTTTCTGGCCGAGGAACCCCAACCGCGCGACCCGCACAAGCTCTCCCCGCACACCCACGACGACTTCGAGCAGCTCTCGGTGGCGGTCAAGGGCGAGTTCATCCACCACATCCAGTACCCGTGGGGGCCGGACTCGGCGCACTGGCGGGCCGAGGAGCACGGCCGGCTGGGGTCGCCGTCGGTCTGCGTCATCCCGCCCCCGACCGTCCACACCACCCAGGGCGTCGGCCCGCACCAGCAGCTGATCGACATGTTCGCTCCGCCGCGGTACGACTTCTCGCTCAAGCCCAACTGGGTGCGCAACGCCCACGACTACCCGATGCCGGCATGACCGCCGCCACTCCGCCGTCGGCCCGTCGCCGCAGCCTCTTCCGCGCCGCGTTGGCTCGCGGCGACGGCCCGGCCCTCGGCACCTGGGTGAAGCTGCCGGTCATGGAGAGCGTGGAGCTCATCGCCCTGGCCGGGTTCGACTTCGTGGTCATCGACCTCGAGCACTCGCCGATCAATCTGGAGACCGCCTACCGGCTCATCGGTACGGCCAGCCAGCTCGGGGTCGCGCCGATCGTGCGGGTCCCCACGCTCGAGGCGGGGATCGTGCCCCGTGTCCTCGATGCCGGCGCCGAGGGCGTCATGGTGCCCCATGTGGACAGCGTCGCCGAGGCGGCGGCGGCCGTGCGAGCGGTGCGGTTCCCTCCGCTCGGCGCGCGAGGGGTCGGGGCCACCAGCCGGGCCGGGGCCTGGGGCGCGCTGGACCGCACGGAGTACCTGCGCTTCGGCCAGGAGGAGGTCGTGCTCATCGCCCAGATCGAAAGCGCGGCCGCGGCCGCGGCGGCCGGGGCGATCGCGGCCGTGGACGGGGTGGACGCCCTGCTCATCGGGGCGGCCGACCTGTCCACATCGGAGGGTACGACCGAGGACGACCCGCGCATCGTCGAGCTCATCGCCGACGCCGTCCAGGCGTGCGTCGCCGCCGGGAAACCCGTCGGGAACGCGGGCGGCGCCACCGCCGCGTCGGTGCAGGCGGCGGTCGACGCCGGGTACACCTTCACGCTGCTGAGCAACGACGCGAGCCTGCTGGGCGCGGCCGCCCGGGCCGCGGTCGCGGCGGGTCGCTCGGTCCGCTTCCCCCGCGCCGCCGCGACGGCCCGGTCATCGTCCACAGCGAACAGTCCATGATCCGACCGATGGATCCGGCCGAATCCGTCACGGGGATCGATGGCCACTGCCATGCTCGGCAACCATGAGCAGTTCCAGCGCCCCGACCCGCCCCATCCGGGAGCGGATCACCATCGCCGTCGTGGTCGGCATCCTGGCGTTCGCGGTCGTCGCGATCGTCACCGACAGCAACCTGCAGTTGCCGGCCGGCATCGGCGCCGCCATCCTCGCGTGGTTCGCCACCGCCCCGTCCGGCACCGAGGAGTCGAAGAAGTAGCCGGAGCCGAAGAAGCAGCCCGGGACGAAGACGCGGCCGCCCAGAAGACGTGGCTGCCCAGAAGACGTGGCTGCCCAGTGGCCCCGGCCTCGCCGGCCGGGGCCGGGCGTCAGAGCTGGTCGGACGGACGGTAGACGCCCCACACCGCGCGCAGGGTGTCGCAGACCTCGCCCACGGTGGCGTAGGCGCGCAGGGCCTCGCGCATGGGGTAGAGCACGTTGTCGTTGCCCTGGGCGGCGGCCCGCAGGTCGTTGAGGGCGGCCATGACCGCGGCGTTGTCGCGGGTGGTCCGCAGCCGGGCCAGGCGTTGGGCCTGCTCGACCTCGATCGCCGGGTCCACGCGCAGCGGCTCGTACGGCTCCTCCTCGTCGAGGGTGAACCGGTTGACCCCGACCACGACCCGCTCCCCGGAGTCGACCTGTTGGGCGATGCGGAACGCGGACGCCTCGATCTCGCGCTTCTGGAAGCCGGCCTCGATCGCCTCGACCGCCCCGCCGTAGGCGGCCACCTTGTCCATGAGCGCGAGCGCGGCCGCCTCGACCTCGTCGGTCATGGCCTCCACCGCGTACGACCCGGCGAACGGGTCCACAGTGGAGGTCAGGTCGGTCTCGTAGGCCAGCACCTGTTGGGTCCGCAGGGCCAGCCGAGCCGCCTTCTCGGTGGGCAGCGCGATCGCCTCGTCGTAGGAGTTGGTGTGCAGCGACTGGGTGCCGCCCAGCACGGCCGCGATCGCCTGCGCGGTGACCCGGACCAGGTTCACCTCCGGCTGCTGCGCGGTCAGCTGCACCCCGGCCGTCTGCGTGTGGAACCGCAGCATCATCGACCGTGGGTCCTGCGCCCCCTGCTCGCGCATGAGCCGGGCCCAGATCCGCCGGGCGGCCCGGAACTTGGCCACCTCCTCCAGGATCGTGGTGCGGGCCACGAAGAAGAATGACAGCCGGGGCGCGAAGTCGTCGATGGCCAGCCCCGCGTCCATGGCCGCCCGCACGTAGGCCAGACCGTTGGCCAACGTGAACGCGATCTCCTGGGCCGGCGTGGCTCCGGCCTCGGCCATGTGGTAGCCGGAGATGGAGATGGTGTTCCAGCGGGGGATCTCCTTCCGGCAGTACGCGAACGTGTCCGCCACCAGCCGCAGCGACGGCTTGGGCGGGAAGATGTACGTACCCCGGGCGATGTACTCCTTGAGGATGTCGTTCTGGATGGTCCCCGACAGGGCCGTGCCGGGGACGCCCTGCTCCTCGGCGACCAGCTGATAGAGCAACAGCAGCACCGCGGCCGGGGCGTTGATCGTCATCGACGTCGACACCTTGTCCAGCGGGATGCCGGCCAGCAGGACCCGCATGTCCTCCAGTGAGTCGATCGCCACCCCGACCTTGCCCACCTCACCGTGGGCCAGCGGCGCGTCCGAGTCGTACCCCATCTGGGTCGGCAGGTCGAACGCGACCGACAGCCCCGTGGTCCCGGCGGCCAGCAGCTGGTGGTAGCGGGCGTTGGACTCCTTGGCCGTGCCGAACCCGGCGTACTGCCGCATCGTCCACGGCCGCGTCCGGTACATCGTGGGATACACGCCCCGGGTGAACGGGTACTCCCCGGGCTCGCCCAGCCGCTCCGGCAACCCCTCCGGCTCCCGCCGGTACACCGGCTCGATCACGAACCCCGACTCGGCGCGGCGCTCCGTCATGGTCGCCTCCTCAGTCCCTTCCGCGAACGCCTGCTACTCATCGAATATTGCAGATGGTTGAACCGGTGGGCACCACGGCGCCGGGTTCCACGGCCAGGTCGGCGATGACCCCGGACTTGTGGGCGTGGATCGGTTGCTCCATCTTCATGGCCTCGAGGACGACGATGAGCTGGCCTTCGCTCACGGTATCGCCATCGCGGACCGCGATGCTGGTGATCGTGCCCTGCATGGGCACGGTGACCGCGTCCCCGGTGGCGACGGCGGCCGGCCGGCTCCGGCGCGGGGCCGGGGCGGGCGCGGCGGACGAGCGGCGGGGCGCCCCGAGCAGCCGACTCGGCAGCGAGACCTCCAGGCGCTTGCCGGCCACCTCCACCACGACCGTCTCGCGCGGCTCGTCCGACCGGACCGGCTCGGGGTCGACGGCCGGCGTCTGGGGGCGGAACTCGGTCTCGATCCAGCGGGTGTAGACGGTGAACGGCTCGCTGGTGAAGGCCGGGTCACGCACCACGGCCCGGTGGAACGGCAGCGTGGTGGGGACGCCCTCCACCACGAACTCGTCCAGGGCCCGGCGGGCCCGCTCGAGCGCCTCGGCCCGAGTGCGGCCGCGGACGATGAGCTTGGCCAGCATCGAGTCGAAGGCGCCGCTCACGGCGGTGTTCGCCTCGACCCCGGAGTCGACGCGGACGCCCGGGCCGCTCGGCTCGCGGTAGGTGGTGACGGTGCCGGGCGTGGGCAGGAAGTTGCGGGCCGGGTCCTCGCAGTTGATGCGGAACTCGATGCTGTGGCCGGTCGGGGCCACGTCCTCGGTCACCGACAGGGGCAGGCCCTCGGCGATGCGGAACTGCTCGCGTACCAGGTCCAGGCCGGTCGTCTCCTCGGAGACCGGGTGCTCGACCTGCAGGCGGGTGTTGACCTCGAGGAAGGTGATCACCCCGTCGTCGCTGACCAGGTACTCGACCGTGCCGGCACCGTAGTAACCGGCCTCGCGGCAGATGGCCTTGGCCGACTCGTGGATGCGGCGGCGCTGCTCGTCGGTGAGGAACGGCGCGGGCGCCTCCTCCACGAGCTTCTGGTTGCGCCGCTGCAGCGTGCAGTCCCGCGTGCCCACGACCACCACGGTGCCGTGCGTGTCGGCCAGGATCTGGGCCTCGACGTGGCGGGCCCGGTCGAGGTACCGCTCCACGTAGCACTCGCCCCGACCGAAGGCCTTGACCGCTTCACGCACCGCGCTGGCGTACAGCTCGGGGATCTCCTCGAGGGTGCGGGCGACCTTCAGGCCCCGCCCGCCGCCCCCGAAGGCGGCCTTGATGGCGACGGGCAGCCCGTGCTGCTCGGCGAAGGCCACCACCTCCTCGGGCCCGCTCACCGGATTCTCGGTGCCGGGAACCAGCGGAGCGCCAGCGCGCAGCGCGATGTGCCGCGCGGTCACCTTGTCGCCCAGGTCGCGGATGGTCTGGGGTGACGGGCCGATCCAGACCAGCCCGGCGTCGAGGACGGCCTGGGCGAACTCGGCGTTCTCGGCCAGAAAGCCGTAGCCGGGGTGCACGGCGTCGGCCCCCGCGGTCTTCGCCACGTGGATCAGCTTGTCGATGTCCAGATAGGACTCGGCCGCGGTCGCGCCGCCTAGGGCGTACGCCTCGTCGGCCATCCGCACGTGCAGCGCGTCGCGGTCGGGCTCGGCGTACACCGCCACCGACGCGTACCCCGCGTCGCGGCAGGCGCGGATCACGCGGACGGCGATCTCCCCACGGTTGGCGATCAGGACCTTCTGCATGTCATCGACCCTCTCCACGAGCCAACGGCGCGTCGCCCGCCCGGGACGCGACTCGCACCAGGGTACGGCGGCGAGCCCGGAATGTACCTCCGGCCGATCCGGCCGGGCGGCCGGCCGCGGGCACCGGCCGACGGGGCGCGGTGGTGCTCACAGCGGGATGTTCCCGTGCTTCTTCGGCACCGCATGCTGCCGCTTGGTGCGCAGGGCGCGCAACGACCGGATGATGTACGACCGCGTGCTGGACGGGCGGATGACCGCGTCGACGTAGCCGCGCTCGGCCGCGATGTACGGGTTCACCAGGGTCTTCTCGTACTCGGCGACGAGCCGGGCTCGCAGCGCGGCCGGATCGTCGGCGGCGGCGAGCTCCCGCCGGTGCAGGATGTTCACCGCGCCCTCGGCACCCATGACGGCGATCTGGGCGGTCGGCCAGGCGATGTTGACGTCGGCCCCCAGGTGCTTGGAGCCCATGACGTCGTAGGCACCGCCGAACGCCTTGCGGGTGATGACCGTGACCTTCGGTACGGTCGCCTCCGCGTAGGCGTAGATGAGCTTGGCGCCGCGGCGGATGATGCCGCCCCGCTCCTGAGCCACGCCGGGCAGGAAGCCGGGCACGTCGACCAGGGTCAGGATCGGGATGTTGAAGGCGTCGCAGGTCCGCACGAACCGGGCCGCCTTCTCGGAGGCGTCGATGTCCAGGCAGCCGGCCAGGTGCCTGGGCTGGTTGCCGACCACACCCACGGGGTGGCCCTCGATGCGGCCGAACCCGATGACGATGTTCGGGGCGAACAGAGGCTGCACCTCGAGGAATTCGCCGTCGTCGAGCAGGTGCTCGATGACCCGGCGCATGTCGTACGCCTGGGTGGGCGAGTCGGGGATGACCGTGTCGAGAAACCGGTCCTCGTCGGTGACCTCGAGGTTCGCCTGAACGTCCAGGACGGGCGCGGGGTCGAGGTTGTTGCTCGGCAGGTAGGACAGCAGCGCGCGTACGTACGCGATCGCGTCGTCCTCGTCGCTGGCCAGGTAGTGGGCGTTGCCGCTGACCGCGTTGTGGGTGCGGGCGCCGCCGAGCTCCTCGAGCGTGACGTCCTCGCCCGTGACGGCCCGCACGACGTCGGGTCCAGTGATGAACATCTGCGACGTCCGGTCGACCATGACCACGAAGTCGGTCAGGGCGGGCGAGTAGACGTGCCCGCCGGCGGCCGGACCCATGATCAGGGAGATCTGCGGGATGACGCCCGAGGCCTGGACGTTGCGGTAGAAGATCTCGCCGTAGAGGCCGAGGGAGACCACGCCTTCCTGGATCCGTGCGCCGCCACCCTCGTTGATGCCGATCAGCGGGCAGCCCAGGCGCAGGGCCAGTTCCTGAACCTTGACGATCTTCTCTCCGTACACCTCCCCCAGGCTGCCGCCGAAGACCGTCACGTCCTGGCTGAACACGCAGACCGGCCGGCCGTCGATGGTGCCGTGGCCGGTGACGACGCCGTCGCCGTAGGGGCGGTTGGCCGCCATGCCGTAGGTCGTCGAGCGGTGCCGGGCGAGGGCGTCGAGCTCGACGAAGGAGCCTTCGTCGAGCAGCGCGGCCACCCGCTCGCGCGCGGTGCGCTTGCCGAGCGCGTGCTGGCGCTCGACGGCCCGCGCCGTTCCCGCGTGGACCGCCTCCTCGTAGCGGCGTTCCAGGTCGGCCAACCGGTCGGCGGTGGTGGGCTGGCCCGTACGCACTGGGGCGACCTCCGATTGTGTCGGAATCCAGTTCCGCGATCACGGTACTGGATACCGTAGACGGCAGGCAAGAGTGCCGCCCACCCGGCCCGGCGGTCGCGGCCGAGACGTGCCTGGGTGAGGATGACGCGACCGCATTTGTGAGGATGGAACCGTGAGCGTTCGAGACCGCCTCGTCGACGCCGCCTTCGACCTGTTCGACGAACGGGGCTATGAACAGACGACCGTCGATGACATCGCCGAGCGGGCGGGCGTAGGCCGGACCACGTTCTTTCGCCACTACCGCTCCAAGGAGCACGTCATCTTCCCGGACCACGACCGGTTACTCGAGGCCATCCAGAACCGGCTCGCCACGTCCAACGCCAACACCGCGGTCGTCGCCGTCACCGAGGCCGTCCGGCTCGTGCTCATGAGCTACGTCGAGGAGGGCGAGCGCGCCCGGCGCCGGTACGCCATCACCAGCCGGGTGCCCGCCCTGCGGGATCGGGAGATCGCCAGCGCGGCCCGGTACCAACGGCTGTTCCGCGAGTTCATCGCCGACTGGATGGGGCCCTCACCCCAGGCCGCCCTCCGGGCCGAGCTCATGGCCGCCGCGGTCGTCTCCGCCCACAACCACGTCCTGCGCCGATGGCTGCGTCGCGAAGCCATCGATCCGGTTCGGGAGATCGATGCCGCCATGGCCGAGGTGGTGGCGCTGTTCACCCAACCGTCGTCGGCCCCGGCGAGCGGCGGAAGCCTCGTGCTCGTCCTGCGCGACGACCGCGACCCCGATCAGGTGGCCGCCACCGTCCGGGCGGCCCTGGCCGCGTCCGATGACCGGACGCCGGGTGGCTCCCCGGCCCGGCCGGCGGAGACGGCGCGCGGCCAGCGCGACCGGCGGGCGACGCCCGCCCAGCCGCGACCCTCGACCCGAACCCGGCGATAGCGGCGTCCGTCCACTCGCCCGGGCCACCGGCCCGGAACGCGCCACCAGCCGAGCCACCGGCCCGGACCGCCACCCAGCCGAATCCCACCGGCTCCCGAGAAGCGTCGCGCGCCCGGACCACGCGAAGCCCGGGCGCGCGACAACCACCCAACTGCTGTCAGGCCTTCTTGTTTCTCAGGCCCCTGGTTTCAGGCCTTGCGCTTCTTGATTTCTTCGATGGCCTGGGGGACGACGGTGTGCAGGTCACCGACGATGCCGAAGTCGGCCAGTTCGAAGATGGGCGCTTCGGGGTCTTTGTTGACCGCGACGATGGTCTTGCTGGTCTGCATGCCGGCGCGGTGCTGGATGGCGCCGGAGATGCCCAGCGCGATGTACAGCTGGGGGGAGACGGTCTTGCCGGTCTGTCCGATCTGGAACCGGTGGGGGTAGAAGCCGGAGTCGGTGGCGGCCCGGGAGGCGCCGACGGCGCCGCCGAGCAGGTCGGCCAGTTGCTCGACGATGGCGAAGTTCTCCGCCGACCCGACCCCACGCCCACCGGCGACGACCACCGAGGCCTCGGTGAGCTCGGGCCGGGCGCTTTTGGCCTCGGCGACCCGCTCGGTGACCGTGGCCAGCGTGTCGGCCGGGCCGAGGGCGACCTCCACCGGGGTGACCGCCGGCGTGGTCGGCGCCGGCTCCGCGGTGACCGCCGACGGCCGCACGGTGACCAGCGGAATCCCGCGGGTGACCCGGGACTTGACCGTCACCGACCCCGCGAAGATCGACTGGGTCGCGACACCGTCTGCGGCCAGGTCGACCACGTCGACCAGCACCCCGTTGTCCAGCCGCACCGCCAGCCGCGCCGCGACCTCCCGACCCTCCTGAGTGGACGGAATCAGCACCGCCGCCGGCGACGTCTGCGCCACCAGCGACGCCAGCACCGCCGCCTTCGGCGTCACCAGATACTTCGCCGCGTCCTCCGACTCGGCCACATACACCTTGGCCGCCCCGTACTCACCCAACCGCTCAATAAGCGGCTGCGCCGTCCCGGGCGCCTCCACCACCACCGCCGACGGCTCCCCCAACCGACGCGCCAGCGTCAACGCCTCCAGGGTCGGCTTGGACACCGCACCCCCGGCGACCTTCACCAGAACCAGAACCTCAGCCATAGCAATTCCTCGCTCGATCTCGTGGGGCCAGCCGTCAGACGAACTTCTCCGCCGCGAGGAACTCGACCAGCTTCACACCGCCGTCGCCCTCGTCGACCACCCGAGTACCGGCCTGCCGCGGCGGACGCGGCGCCGCCTCCACCACCGCCGTCGACGCCCCGGCCAACCCCACCTCATCCGGCGAGATCCCCAGATCAGCCAACGACACCGTCTGCACCGGCTTCTTCTTCGCCTCCATGATCCCCTTGAACGACGGATACCGAGGCTCATTGATCGTGTCCCACACCGACACCACCGCCGGCGTCGACGCGGTCACCACCTCATAGCCCTCCTCGGTCTGCCGCTCCACCGTCAACCGGTTGCCCTCGACCGTCAGCTTCCGCGCTCCCGTCAACGCCGCGATCCCCAACCGCTCGGCCACCATGTGCGGAATCACCTGACCCCGCGCATCCGTCGCCTCCGCCCCCGCCAGGATCAAATCCGGCTCCAACGACCGCACCGCCGCCGCCAACACCTTCGACGTCGCCAGCGCACACGACCCATGCAACGCCTCATCGGTCACATGCACCGCCTTGTCCGGCCCCATCTGCAGCGCCTTACGCACCGCCTCCACCGCCTGCGGCGGGCCCATCGTCACCACCGTGACCTCGCCCCCCACCGCCTCCTTGACCCGCAACGCCTCCTCAATCGCGTACTCATCCATCTCATTGAGGACATTGCTCGCCGACGCCCGGTCCACAGTGTGATCATCACTACGCAGGCTCCGCTCCGCCCCGGAATCCGGCACCTGCTTGACGAGTACGACGATCTTCATGGCTCTCCCACGGTGTGCGATCTGCTCGACCACTCGGGCCCGATGTTACCAGCCGGTAACTACACTATCGGCGCCAGCACGGCCACCCTATGCCACCTTTACGCTCCGTCACTCGGCCCGAAACGGCGACATACGACACGTACGGCCGTGATTCGACTCCCCTGAGAGCAAACGATGGGGCCGCCACCGGCCGGACTACTGCTGGTCGCCCAACGAAATCTGTGCTACCGGCCCACAACTGCCGTGGCGACCGTCCGACGACACCTCGTGGCCGGCCCCATGAGACCGATTGGGCGGTCTGGTGCCCGAAGGGGCATGATGCACATCATGGTGGGTCGGGTCTTGCTGTTTCTGTTCTTACTGATACTCGCGCTGATCGCGATCGCGATGATCAGCGTGCTCTCCGCCGAGCGTGAGGAGATCCGCCGCCTGCCCCGCGGTGCATGGGTCGCGATCATCCTCCTGCTGCCGGTCGTGGGCTCGACGCTCTATCTCTGGCTCGGCCGACCGATCCGCCGACGGGAACCGTGGGCTGCCGCCACCACGCCACCACGCCCGCCCGCGCCCGACGACGACCCCGAGTTCCTCCGCCGGCTCAGCACCATGACGCCACCACCACCACCCGCTTCGGAGCGCCCCACCCCGGAGCACCCGACTGCGGAACGTCCAGACCGCCCCGCCCCGGACCGCCCCGCCACTGTGGACCCCCGGACCGGCGAAGAACAGCCGAACGATGGATGATCGCCTGCCGACCGACGGCTGAGACCATCCGTTGCGCCGATGGGTGATCGCCCATAAGGTGTGCGGCCATGAGGCGCTGGGCGCTGGGATTGGCCGCGGTCGTCGCGGGCGCAGCGCTCATTCCCCTCATTTCGCCCTCGGCGTGGGCCCACGAGGAGCGCGACCTCATTCCGCCCGACGGCTCGGGGAGCGTCCCCGAGTACCGGACCGAGGGCCCCACGCTTCTGGTCTGCAAGACCGACCCGATCGACTTCACCGCCCGCACCGCGGGATTCGAACCCGACCTGCTCGCGGCCAACCAGGCGCTGTGGGACCAGTGCCAGGCCAGCGGATTCCGCGACCTGCAGGAGGCGATCAACAACGTCACCCAACCCGGCACGATCATCAAGATCCTGCCCGGGGTCTACCTGGAGGAGCCGAGCCTCGCCGAGCCCAGCGAGGAGTGCGCCACCCTGGCCGCCGCGAGCGGCGCCGGCACCACCGGCACGTATGAAGCTCGTTCGTACGAGCAGCAGGAGCAGTGCCCCAACAACCAGAACCTGGTGGCGATCCTGGGCATCCAGAACCTGCAGATCGAGGGCACGGGGGCGTCCCCGGAAGACGTCATCATCGACGCTCAGTTCCGTAAGCCCGTGGCGATCCGGGCCGATCGCGCGCACGGCATCTATCTACGCAACTTCACCGTCCAGCACACGACGCTCAATGCCGTCTATGTGCTGGAGACCGACGGCTTCGTCATCGACTCGGTGGTCAGCCGCTGGACCGACCAGTACGGCCTGCGCGCGGTCGCGAGCGATCACGGCCTGATCACCGATTGCGAGGCGTACGGCCACGGCTTCGCCGGCATCTCCGCGGCCGCGATCACCGGTCCGCTGACCGCGACCGGCCACGACGTCGAACGCTACGCCATCGAGATTCGCAACTGCCGCAGTCACGACAACCTCATCGGCTACGCCGGCACGGCCGGCAACTTCGTGTGGGTCCACGAAAACCGGTTTGTGGACAACAGCGTCGGGATCGCGGCCGACACCGTCGCCGCAGGCCCGGCGGACCGGCCGCAGCACCACGCGCTGTTCGAGCGCAACGTCATCGCCACCAACAACCGCAACTACTACGGCCTGGTACGGGACGGCACCTGTGCCCGACCGTCGGCCGAGCGAGGCTACGACACCGGGGTGGTCTGCCCGGTCATCGGCGTGCCGCCCGGCACCGGGGTGATCAACGCCGGTGGCAACGACAACACGTGGCGCGACAACTGGGTGTACGGCAACACCTACGCCGGTTTCGTGCTGTCGTGGGTGCCGGGCTTCCTCCGCGGCGACGCCGGGCTGCGAGCGCAGTTCGACACCTCGCACAACAACCGCTACTACGGCAACCAGCTGGGTGTCGACGAGAACGGCGCCGCCGCGCCGAACGGAATGGACTTCTGGTGGGACGGCCAGGGGGTCGGCTCCTGCTGGCAGGCGCCGAGCGGGGCGAAATCGGAGCCGCTGGCCTTCCCCCGGTGCGGGGCCCATGGCCTGCCGGCGGGCTACGGGACGGCCCGGTACATCGCCGAGCCCGCCAAGGCGGTCAAGCTCTACGTCTGCTCCGGCTACGACCTGGCCACGGCGACGCTGCCCAGCGGCTGTGACTGGTTCGGGGCCACCGGACTGGCGCGGATCGAGGTGCGGTTCGCCGCGGCCGAGGCGCTGCTGCTGGGGGCGGTCCTCATCGCCGTCTGGTGGCGGGTGCTCCGCCGGTCCGGGGCCGGCTTCGTCGGCCTGCTCACGGCGCAGGCCGGCCTGATCGTCGGCGTCTTCGGCACCCTCCACGAGGCCTCGCTGCTGACGCCGATCGGCCTCGCCCTCGCCGGCGTGGGGTGGCTCCTCCTCGGGGTCAAGCTGTCCCAGAAACGTAGGCCGGGCCTCGGTTTCCTCACCGTGGCGATCGGCGTCTTCGCGGTGGCCGGCGCCATCGACTACTGGGCGTATATGTTGCCGTTCGTCCCGGTGCCGCCGTCGCTGTGGCGGATCACGCTCGAGGGCTTCTGGGTGCTGGCCGCCGCGATCGCCGCGCTCCGCAGCCGTCGACGTCGGCGCCGGGCCGCGGCGGCCGCCAGCAAACCCAAGCCGACCGGAGACGCCCTCGAATCCTTCACTGCGCGGCTCGCCGCCGGCGGGGGCTGGTGATTGGCTTCGGGCCCGTACGATGCAGGGCCATGATATCTGGACTCATCGCAACAGTCGTACAGTTCATCATCCTCGCCGTCAGCATGCTCATCCTCTACTGGGTGATCCGCTTGGCCGTACGTCACGCCCTCGAGGACCACGACACCCGCCGACGCCGGCAGCTCTGACCGTCCGGCCCTGACCGGCGTCGGCTAGGCCGCCGCCCGAACCGACGCCGTGCGGCGGCCTAGCCGGCCAGGGCGAGCAGGTCAGGGTGGGTGGCGATGGTGCGCATCAAATCGATGCTGATGGACGGAGCGCTGTTCTCGACCATGATCCCCCGTCCGTCGGGGAAGACCGCGACCACCCCGATGTCGTCCCGATACCTCGAGCCAGCGAGCAGCGGCCGGTCGCCGACCGCGTCCTCGCAGAACAGGAACTCGTTTCCGGTCGGCAGTGGCGGCAGGTCCGCGCAAGTAGTGGGAAGATCAAAAAATCCACGGTAAATGTCCACCTTCACCCGACCGCCCGCCCGGTCCGCGCCGATGGCGATGTGGGCATAGGCGACCGCCACCGCATCGGACGTGGCCCCGGGCCCGCTCACGGCCGCCACGGTCTCGCCGCCCGGGTACACCCAGTGGCCGTCCCGTACGCACGCGGTCAAGGCGTTCACGACGTAGTAGTCGTCGCGCGGGGGCAGCAGATCGATGAGAATGCGCACCACTGCGGGAAGGTGGGTCCGGTCGCCCGACGGGGGCACCGGTTCGTTGGTGGCGGTCTGACACGTCAGCGGCGCCGGCAGAGACCCGATGGGCGGCGCGACCACCAACGGCGATCCGCCCGACCGGGGCAGGCCCACGGCCGCGGAGGCACCGATCACGCCGACCACCCCGAGCGCGCTCAGCGTGGTCAGGACGCGGCGTCGCCGACGCAACGAGACCGAGCCAACGAGCGCCCGGTCGGCCAGGCCGGGCGGCACCGGCTGGTCGGCCAGTGCCCGCAGGCCCTGCCGCAGCCGGTCCTGACTCTCAGGATCCATGCCGATTCCTCCCTACGAAGTCGTGACCGGGGTGACCAGCTCGGGCGCCAGCGCCCGGACCCGGGCCAAGGTGCGGCTGGTCATGCTGCGGACCGTGCCGACGCTGCAGCCCAAGATCTCGGCCACCTGGCCCTCCGGCAGGTCCTCGTAGAACCGCAGGACCAGGACCGCCCGCTGTCGAGGCGTGAGTTGGCGCAGCACCGCAGCCAGCGTGACCCGCAGGCTGGCCTGGTCGGACGGGTCCGGTGCGGCCGCGGGTTCGGGCAGCGCATCCACGGCGTACTCCCGCCCGCGCCGGCGCCAGCGCCCCACCTGCTGGTGATAGAGGATCTTCCGTACGTAGGCGTCGGCCGAGCTGGCCACCCTGTCCCAGTGCAGGGCGAGCCGCGACAGCGCCGCCTGGAGCAGGTCCTCGGCGTCCTCGCGGTGCCCGGTCAGCAGGAGAGCCGCGCGGTACAGCACCGCCTGCCGCGACGCGACGTAGTCCCGGAACTCCCGCTCAGCCCGCTCGTCCATCCGGCCTCCGTGGTCGTGTCCACGCGTCTGAAGACGCGCCGACACCCGCCCCGCTATGCCACCCCTGGCCGCCGAGCCCTCTGAATGCGCCGAGCCCTCCAACGCGTTGATCTAGGGCGTAGAGTGGTGCTTGAAGATCAACTCACCACCCCAAGCCCTAGATCAACGGGGTGTGGCCGGGGTTCAGGCCAGGCTGGACGAGCGGGGGTACTGGTCGGCCGGGTCGGTGAGCACGTTGACCAGGTACGGCACGCCGGCGTCGAACGCCCGGCGCAGGGCGGGAGCCAGGTCGGCCGGCTTCGACACGGTCTCGCCGGCACCGCCGAGCGCCTCCACCACCTTGTCGTAGCGCAGGCCCGGCTGCAGGTCGGCGGCCACGTCGTAGCCGTACAGCGCCTGCATCGGGTGCTTCTCCAGCCCCCAGATGCCGTTGTTGCCGACCACCATCACCACGGGAAGCCGATGCCGCACCAACGTCTCGACATCCATGAGCGAGAACCCGGCCGCCCCGTCGCCGAGCAGCACGCAGATCTGCCGATCCGGGTAGGTGAGCCGGGCACCCATGGCGTAGCCCATGCCCGTGCCCAGGCAGCCGTACGGTCCCGGGTCGAGCCAGGTACCAGGCTGAGCGGGCTCCAGGTACCGGCCCGCGTACGACACGAAGTCGCCGCCGTCGCCGATGGTGACCGCGTCGGGATCGAGGATCTTGCGCAGTTCGCCGTAGATCCGGCTCGGCTTGATCGGGTCGGTGTCGGCCTCCAGTTCGGCCACCTCGGCCGCGCGGGCGGCGTCCTCGATCTGGCGAAGCTGGTCGATCCAGTCCTGGTGGTCGGCCCGCGAGCCCCGGTGGTCGGCCAGCGCGGACAGGATCACCCGCAGATCGCCGGCGGGCGAGACGGCCGGCGTGACGTGGGCGGCCCGCTGGCTCGGCGCATCCACGATGTGCACCACGGTGGCCTCGCCGAAGTCGCCGAAGTTGAGCCGGAAGTCCAGCGGGGTGCCGATGACCGCCACGACGTCGGCTCCCGTGAGCGCGGCCCGGCGGGCCTTGGTGAAGGCCAGCGGGTGCCCCGGCGGCAGGCTGCCCCGGCCCATCCCGTTGGTGAAGACGGGAATCTGCAGCGCCTCGGCCGCCTCGCGCAACGCCGCGGTCGCGTCGCCCGCGTAGACGTCGGAACCGGCGATGATCACCGGGCGCTGGGCCCCGGCGAGCAGGGCGGCCGCCTTGGCCACCTCGTCCGGGTCGGGCTCGATGCTGTCCACTGTGGAGGACGTCGGGACGTCGGCCGCGCTCTTGTCGTAGATGACGTCGAGCGGGAAGTCGAGGAAGACCGGGCCCCGGTGCGGGCGCAGCGCGGCCAGGGTCGCCTCCCGTACCGCCCCCGCCACGTCGGCGGTCGCCGTGACCGTGGCCGAGTGCTTGGTCACCGGGGCGATCAGCGGGACGTGATCGATCTCCTGCAGGCTGCCCGCTCCCCAGCGGAACAGCGGCGCCCGTCCACCGAGGACGATCACCGGCGATCCGTTGAAATAGGCCGACGTGATGCCGGAGACGCCGTTGGTCACCCCCGGGCCCGCGGTGAGCACCGCGAGCCCGGGCCGGCGCCGCAGCTTCGCCACCGCCTCGGCCGCGAAGACGGCGGACTGCTCGTGGCGTACGTCAATGATCTTCACACCATCGGCGCGGGCCGCGTCGTAGAGCGGGAAGACGTGGCCGCCCGAGAGCGTGAACATCTCGGTCACCCCGAACGGTTTGAGCGCGGCCAGCGCGAGTTGCCCGCCGTGACCTTCTACGCGCACCGATGCCTGTTCGGTCATTGGCCGCCTCCTACTCGCCGGTAACCTCAGGCGATTCTAGGCGTCATCAGCGGCCAGTAAAGCGGGGGCGACGCTTCTCGACGAACGCGGTCATGCCCTCGACCTGGTCGGCGGTGCCGAAGAGCCCCACGAAGAGGCGGGTCTCCAACTCCAGGCCCTGGTCCAGCGGCAGGTCCAGGCCCTCGTCGATCGCCTGCTTGGCCGCGCGGACGGCCAGCGCCGGGGCATCGACGTACCGCCGCACCAGCGCCACCGCGGCGTCGTAGACGCTCTCCCCGGCCGGCACCACCTGGTCGACCAACCCGATCGCCAGCGCCTCGTTCGCGTCGATCATCCGGCCGGTCAGGACGAGGTCCTTGGCCCGGGCCGGCCCGACCAGGCGGGTCAGGCGCTGGGTGCCGCCCGCGCCCGGGATCACCCCAATCGAGATCTCGGGCTGGCCGAGCTTCGCCTCGGCCGAGGCCACCCGCCAGTCACAGGCCAGCGCGATCTCGCACCCGCCGCCGAGCGCGTACCCGTTGATGGCCGCCACCACCGGCTTGGGAATCTGCTCGAGCGCCCGCAGGGTCCGGCTGAGCGCGGCGGCCCACTCGCCCATGTCCTGGGGCGACGTCGCCACCATCTCCTTGATGTCCGCGCCGGCGGCGAACACCTTCTCCCCGCCGTAGACGACCACCGCCCGGATGCTCGGGTCCTCGGTCGCCTCGGCCACCGCGGCCTGGAGATCCTGACGCAGCTGCGCGTTGATCGCGTTCATCGGCGGCCGGTCCAGGCGGATCGTCGCGATCACACCCCCGGACTCCCCGACGGCTTCCGAACGCTCCAACCGTACGAACTCTCCCACGCCGACTCCTCCTCACTGCTGCGGCCGCGCCACTGCGGCGGTGTTGCGAGCGTACGGTCGGCGGTGCTGCGCAGGCACAATGGTTGCGGCGCATCAGCGCCGTGAACTTTCCCACCTGGCCCGGGACGGCCGGGTCGGGCGCAGGGGGTGATCATGGTCCGGCTCTATGACCACAGCGGTCTGGTCGTGACCGAGGAGTGGATCCGCACCCCGACCGCCCAGTACCGCATCAGCGACGTGCTGGACGCCTGGACGACCCGGCCCGCCAGCGGCGCCCGGTGGTTCACGTACGGGCTGGCCGCCGGCGTGGCGGTCATCCTGCTCACCGGCGCCGGGCTGACCGGCTGGCTCACGCGCAACTGGCTGTGGCTGCTCGCCACGCCCATCATCCTCCTGGGCGCGGGCGCGATCGGCCTGCTCGACCCGATCGCCATCTACCTCGAGAAGCGCCACCACGAGCTGTGGATCACCACGCCGACCGGGTCGGTGCGGGTGCTGAAAGCCAACGGGGTCGAGGTCGGCAAGGCCCTGCGCCAGATCAACCGGGCCCGCGAGCGGCAACTCGACGCGTACGACCTGTGAGTGGTCCGCCGGTGCCGGGCCCGACGACGGGGCGGATGATGGGCGGATGGATCACGAGCCGATCTACCGCGCCGATCTCGCATACATCCATGACCAGGGGTACGGGTTTCACGCCGAGATCTGCGCGCCCGGCATCCTGGCCACCCTGAAACCACTGCTCGACCGGGGTGGCCTGGTCTTGGAGATCGGCTGCGGCTCCGGCGCCCTGACCCGGCACCTCGTGGCGGCCGGGCACCGAGTCATCGCCACCGACGCCTCGCCGGCGATGCTCGCCCTCGCCCACGCGGCCGTCCCCACGGCCGAGGAGATCCGCCCGCTCGTGCTGCCCGACGACCCGATCCCGGCCGCCGACGCGATCGTCGGGATCGGACACCCACTCAACTACCTGCCGAGCGTCGACGCCATCCACCGGGCTCTGGGCGCCCTCGCCGACGCCCTACCGGTCGGCGGGCTGCTCGCCGTCGACCTGTGCGACCTCGAATGGGGTGCGCTGCGACAAGGGGCCGCGCCCCACGCCCGGGTCGGCGACGACTGGGCGATCGTCACCCGGTTCCACCAGCCGACGCCCGCCCGGTTCGACCGCGAGATCACCACCTTCGTCCGGACCGACGACGGCCACTACCGGCGGTCCGACGAGTACCACCGCACGGTACTGGTCGATACCGCGACGATCCCGGATCTGCTCCGCCGGCACGGGATCGAAGCCACGGTCGACGTCTCGTTCGCCGACCCGGAGCATCCCCTGCCCCGGGGCCTGCGGACGGTCATCGGTCGCAAGACCGAGCCGACTCCCCGCTGACGCACTCGACAGCCACTGGCGTACCCGGGGTCGCCGCTCCCCCGGCTGACGGCGCCGCCCGCGACGCCCGGCCGGCGCCGGGCCGACGATAATCGGGCGTCATGGGACACGGCGGGTACACCTACCCCGAACAGGGCGCGACCCGGGGCGACGGCCCCCTGCCGGCGGGGTACCGCCACGTCGTCCGGCGGGAGCGCCTCGGCCAGGGCGAAGCCACGTTCGCCCGCGCGGCCGACGCCCTCTTCGGCTGGCGCATGCACCGGACGGCCGGCCTGACGGTGGTCTCGGCCCCGCCCGCCCCGGCGGTCGACGAGGTGGTGGTGACCCGGCTCGGCCCGCCCGTTCTCGGCCTGACCATCCCGTGCCGCATCGTGTACGTCATCGACGAGCCTCGTCGCCGGGGCTTCGGGTACGGCACCCTGCCGGGCCACCCGGCCCGCGGCGAGGAGGCGTTCCTCGTCGAATGGGCCGACGACGATGCGGTCTACTTCGTCATCCGGGCCTTCTCGCAACCCGCGACCCTCCTCACCCGGCTGGGCGGCCCGGTCACCCGCTGGGTCCAGGACATCGCCACCGATCGCTACGTGCGGGCGATGCGCCGGCTCGTCTAGCGTCACAGCAGGAACTCGGTCACGGTCCGCACGAACCAGTCCGGGTCGTCGAGCCAGCCGAAGTGACCGCCCCGGGGCTGGATGACCAGGCGACCACGGGGAAACAACGCCGTGAACTCGGCGGCGCACCGCGGCGGCAGCCCCAGGTCGTACTCGCCCGCAATGACCAGAACTGACACATCGTTATGGGCAAGGGCCTCGCGGATGGCCGTCGCGTCGATGACCCCGTCGGCGTAGTAACGGTCCGCCGCCTCGGCGTTGCGCTCGTACGCCCGGCGGGCGTCAAAGGCCTGGCTGGTCTCGTCCCATCGACCGTAATGAAACGGGGCGATCGCGGCGATGTCGGCCTCGGTGACCGTGCCGGCCGCGAGCCGTTCCAGCGCGGCGTAGGCGTTTGCGAACCAGGGCTCGCCGCGACGGTGGGACACCACCTCCTGACGCTCCTCCGCGCTGACCCGCAGGCCCGCCGTGCGCGGGCTGGGCCCGGCCAGAACCATCTGGCCCACCCGGTCGGGATAGCGGATGGCGTAGAAGATGGCGATGGCCGCCCCGGCCGAACTGGCGAACACATCGATGCGCTCACGCCCGAGGTGCCTACGCAGCGCCTCGACGTCGTCGGCCTGCCGGTCGCACCGGTACGTCGAGACGTCCGCAGGCGCGGCGGACGCGCCGGTACCCCGCAGGTCGAGCCGCACGAGCCGGCGGTACCGGGTCAGGCCGCCAAGATCACCGAGGTACGCCGACGCCTGCATGGGCCCGCCGGGAAAGCAGACCAAGGGCGCGCCTTCTCCGTCGACGTGGTACGCGAGCCGGGTCCCGTCGGGAGCATCGAAAAAGTTCATGACATCCAACGTACGTGCCGGGTACCGGCGTCCGCTCGCCCGCGTCGGCGCGATTTCCGGGCCCCGCCGTCAGCGCGGCGCCCCGCCGTCAGCGCGGCCTCACGGCGTCGGGCGTGGGCGCGTGGACGTCCAGGTACCGACGGCCTGCCGGGCGTCCCGGACGATTCGCACGCCGGCCACGGCCATCAGGAACACGATGGCCGCCGTGGCGATGTGCACGAGCGAGGAGGCCCAGAACGTGGCCATGGCGACCAGGTTGAGGCTGAGCCCCGCATAGAGAAGCAACACGACTACTTCTTGCCTCATGACTGTCGCCGTCATGATCAGCAGGTCACGATCCTCACCGGTGGGGGCGTCGCCTCGCCGGACCCGGCCACGGAGGCGGCGCCGCTCGGCCAACGACAGCGCCTGCAGTCGCGATTCCCGCCACGCCCGCGCGTAGCCTCTACCCACCACGACGATGTCCAAATCCCCCGTTCGGTGCCCCCACCGCCCAGTATCGGGACGCGTGGCAACGTCTGACCGTTCGCTGACCGACGACAGGCGGTACCGTGGCCCGATGGCGACGCTCAACGACGTGGCGCGTATCGCGCTGGCCCTGCCCGAGGTGGTCGAAGGTGAGCGCCGCGGCGGGCGGGCCTGGGCGGCAAGCGGGAAAGTGTTCGCCTGGGAGCGGGAGTTCAGCAAGGCCGACCTGAAGCGCTACGGCGACCAGAGCCCGCCGGACGGGCCGATCCTGGCCGTTCGCACCGCCGACCTCGGGGAGAAGGAGGCAGTACTCGCCGCAGGCCACGACGGGTTCTTCACGATCCCCCACTTCGATGGGTACCCCGGCCTGCTCATCCAGTTGCGCGCGGTCCGCCGGCCCGCCCTGCGCGAGGCCCTCGTCGATGCCTGGCTCGCAGTGGCCCCACGGGCCCTGGCCGAGCAGTACCTCAACAGTCGTCGCCGCAGAAGGTGACGATCAGGCGGCCGACGGTCGCTGCTCGACCGGAACGATCTGGTGACCGAGGGGGAAAAGCGACACCGGCACGAGCTTGACATTGGCGATGCCGAGCGGAATGCCGATGATGCTGACGAACTGCACCACCGCCAGCAGGATGTGCCCCAGCGCGAGCCACCATCCAAACAGGACAAACCACAGCACGTTGGCGATGCCGGACGCGATGCCCGCCGTCGGCTTGGGCACGAGCGTCCGGCCGAAGGGCCAGATCGTGAAGTTCGCCATCCGGAACGCGGCGACGCCGAACGGGATCGTGACAACCAGAATGAAGCAGATAACTCCCGCAATCACGTAGACGATGGCGACCAATGCCCCGCCGAAGATGAGCCAGATGAGGTTCAGGACGAGGTTCAGGAATCCGCGCATACCTGCGATGATCCCATGCTCGTCTAGAAGGGCGGGTCGCCGAGTGGTTCGGGTGGCGGTGGTGGGGGTTCGGGGGGTGGGATGATGGTTTTGCAGGTTTCGGTTCCTTGGTAGGCGAGGTCGCCGTTGACCCAGACGGTGTGGGGGTCTTCGCAGTGGCGGACGGGCCGGGCCATGGGGGCCAGGGTGTCGGCGGGTCCGGGTGGTGGGGTGCGGTGGTATCGGTGGCCGAGTGGGCTGGTCCAGGTGAAGTGGCCGGGTTGGGGTTGGTGGATGCGCCAGCCGTGTTTGTGGCGCA